>Ga0207023_10106_pt1 | contig 25831 bp, 26 predicted proteins | sample Alteio_BWMinCont_47_FD_153464 | JGI IMG/M metagenome (GOLD analysis project Ga0207023, IMG submission 153464) | Enriched cells from forest soil in Barre Woods Harvard Forest LTER site, Petersham, Massachusetts, United States -... | ecosystem: Environmental > Terrestrial > Soil > Temperate forest >... | reverse complement strand
GCGCGCCCCAAAAACGGCTAGGCCGGGGCGCGCAGCGTGCGACCGGCCCTGGTCTCCTGCCAAGTGTAAACGATCCGGTGAATCACCGTAATCGTGGAAACCACCGCGATGACCCATAGCGCCGGCGCCATGCGGTCAAACGCTCCGCCCAAAATCAGCAGCACCACGCGCTCGGGACGCTCCATGAATCCGACCTTGCACGCAGGGATCAGTGATTCGGCGCGCGCCCGCGCGTAGCTGACCATTACCGAACTTGCTGTGGCCGCCGCGGCCAGGATGACGTATGCCGTTCGTCCGTGGGCGGCGTAGTAATAGAGCAGGCCCATGTACAAAGCCATGTCCGAGTAGCGGTCCAGGGTGGAATCGAGGAAGGCGCCGAAGGGGGTCACGCGCTTTTCGCGGCGCGCCACTTGGCCATCGAGCATGTCCAGAAACCCGGCCAGAAAAATCAACGATGCCGCCCAGTTGAACAGGCCCCAAGCAAACATCACCGCGGCCCAGAAGTTTACCAGCATGCCGAAAAACGTCAGCACGTTGGGGTTGATGCCGGTGGCGGCCACGGCGTCGACGATCTTGACCAGCAGCCAGCGGCAACCGGCTCCGATGGATTGCGTAATCATTTGTCGGCGATGGGCATCATAACATTATCGAAATGAATGGTGGGCCTGGACCGAGTCGAACGGTCGACCTCACCCTTATCAGTTGTCGACGGGCAGACTAGCACGGTTTGCGATAGCGTGCTACAGACCGCTGTTTTCAAGAAGCTGAGGTTGCTCGAAAGCCAAAACAACGGCGACACTACCCGCTTACTACGCCCCCAATTTGGGGAGAATCAGTTTGGTACTTCCACACCGCTCAGGATTCCACCAAGATGCCCAGTAAGCGCGACCACAGCTACAGCGATAAATGCCACTACCCAATATCCAGTGGCAGGGCTGATGTTCGCGGCGCCGCCGCGATCCTGGCGTGATCGCCACCACGTGAGCACCCAGATCAGCATCGCGGAAGAAACACCAAGACTCAAATGCAAGCGCAGGTTTCCTCGAAGTCTCTGACCTTCCAGTTGCAACTGCCACGCCAGCACGCCGGTGCCGACAGCCGCCAGCGCTGTTACTGCCGCTGCGATCAGGTTGTAGTAGGCCGCTTTCGCCAAAGACCGATTATTTCTCCAAATCGCCAATAGATCGAAAGCAACGCTGGAAATAAATAAACCGATCGGAAAATGAACCAGAACGACGTGTTGGGCATGTTTTGCCAGGAGCGCCGATTTCAAATCAAAAGGGTTGATCGCCATATCCGGCTCACTGAACCACAATTTGGGCCGTCATTTTGGGATGGACTGAACAGAAATAGTTGTATGTGCCTGGTTTTGTGAAGGTGTATGAGAATTTGTCGTCAGTATCCAGCGCCTTCGACTTGAATAGCTTGTCATCGCTGACAACGGTATGCGGCACATCGTCGTTATTTGTCCAGGTAACGGTGGTGCCCGCAGCAATGGTCAAATTCGCCGGACCGAAACTGAAGTTATCAATCTTGACTGCACTCGGTGCCGATTGATCGGCGGCCTTGACCACGAATCCCGGCGGGACCGAGACAGCAACTCCAACGGCGAACAGAACGGTTACAGCAGCACTTAGAATCCATTTCTTGTTTTGCATTTCTCTTCTCCTTTTTCTGATGAACTTCCAAAGACTGATTACTGGCACCAATTTCAGGGCAAGGTTCAGGCGAGTGTGGAATCCACAATTGCCAGACTGTGCTTGCCGCGCACAAAGTTCACGTCTGTAATGCCGAGCACTTGCCGCAGCCTGTCGTCGGGTACTTTCATCGGCCCAGGGGAATCAGATTGCCCAGGCTGAGGCTGCGGGAAAGCCGTGGAGCAAGCTGTGTGAAAGGTGATGTTCCCTTCCACTTTTTGCATGGTCTGATGAATGTGACCGTTCAATACAGTGATGGAGCTGAAGCGCTTCAGGTAGGAAAGCGCCTGCTCGCTATCGTCTGTTCCCCACCCCCATTGCGGATAAACGGACCAGAGAGGAATGTGAGCGAAAACAACGATGGGCGTGCTGCTCTTCAGGTTAGCCACATCTTTCTGGAGCCAGGCGAGTTGATCGAGTCCAAGATTCCCGAGACCGCCGGCCTTTAGATTCATGACGTTCACGAGGCCGATGAAATGCGCCCCATTCTTATCGAAGCTGTACCAGCCGTCACCCATGGCATTACGGCCGAAACGTTCACGGAACATTTCGCCGTTGTCGTTCAAGACGTCGTGTTCGCCGGGAACGTAAAATATCTCGTCGGTCTTCAGGCTCTTGAGCGATTCCGCAAGCGTATCGAACTCCGCCGGTTTCGAAAGATGGGTCAGATCGCCAGTGTGCAGGACGAAAGAAGGAGCTGTCGGCAAAGCATTCACTTTGGCGATCGCTTCGCGGAGGGTTGCCAGCACGTCGCCATTTGCTGCCTTGTCAAAGCCGATATGGCTGTCGCTGATCTGGACGAAGCTGAGATCGCCCTTTAAGTTCCCGACCTTCTGGCGCATCACATCACTGAGAGCGAACGATTTCAGAACGCCGCCCTGCAGCACGCACAGCGCTCCCGTGCCGGCCCAGGCCATGCATTTCAAAAAGCCCCGACGGTCAATCCCGTCCCGATTCAGATTTTCCTTAATGTAATCCGACATTATGTGGATCCTTTCCTGTTGGCACATTTGCGTGCGGAGTGCGTCTCTGTGCCTTCACAGGAGATGACGCGGCACTGCTGTGAAATATTCCGCAGGAACGCAACAAAATCGGATGTCATGCAAAGAGAGGAATCCGAGATGAAAAAAGGTTAGGCTTCAGGTGCGGAACTCTCGGCAGAGTTGTCTCGGCGTCTCAAAAGCAGGGATGGCAACTGTGTCTTAGGGCATGAACAGACGAGCGAGATCGCGAAGTTCCGCGGCATTCAAATCTGAAACTGCACGGAACTCAAATCCGTTCTTTTTCCACGAGACAACGTTGTACCCGTTAACCGTCTGAGTGCTGATCGCGGAGCTTCCGTTATCCTGCGCGGGCCAGACATAAACGTTAATAATGTGCAGGGCCCGGTGGTAGATGAGTACCGCAACCTTGCGATTGTCCAGGTAATCGAGACGGCCGCCGGCGAGCGGGTATCCGTCTGCCGCGAAGTCCTGCACAGGCGGCGCAAAATCGAGCTTGCCGTCAAACCAGGGCTTGACCGTGTGCTGGTCAGTGGAGATTACATCCATCAAGTGCTCGGCCATCAGCGAGCGAATGTGACTGGCCACTATAGCCTGAGCAGGGGAAGGACCAGCGGGACGCATAAAGAGGAAAGAAAGCAGCAGCATAGCCGTTGCGAATGCAGCTCCGCCCGCAACCCAGAATAATGGCTGAAACCAGGGGATTCTCTCAGTTCGAGTTGGAGGTAACAGCTTGCGGAGCTTGCCTTCGAGCTGCGCGGGCGCCCGATGATATAACTCCGTTCCCTGCATCTTCGTTCGAGTGTCTTTCCAGCTCTGAACTTCCGAGGAGCATATGGAACAGGAAGCGAGATGAGCTTCGACTTCCAGAGTGCGCTCAAAGCCGAGCTCCCCGTCGAGATAGGCCTCGAGCAAGTGTCGATGAAGGGTGCAGTCCACGTCAGTCCTCCTTTCTCGGGGCTGCCCCGAGCTGATCGCGCAATTTCTGACGCGCTCGAGACAGGCTCGACATTACGGTTCCCATGGCCACTCCGGTCACCTCTGATATTTCTTTATATGAAAGTCCTTCGATTTCGCGCAGCACCAAAATCTCCCTGAAGGCCAATGGCAGCGTCTCAAGCGCTTCCCGGACGCGCTCGCTTTCAGCCCGGGAGAGCAGAGTTGATTCCGCATTTTCACCCGATGTATCGCCGCTGTGTAACATCTCGTCAAATTCGTCGGCCAGTTGAGCGGGCCGATTCTTGCGCACCCAGGAATAGCTGCTGTTGCGCACGATCTTCAGAAGCCAGGCTCGGCTGTCTCCGCCACGAAAGCCATCAAAAAATCGCAGCGCCCGGAGAAACGCTTCCTGAACGATATCCTCAGCGTCGGCGGGGTTACCCACCAGCCAGCGTGCGAGGTTGTAAGCCGCGTCCATGTGCGGCAGTATCAGCTGCTCGAACCGCTCAGGCATATGCCCGGCTCCCCCATTGCCGTCGGGCGTTGGCGCTCAGTAGCAAGACTCTAAAGCTACTGATTTTATTCCCTGGGCGCCAGCCCCTGAGTTTGTCTCGCACCTCTCCGCCTGTGGCGAGCTCATCCTGCGCTTCTCGGCCGGCGGCCTCGAGGGAACTAATTGCAGAGAGGAAAGTTGCAGCGCCGGTTGCATTACCAGCACTGCAACCCAGGTTCGCGAAATCAAAATCGGTAAGCAATGCCGAAGGAAGGTTCGTACGTAAAACCGAGGGCATTCGTGTGCAGCGCGCTCAGCTTGAAGTCCGGGACTTCGTAACCCAGCCCACGAAACTCGGTTCGGAAGTAAAAATGAGAAAACGCGGGTATATCCATGCCGCCTCCGTACAGGAACATTCCTCTGGCCTGAGTTCCGATACCTGGCGACGAGCCGGAGTATACGGGTGCAGCCGCATCGCGGGCACCTACGGTCGGGAGAGTATAGCCAAAAGGCAGGCCACTGGACGTTCCTATCGTGGTTCCACCGGTTGTAGCACTCGCTGGGGTGCCGTAATTCTCTGGAATCAAGAGGGCAAGACCTCCGCCACCCTCGAGAAACGGCTGAATGTGCTGCAACTGTGGGAAGCTGTAGACGTAGCTGCCGCTGATCTCAGAGAAGTACGACGGAATGGAGGAAACCGTGCCTCCAATTGTGTACTGATCCGAGTTGCGGCTGAACCCGTAACGCCCCTCGAGCGCGCTCGACGGACTGAGATGGAAGCGGTGGCCTGCCGCGAAACCACCAGTGTTAGGTTGGTGTTCGGCGACCGAGTTGCCATTAGCGTGATTACTGAACAAACCAGAGCCAGTGACGAAAACGTCGGCCCGGCCTCCGTAACCTTTCGAGTATGTGTTATGCGCAGATGCCGGCGCTGATGAACCAGAATCCGGGACGCTGTCCTGGTTCGGCATCTGGGCCATAGGGGCATCGCTTTGTTCGGCCATGGCTGGACCGTTAGTTTCGTTCGATTGAGGCGGCATCGTTGTACCCTGAGCCGCGACCCGTGCGGAAAACACCATGGTCAGAAAAGCAGCCGATAAAAGACCTTTCATATCGCACCCCCTTTTGAAGTTGCTCCTTGCAACATGTAGACGGCGGGATGAACTTTTTTATTCCGGAGGCGCCGCGATTGAGTTTGACGATGCCCCAACGTTCTGTTGGCTCGATAGAGGCATTAGGGCTAGCACGGTCCCTTAGGAATAAAAATGAGCATTGCTCCGTTTATAAGTTAGCGGCACTGCGAGAGGCTGGCCCTTCTCTTGGTTATTGCAGATATCCAAGGGCGGTCTGGACTGGTTCACGGTGTTCGACTGAGGGACAGCTATGAATGCGAGCCTTCTTACTAAAACGGCGCCAGAGACCACGCGAGCCGACACAGGTGAACTGTCGGAAGCAGAAGCAATTCGACTAGCGCAACAGGGTGATGAACGCGGTTTTGAACGTCTCTACCGCGTACATAGCCAGCGCATATATGCGCTTTGCCTCAGGATGACGAAAGGAAATGAAGCTGAAGCTGAAGAGCTTACCCAGGAATCATTCCTGCAGCTATTCCGGAAGATCAGCACTTTCCGGGGTGAATCAGCATTCTCCACGTGGCTGCATCGGCTGACTTTTAATATTGTGTTGATGCGCTTACGCAATCGCAATTACCAGGTCTTCTCTCTGGATGAGATGTTCCAGCCAACAGAGAAGACTGCCGAACTCCAGAAACATATCGCGGAGCGAGACCTGCGGCTGTGTGAAACAGTGGATCGCGTCGATCTCGAACGTGCCATTGAGCAGCTTCCCCAGGGTTACAAGGAGGTGTTCATCCTCCACGATGTGGAGGGATACGAGCACGACGAAATTGCCGCGATGCGAGGCTGCTCTGCAGGGAATTCGAAATCTCAATTGCACAAGGCCCGGACGCGTTTGCGGCAACTCCTGCAGACCGCAGTGACGCGCAAGGAAGATCTCATGTCGGAGGACGTTGAACCAGTTCTCGACATGGTATCTGCGGCTCTCTAGTTCATCCGCTTAACTTTTCTCTTTTTTTTCAAGAGCCGCCGCCCCATCGGAATAAACGAAGCAAGTCAAGAGTTCTTCATAGTGAGGAGGAACTATGGACACTCGAAGAAATCTGATCGTTCTCGCAGCAGTGCTTGCATTCCTCGCGACCTTGCCGGTGGCGAGGGCGAGTGAGCAGGATCAAGCTAGCCAACTTACTTTCAACAAGGACGTCCAGATCCCAGGGCGCGTTTTGCCCGCGGGAACTTATTGGTTCGTACTGGCGGAAACCACCACGCGTAACGTCGTTCAAATTTTCAACTCAGACCGATCCACCCTATACGCAACCATCCAGACCATAAACGCTGAGCGTTCAAACCTCACTGGCAATACCGCGGTCACATTCGCAGGAGGGGCAATGCAGCCTGAGAGCATACTCACTTGGTTCTATCCGGGCTTCAGCTCCGGTCACCAATTCGTGTACTCCAACTCCGAGAAAAAGGAGCTTGCGCAGCTCAAACAGCACACGGTAATCGCCTCCGCGCAGGATCAACACCAAAACAAACCAATGGTCGTGGGAGACTAGATTGCCTGCTCTACCATAAACAACCTTTGGAACTGCTGGCGATGGACTATCTTCATCGCCAGCAACAAATCGCTGTCGCGCGCAACTTCCCATCCAGCACGCTCCGCTTGTGAACGATCGATAACGGTAGACCAATTCTAGCGTCAGTGAGCCATAACCTTCATACCTTCCTGGGCAAGGCGTAGCGCTGTGCCACCGCCAATGTTCCCGGGCTCGCCATCAACCTTCAACGTTACGACTCTTCGATAGGTACTTGGCTTCATATCTTCTCTCCGGCAGCATCCTTCCTGTTCGTGCCCGAAACGCTCGCGTCCGCCGGCGGTCACGTGGTAAGGACGACGCGGAATTCGGCTTTTCCGCTCATCATGCGCGCGTAGCCTTCGGCGGCCTTTGCGAGTGGGAACTTTTCGATCATGGGGCGCACGCCAGTCATCTCCGCGAAACGCAGAGTGTCCTGGGAGTCGGTGGGGATTCCGCCAGCCCAGCCCTTGATGCCCTTTTTGCCGAAGAGCAACTGATTGGGCGACACTTCGATTGGATCCATCGACGCTCCCACGACCACCATCGTGCCGTTCACACTGAGGCCGCCGACCAGCGCCGACATCGCTTTCCCACTCGGCGCGGTAGCAAGAATCACATTTGCACCGCCAAGTTTCTGCAGCTCGGCAGCGGCGTCAGTTGCAGCGCTGTCGATATAAATATCCGCTCCGAGCCTTTTGGCGAGTTCGGCATTGGCCGAACCGCGCCCAACCGCTGCGACTCGATAGCCGAACTTCTTTGCGAACTGAACTCCCAAGTGGCCGAGACCTCCGATTCCCTGGACGGCGACGAGATCGCTCGGGAGCGCGCCGCTATGGCGCAACGAGTTAAACGTAGTGACCCCGGCACACATCAGCGGCGCGGCCTCGGCTGGGTCAAGCGACTCCGGCATCTGCGCCAACGCTTCCACCGGCGCGACCATATATTCCTGATAGCCGCCGTCGTAGCTGATGCCGCAAACCTTCGCGTTCGCGCAATTCACGAAATCCCCGCGCCGGCATGCAAGACAGGTGCCGTCCTGCCCGCCGTGCCAGCCGACTCCAACGCGCTGACCTTTCCGCCATTCCTTCACTCCGGCACCGAGTTCATCGATCACGCCGGCCACTTCGTGCCCGGGAACGCGCGGGTAGGCAATGCCCGGGAAAAGGCCTTCCTTCGTAATTACATCGCTGTGGCAGATTCCACAGGCCAGGACGCGAATCCGCACGTGTCCCCCCTCAGGTTGCGGAATTTCTCGTTCTACTATTTCGAAATCCGCCCCTGCCTTTGGCACTTGCACAGCTTTCATTTTCGCCATTGGATGTCACCTTTTGCTTCTATGTATTCGTCGCGCATCTCCCTGCATTTTCTCGCTGGCATCATTTGGACCGCGATAGTTACGGAGCCCATCAATATTTACCGTTCGAGTTCTTCCATTGTTCCTTTGGTGGAATAGCTTCGAGAACGTCCCAGTGCTCAACCATCCTGTTATCTTCAAGTCGATACATGTCGTAGAACGCGGTTGGTTTCGCGTCGAAAAGTCCCTCACTCATGACGAGTGCAAAATTTCCTTGACCCAGGATCTTGTGGACTTTCGCGATCTTGAATACGAATCCCGGTTTAGCATAAGGCCCTGTTTTTAGCTGAGAGCCAGACTTGTTATCCTCGCCATCGCAATTGTGCTGGTGGAAGTTGTCCGTGGACCGATATTGTGAGACTTTGTCCGTCTGGCCCCCAAAAACTACGGCGTCGAAATACGCTTTAACAACGCTCCTATTCGATTCGGTTTTATCAAGGTCCACAACCTCCGTGGGCCCATCCAGCTGACTTCTGCCGCTGAGATTCAAGTGTGAACATTTCTCTTCCAAGTTGTCCCAGTGCTCGACAATTTCTCCGCCTTCGAACCGGAAGACGTCGAATCCCACCTTGGGCCCGAAGAAATCGTACTCCGACTGCGCCACTACAAAGTCCCCGTCGGCAAAAATCCGCACGATATTTACCTTGGTGGTGTCGGGCAACTGAGAAATCAGTTCCTTGACTCCTTCGGGGCCGTCTCCGACCCCCAGATTATGTTGAATATACTTTCTGGAATTGATGTAGCGGGCGGGCTTCGGATCTTTGGTCTCCAGGCTTTTCAGGAGCTCTCGCACGATTTCTATTTTTTGTCCCGGGGCTAAGTCTTCCGCCGATGCGAATCCAGCCGTGGCCATCAACAGCGACAACGCACTCAACGTCCAATGGATCGTCATTATTCTTTCCTTTCTTAACTCGGCGGACCTTAACGTCTGTCACGGGGCCAACCCGCAGAGTTTTCAGAGTCCAATATTCACTCCGGGAAGTTGTCCCCGAACATTGGTTCGCCACTCTTGGAGGCCTCACGCGTCGCCTCGTCCTGGATCACATCCCAGTGCTCAATCAGAATTCCGCCCTTAATTCGCACAACGTCCGCCGCAATCCAGTTCACGGGCAGGCCGAAGTCCGAAAATCGTCCGTGTACGATCACGAAATCTCCATCGGCCACGATCGTTCCTGCTTCGTACTTAAGCGTTGCCGGAAGACTCTTAATGAGATTGAATAGGCCCTCACGGCCCGGCTCGATATGAGCGCTGTGCTGAATGTAGTTAGGCGACCAGTAGCGCTCGGCCGCTGCATAGTCCCGCTTGTTGAACAGTGTGTCGAAGGCCTTAAGCACAAGCTCTTTGTTCTTCTCTTCAATAGTCTGATTCATTTTTATCCCCCGTCTTGAACGGGTCCGCAACGCACGTGAGAGTTATCGCGCCGATTTGCCACCGTCGACGAGGTAGGAAGCTCCTGTGACGAAGGAGGCTTGGCGCTCCCTGTTTTCCGATGTATGGGTCAACGTTTGACCTGGGGGAACATCGATCGCCCGAAGTTCGATCAGTCGCAGCTTGCCGCCATGCAGACGACTTGCCAGCGGCATCGCTTTTCAACCTTAAACCGCAATCTGGCATACTGCTACAACGATGCCCGGGTGATCAAATGGCCCTGGTCAGCGTGATCAAGAACAAGTTTCAGGGTGGTGTGCGCAGTTTCGAGGATTGAAAGAAGGAGAGGCGAAACGTGCGGGGAGGAAAAACGGCAATGCCCAGCGCCAAAACGCACTCTTTCTCGCCGCTGCCACATTTGTCTTCTGATGACGTTCGCGTCGAGCGCAAAGGCGGAGCTACAATCTGCTGGCGCATGTTCGTCGCTGACGCCAAGAGCGAAAGTAGCCAGGTTTTATTTCTGTTCTATCGACATGTTGATCGCAGGGGAAGAAACAACACTGAAACGGTGAAGTACCGCAGTCCATCAGTCATTGGCAGCATCTTTGGATCGGCTTTGGGCGAGGCGACAAGTGAAAATTAGTGCTGCCGCCGGAAAACCGGCTGACCCATCCATCCTGGTGAATGTTCCGAAGCTCGTCACGGCCTACTACACGCTGCGGCCCGATGTGAGTGACTCAGGACAGCGCGTTGTCTTCGGTACGTCCGGTCATCGCGGATCTGCTTTGGACGGGGCGTTCAACGAGTGGCACATCCTCGCAATTACTCAGGCGATCTGTGACTACCGCAAACTACAGAACATTGATGAGCCTCTTTTCCTTGGAATGGATACTCACGCGTTGTCCGAGCCTGCATTTGCAAGTGCGCTCGAAGTGATCGCGGCCAACAAGATCGAGGTAATGCTCTCGGAAGGAACTCGGTACACGCCGACTCCGGCCGTTTCACACGCGATTCTGCGCCATAACCGCGGAAGGCAAACGGGGCTCGCCGACGGCATCGTGATTACGCCGTCGCACAATCCCCCGGATGATGGTGGCTTCAAATACGATCCTCCGCACGGAGGACCAGCCGATTCGCACGTGACCTCCTGGATCGAATCGAAGGCCAACGAATATCTCCGGAGCCCGATGGAAGGCATCAAGCGAATGCTGTTCGCGCAGGCGCTTCGAGCCTCGACGACACGGCGATACGATTATCTGCACTCCTACGTCGGCGATCTTGGGAGCGTTATCGATATGGCGTCGATCCGCGACACCAAGATTGCGCTTGGCGTCGACCCGCTTGGAGGCGCGGGCGTTGATTATTGGCCTATCATTGCCGAGCGGTACGGTCTCAATCTGACCGTGGTGAACGAATCCATTGATCCAACGTTTCGATTCATGACGGTGGATTGGGACGGCAAAATTCGCATGGATCCATCCTCTCCTTACGCCATGCAGAGACTCATCGGATTAAAGGACAAATTCGACATTGCGTTTGCCAGCGACACCGACCACGACCGGCACGGCATCGTAACCAAGGGGAGCGGCTTGCTGCCCCCGAATCACTACCTTTCGGTCTGCATCCAATACTTGTTTGCGAATCGTAAAAACTGGGGTCAAGATGTCTCCGTCGGAAAAACTGCAGTGAGCAGCAGTCTAATCGATCGCGTGTGCGCGCGGCTGGGACGCCGGCTGTACGAAGTGCCGGTGGGCTTCAAGTGGTTCGTCGAGGGTCTATTGGTCGGTCGGCTCGGCTTTGGGGGCGAAGAAAGCGCGGGCTGCTCGTTTCTCAGATTCGACGGTAGCGTATGGACCACCGACAAAGACGGAATCATCCCTTGTCTGCTCTCCGCGGAAATCACGGCGCGTTTGGGAAGAGATCCGGGCGAAATCTACCGTGAACTCACCCGGGACCTGGGGGACCCTCTTTACGAACGCATTGAAGCGCCCGCAACGCTGGAGCAAAAAGCCGTTCTCGCGGATTTGTCCCCATCCGATATTCCCATTACTGAGGTAGCAGGCGAAAAGGTCCAGCAGATTCTGACCACAGCTGCCGGAGACGGCAACCCGATTGGCGGGATTAAGGTGATCACAAAGAACGGCTGGTTCGCGGCCCGCCCCTCGGGCACAGAAGACATTTACAAGATTTACGCCGAGAGCTTTCTCGGCCAAGACCACCTGGGACGGATCGAAGAGGAAGCCCAGACAATCGTTTCGGACGCGCTTGCACGGAGCGCCCGAGCAGCGGCCAAAAACTGAGCCGCAATAGGGAGTCAGTTATGAACAGTCCTGCGGTTCGCACTGGTACATCTGCAACGGCTATTTTGGACGCCCTGACCGATTTGGCTTTCGACCTCCGATGGTCGTTTAACCATTCGGCGGATCGCCTCTGGGAACAACTCGACCCGGAACTTTGGGGTTTAACCCACAACCCGTGGCTCGTGTTGCAAACGGTCTCTCGGGAGAGATTGCAGGCTGTGATCGCGGAGCCAAAGTTTCAAAAGCTGTTGGCTGACGTCAATAGCGAGCGAGAGGCCGCCGAGCGCCCGGAGGCCTGGTTTCAACGAGCCCATCCAGGTTCGGACCTGACCTGCGTTGCATACTTCTCTATGGAGTTTATGCTCAGCGAGGCGCTACCCATTTATTCGGGTGGGCTCGGCAACGTTGCTGGCGACCAACTCAAGGCAGCGAGCAATCTCGGCGTTCCGGTGACGGGAATAGGTCTCCTCTACCAACAAGGATATTTTCGGCAGGAAATTGACCTGCAAGGGAGGCAGCACGCTTTATATCCATTCAACGATCCAGGCCAACTGCCGATAAAGCCAGTACGACAATCAAACGGCGAATGGCTACGGCTATCGATCGACTTTCCTGGAGCCAAGCTTTGGATACGTACTTGGCAAGCACAGGTCGGCAGAGCGAAGTTGTATCTTCTGGATACCAACGATCCCGCGAATATTCCATGGTACCGTGCCATTACCAGCGAACTATACGGGGGCGGACCGGAGTTGCGCTTGAAGCAGGAGCTGGTTCTCGGAATAGGGGGCTGGCGGCTCCTTCGGGCCCTCGGGCTACAGCCCGAGGTGTGCCACCTCAACGAGGGCCACGCAGCGTTCGCAGTGCTCGAGCGCGCGCGAACGTACATGGTGGAGAATCGTCAGCCGTTCGACTTGGCGCTTGCGGTAACGCGCGCCGGCAACCTTTTTACCACCCACACGCCTGTAGAGGCGGGCTTCGACCGTTTTGCGCCGGATCTGGTGGCGTCGTACCTCAAAAAGTATGCTGAGGGGGACCTGTCGATCCCCCTCGAAGACCTTTTGGCACTGGGGCGCCGTGATCGCGGAGATCTCTCAGAGCCATTTAATATGGCTTATCTAGCTGTGCGAGCCAGCGGAGCCGTGAACGGCGTAAGTCAGTTGCACGGCCAAGTAAGCCGGCGAATTTTCCAACCACTGTTTCCCAGGTGGCCGCAAAGCGAAGTGCCGGTTTCGCATGTGACGAATGGTGTGCATACGCCTACCTGGGATTCTGCCGAAGCAGACTCCTTGTGGGAAGTCAGCTGTGGAAAAGAGCGCTGGCGCGAAAGCACGAAGGGCGTGGACGAATGTGTTCGAAATATTAGCGACTCGGACCTTTGGCAGCTACGAACCGTCGGGCGCAAATCTCTGGTGCAGTACGTTCGCGAACGCAACACACACCGCCTGGCTGGGCAAGGGGCTTCGGTGGAGGATCTGTCAAACGCGGCTCACGTGCTAGACACCGATGCGTTGACCCTCGGTTTCGCCCGCCGTTTTGCAGCCTACAAGCGCCCGAACCTTCTATTGCACGATCCTCAGAGACTCATTCGGATCCTGACAAACCGAGATCGTCCCGTTCAACTCGTGCTTGCCGGGAAAGCTCATCCGCAAGACGCAGCCGGTAAGGAGATGATTCGACAATGGGTGGAGTTCTCTCAGTGTCTGGAAGTGCGAGCGCGAGTAGTGTTCCTAAGCGATTATGACCTCCTGATGGCGGAGCATCTCGTCAAGGGCGTCGATCTTTGGGTCAACACACCGCGACGCCCCTGGGAGGCGAGCGGCACGAGCGGCATGAAGGTGCTTGTTAACGGCGGACTGAATCTTTCGGAGCTCGACGGCTGGTGGGCTGAGGCATATTCGCCGGAAGTTGGATGGGCCATCGGCGACATGCAGGAACATGGTGACGATCCCGTATGGGACGCGTCGGAAGCCGAAGCTCTTTATGGACTGCTCGAGCGAGAGGTCATTCCTGAATTCTATGCGCGCGACGATCGGGGAATCCCGCATGGTTGGGTGGCTCGCATGCGAGAGAGCATGGCTCGATTGACGCCCCTTTTCTCGACAAGCCGAGTGGTCCGCCAGTACACCGAAGAAGGCTATCTATCCGCTGCATCTGCCTTTAAGGAGCGCGCGACGAACCGAGGTGCAGTCGGGGTGGAATTGCTCGGGTGGCAAACTCAATTGGCGAAGCACTGGCCGACGTTGAGTTTTGGGTTCGCGACAGTTGAACAGAAGAGCGGTCAATTCGTCTTTCAGGCCCAGGTTTTTCTTAGCGATCTCGACCCTGAGTCCGTGAATGTCGAGCTTTATGCCGAAGGACAGAACGGTAACACAGCTTTGCGCCACCCCATGAGTCGCGGCGAGCGCATCGTGGGTTCCGCAAACGGCTTCATGTACACAGCCCAGATTCCGGCGAACCGAGCCGCAGCAGACTACACCCCGCGCCTTGTTCCCTCTCACCCCGGTGCGTTCATACCGTTAGAGGCGCCTTTCATTTTGTGGCACGACTCGCCTCTGTGGAGATAAGAGACTTCGATTTACGGGATAGCCATGGACCCAGACTCTGATGCTCGGTGAGGGAATGGTGCTTCAAAAATCGGAGTGGCAAGAATGAGCCATGAAGGTATCGACGTGTCGGGCTTTCCTCTCGATCATCGCGGATCTGGGATACTGCTACATGTTACTTCGCTGCCGTCATCCTACGGTATCGGCGATTTCGGACCCGTCGCGATCTCGTGGATCGACCGTCTCTATCAAGCCAGCCAAAGCTGGTGGCAAGTGCTGCCACTCGGTCCCACTGGTTACGGCAACTCACCATATCAACCCTTATCCTCTTTCGCCGGTAATGCGCTGCTGATCAGCCCCGATTGGCTGATGGATGATGAGCTTCTTGGAACGAGCGATTGCGCCCACGAACCCTTCTCGGCAGAAGTCGTTGATTACGACGCTGTCATACCGTTTAAGTATCGGCTGCTGGAAAAAGCTTGGGACAACTTCAAGAAGGGTGTCCGCTCTGACTTGCGACCAGCGTATGAACGATTCTGTAATGACAATGATCATTGGCTGAAGGAGTATGCTCTTTTTCGTGCGCTCAAGGCGAAATTCGGCAACGCGCATTATCTCGAATGGCCGATCGAGTTAGTCCAACGTAAGCCAGCGACGCTCGACCGCCTCCGACGTGAGCTTGCCGATCAAATCGGCCGAACTTGCTTTGCACAATTTCTGCTGTTCCGGCAGGCTGAACGGCTTAAGGCATACGCCGATAGCAAGGGTCTAAGAATGATTGGCGATCTACCATTTTTCGTCTCTTCAGACTCGAGTGACGTGTGGGCCAATCCAGAGCTGTTTCTCTTGGACGAACAGCTGCGCCCTCAGTTCGTCGCCGGTGTCCCGCCGGATTATTTCAGTGCGCAAGGACAGCTCTGGGGCAACCCCCTTTATAATTGGGATCGCCTTCGCCAGTCCGGCTATGGTTGGCGGCTAAGTCGTTTGCGTTCGCTATTGACGCACGTCGACCTGATTCGTCTGGATCATTTCCGCGCGTTCGTGGCGGCTTGGCACGTCCCAGCAGGGGCGGCCACGGCGCAGTTTGGAACGTGGATGCCAGGTCCAGGCGCCGATTTTTTCCTCACGTTAGAGAGAGAGTTGGGAAGGCTGCCATTCATCGCTGAGGATTTGGGAATGATCACGCCGGATGTATATAGCTTAAGGGATCGATTTCATCTCCCGGGCATGCGCATCCTACAGTTCGCCTTCGACGGTCACTCTGACAATCCATATCTTCCCGACAACTTTGTGACAAACACCGTGGTGTACACCGGTACACACGACAATCCGACGACTCGCGGCTGGTTTGAAGATTTGCCGAGCGACCAAAGAGAGAACGTCTGGAAGTACCTAAGAGGACGAGCAACCAAGAGCGGCGAGGGCTCACGGGCGTTGATGGAATTGGCCTGGTCTTCCGTGGCTGCGCTTGCGATGGCTCCACTGCAGGATCTACTAAATCTCAACAGAGAGGCGCGAATGAATGTCCCAGGCCGTCCTGACGGTAATTGGCGCTGGCGCTGCACGGAAGAAATGCTGTCTGATCCGGCCTTCGAATGGCTGCGTGATCTGACGAAAAACGCTAATCGGTCGAGAGTCTTGATAGCTACAGATTCGAAAATATTAGCGGCCACATCGAGAAACTGAACGGGATTACGTTACCGATAGAAGTTGTGATTGATCCGTTCGTATTGCCTGGACCCAGGACGGAGGTGAGAGGATGAAAGCGACGCAACTGCTCCATAACTTGGGCCAGAGCATCTGGCTCGATAACATCACACGGAACCTTTTGGATAGTGGCACTCTCAAACACTATATCGATGAATTGTCTGTAACGGGCCTGACCTCAAACCCGACAATTTTCGATCACGCAATCAAGAACAGTACTGCTTACGACGCCGCTGTTCGCGAAAATCTGCCTCAGAACAAATCGAGCGAGGCGATCTTCTTCGAAATAGCGCTGGAGGACATTACCCGGGCCGCTGCGCTGTTTAGGCCGGTTTACGACCGCACCGATGGTGTGGACGGCTGGGTGTCCCTAGAAGTCTCACCGTTGCTGGCATACGACACAACCAGCACCCTGGGTGCGGCCAAGGATCTATACACACAAGCTGGGCAACCGAACGTGTTCATCAAGATCCCCGGTACCAAGGAAGGTCTGCCAGCGATCGAAGAGGCGATCTTTGCGGGGATTCCGATCAACGTCACCCTATTGTTCTCCCGCGAGCAGTATCTCGCAGCTGCCGACGCGTTCCTGCGCGGCGTTGAGCGGCGCATTAACGCCGGACTCAAACCCGTAGTTGGCTCCGTTGCATCGGTGTTCATCAGCCGCTGGGACGTCGCCGTTACCGGCAAGGTGCCCGACTCGTTGCGTGACCAGCTCGCCATCGCGATCGCCAAGCGTACCTACAAGGCCTATCGGGCCCTGCTCGATTCTCCGCGCTGGCAGCGCGCTTTCAATGCCGGGGCGCGTCCTCAACGCCTACTTTGGGCCAGTACCGGAACCAAGGATGCCAAGGCATCCGACGTCCTGTACATCAAGTCGCTCGCTGCGCCGCTCACCGTAAATACCATGCCTGAAGCCACATTGAAGGCGCTGGCTGATCACGGCGAAATTGGGGCGATCCTGCCTGCGGACGGTGGCGACTGCGAGGAAGTCTTGGCACAGTTCGGTAAGGCGGGCATCGATATTCAGGCTTTGGCGGCCGAGCTTCAGCATCAAGGGGCGCAGTCTTTCGTTCAGTCCTGGAACGACCTTATGGCGGTGATCAAAGACAAGAGCGCCGCGCTCAACCGGGCGGCGGCTCAATAAACCAAGGGAATACAGAGGGGCATGAAAATGGCGACGGGCCCAAGACGAAGCGCCACACCTAAGGGTGTTGAACCGCTGACGAGGCGAAAAGCATGGAAGGCGCTTCACCGGGATTACCGCGACAGTGTGCTGTCGCCGGCCGTGAGCACGCGCATCGCGATTGAGCAGGCCTCGACGTTCGGATGGGAGCGATACGTCGGCTCTTACGGCCAAATCATCGGGATGAAAACTTTTGGAGCCTCCGCGCCCCTCAAAGAACTGCAGAACAAATTCGGCTTCGAGCCCGACCGACTCGTCGCGGCAGCGAGAGATTTGTTGGGCAGGGGTAAGTCATGAGTGTTGTTCCCTTCGTTCGGCCCCTCGTCGGAAGAGACGTGTCCGCAGGCACCAATAGTGGTGTGAGTGCCGGGCAAAGCTCACCTCTCGGCGCCACAGTTATTCCCGACGGTGTCAATTTCAGCGTCTATTCGCGAAGCGCTTCCGGCGTGGAGTTGGTGTTCTTTGATCGCGAAGAGGATGCGCGCCCAGCGCGGGTGATCACGATCGATGGGGTAACCAACCGCACCTACAATTATTGGCATGCATTTGTGCCGGGCGTGAAGCCGGGCCAGCTTTACGGATATCGGATCCAGGGGCCCTTTGATCCCGCGGTGGGAATGCGGTTCGATCCCTCCAAGGTCCTGCTGGACCCATACGGTCGCGGCGTCGTTGTTCCCACGAATTACACCCGGGAGGCGGCGCGCCTGGAAGGCGACAATACTGCGACGGCGATGAAGAACGTTGTGGTGGACCCCAGTGCCTACGATTGGGAGGGCGACACTCCCCTCCACCGCCCCGCCTCCCAAACAATCATTTACGAGATGCACGTGCGGGGCTTCACGCGCCATCCTAATTCAGGCCTTTCGGAACCGACACGCGGGACCTACGCTGGTTTGGTTGCGAAGATTCCGTATCTCCAACAACTCCGCATCACAGCCGTTGAACTCCTGCCGGTGTTTCAATTCGATGCGCAGGATGCCCCGGGTGGCCTCGTCAACTACTGGGGATATGCGCCGATCTCATTCTTCGCGCCCCACCATGGTTACAGTTCACGTCGAGATGTGCTCGGCCCGGTGGATGAATTTCGGGACATGGTGAAGGCGCTGCACCGGGCGGGTATCGAGGTCATTCTCGACGTCGTTTTCAATCACACCGCTGAAGGCAACGAGGACGGGCCAACCCTCAGCTTTCGCGGGCTGGAGAACAACACCTATTACATTCTCGGACCAGACCGCTCGCGTTATGTGAATTACAGCGGGACCGGGAACACACTTAACGCCAATCATCCTGTCGTTCGTCGCATGATCGTTGATAGCCTTCACTATTGGGTAGAACAAATGCACGTTGATGGTTTTCGGTTCGACCTGGCCTCGATACTAGAGCGGGACGAGTCGGGCAACTTACTGCCGAATCCGCCGGTCCTTTGGGATGTGGACTCAGATCCGGCGCTGGCCGACACGAAGCTCATCGCCGAAGCCTGGGACGCCGCCGGCCTATACCAGGTTGGCAGTTTTCTCGGTGACAAATGGACAGAGTGGAACGGTCGGTTTCGCGACGATGTGCGCAGCTTTTTCCGTGGGGATGAGGGCTCCGTGGCACCCATGGCTGACCGGCTGGTCGGTAGCCCCCAAATCTATGGTTATAAGGAACGCGAGGCCGAGGAAAGTGTGAATTTTGTGACGTGCCATGATGGCTTTACGCTCAACGACCTCGTCTCTTACAACCAGAAGCACAACGAGCTGAATGGTGAATACAACCGGGATGGCGCGGACGACAACCGAAGCCAGAATTGGGGCGTCGAGGGTGCAACTGACGATCCTATGGTGGAAAAACTGCGAAGTCGCCAAGTGAAGAACTTCCTGACAGTGACAATGGTCTCGCTGGGTCTCCCCATGATTCTCATGGGCGATGAAGTGCGGCGGACCCAGCGGGGAAACAACAACGCGTATTGTCAGGACAACGAGATCAGTTGGTTTGACTGGACGCTGGTCGCAAAGCACGCCGACGTGCATCGGTTCGTAACGCTGCTTAGCGCACAACGTCTTATGGCAGGCTTTCGACCGGAGCGTCAGCGTCAGAGCCTGAATCAACTACTGCAGGAGGCCCGGAGGGCTTGGCACGGCGTAAGACTTGGCGAACCCGATTGGAGCGTCAGTTCGCACAGCCTTGCGACCAGCGTGACATGTCCGAACGAGAATCTCTTCCTCTACCTGATTCTGAATGCTTACTGGGAACCGCTTGAATTCGAGCTGCCGCCGATGAGCCACGATGACGATTCGTGGCACCGATGGATCGACACTAACCTCGACTCGCCCGACGATATTGTCGAGTGGCAGGCCGCGCCAACAGTCAAGAGCTGCACCTATTTAGCTGGGCCGCGTTCTGTGGTAGCCCTCTTTGCTCGGCTGAGCGATCACAGACGTCCGAGGTTGTAGAGCAAGAGCTGAAGAAATAAGTGAACCCGGTTCGTCATTGCAAGCAATGACCGCGCCCTTGCCTAACGCACGTGTAAAGGTCGTCTCGACTGTGTTAGCAGGGTAGATATCGGTTGTTGGGAATATACGGCCGGATTAGGGTGTTGTCCCTGTCCGCCGTCGCCGCAGCAAGAAGTCGCGGCCAAGGAGGCTTCCTTGAGGCTCAGCTACACACCCGGCCGCACGTTCCTGCTGGCCGGGGTCTTATTATGCGGAACAGCCACGTCGCTCGCACAAACCGAGGCACCCAGTTTGAGCACTCCGGGCCAAGCCATACCGGGAACACTCGGGGTGAGCCCGTTTGCAGGCAGCGTGTCGTCAACGCTCGTTCCGGGGGTCACGCCGCTTTCGTTGCAAGATGCCATCGACCGCGGGTTGAAACAAAATCTCGGACTGCTCCTTTCGAATGCGGATACTCGTTCGGCCCGCGGGCAGCGGTGGGAGCAATTGAGTGCTCTCCTTCCGCACATGACGGCAGCACCTTATGTGGCTGCCTCGAAGATCAACCTCGGCGAGCTTGGTATTACCAGTATTTCGGGGGTCAGCATCACGCCGTCCGTGGGCCCTTTTTCTTATTTCGATGCGCGCGCAGCTGTGACGCAGTCGCTGTTTGACTGGAAATCGATCAACGCTGCGCGCGCGGCCAACCAGAGCTTGAAATCCGTCGAATATACCTATAAAAGCGCGCGCGATCTCGTTGTCCTTGCCGTCGGCTACACCTATCTGCAGGCCATCGCTGACGAGGCACGCATCGAAACGGCGGAAGCGCAAGTTGAGACGGCGCAGGCGCTCTACGATCAGGCAACGGACCAAGTGACTGCCGGCACTTCGCCAGCCATCGACGGTCTGCGCGCCAAGGTAGAACTCCAGACCCGGCAACAGCAGTTGATCCAAGCAAAGAACAACTTCGCTATCCAAAAGCTGACCCTAGCGCGCGTGATCGGCTTGGCCCCCGGGCAGGAATTCGAATTGACGGACAAGTCGCCCTACCAGCCGTTTGAGGGGATCACCGTTGATGATGCTCTGAAACGCGCGTACGCTTCGCGTCCAGATTACCAAGCGGCCATGGCGGACATCCTCGCGGCCGAATTCTCCCGGAAGGCTGCGGGTGCCGGCTATCTCCCGTCGCTCGCCTTTAACGCGGACTATGGCGCGGCAGGAGGGCACCCCTCCACGGCAACGCAAGTATTCGACGTGCGCGGAACACTGTCGATTCCCATCTTCCAAGGAGGCAGCGTTCACGGTGACGTCTTACAGGCCGATGCAAGACTCGAGCAGAGTCGCGAGCTCCTGGACAATCTCCGCGCGCAGATCGACTCCGACGTTCGCGCCGCGCTACTGAACCTTCAGTCGTCGGCCGATCAAGTCGACGTGGCGCGCAGCAACATTGACTTGGCGGAAGCGACGCTGGCCCAATCGCGTGATCGTTTCGGCGCGGGTGTCACCGATACCGTGGAGGTGGTGCAATCGCAAGAGATCGTAGCGAGCTCCCACGAGCAGTTCATATCGAGTCTCTACAGCTACAACCTTGCAAAAATCTCACTCGCTCGAGCTCTGGGCGTAGCTGAAGAGGGCGTCAAGGAATATTTCAAAGGAAAATGAACATGGCAGACGAGAACCCAGCCCATTCGGTGCCCGACGCAAGCAAAGAATCCCAGGTCCAGACGTCACCCCTCAAGGCCACAGCGTATGCGCCGCCGTCGTACCGCAGGCCCCGGCGCCGCAGGAACCTCGTGATTCTGATCTGCGTCGTCCTTGTGATCCTTGTTGGCGGCGTGTTTTTGTGGCGCTACCTCGACAGCTATGAATCCACTGACGACGCCCAGGCGGATGTTCACATGTATGCTGTCAGCGCGCGTATTTCCGGCTATGTGGTGAACGTCAACGTGGATGACAACCAGTGGGTGGAGAAAGGCAGCGTCCTGGTTGAGATCGACCCGAAAGACTATGAGGTTGCGGTCGCGCAGGCGCAAGCCAATCTGGCCAGCGCCGAGGCCACCGCCCAATCGCTGAATATCACGGTCCCTATCACTTCGGTGACCACTTCGAGCCAGTTGCAGTCGACGGCGTCAGACATCGAAAATGCCAATGCCGGAGTCATCGCTGCCCAACGGCAGCTCACCGCCGCCCATGCCCAGTTGGACGAGGCCGAGGCCAACGACGTGCGGGCGCAAGCCGATCTCCGTCGTTACAAGATGCTGGTCGATAAACGGGAAGTGGCCGAGCAGGTTTACGATCAGGCCTTGGCCGTGGCCAAATCCAGTACCGCGGCGGTGGCGGCAGCCAGTGCCAGTGAGTCAGCCGCGCAACAATTCGTACAACAGGCTCAGAGCCGTACGGTGCAAGCGGATGCGAATCACCAATCCGCGGAAACCGGGCCGCAACAGGTATCCTCCACCCGGGCTCGCGTGCGTGCGGCTATCGCCGATGTGGAGCAAAAGCGTGCGCTATTCGAGCAAGCCGAGCTCAACCTCCGATACACCAAAATCATTGCGCCGGTCACCGGTGAAGTGAACAAAACCGTTGTCGTCGGGTTGAACGTTCAACCTGGACAGCAACTCCTCACAGTCGTGCCGCTTGACGAAGTCTGGATCACCGCCAATTTCAAGGAGTCGCAGCTCAGAAACGTCCGCGTTGGACAGAAAGCGGAAATCCACGTGGATTCGTCTGGCCGGACTCTGAAGGGTCATGTAGACAGCATTGCGGGTGCAACGGGTCCCCTCTTCAGTTTGCTTCCGCCGGAGAATGCCACCGGTAACTACGTCAAAATTGTACAAAGGGTTCCGGTTAAGATTGTTCTCGAGCCGGGCGAGAACCGGGATCGCCAGCTTCGGCCCGGCATGAACGTCGTGCCGGACGTCTACCTCCCATGAGTTCCGCTGCTCTCACAATCGATCAGGACGCTTGGCGGCCCCAATACAATCCTTGGCTGATTGCTGTTGTTGTGGCGCTGGCCGCCTTCATGGAGGTCCTCGACACCAGCATCGCTAATGTGGCCCTGCCATACATGGCCGGGAGTCTAGGGGCGAGCAACGACCAAAGCACCTGGGTCCTCACCTCTTATCTGGTCTCGAATGCCATCATTCTGCCGATCAGCGGCTGGCTCGCCGGCACCTTGGGACGGAAGCGCTTCTTCATGGCCTGTTTGGGAATTTTTACCATGAGTTCTTTGCTTTGCGGATTGGCGCCAAGTCTCGAAGTTCTTCTTCTTTTCCGCGTCTTGCAAGGTGCGGGAGGCGGCGGGCTGCAGCCGATGGCGCAAGCCATTCTGGCGGACACATTTCCGCCGCAGGAGCGAGGCTTGGCGTTCGCACTCTATGGCATTACCGCAGTCATGGCGCCCACGATCGGGCCAACTCTGGGCGGATGGATCACATTCAACTATTCCTGGCGGTGGATATTTTTCATCAACATCCCGGTCGGCATAGTGACATGGCTTCTGGTGCGGCACTTTGTCGAAGATCCGCCCTATTTAAGCCGGCTCAAGGCGGCTGGGGTTAAATTGGACTACATTGGCATCGCTCTTCTGGCTCTGGGCATCGGTGCGTTGCAGGTGCTGCTCGACAAAGGACAGGAAGACGATTGGTTTGGCTCGCACTTCATAACGACTTTAGTCGTCGTGGCGGCCGTATGCCTGATCGCGCTGGTGATCTGGGAGTGTTTTCAAAAGGCGCCGATCATTGATGTGCGCATGTTCAAGAGTTTTAACTTCGCCAGTTCGAGCTTGATGATGTTCGTCCTGGGAATTGTTCTATTCAGCAGCCTGGTCCTCATGCCGCAGTTCCTCCAGACGCTTCTGGGATACACCTCTCAACTGGCCGGGCTTGCACTTTCGGCTGGAGGTGTTGTGTTGCTGATTGAAATGCCCATCATAGGCCAATTGACCACGAAGCTTCAGGCACGCTACTTGATTGCCTTTGGGTGGCTGGCCTTGTCCATCGCCATGTTCTATTCCACGAAGCGAATTGACCTGCAGATTAGCTTCCAGGCCGCCGTATTGCTGCGCATCGTCCAGGTGATTGGTTTGGGGTTCTTGTTCGTGCCGATTACGCTTGTGGCTTACATCGGAATTTCGCCGGAGAAGAACAACGCGGTCGCCGGGATCGTCAATTTCATGCGCAATATGGGAAGTAGTGTCGGAACCTCATTGGTCACGACATTGATTGCGCGTCGCGCGCAATTCCACCAGGGAAGGCTGGTCCAATACGCCAGACCCGACAACCCTAATTTCCAGAATTCTGCTAACGGCCTTGCCCAGTACTTCGCTCACTCCGGACTGAGCAGACATGAGGCGAGCGTGCGGGCTTACGCCAGTATCTACGAAGGCTTGCAAGCACAGGCAGCGAGCCTCGCCTATATCGATACCTTCATGGTCCTTGCCGTGGGGGCGGCGATCATGTTCTTTCTGGCTTTTGGTCTAAAGAAAAATGATCCCGGTGGCGGCGGGAGAGTGGCGGTCGACTAAGCACCGGCGGGGTAAACGAAGTGGAACGATATGCAAATAGGACGGCGTACGGCCAATCGTCGGCGTGGTGGCCTACATGATCAAAATCCTAACAATTGAACGGGAGTACGGAAGCGGCGGAGGCGAAATCGCTCAAGCGCTCGCGACGCGGCTGGGCTGGAAGCTTTGGGATCAGTTACTGACCGAGGAGATCGCCAGACTCGCGAATTGCTCGAAAGCCGCCGTCGAAGTTCGCGAGGAACGCACCGATCCCCTCTACTACCGCCTTTTCAAATCCTTTTTACGCGGAAGCTACGAAGGCAGCCTCAATGCGCACAAGCTCAACCTAGTGGACAGCGAAAGAATCTTGAAGCTTACCGAACAGGTCGTTCAGCACGCTGCTAAGAAAGGCAATTCTGTCATCGTCGGGAGGGGGTCGCAGCATTTTCTCAGGGACCGCCCCGACACGCTGCGCGTATTTCTTTACGCCCCCAAAGAAATTAAAGTCCGGCGCGTGATGGCTCGCGGCAAGAGCCAGAGCGAAGCCGAACAGCTTGTGGATTCTGTCGATCGGGAGCGAGCCGATTTCATCCAGAAGTATTTCCACGTCGAATGGCCTGACCGAGCCATTTATCACACCATGATCAATACCGCGATCGGAGACGAGGCCGTCGTTCATATGATTCTTGATTTCGAGAGGACCCTCGATGCGACAACATAGACTTGACGCCTCACTCCAAAGGTTATTCAGTGAATAAAAGAACAAATGATTCTCGCGACACCAGATCCCATCCGTACAGCGTAGCTTGCTCGCCCTGGAAGGGAGGCCTCGGGTTGCGTCGCACAGGCTGGCTCCTCCGACTGGAACTGCCCAGCAATCCAGAAATCTTGTGTGTCGTGCGCAGCGCGATGATGCGACTAACCGAGGAGTTAGGCTTTCCTGCCGGGGAATGCCGGGCCCTGACCCGCGCCGTCGATGAAGCTCTAGCGAACATTATCTGCCACGCTTATGGCAGCCGGCCGGGACAGCCGATTGAACTGTCGTGCCGCCGCATGCAAGCTCGAACCAGCGGCAAGCAGAGATGGGGTCTCGAGATCGTGCTGATCGATCATGGCGTCGCTGCGGACCGCAAGAAACTGCGCTCACGTTCTCTTAACGATGTCCGGCCCGGGGGGCTGGGGCTATATTTCATTCAGGACAGCGTCGACGTCATGCAATACAGGAGCCAAGCTAGACAGAATCGCCTTCGTTTGGTGAAGTATTTGCCCAAGGCAAAATCGAAGCCTCAGATCGCGAAAGGAAAGTGAACGGTGCAAATCTCAGCCCGCCGAATGGGCAAGACGACAATATTGGACATTTCCGGCGACATCGACCTGGCGCATTCGAGCGAGGTTCGCCGGATTGTATTGACCGAGTTCCGCGAGAAACGCACGCCGAGGGTGATTCTCAATCTGCTCGAGGTGAATTACATCGATAGCTCTGGCGTAGCTTCTTTGGTCGAAGGCCTGAAAGCCTCTCGCGACGTGGGCTCGCGTCTGATCTTGTTTGGCCTCAGCCCTATCGCGCACGAGGTGCTGCAGCTATCGAGGCTCCTGACGATCTTTGAAATCTACGACACCGAGGAAAAGGCCTTGGAAGCCTAGCGTTGTGTGACGAACGAACTGCGGAACTGC
>Ga0207023_10057_pt1 | contig 26296 bp, 21 predicted proteins | sample Alteio_BWMinCont_47_FD_153464 | JGI IMG/M metagenome (GOLD analysis project Ga0207023, IMG submission 153464) | Enriched cells from forest soil in Barre Woods Harvard Forest LTER site, Petersham, Massachusetts, United States -... | ecosystem: Environmental > Terrestrial > Soil > Temperate forest >... | reverse complement strand
CCCTACACCTACTCCTGGAATACCAGCCCTGTGCAAAACAGCGCCGCTGCTACAGGCCTTACCGCAGGCTCTTATACCGTCACCGTCACCGATGCTAATAGCTGTGCTACCTCTGCTTCGGTTGTCATAACGGAACCTGCCGCACTTAGTGCTTCTATTAGTATAGAGGCTAATGTAAGTTGCCATGGAAGTAGTGATGGTAGCGCTACGGCTTATCCAACCGGTGGTACTATTCCTTATACCTATTCCTGGAACACAAGCCCTATTCAAACTACCCCTTACGCAAATGGACTATCAGGAGGTTCTTATACAGTTACCATAACTGATGCCCATAGTTGTTCTACAACCACTTCGGGTACAATAACCGAACCTGCGGTCCTTAGCGCGACAATGGATCCACCTGTTAATGTGAGTTGTAATGGAAGTAGTGATGGTAGTTTGACAGTATCTGTTTCCGGTGGAAGCACTCCATATAATTATAGTTGGACATCTTCCGTTAATCCAGACAGTTCCTTCGATGGTCAATTACCTGCAAGTTCTTATACCGTCACCATAACCGATGCTCATTATTGTACCGCAACTGCTTCTGGATTGATTACTGAACCAGCTGTATTAACCGCCTCTGCAATAGCTACAAGTAACTACAATGGTTACGCCATAAGTTGCAATGGCTCATCAGATGGAAGTGCAATTGTAAACTCCGAAGGAGGAACCTCACCATATACCTACTCTTGGAGTAATGGTGAAACCACTCAAAACATAAGCAGCGTAAGCGCCGGAAATTATACTATAACAGTAACTGATACCCATAGCTGCCAAGCAACTGCGGCCGTAATATTAAGTCAACCAAATGCACTTTCTATCTCTTCTGTTGTACAAAATGTTCTTTGCAATGGATTCTCTACAGGTAAAATTAACCTGAATGTAAGTGCAGGCGTATCACCATATACGTATAATTGGTCTACTGGTGCTACAACACAAAATTTATCGGGCTTATCTTCGGGTTCGTATTCTGTTACAGTAACTGATAATAATGGATGTAGCCAAAACTATGCTGTCTCCATCTCAGAGCAATCTCCTCTAGTAACACTTTATACATCTACCAATGTATTGTGTAACAGTTTTGCAGACGGTACCGCTACCTTAACCGTATATGGCGGAACCCCTCCATATATTTACAGCTGGTCTACTGGCGCTACAACCCAAAACATCTCAGGGCTTTCTGCCAATAATTATACCTTTCTGGTAGTAGATTCTAATTACTGCTCAAGCAGAGGTACTGTTGTAATAACACAACCCGATTCACTTTATATTAAATTAACCTCTCCGCTGATTGGTGCAGGTTACAATATTACATTGTATGATAGCTCCAATGGTAGTATTACCTCGGTGGTATATGGAGGCACATCGCCTTATGCATACGTATGGTCAACCGGCTCCACTGCACAAAACATATATGAAGTATCAGCCGGAACGTATACCTTACAGGTTACCGATATTCATGGATGTATCGCTACCGACAAGATAACATTAGATGCACCGCTACAACTTGCAATGCCGACAGGTATCTCACCTAACGGAGACGGCAAGAATGATTACTTCGTTATCCATGGAATTGAGGCATACCCCGACAACAACCTGAGTGTATTTAACAGATGGGGAAATGAAGTTTATTCTCAAAGCCATTACGCTAATACATGGAACGGAACTAATAGTTCCGGAGAAACATTACCGGACGGAACATATTTTGTAATCCTCACTATTAATGGTGGAGGCATAACACTCAACGGATATGTTGATATAAGAAGAAGATAATTATTAACCTTTAATAATAACAGCCATGAAAACCATTAAAAAAATAATAGCAATAATGCTGCTATCATTAGCAGAATATGAGGTCTTTGCGCAGCAAGATCCAATGGTGGACCAATATATGTTCAACCAATTATATATAAACCCTGCTTATGCCGGAAGCCACCCATATACAAACGCAACACTGTTGTATAGGAATCAATGGATAAACTTTCCGGGTGCTCCTGTAACAGAAATATTAAGTATGGATGGCTCACTTGATAACAATAAAGTAGGGCTTGGTTTTTCATTACTTAATGACCATATTGGTGTTTCAAGCCGCACCGGCTTTCAGGGAGATTATTCATATCATTTAAAGCTTAATGATAAACAAGTACTTGGCATGGGGTTAAGTGGCGGTTTAGATTACTACCAGGCCCAACTAACCGACCTAATTGTATGGGACCAAGGCGATAATGTATTTACATCAAATATTAATAGCAAACTTATCCCAAGCTTTGGTACAGGATTGTATTTAACTTCTAAATTATATTATTTAGGATTATCAATACCTAATATTCTTAGCTATACACCAAATACTTTCCTATATCTCAATTTGGGTAATGAACCGGAATTTCAAAGGCATTATTACTTGACTGGAGGATACTCCTATATAATTGACCCTAAGGTAATATTGAAACCATTTATCCTGCTTAAATACACAAAAAATGTTCAGCCCGAAGCCGATTTCAATTTTAATGTATTATTCGATAGCGTAGTTACCATAGGTGCCTCATACCGGACTAGCGACAGCTTTCTGGGTATGATACAATTTACCATTAGCAAGAATTTTCGTATTGGATATGCTTACGATTATCCATTCACAGATTTAAGGCACTATTCTTCCGGCTCGCAAGAAATTATGCTTTCGTATGACCTTGGTAAGGCTGCCCGAAAAAATGGTAAAGGCATTTGTTATTGTTATTAAATGAATCACTCTATAATTTTTACAACATGAAAACAAACATATTAACTCAAACAGCCAATGGGAATTGCAATGAGCAAAAAAGTTTGTCACAACAAACTCACCCGATTTTATATAAAAGCATTATCCTTGCAGTATCTCTGATTTTAGGTGTTTCCGGCTTACTACAGGCACAACAGGATGAAAGACAGCAACCCACATGGCTATTAGGCTTTTCAGCCGCAGCCAATTTCAATTTTTTTGGCGGGTCTATGCAAAAATTAAGTCCTGGTTTTACTGCACCCGATCCATTTACAAAAGGATTCGGAATCGGAGGCTATGGATCTGGTATGATAGAATATCGGCACAATAATATGTGGGGCATAACATTTAATGTAGCTTTTGATAACCGCTATGGTATTCTTCATTATAGCAACGGAGCCACCATTCCCGGAGATTTAACCGCCAGATTAAGCTCTATGACTTTAGAACCCAGTTTTAGAATTGCGCCATGGCAATCACCCCTATATTTCTTTGTGGGACCAACACTAAACTTTAACGTTCAAAAGTCGTTTGCATTTAGACAACCGGGAAATAATGAGATTACCCGTAATGGTAACTTAGGCTATGTAAATGATCCAATACTATCAGGACAGGCTGGAGTAGGCTATGAAATCCAGTTATCTTCTCCCAACAATCCAAGATATACAGAACTCTCCCCCTTTATCGCATACGCTCCTTTTTATTCTCCTAATCAACTACGCAGTATAGAAAAGCTGACATTAAATACCCTTCGTGTAGGTATTGCTTTTAAATTCGGTTGTATTGAAATACCCAAACCAGTGGAAGCAGTAGAAGAGCCTGTAGAACCTGAGGTAATATTCAGTGTTCAGGTTCCTACCTGCATACCCATGCAACAGTTGATAAAGGAAACTTTGCCTCTACGCAACTATGTTTTCTTTGATAAAGGCTCATCTCAAATACCTGATCGGTATATAAAGTTAACACAAGATCAAGCAGCTACCTTCAGGGAAGAACTTATGCAGAATTCTCAATCTCCCGATCCAACTGCTCGGTCATCAAGACAGCTTGCAATATATTATAATCTTATTAATATAGTTGGTGTTCGCATGAGAGATAACCCTTCAACTGCTATAACCCTTGTCGGTTCTTCAGGAGGTGAAGGTGCCGATAAAGGCAAAGCATTGGCCATAGTTGTAAAAGATTACCTAGTTCGTGTATTCGGAATAGACGGCTCAAGAATACAAATAGAGGGCCGTGACAGGCCTATCATATCTTCAAAACAGCTTCATACTACTCAGCAATTTGACCTGGTTAATGCGGAAGATAGAAGAGTTGATATAATGAGCAACTCACCACAGATAGAGATGCCTTATGGCGACAGTACTGGTATGTTGAAACCGGCTCAAATTTCCTATGAAGATCCAAACAGTCCCGACGCTTATGTTGCTTTTTCAGCTATAGGTGCTAAGGAAGCACTTACCTTATGGATGATAAGCATAACCGATGATAAAGGAAATACCCAATACTATGGTACATATACAGATGAAAACCAACTCATCTCAGCCAGAAAAATATTAGGTAATAATGCAACAGGTGCGTATACTGTATACCTAACAGGCCTAACCAAAAGTGGAAAAGTGCTAGTAAAAGAAAGTGCTATGAATTTAGTTTGTAAATCCGAATCAAAAACCCCAAATCTGCGTTACAGTATTTTGTTTGAATTTGACAAATCAAAAACTTCAGGAACTTATTCTAACTTCCTTACCAATGTAGTAGCCGTTGCAATTAAAGATAACAGCACTGTGGTGGTACATGGCCATACTGATATTGTAGGCGATAAGGGTTATAACTTAGATTTATCAAAAGGACGCAGTAATGAAGCACTATCTATACTTCAAAATTCTTTAAAAAACTCAGGTAATCCGAACGTAGCATTTCAAACATACTGGTTTGGTGCTGACCCCGTAAAAGAACCTTTTGCAAATGCATACCCAGAAGAAAGATTTTATAACAGAACAGTAATAATAGATATTATCCAGTAAAATAATGTATCAATTTCGAAAAAATAATTTCATCTAAAAAGAACATCCTCTAACCGGTGGTTATCTTAAGTACTAAATATTATGTACTGTTAAAGTCGCCTTATTCTACGGTATTATATGTAAGATAGAACCAGTTACAGTTATTTTTAACCTCAATAAATTACAGATACAGTAACTTATTGGGGTTTTTATACGTAAATTATGATAGTATTTGACATTATATATATATACCAAATAGTAATTTTATATTTTAAAACGAATAAAAAAAAAGAACTATTGATTACAAACTAGTTACCTACATAATACATTAACTCTACATTAATTATATGATAAATATCATTTTTTTATTTGACAAATATGTTGTATTATTGTAAATAGAGTATTGTTAATAACCTGTTCATAACCCCCTGCATTATGGAAAAAACAACTATTCTTTTAATAGACGACGCCGTCGATTTACGTGAAAACATTTCGGAATTATTAGGGTTAGCCGGATTTACTGTAATACAGGCTAGCGACGGAAAAGAGGCTTTAGGGCTACTAAAGAAGTGCCGGCCAGACTTAATATTATGTGATATACTTATGCCTGACGTTAATGGCTACGAGGTATTGCAAATTATTAGGAATAATCCGGATATGATTAACATACCATTTATTTTTACCACCTCTAAATCAGAGGCTGTAGATTTAAGAAAAGGAATGAGTTTGGGAGCAGATGATTACCTCATTCACCCCATTATAGATGAAGACTTATTTAATGCCATTAGCGTCCGCTTAAAAAGGAGCTGTGATTTTAAAGAAAAGTATACAGAAAGATCAAAAAAAATAATTAATCTTATTAGTGATACAACTAATTTTAATGATATTTTATCATCTTCGCCCTTTAAAGCAATTAGAAAGATACATGCCCGTGGGATGATATACCTAGAAGGCGATACTGTGAATTTTGTTTATTGTATACTTAAAGGAAAAGTGGAAACCTTTAAAACAAACCAGGAGGGTAAAGATATAATCACGGCGTTATATAAGGAAGGTGATATTTTTGGCCATGCCTCATTTCTTGAAGATTGCCACAAAGAATCGTGTATAGCAACTGAAGAATCGGAGATAATATGCATTCCCAGAGAAGAGTTTTTGCAAATACTTAGTTCTAATAGTGGAGTTGCACTAAAATTTATCAAATCCATATCAAGCCATTATTTAGAAGAAGGAGCTAAAAAATTGGAAATAGCTTATAATTCCAGTAGAAAGAGAATTGCAGATGCATTATTATTTTACAATCAAAAATATAATGAGTCTTGTAAGGAAGATTTCCATTTTGACCGGAGCGATATTGCAGCCCTTGCAGGCGTGGCAAAAGAATCAGTAAGCCGGGCATTAACTGATTTTAGCGAACGGGGCTTAATTGAAGTGAATGTTAAAACCGGCAATGTTAAAATACTTGATTATAAAAAGTTTGAAAGACTTGAAATCTAAAGTAAAGCCGGGGCTTTTCAAGTTGATTTCTTTATTGTTAAAGGCTCGTGGGATAGCCTTCATCCATCCAATTTGCTTTCAGCTTATGCGAAAGAGTTAATCCTCTATGATTATCCGTTTATATATACTTTAATAGGAACTTAGGTCGGGGCCCTCAAGTATTTGGGGTAAATAGCTTAAGCTAGGCCAACCTGTTTTCTTATTTCTAAAAAGTGTTGTTTTCAGCCTCTATTTACTGGATTATTTAATACTTATTATTGATATAAATAAATATCTGATAATTATCATAAATACTTTATCCCACGGTCATTGTGTTCGCTTTTAACTTGAATGATCTTTGGGTTAAAGAATCTCACTTATGAACAATTTAACTTACAAGATTATGAAAACTTTATATTTTATTTCGGCAATGGCGTGTTTATCGCCTGCACTAAGTGCAACCACCTTATATTCCAGAGCCAATGGATCTTGGAATACAGCAGGAACATGGTCTACTATAGGACTGGGCATGGCAAGTTGCGGGTATACGCCCGGCAATGGAGACACTGTTATTATAGGCAATAACAATGCAATAAACGATATCTTTTCTATAGCATTGGGAGGAGGAGGTAACCCTACCAGCCTTACCATTCAGGCAGGAGCAAACCTAGACTTGTTTGGTAATAACACTGCCGTAAACACGGGTGCTACATTAAATATTTGCGGCACAATGACACTACAGAATATTTCCATAAGTACGGGAGTTACTTTTACCATGTGCACCGGCTCCATATTAAACGTTACCAAAAACTTTTCAGACCTGAGCAACCTATCAGTAAATGGGCTGATTAGTGTTGCTAAAAACTTTTCAAATGGCCCTGATGTAATTTCAGGAACCGGCTGTATAGAGGTTGGAGGAAATTACTCAAACGCAGGTACTGTGTTTGGAAGTACTAACCCCACTGTTGTTCCACCCTGTGGTTCGGCCCTGCCTATACAATTAATACGCTTTAGCGCTACTTATCAAACAGAAAGCAATTCGGTATTAGTAAGCTGGTCAGTAGCCACACAATTAAACAACAAGGCCTTTGTTATTGAAAAAACATTGGATGGAAGCAACTACGAAGAAATTGCAACTGTTCCCGGAGCAGGTAACACTACTTTTGCTCAGTCGTATTCTATTATTGATAACAAGCCAACACCAGGAACTTCGTACTACCGGTTAAAACAAGTTGACATAGACGGAAACACTACCCTATTCCCTCCTACTTCTGTTTTTGTTGGAAGCACTATAAGTAATTCACTTAGCATGTATCCTAATCCGGTTAACGCAAATGGTACATTGGTATATACTTCTACCAATACAGACCCGCTGCAAATTACCATTATTGATATGACCGGAAGAGAACTGAGCAACTACATAGTAAATACTATACAAAGTGGTGAGAATACGATTCAAGTAAATACTTCATCGTTAACCGGAGGTATTTATTTTATACGTGCAACAACGCCCGAAAAATCATATACATTAAAGTTTAATAAAGAGTAGAATTTTGAGATATAAAGTAGAATAAATTAGTAAAGCGGTATGTTTTAATAAAAATAAATAGTTTACTTACGCAATTCACCTCCCCATGAAAAGACCACAAATATTTAGCGGATTTAAAAACATATCGCTTACTAAAAAACTATACTTTGTTGTAGGTATAATGACACTTTTAATTACTATCGAGTTATTTACTTTTTCCATAATAATGCATACTCTTTCTGCCACAAGAGCTTTGGTAGGCGCTGAGGGTTTATGGTCAAAATCGCAAAAAGATGCACTTTATCTTTTAACAGAATATGGCCATACACATGATGAAAATGACTATGTACAATACCAGAAATTATTAGCTATCCCATTTGGAGACAGAAAGGCAAGATTAGAACTTATGAAGCCAAACCCTAATTTGGATACGGTACGCAAAGGGTTTATGGAGGCTAGCATTAACCCGAACGATATTGATAGAATTATAAACCTTTTAACAAGGTTTCATCGTATTTCATATATACAAAATGCAGTTAGTATATGGACCGAGGGTGATTATAATTTAGACATATTAATAAACTTAGGCAAAAAGCTTCATACAGAAGTATCGTCAGGAAAAGCATCCATCGCAGAAATTACCAACACCCAAAATGCAATATTAAAACAAAATAAAATACTTACTACGTTAGAAAATAAATTCTCTTCTACGCTTGGCGACGGTTCGCGGTGGATAGAGCATTTGGTTTTAAAGCTTCTCTTTCTTATTGTTTTTACAGTAGCATCAATCAGCCTGTCATTAACTATCTCTGTAACTAAAGCAATTACAAAAAGCATTAATGAAATTATGCGAATTGCCCGTTCTATTGCCAAAGCCGATTTTACCGAAAGGGCAAAGGTATACTCTACCGATGAAATAGGGCTTTTAGCCATTTCTTTTAACCAGATGGCAGACGATTTACATGCGAAAATAGAAGAAGAGAAAAAAATTACGGAAGCCTTGATAACTCAAAAAAACCTATATGAAGTATTATATAAAACTGAAAATGAAATGGGACTAGGTGTTTCGGTTATGGAAGGAGAAAAAATAATTTACGTAAATGATGCTTTTTGTAACATACATGGATATAGCCGGGAAGAGATACTTCAGCTTCCTTCTTTCCTTAGTCTTCTACCCGACGAAGATAAACCAGAACTGTTAGAAAGATTAAAAAAGCGCATTAATGGTGAAAGGCGGCAAAATCATGCAGAAGCAAGAATTGTGCGTAAGGATGGAAAAATGGTTAACGTAGAATATACTGTTCAAAACATAGAAGTGGAAGGACGACATCAAATGCGTGTTATTACACGTGATATAACAGAAAAAAAGCAGTATGAAGAACAATTGCGAATAGAGAAAGAACACACAGAAAGCGCTGAAATTGCTAAAAAAATTGGCGAACGATTTTTAACTAATATGAGCCACGAAATACGCACGCCTATGAATGCGATCGTAGGTTTTACACACCTTATGCTTAAAACTTCATTAACACTTGAACAGCATCAATATATTGATGCAATTAAGATATCGGGCGATAACTTACTTGTAATTATTAATGATATTTTGGATTTGTCAAGGATAAAGGCCGGAAAAATGCCAATTGAACAAAGTGCTTTTAAGCTATCAGGGGTTGTTGCAATGTCTACCGAATTAATGCGTACCAAAGCAATGGAAAAAGGAATCAAGATCTCTGCTTATATCGATGAACATATAGATGATGACTTAATAGGCGACGCTACACGGTTAAACCAAGTGTTGCTCAATCTTATTTCCAATGCAATAAAATTTACAGAACGGGGAGAAATAACTATTCAAGTAAACTTATTATCAAACAAAGAAGAGGAAGTTGAAGTTGAAATAATAGTAAAAGACACTGGTATTGGCATTCCAAAAGATAAAATCGATACGATATTTCATGCATTTATGCAAGCTGATAATGATACAGCCCGCAAATATGGTGGAACAGGCCTTGGCTTAGCCATCGTAAAGCAACTTGCCGAGTTGCAAGGAGGAAGCATTTCAGTTTCAAGTGAGGAAGGTAAGGGATCCAGCTTCTTTTTTAGAATAAAATATAAAAAGGATTTAAACAGGAGTATAAAAAACGACAGCCCTTTACCTGAGGAGGTTCCAAAAAATAAAATAAAGAACTTAAATATATTATTAGTAGAAGATAATGAAATGAACCAATTATTTACAAAGACCCTGCTTGAAAATTGGGGTTGGCATATCGATATAGCAGAAGACGGCATAGAAGCTGTTAAAAAGGCAAAAAACAAAGATTTTGATGTTATTTTAATGGATGTACAAATGCCAAAAATGGATGGATACGTAGCTACACGATTAATAAGAAATAGCTTGCCTGGGTCTAAATGCAATATTCCTATTTTGGCAATGACTGCCCACGCTTTACGAACAGAGGAAGAAAAATGTTATAAGGCAGGCATGAATGATTATATATCCAAGCCATTTGATCCACAGAACTTATATGTTAAGATAGAATCTATTTTGAATATTAATAAACCCCCAACATTAAAAGCTTCCTAAATATTAGGTATGTCTGAAATTAAGATTATCGAACCAATTAATGTCTAAATTTAGGAGAATTTACGGGTTAAAAAGCATTATTCCGGCGTGCTAAACCTATATAGTAAAAGAATGATAGTTGATTCTTCAAACCCAAATGAGTTCAGGGTCTATTTCATCTCTATAATTTAGGATTTCCAGCTCTTTGCAAGACCGGCTCTTTATACAACCAATATCTAAAGGCGATTCCTAGTAGTCTTGACTGAATCCTCTACCGAATCGAAAAACTAAAAAAAATTTACTTTTTAATGACTCATCTTCTCCATAAAAAGAGACACGCAGGATTTTAAGCACTGTGTTTTCCCTGCATTGGCATTCATTTCGATGCAAAACCAAGCAAAATCGTACAAAAGGGGACAAAATCGCGCACCTTTTATATTTCTTTATGTACACATTTAGGTTCTTCCCATTAGCATAACAATCACATATTTCATCTTTTCCCTATCATCCCTTTTTCCCTTACAACCTCCATAAGCGGGCGGTTTTGAATTTTACTCTCCAGCCAAGGGCGAAGATAAAACTCCTCTTTATCAAGAATGGAGTCTCCCGAATTCTTCCCCTCTTTTAAATGTATTAACAGGCGCAAAAACTCTTGCCGTTCCTTATCAATACTATCCATTTTAGGTAACTTATACTTAAAAAATTTTATAAGCTCTTTATCAAAACTTTGCCGCAGATATTTATTTTTGATGAGCCAACGCTCACTAGCTTGAGAAATATAGGGCAGTAAATCTATATTCCTCAATTCATAATGTATCATAAGCACAAGCATTCTGGCTAATGCCTGCATATCCATACGGTAATTGCTTTTTTCATTTGCTACTTTATTAACACATGATAAGGCTTCACTATATTTACCTACTGAAAAATAAGCAAACGCCATATTCATATATCCCGCAGGGGACAATTTAAGCCTTACTATATCAGCAAATGCATCTACACACTTTTCCGGATAGAGTAATTTGAGTTGCGAGTCAGTATATAATACAAACACACTAATAAACGCATGCTGCACAATGTTATTCATGTTCTTTTTAGGAAGCGTCATAAAAAAGTTATGCCCTTTCGTATAAATAGCTTCCGATTCATTTAGCCCACCATTGGAAACTGAACCAAATAGCAAATAAGACAATGCGTTTAAGTATACTTCCGGATAATTACTTCTCAGATCTTCTTGTTTTTCAAGATAGGCCACCCATTCTTTCAGCATACGGTATGATTTATCATCCCGTTCACCTCCCCATTTGGCAATATATATTACATGCTGATAATGGAGTTTATAGAAATATTGCTTAGCGGAAAAGGTAAGCGCTTTTTTACTATCTTTTAAAAGAGGATGATTAAATAATTCCTTTAACCGGATATCAACAGATCTGTCTTCTGGAATTATCTCAGGACTTTGATTATACAAACTTCCAATTTCTAAAGCAAGGTTCCGATAATTCCTTGTATTAATGTACATATCAAGGTCTTTTTGTTCTTCTTTTATTCCTGCATTAGTTAATTCTTGCAAACTTTCCAAATCAGCCATATCCAATGCCAAGTTTGCCTTTAAAGATGATATCATTAACAGGTATTCGTATTTTTCTAACTCCAGCGAAAGCTTTTCAGCTTTATGTAGCATTTGACTTGCTAGTTTTTTCAGGTTCTTTTTATAAAGAATTTCTGCTTGTGAAATCAGATTCTGTATTTTCCCATCTACGGAAGAGTCGGAATGAAATTCATTTAGACTTTTTAAAAGTGCTTCGATAAGGTAATTTTTGGCTTTTTCTATACCGTGTTTAAAACCTGCTTTTTTAAGTTTTTTTTGTAAAGCGGCTTCATCGTATACTTTCATAGCATTTAACGCATCAAATAATACAATATAGAAATGCTCCTGAGTGTTCAACTTTTTTCTTACACCAAACACCTTAAAAAAAACCTTCTCTTGAGTGGTCATGGCTTTTATCAATAAAAATAATTGGTCAGAATATGTTTTCATAACAGCAGATCGTATTTGGGTTAAATGAAATTAAAATTTATTAAATATAGCACTTATCACTGTCTCAAAATACCCTCTTCAATCAAAATTAGAATACTACCATACATCACGATAGCTGCATTTTTGAAATATTTAGTTTTTGATATGGGGCTGCTTCACTCTTAAATTCGCTGCCCTTCCCCCGAAAACGTACTTTTTACTTTATACAAACCTATATTTAAACATGAGGAAAACCACCTTTAAATTCCAGTTTAGCATATTCTCTAACGGCAATCCCCCTCCCCCTGCAAGAGTAACACTTATTTTTATATTCATGTTATGCTTTGCTAGTACTAAACCACTTTCTGCTCAAAACGTAGGAATAAACTCTACTGGCGCACTTCCAAAATCATCAGCCATATTAGACTTAAGTACCGGCAACTCCGGCAACTTGGGGGTTTTACTCCCCAAAGTGGCTTTACAAGCCAGCAATGTTGCTGCACCCATAACCCCCCCCAGTAACGGCCTATTAGTTTACGATACTGTTAGCGCCGGCTCCGGAGCCGACACTGTTTCCCAAGGATTTTATTACTGGAATAGCACTAGCTCAACTTGGATTAGGTTAGGTGATCATACTAGCTATTCTGCTATAGGCACTACAGACGATTCAATTAAAACCAGCACACCTGCAGCCATGAAACAAATGAGCATTACGTTTGTTCCGGTACATCCTGTTGTTATTCTTGAATTTTCAGCATCCGGTCTTACAGATCGTAGCTCTACTAACCTAGAAGCTGTTAATTTTAAGGTTCTTGTGAATAACAGCACTCCTACCTTAACAACATCAACAACAACGCCATATATATTAGGGGGCTATGGGTGCACAAACATAGCTCAGGGGGATTATGATAATTTTGGTACCTACGAGCCATCAAATGGTTGGGATTGCCGCATGACTATCCCTATTCACGTTATACCCGGAACTTCTGTTACTATTTCTATAGATTGGTGGGCGCAAATCGGCACCGAAGCCGGAGGTACTTATAGTATTATTGAAAATGATGTAGCTACTAAGTCGGAGGGATGCCACAGAGCTATGACTATTACTGATTAAGTCTATTTATTTAAGTTTTGCCTCATCCTTATTAAAAATCCTACTTATTACAAAAGACAAATTATGAAAACAAGTATTTTAAAATTCAACACAACAAGTATAACTATAGTATTTATTCTTCTGTTTTTTATGGGGTATACTAAGCCTCTTTATGCTCAAAATGTGGGGATAAATCCTAATGGCTCACTCCCAAAATCATCAACCATATTAGACTTGAGTACAGGGAATAACGGAACATTAGGCTTTTTACCCCCAAAAGTGAAATTAACTTCAACAGCTACCGGTGCCGTAGGCCCTATAACAAACCCCAGCAACGGATTAATTGTATATGATAGTATAACCGTAGGTGCTGTTACCCAAGGATTTTATTACTGGAGCGGTTCTGTTGCAACAGGGAAATGGGTTAGGCTTCAAGATAAGAATTCGTCTACCCAGCCCTATGGTTACAATACTCAATATGTTGCAGGCACTAAAGATACAGCAGTAGCAACCACCACCATAGCAAAAATGCCTGAAATGAGTATTACATTCACACCGGTGCATTCTGTTGTTTTTCTTAACTTCTCAGCATCCGGTATTACAAATCTTAGTACGACTTCGCAAGGAGGTGTCTTTTTTGCGACTTATGTGAATGGTGCGCTTGCTGCTTCACCATACATACCCGCAGGAACAGGGTATGGTTCCTCATCATTAACACAGGCATTCCAAACTGCAATTACCGCTAATGACCAAATAGCCGCATGGAATGTTTCAATTTATCTACCTATTCATGTTACTGCCGGAACTTCTGTTACTATTGCAATGTACTGGGAGTACCAGACTGGTTCTCCAGTAGAAAATTATGTATCGTCTCTCCCGGCTCAATGCCATAGAACTATGGTTATTACTGACTAAACCAGTTTTATTAATGTTTGCCTTACGGCCCACGTAAAATTTATAGTTATAAAAATACAAATTATGAAAACAAATATATTCAAATCCCACAATGCAGGTAGCTGCAAATGGAATACATTCTCCCAGGTAAGAATGGCATTTATTTTGTTATTGCCGCTTTGCCTTGCAGGCTCAAAGCAGCTTAAAGCACAGGGCGTGGCCATAAATATTACCGGTGCACCTGCCAAATCGTCAGCCGTATTAGACCTAAGCACAGGAAATGGAGGCAAGTATGGTTTTTTAGCCCCAAAAGTGGCTTTACAAGGCACCAATGTTTCAGCTCCCGTAACAGCCCCCAGCAATGGATTGTTAGTTTACGATACAGTTAACGCCAGCTCCGGAGTTGATACTGTTTCCCAAGGATTTTATTACTGGAATAGTGGAACATGGTGCAGATTAATTGATAATGGCGCCACTACACCTTATGGTAACAACACACAATATATTGAAGGCACTACAGCAGACTCAGTAAGTTCCATTAAATTTCAAGCTATGCCGGGAATGAGTATTACATTTACTCCTGTCCATTCTGTAGTTTTCGTTACTTTTAGCGCACCTTGTTGGGTGGGTAGTTATAGTGGATTGTTCGGTTTTGGTCACTCTTCTGGCAATCTATCGGGACAGATAGAGGTACTAAAAGGTGCCACAGTAGTAGGGGCAGCTTCAGCGTCAATTGGTATTTATAATACGAACATATACGGCTCGAGCGGTTTTTACATTCATATACCGGTTACTGTTACTCCGGGAGTTTCTACAACTATTTCAATAGATTGGCGAGCTACTATAATCAATAGCAATCTCATCTTAAATTATCTAACTAATGCTGGTGGAGAGGAGTCTAGTCACGCTACCCTGTTTATTAATGACTAAAATCACGTATTTACATTGCTTTTAAAACCATTCTATACTTTTTACCACTTACCCCCTGCTATATCCATAAGTGGGCAGTCAAGAATAGAGTCTCCTGAATTTTCACCTTCCTTTTATAGAGAATTTCCGCTTGCGATATCAAATTCTAAATTTTTCCATCTGCGGAAAAGTCGGAATGTTCTTCAGCCCAACTTTTTTTAAAAGCATCTAATAGAGCTTCTTTTAAAGTTTTTAGTTTTCGATTAAAACCCTATATTATCATATTTTTTGTTAATAGATTCCACACAACACATCATATTACACTGTATATCAACAATAAACAGCAACCGTAAATATTTCATAATTAAAATAATCCTTCTCACTATCTTTAAAAACGAATAATTACACCTACCTTAATAGAGTACTTTATAAAAAAAATAGATTTGGATTGTTGATTGTATTTAATAAAGCATTATATTTGAATATAATTTAACAAATAACCCCGATGAAAACAAATACATATAACTTAAACTTAACAGGAGGTAAATCCAAATGGACGCCCCCATCCTCAATTGTAGTGGTTATTTTTATCTTCGTATTTTATAGTTTGCATACTAAGCCGCTTTATGCTCAGGGTGTGGCTATAAATATTACCGGACAAGCACCCAAATCATCTGCCGTATTAGACCTAAGTACAGGAAATGGAGGCAAATATGGTTTCTTAGCCCCCAAAGTGGCTTTACAAGCCACCAATGTAGCCGCACCCATAACAACTCCCAGTAACGGCTTGGTGGTATATGATACCGTTACTGCCGGCAGCGCCCCTTATACTGTTAATGAAGGGTTTTATTACTGGAATAGTACCAGCTCCCTATGGGTTGGATTGAATAGCGCCCCAAATATACCTTATGGTAATAATGTTCATTCGTGGGCAGCCACCTCAAATATAGGCCCGGCGCCTGCCGCCTTTGCCGCTATGGGCCCAACTATTACCTTCACCCCCGTGCATTCTGTTGTTTACCTTACCTTTACTTCAGGCGGTTTTGTAGTTGCTCCAAGCGGGACTGTTCAAAATGTACAGTATGAGGTGCTGAATGGCGCTACAGTATTGGCTGGTGGCTCATCAATATGTGAGGCCTACACTGTTACCGGAATATTTGGTAATGCGGCAAGCTCGTATAACTTCTCTATTCTTTTACCCATTGCTGTTACTCCTGGAGTTTCAACAACTATTTCAATAGATTGGAAGACAACCGCCTTTGGGGCCGCAGCAGATCCAGTAATGTCTGATGCGTCAACATACCCTTCTGATTCTCACGCAACCATGTTTATTAATGATTAAACTTAGCTTCCTGTTAGATTAAAATATTCTTTATAGCATAAAAATCATAAAATGTAAACCCTACTATTCCTATTAATATGAAAACAAATACCTTTAATATAAAAGTAAGCATACCCGCCCAAAAGGCATTAAACCTTGCAGGCACATTGCTAATTAGCCTTTTTTGTTTTATAAACATTGAGCCACTTCATGCTCAAAATGTAGGAATAAATGCTACTGGCACCGCCGCACTTCCAAAATCATCCACTATATTAGACCTGAGTACAGGCAATAACGGAACACTTGGTTTTTTACCTCCCAAAGTGGCTTTACAAGCAACTAATGTAGCTGCACCCATAACAGCGCCCAGCAATGGACTATTAGTTTATGATACAGTTAGCGCCGGCGCCGGCGCTACCAGTGTTACTCAAGGATTTTATTTCTGGAATGGCTCCGCTTGGGTTAGGATACAGAATAATAGCCCTACTCAACCTTATGGATATAACACACAATATGTAGTAGGAACTAGTGATGCAACAACAGCCTCAAGCATATTTGCAGCCATGCCACAAATGACCATTACCTTTACCCCTGTACATTCTACGGTTTACTTAACCTTTACAGCATCAGGATATACAAATTTCAGTTCAACCTCTCCATCCCTTGTTGAGTTTGAGGTGCTGAATGGTGGAGCCGCGGCAGCAACAGACGGATATGGAACTATATGTATAGCGCAAGCAAACAATGCTGCAGGGGCCTACAATAGTGGATGGGATTGTTCCATTATTCTACCCATTAGCGTTACCGCAGGAACATCGGTAACTATTTCAGTAGACTGGATGACAGCAAGTGGTGGATTGGCAAGTACTGCAGAAAACCTGGTAAACACAGCCCCAACTTATTGCCACAGAACCATGTTTATTAATGATTAAACTAATAATATACAAAACTCCTACTTATGAAAACGATTACTTTAAAATATAACAATGCCGGCATCTCTAACCGGAATAGATTCTCTCCTGCACTCATACAGAGTATCTTAGCAACACTGCTTTTCCTTGGGTGTACTGGTTCACTATCTGCTCAAAACGTAGGAATAAATTCTACAGCCGCACTCCCAAAATCATCGGCCATATTAGACTTAAGTACGGGCAACAACGGAACTTTGGGCTTTTTACCTCCCAAAGTGGCTTTACAGGCCACTAATGTAAAAGCTCCTATAACAAACCCCAGCAATGGGCTATTAGTATATGATACCGTTACAGCCGGTGCCGCACCCAATAATGTTTTCGAAGGATTATACTATTGGAATGGTGCAGCTTGGGTTAGGCTACTGGATATTCCTTATGGTGTTAATGTAAAATCTGCCGTGGGCGCTACAGATATAAAAACAAACTCCGCTGCCTTTGCACCTATAGCGGATATGTCAATTACATTCACTCCTGTACATTCGGTTGTTTTCGTAAGCTTTACGGCAGCAGGTATTAGCGATTTAAGTCAAACTGCACTACCCTATGTTGCATTTGAGGTACTAAAGAATGGTGCAGCTCCGGTTACCGCCGGAAACGGAGGATATGGATGCAGGTCTATTACTCAGTACGTGGTCGGTGCAAATGAAACAAGCGGTTGGAATTCTTCCATTACGCTGCCTGTTAGCGTTACCCCGGGAACACCGGTAACTATTTCAATAGATTGGGCAACAGCTGTGCAAGTCGGAACAGCCAGTTATGCGGAATGCAACGCAAGCACTTCCCCATCAACCTGTTTCAGAATCTTATTTATTCATGATTAACTAAACTTGAATATAATCCTCTTATTAAAAATTGCTCTGATTGTAGCACCTGCTCTATCATTTTGCAAGATTACAAATTTGTGCTATATTTTTTTAGATATACAGTGAAGCAGCTATTATTTTGGTCTACCTTTGCTTCTATCTATAATTACATTTCTTCTATTATATCGTGAAAAGGGCTGAGAGAATAGTTATAAAAGTCGGTTCAAATGTATTAACTCAAAGCAATGGCGAACTTGATTTAAAAAGAATTGAACAACTTGTTCTACAAATAACTCAACTCAAAAAGGAAGGCATCGAAGTGCTGCTGGTTTCTTCAGGTGCGGTTGCATCGGGGCGTAATCTTATCAATCTACCTAAAAACACAGATGCAGTAAGCCGCAGGCAAATACTTGCCGCAGTGGGCCAAGGCAGGCTATTGAATTATTATACCACTTTATTCGAAAAAGAAAATATTTTGTGCGCCCAAGTTCTGGTTACAAAAGAAGATTTCCGCGACAGGGAGCATTACTTAAATATGAAAAACTGCATTACCGCTTTATTGCAAAATAATGTTGTTCCTATATTAAATGAAAACGATACCGTATCAGTAACCGAGCTTATGTTTACCGATAATGATGAATTATCGGGGTTAGTATCAAGTATGGCTAGCGCAGATAAACTCATTATACTTTCTAACATAGATGGTATTTATGATGGGCCTCCATCTGACAAAAAATCAAAAGTAATTCCGATTATTGAGTACGGAGATGATAATTTTTCGGCTTATGTATCGTCTGAAAAATCAAATTTTGGCAGAGGTGGCATGATTACAAAATGCAATGTGGCGCATAAAACAGCAGGATTAGGAATTACCGTACAAATTGCCAATGGCAAAACCGATAACATTTTGTTAGATATTATTTCTGACAAAAAAACCGGCACCGTATTCAAACCTCGGAAAAATATTTCGAGCATAAAAAAATGGGTAGCCGATTCAGATGGATTTGGCAAAGGGATTATCTATATTGACTCCGGAGCAAAAAAAGCGCTGGAATCAAATACTCCAACAAGCCTGCTGCCTATCGGAATAACAAAGATAGAAGGTAGTTTCAAAAAAGGGGATGTGATAAAAATATATGATACATCAGGAAAACAATTAGGCGTTGGCAAGGCTCAATATAGTTCTGAAAAAGCCAATGAACGAAAAGGGAAAAAGAAGGAAAAGGCTGTGATTCACTACGATTATTTATTTATGCATTAGAAGTTATGTCAAAAACGAATACCTCTAAATCTTCGATGCTAAAATATTTTAAGGCTCCAAAAAATGCAAGTAGCACTATTATTTTGCTGGACGAAAAGAAGATAAACACCATACTAAAAGCACTTGCAAAGGCTACCATTTCTGAAAGTGAAACATTACTAAAGGCCAATAAAAAAGATTTGGTAAGAATGGCTGCCAACGATCCAAAATACGATCGGTTAAAGTTGACAGAAGAACGGATTAAAGACATTACCCATGATCTAGTAAATGTTTCGAAGCTGCCCTTTCCTATTGGTAAAGTACTGGAAGAACGAACCATGGAAAATGGATTGAATATTAGTAAAGTAAGTGTGCCTTTGGGCGTCATTGGAATTATTTATGAAGCCAGGCCCAATGTTACGTTCGATGCTTTTTCGCTATGCCTTAAATCGGGCAACGTTTGCATACTGAAAGGAGGCAGCGATGCTCAATTTTCCAATGAAGCTATTGTAGCACTTATACGTTCGGTTTTGAATCAACATGGAGTGGATGAAAACATGATTGCATTGCTTCCACCCGACCGCAAAGCAACCGCAGCATTACTGGAAGCTATAGGATATGTGGATGTTGTTATTCCCAGAGGAAGCCAGCAGCTTATTAACTTTGTTAGGCAAAATGCTAAAATTCCCGTTATAGAAACAGGTGCCGGCGTGGTGCATGTTTTCATGGATGAGTCAGGCGATATAGAAAAAGGAAGGGATATAATATTCAACTCCAAAACACGCAGGGTAAGTGTTTGCAATGCTTTGGATTGTCTCCTTATTCATGCTAACCGATTGAAGGCTTTAGCATCCTTAGTAAAACCAATGGCTGAAAAGGATGTGGTTATCTATGCGGATACAGATTCATATAAAATTTTGAAAAATAATTATCCGGGAAAACTTTTGCAGAAGGCTAAACAAGAACATTTCGGCACTGAATTCTTAGATTATAAAATGGCGATTAAAACAGTAAAAAATGCAGAAGAAGCCATTAGCCATATTGCACAGTTCGGCTCTAAGCACAGTGAATCTATTGTCTCCGAAAATCAAAAAAACATAAACAAGTTTACTAAAGAGGTAGATGCTGCGGTGATGTATATTAATGCGTCGACTGCATTTACTGATGGAGCACAATTTGGCTTAGGAGCCGAAATAGGCATCAGTACGCAAAAGCTTCATGCACGCGGGCCCATGGCGCTTAATGAAATGACCACCTATAAATGGATAGTAAAAGGACAAGGACAAATAAGAAACTAATAATACGTTACTAAAATGAAAATAACCATTGCAGGCTGCGGTAATATGGGACTTACATACGCTAATGCCTTTCTGAAAAACAATATTGTTGCTAAAGAAAATTTATTTCTTGCCGAACGAAAAGAAGACCGCCGCGAGGAATTAAAAAAAATGCAAATTGGGCAAGTAACCAATATTGCAGATAAGCAGATAGCAGACAGTGATATTATTATTCTGGCAGTAAAGCCACAAGACTTTGACGAACTAGCTAATGAACTTAAAAAAGCAATAAGCCCGAAAAATATTATTATATCTATAATGGCAGGTATAACTATAAAGTATATTTCAGAAAAACTATCCACCCAAAAAATTGTACGAGCTATGCCTAACTCTCCTGCCGAACTTGGGATGGGCATAACAGGCTATACATGCGGGCCGGTACTTTCGGTAGATGAAGTGCGCAAGTCGGGAAATATATTAGCTGCAACAGGATTAACAATATTTTTTGAAAATGAAAGCATGTTAAATGCTGTTACGGCTTTAAGCGGCAGCGGACCGGCTTATTTCTTTTATTTAGTGAAAAATATGATTGCCGCCGGAGAAAAAATGGGAATGGATGAGCATGTTTCTACTGCACTTGTGAAACAAACCATGTTAGGTTCGTTTCACTTATTAAATGGTTCCAGCAAATCATTGGACGAATTGATAAAAGCAGTTTCATCAAAAGGAGGTACTACCGAAGCAGCTTTTACCGTATTTGAACAATTACAAGTGGGCGAAAACTTACAAAAGGGAATTGTACGTGCCTGTGAAAGAGCAAAAGAATTGGCGAAATAAATTAGCTGATTTTTAACTATCGGAGTTTTTAAAAGTGCATCGATAAGGTAAACTTTAGATTTTTATAAACCAGGCTTAAAGCCTGCCTGTTTTTTTTATTTCTCTTACAAGTTAGCTTCATAATGCACATTCATAGCATTCAATGCGTCAAACGATACACTATAGAAATACTCAGCTTAAATACGTCACGATAGCTTCATTTTTGAGATATTTAGATTTGGATATGGGGTTGCCTTGCGCTTAAATTTGATGCTTATCATTAAGCTCCCTTGAATAATCTTAGATGTTAGTGTCCTCAGATTCCAATCTATAGATAGGTTTCTTAATGATTAACCATCCTATTAATTCAATATTCAAGTCCACAAACACATGAAAAAACTACTTTTAGCCGCTGCTTTTGTAACAAGTTCAATTATTGGTACAATGGCACAAACAACAATTTTGTACCAAGCTTTTAGCACATCCATTCCAACCGGTTGGACACAACAAATAAGCACAATAGATGGCGGATGGAGATTCGGAACAGCCTTTGGAACCAATATGCAATCGAATGTCCATCCACAGGGAGATGATGCATACATAGATGCTTATGATTATAATCTATCTGATACAAAAGGTTGGGATACTTTAAAAACCATTGGGATAGACTGTTCTGCACAAAGTGCTGTGCTTATAAGCCTAAACTATACGTTTTGGGTAGATGATGGTAATGAAACAGCTACCATTATTGTTTCTACCGATGGTGGAGTAACATGGCACAAAGCCGCTAATCTATCGAATACAACTAACACTTGGGTTGATAGCACTGTTTTTAACCTTTCAGCTTATGCAGCAGGACAATCTAATGTAATGGTTGGATTTACCTACTATAATGGGTATCCCGGAAATGGGTATGCTGCTGTTGGCCTGGCAATAGAAAATGTTGATATATATTCACCTGCTAACTATAATGTTCAGGTTAAAAGCCAAAACACTCCTTATTTTCTACAAGTAGGCACACCCTATACTTTTTCGGGTGTTGCTGCGAACCAAGGCGGAGATGCAATTACATCTATGAATATGAATTATTCTGTTAACCATGGCACTCCTGTATCGCAAGCTATTTCAGGAATTACCGGATTTAACGCCTTGACAAACTATAGCTGGTCAATGAATAATACCCCTTCACAATTTATCCCTTCTTCAATCGGTATTGACACCATTAGATTTTGGGCCAGCAATTTGAATGGCAATCCAAATGTGAATACAGATACATTAGTTGCTTCGTTTTTGGTGGCAGATTCAGTTAAAGCAAGAGCTCCACTCGAAGAAGAATATACCGGTCAATCATGCGTTTTTTGTATGGTTGCGGCTCCGAATGTTGATAGTGTATCTACTAAGAACGTACTAAGATCTAATATTATTAGATATCATTTCCCGGCATCCGGAAGAGACTTTATGTATAATACAACCTCTTCATTTGTAAATACCAGAGTTTCATATTACAGTGTTCCCGGAGGCCCTGCAGGTTATTTAGATGGAACTACGCTTTACCCTAGTACATATCAACAATCAAATCCTAGACTACGGTATTCTTCTACCACCGTACAAGCTGATCAGGCTGTTGGTTCACCTATTAAAATTGATATCACTTCTTCTACTTATGATGCAGTAAAAGATAGTTTTTATGTATCGGCAAACATAACATCGTATGCTCCTTTTAATGCAGGGTTGAAAGTTCAAATTGCGTTGACTATAGATTCTCTATATTATTATGATGATTTAAGCCAAGATGATCCTCAAAAGTCGTTTGCTCCTCCTATTGGTAAAGGTGTTACAGGATATTCATATCAAAACGCTCCAGATTACTATTATCCATATGTTCTTAGATTTCCACATGTGGTGGAGGAAATGCTGCCTAACGCGAATGGTACAAGCTTAACCGCTTTTACGGCAGGTCAAACCCAAACAGTTTCTTATGGTTGGAAGAAAAACCATTCTTGGGGCCAATATGCTAACGGGGGAGGTATAAGCGGAGGTAAACATCTCTTAGATAGCACTAAGTACGACTCTTCTTCAACCGGTCAATTTGTGGTTTTTGTGCAAGCTAATAGTGCATTTGGAACAGGAATACCCGCAAAATATGTATTGCAATCTGCATCTGCACCAATTACAGGTATAACAGCTTTAGGCCTACAACAAATAGCAGCTAATGGCGCTTCTTTTGAACTGTACCCAAACCCAACTAATAATACTACTAATCTTGTCTTTAAACTCGAACAAGATCAAAATGTGACTGTGGAAGTATATAACATGTTAGGAGAGGCCGTTTACGCCACCAATGCAGGTATGATGTCTGCAGAACAACATATTATTTCAATTAACGGCTCAAACTTCAGAAATGGAATTTATTTTGTTCGGTTTAATACAGACAATTCAACAAGTACTCAAAAGTTGGTAATTCAACGATAGTTGTTTTTGATAAAATAAAAAGCCTTGCAGAAATGTAGGGCTTTTTTCATTTAAAGCTATACTCTTTTACTAAAATAGCCATAAGCATTAAGATAGTTTTTGAGATATCACTATGTGTGTATAATACTTTCGCGATTTTTCGACATTCATCTACAAGTTGTTCTAAAAAATTCATAATTAAATTATTAGAACTCAAATGTAGGAATATTCATACGGACTAATTCTCCATTTCTTTTTATTGGTAATTTCATTCACCTTTAAGGATATGAAACTTAAAAATACTTTACCTTTTCGGCTTAACACAAATCTATCACTTTAAGGAACCCTGTTCAAAATTGAACGAGGTTCAATATTTTTATTTAGCGTTATGCTCAATCCAACTATTAAAGGCATTTAGGAATTTGGTCAGGAAGTCGCGGGTAGATGGATTTTCGACTTTTCCTTCAGCATTGATTAGTTTATCAACACCGCTTATATAGGCTTCAGGTTGTGGCATTGTTGGTACATTGAGAAATACAAGCGATTGACGCAAATGATGATTGGCACCAAATCCTCCAATTGCACCCGGAGATGCACTAATAATGGCACCTGGTTTACTATTCCATATACTTTTACCATAGGGACGAGAGCCAACATCAAGTGCATTTTTTATAGCTGCGGGCATAGAACGATTATACTCAGGAGTAACGAATAATACAGCATTCTTTAGCTGCATAGAGTCCCTAAAAACAACCCATTGTTTCGGCGGAGCCTCGTCCATATCAGGATTGTATAATGGTAATTCTCCAATTTCAACAATAGTCAATTTCATTGTTGCCGGAGCCAATTCGATTAATGTATTCGCAATTTTGCGAGAAAATGATTCTTTGCGTAGACTGCCTATCAGAATTGCAACCTCTATTGTATTTGTGTTCATACTCTTTATTTTTTAATCTAGTTGAAGGGCTTGTTGCTGTGGTTTTGAGGAAGATAAAATGATTACTTTAGTAGATGACGGAAAAGAACACTATGTTAAGGTAACGATATGTACCCCAAACAGGGCTGCCAATTAAACCTTGCCCACTAATATCATCGGAATTATTTGCCCCTGCCTTTACCCCTATTTGCAATTTGTTTCTATTATCCCTGAATGCTACTATGTCTTGAGCCATCAAAACAGATATAAAAACCATAAATGCAGCAGTTATTTGTATTTTAAAAGTTTCCATGGCAACGGATTTTGCTATATTTCAGAAATAATAGATTGGAAATTCAACCACTTTTTTGACAATGAAAAACAGCCAAAAGCAAAAAAAGGCGCACATACAATATCGATAGTATAATGAACGTGCTGTATAAGCAGCAAAATGCAAACAAGAATTGCCACAGACACTACGTAATATTTATCCACCCTTTTAGATAAACAAAAAGAACTTAGAAAAAGAATGGAAGCATGGCCCGAATAAAATAAATCTCGTTTGATAAAACCTGACCTATATACTACATCAGCAATAGGATCTTTAAGTACTACTAATCCTATAGGAGGATCTAGTTGAGTAAGTCCTATGGTAATAATCCGGAAGATTAATATAAATAGAAATGCAATTAGGAATGTAATACATAAAATTGGACTAGTAATTGAACGCACCAAAAGTAAAGTAACAACACTTACTTCAAAACACACAATAGGTATAGAAACATCCATTGAAGGGAGTTTATTTAATACCCAATCATGCAATATCACTCCATTAGGGTTATCCTCAATATATTTAAAGAAAAAGGAAGTAAGAATTAATAAAGCAATCATTATTACTAATCCTACCATTAAATTAAGTCTGAATGATTTGTTAAACCATGCCTTTTTCCAATTTTGTCGGGCTAATTCAAAATACGTTATCATAGGCGGTATTTAATTATAACACATAAAAGCTATTTGGTTTTCCAAGCTTTTTTCAATTTTTTAACTTTAATAGGTGCATTATCTATCCAATAGTAATTACCACCGCGAGGCTTACCTACAAGCAAAGCATGGTATTTAAACCCATTTTTTTCGAGCCATTTTTCTGTGATTTTCCGTAACCCTTCCGTGCGGGAAGTAAAAAATGTAATAACATGCCCTTCGTCATACCACTTA
>Ga0207023_10100_pt1 | contig 26422 bp, 22 predicted proteins | sample Alteio_BWMinCont_47_FD_153464 | JGI IMG/M metagenome (GOLD analysis project Ga0207023, IMG submission 153464) | Enriched cells from forest soil in Barre Woods Harvard Forest LTER site, Petersham, Massachusetts, United States -... | ecosystem: Environmental > Terrestrial > Soil > Temperate forest >... | reverse complement strand
AGTTTGCAATGCGCTTGATCGATAAGCAGGATCGTTTTCTATTTTCAGATACCTTGCGAGAGCAATAATAGGCAAACCAGCATCAGAAGCATGCCAGTATGGGCGGGTACCATCATCAGCAATAAAATAACCTGCCTTGGACAGGCGTATTGCCAAATGATGCGCCCTTTTACGTGCCTGTTCCTTGTAAATACTTTTATTTGTAGCTATCCAAAGTTCGGTAGAAGCCATTAGAGCGCAATAATCATCAATTATATTTTCTTTATGATCATCATCGTATTTTGTATTGTAGATGAGTAAATGTGCGAACGCCCGTTCGGCACCATCGAGGTATTGTTTGGGGGTAAAATCGCCATGCTTTTTCCAGCGGGATATACGGGCCAGTGCAGCTATCGCCATACCTCCACCCTCGCGGAATGCGCACTGGTATTCATTGGTGGTTACACTGTTGGCATGCAAACCCACAATTCTACGCGCATCAGGATTTTTATTAAAATAGCTAAACACGGTCATATAAAAATAGTCGCTATCTGACAGCGAACGCATCATATAGTCAGCACCCCAGAAAGCTTCGTTTTCTAATGAATCCTTTACGCCTAGTTTTGTTAATAAGCCGGGGATAGCTTCATCGGCACTTATCATTGACCAGGTAACCAACGGCGTTTGTTGTGGCGACATAAAATTGGCATAAGCCAAATGCGAAAAGTATTTACTTACATCGCCAGAAGCATCACACCACCCACCATGGACATCGACTGTTTTATCGCTGCCAAAAAGCTTCATTTTTGAATCGGCAGCAAGCTCGGCATGTGTATTTGCCTGTTGTTTGTGATAGTAGTGTATAACCGATGGAATAGTGAGTTTAGCTAACTCATTAACACCGATATTAAATGCATCTGAAGTGTATGTTTTGCCTGATAGGGTTATGGATAAACGATATTTACCGGCTTGTGTAAAGGCGCTAAAATCAGCTTTGTAAAAACGTTCACCCGGCGCCCATTCGTTTATTTGCATCTCGCGGCCGAGTTTACCGGTAAAAACTATTTTGTGGGTATTTACTGAGACTAAGGCAAAACCTGGATTATCTGTGAAACTTTCATCATTACCAATTAATGCAACTTTAGGCGCATCGCTGTTAAAGGCGACCTGGTTAATATAAATTACTGGTTTCGCATTGACAACAAACGATAGCAGGCATCCGCATAAAACAAACAATAATTTGATAGACTTAACTTTTGACATATAATTGGTTTGATACCTTCAAATTTAAACACATAAAATGAAATAAGTGCTGACAGTAGTTTGTCAGCACTTAGATATTGTCCTTACAAATGCACTTCTTATTAAACTTTATATTAATAAGGTATCGACCCGGTGTGCCAGCACAATCTGATCGCAGGGCGACCAGGAGAAAATGGTAAAACGACCGTCCTGTGAGGCCACCAGAGCAAACGCATCGTGCTGATCATATACAAACTGGGCAGCCGAGAAATGGCGTGTGCCACCATCGCTTGAAGGTGGTATAATTACAGCAGGTGTGTTGATGATAGGTTCGGTAACCATTATCTGCCTAACTGTTTCATGTCCGGGCGAACGGGAGATCTTTGCACCAAAGGCCAGCAATTCATGCTTATCGTTAATAATGGTTGCGCCATCTACCGCGGTAAGGCCTCCTATCAGTTCAATTTCATCATTAAGTTTTTCCTGCCAGGCTGATAAATCCTTCTCACTTACTTTTTGCTCCATCAAAACCGACAAAGTATTAAAAGCTGGAGAAACAGGATATGACATAGGATGAATGATGGATTTACGCCAGCCTTCATGGTCGGATGGGACGATCAATAATGTACCGCCATGCCCATGTGCCCGCATGGATACCGCAAGCTGTACATGAAGATTTACAGCATTATTATGCGTAAAGGTATTAGTAAAACCAAGTAATGAATTCAGCATACCGGGGCAATCAGGCATGTTGATGCTGTCTTCATCAACGATTTTAACTTCATCGCCTTTTAATACAGCTACGTTAACATATTTACCAAAACCATCAACACGACGGTGCTTAACAACCAGTAAACCCGGTTCAACAACTTCCAGTACAAAGCAAAAACCGGGGATTATTTGCGTTGTGCCCCAAATATATAATTCATTATCATGTTGCCACACGCCGAGGTGAATGCCTGGGCGTTCAACTGCGGGAGCAAGTTTTGTTAGTATGTCGGCAGTTAGAGCCAATGGGTATTCAAATATAAGCGGTTGGGGTGTACTTTCAGGAGGAAGAAAGGCCAACGATATTTTAGGCGAACGTCCCTCTTCTTTTCGCAAGCTTGCCCAAAAAGCAGTATCTATTATTGATGCTATAACCTGCTTGTCAGGTTTGGGTGCTACGTTTTCTTCGCCACGTAATTGGGCTTGTTGTTGCTGATATTCAAAATGCGCTTCAATGCCGGCAGAAGAACTAATAGCTGCTTTATAAGTTGGTTGCGGTAAAGATTGTTGAATTTGGCTTTCCATATTTTATAATGGTATAAAATTAGGCCTTATTCGCCTTTATACAATAATAGCTATAAAATATGACGTCCGAATGCCAGTATAAAAATTTATGGGTATAAAAAAAGCCTTTCAAATATTTGAAAGGCTTTTAAACGTTTATATTTTTATTGAGCGTAATGACCAGGTACCCAGTGCGTACCATGGGGACCGTCCTCATAATGTCCTCTAACATATACTCCACCGCGCGATCGTACTACGCATGAGCTAAAACTTATTGCAATAGCTGCAACTATTATCGTGTATCTTATTTTTTTCATTTTGGGTTGATATTGTTTTAGATATCAGACCAACTAATGTGCCAAAGGATTAATTCAGTTTAATAATATAAACAATTAAAAATAAATTAATTAGCTATATTATTAATGCTTATCACCACCGGGATGTAAACCCTTTTTCTCTCTTTCTAATTTATTTTGCTCACGCGATTCGGCTATTTCGTATTCCAACTCCGGATCAATATTTTGTTCTTCTACTTTCTTAGCTTTTTCCAATAGCAATTCATGGTTTTCTTGTAACCATTCCAATTGTTTTTTACCATAGGAGAAACGTGTAAAGAAGACAAACAACACCGGCACAACAAATATTGAAATGGTTGAAGAAGCTACCATCCCGCCCAAAACGGTTACACCAATAGTGTTTCGTGAAGCGCCACCTGCTCCTGTTGCCAGCGCTAATGGTAATACACCTAATATAAATGCCATTGAGGTCATAATAATTGGCCTTAAACGTAAGCGAACCGCCTCTAATGTAGCCTCCAATAACTCTATACCTTGGTCGACACGTATTTTGGCGAACTCGACAATCAAGATGGCATTCTTAGCGGATAGACCTATCAGTGTTATCAAACCAATTTGCGCGTATACATTGTTCGTAAGCTGATTTTGTGTAACAAGCGGCCATAGCGTTAAGAAAACTATTGCACCAAAAGCACTAACCGGTACCGCAAGCATTACCGAGAATGGTACCGACCAGCTCTCATATAACGCGGCCAGGAATAAGAATACGAACACGATGGAAAACATGAAAATGTAAACCGTAAGTGATCCTGCTTTTATCTCTTCATAGCTTAAGCCTGAAAACTCAAAGGTATAACCACGCGGCAATACAGTCTCTGCAAGATGTGTTAATTCATCCAACGACTGTCCGCTACTATATCCATCAGGTATTGATCCATCAACTTCAGCTGAACGGAAGATATTAAAGTGACTGATTAGCGGTGCAGCTATAGTTGGCTTGTAGCTAATAACGCTGCTTAAAGGCGTCATGTTGCCTACTGAATTACGCACATAGTATTTATCCATGTTTGATATCAATGCACGATATTGCGTGTCTGCCTGTATTACAACGTGATATGTTCTATTATATAGCGTAAAGTTGTTTACAAACAAACTACCCATATATGCTTGCATGGTTGAGAATACATCTGAAATATTTATACCCAATTTCTCGCACTTAGCCCTGTCGACGGTTAAATCGTAACTTGGCGTATGTGCTGAAAAATAACTGAATGCCGTAGATGTAGCAGGATTTTTTTGAGCCGCCGCTACAAACTTGTGTACGGCTGCCTCAAACTGATGTATATTATCAGTTGAATTTCCTTGCTCAATTTGCATACTGAAACCGGCAGCAATACCTATACCCCTTATTGGTGGTGGCTGTATAACTACCACACTGGCATTTTTTATGCCAGCCTTAGCAAATCTATTTGTAAGTACCTTCATTATTCCCGGGAACATGGTACCTGGTGTTGTCCGCTCATCCCACGGTTTAAGCATCAGGAACATAGAACCACTGTTTGAAGTAGCACCACCATTAAGAATGTTAAAACCAGAAGAAGCGGCATAATGCAGTATCCCGGGAGTGCTGGTTACTATCTTCATTAGCTTTTCCATCACCAGGACAGATTGCGAGGTTGAGGAAGCATCAGGCAACTGGTAAGTAATATATAACCTTCCACCATCTTCCGATGGTACAAAACCCGATGGCTTTAATTTGAACAGGTATATAGTGCCCACACAAATACAGGCAAGTACCAGTATTACAACCCATGTGTATTTAATACATCTTCTCACTCCATTCACATATTTACCGGTAACCCTGTCAAAAGTATTATTGAAGAACTCGAAGAATTTCTCACTCCATCTTACCAGGAAATTTTTGCTTTTTATTTCGTGGTGTGACGGGCGTAATAATAATGTGCAAAGAGCCGGAGTTAATGATAAAGCTACGAATGCTGATATAATAACTGAAATAGCTATTGTAATAGCGAACTGCTGATACAAACGCCCCACTATACCAGGTATGAAGCCCACCGGAACGAATACCGATGCCAATATAAGTGCGATAGCAACTACCGGCGCTGAGATCTCTTTCATGGCTTGATAGGTAGCTTCTTTGGGCGACATGTGCTGCTCGTCAATATAATGCTGAACGGCTTCTACCACAATAATTGCATCATCTACTACTATACCTATTGCCAGTACAAAGCCGAACATAGTTAAGGTATTTATAGTAAACCCCAGTGGTATAAAGAAGATGAACGTAGATAGTATTGATACCGGTATGGCTACTATAGGTATGATGGTAGACCTCCAGTTTTGAAGGAATAGTAATACCACTATTGCAACCAGAGCCAAGGCTTTTAGAAGCGTGCCAACCACTTCATCCATGGATACTTTGATGATTGTGATCGATTCGAATGGTACGCTATAGTCAACATCAGCCGGAAATGTTTTTTTCAGCAAGGCAAGTTCCTTATAAACATTATCGGCGGTTTGTAATGCATTACTGCCCGGCGACTGAAATATTTGAAGTATTGATGCACGCTTACCATCAACAAATGAGTTACTGGCAAAGGTAAATTTGCCTAATTCTACCCTGGCTATATCCTTTAAGTAAACCATCGCCCCGGTGGTGGGGTTTGTTTTAACAACTATTTTTTGGTAATCAGAAGCTTTGTTAAGCATGCCATTCACTAAAATACCTGTTTCAAAGGATTGTGAACTACTTTGCGGCGGTGAGCCTACCGAACCTGCTGCAACATAAACGTTTTGTGCAGTCAAGGCCGAATCAACATCTCCGGTGGTAATATTGTAGGATGCCATTTTATCCGGGTTCATCCAAATACGCATACTAAACTGATCGGCGCGTGCAGTTACATCGCCTACACCTGGTACACGTAGTATTGCATCTAAAATAAATGTGTTGGTATAATTATCTAAAAATGTAATGTTATGCATTCCATGTGGCGAAAATATACCAACCAACATCAACATATCCGGGTTACTTGCGCGTACAGTTAACCCCAATTTACTTACAACCGCAGGTAGTGCAGGGCTTGCTATACCAACTCGGTTCTGAACGTTTAGCGCGGCTATTTGTACATTGGTACCAATGTTAAAGGTAACCCTTATGCTCATACCGCCACTATTGGTATTGGTGCTTTGCATGTACTCCATGCCCGGTGTACCGTTTACCTGTTCCTCTATCGGCGTAGCTACGGTTTGCTCAACAGTTTCTGCATCAGCGCCGGTATACGAACCTGACACAGAAACACTTGGCGGAGATATATTAGGATACTGATCTACTGCCAGATTAAAAAGACATATCAGCCCGGCAATCATTAGCACCAGGGATATAACTATGGCAGTTACAGGCCTTTTTATAAATGTGTTAGCGATCATGCTTGACCTGGTTTATTCAGTTCGCGAGATTTTTGTATCTCAAATTCAAGTTCAGGATCAATATTTTGCTCTTCAACCTTCTTAGCTTTCTCCATCAACTCTTTATGGTGAGACTTCAGGTATTCCAGTTTTTCCTTACCATAAGAGAACTTGGTAATAATTACATACAGTACCGGAACCACAAATATGGCTATGGTAGATGCCGCGAGCATCCCGCCTAATACAGTGTAACCTATTGTTCGTCTTCCTACGGCACCCGCACCTGTTGCCAAAACCAAAGGTAGCACACCTAATATAAAGGCTAAAGATGTCATTACAATAGGGCGTAAACGTAAGCTAACTGCGTCCAATGTTGATTTGAGTAATTCCTCACCCCTATCTACACGCACTTTGGCAAACTCTACGATCAGGATAGCGTTTTTAGCAGCCAGACCTATCAGTGTAATTAAACCTATTTGCGCGTATACGTTATCTGTTAAGTCAGGTACGCATACTAATGCCAGTATGGCCCCAAAAGCACCGATAGGAACCGCTAATAGTACCGAGAATGGAACAGACCAGCTTTCATACAAAGCAGCTAAGAATAAGAATACAAACGTGATTGAGAACATGAAAATATAAATGGTGGTTGAACCAGCTTTTATTTCCTCATAACTCAAACCTGAAAATTCGTACGCGTATCCTGTAGGTAAATCTTTCGCTGCCAATTTTTGCAAAGCATCCAGCGCTTGTGTGCTGCTGTATCCAGGTTTGTTAGAACCGTCGATCTCGGCTGAACGGAAAATGTTAAAGTGCGATATTAATGGTGCGGCAACTGTTGGCGAATAACTAACTAAAGTACCTAATGGCACCATTGTACCTGCCTGGTTACGTACATAATATTTGTCAACGTCTGATATCATGCCACGATAAGCTGTATCGGCCTGAACTACTACGTGGAATGTACGGGCGTAAGTTGTAAAATCATTAATATACAAACTACCCATAAATGCCTGCAAGGCGGTAAATACATCGTTGATATTAACTCCGAGTTTTTCGCATTTTTCCCTATCGACCGTTAAATTATAATTCGGTGTGTGCGCTGTATAAAAAGTATATGAACTGGTAATAGCTGGATCCTTATTAGCATCAGCGACAAACTTATTCATTACAGTTTCAAATTGCTGTAAATTATCATTTGTACTACGTTGTTCAACCTGCATACTGAAACCAACGGTTGCTCCTACACCCGGCAATGGTGATGGTTGTATAACTTCTACAGTAGCATTTTTTATACCTGCAGAATCGATACGTCGCTGTAATTCACCAACAATACCCGGTACCTGTTCTGTTGATTTATTACGCTCGTCCCAAGGGGAAAGCTGGCAATAGATAGTACCGTTATTGGAGTTACTTGCATTGGTAACTACGTTTAAGCCTGATAATGCCGCGTAATGCGCTACCCCCGGTGTAGTGCCAACAACTTTCATCAGTTGCTGCATAACATTTGTTGCTGCTATTGTTGATGATGCTGGCGGCAACTGATAGGTAACATACAGGTTCCCATCATCCTCTGAGGGAATAAAGCCAGTTGGTTTAGCTTGAAACATTAAATATGCTCCAATACATACACAAACTAATAGTATAACTATGTATTTAGCACCGGCAATACATCGTCTTACACCTTCGGTATAGCTATCGGTAATACGTTGAAACCAATCATTAAATTTGGTAAAATATTTGGTGAGGCCTTTATTTTTCTGACTTTCATCAGTAGGTTTTAACAGTAACGTACAAAGTGCCGGTGTTAACGATAAAGCTATAAATGCTGATATAATAACTGATATAGCAATAGTTATTGCAAATTGCTGGTATAAACGCCCTACAATGCCGGGAATGAACCCAACCGGAACGAACACTGCTGCCAGAATCAACGCGATAGCGACAACCGGGGCTGATATATCTTTCATAGCCTGGTAAGTTGCTTCCTTAGCCGACATTTTATCATGATCGATATAGTGTTGTACCGCTTCCACCACAATAATGGCATCATCCACCACAATACCTATCGCCAATACAAAACCAAACATGGTTAAGGTATTGATACTAAAGCCTAATGGAATAAAAAAGCAGAATGTACCAAATATAGATACCGGAATAGCCAAAATAGGGATAAGCGTTGAACGCCATGTTTGAAGGAATAAAAACACTACGACCCCAACCAAACCCAGAGTTTTTAACAAGGTACCAACAACGTCTTCCATCGAAACCTTTACCACTGTAACCGCTTCAAACGGAACACTGTAGGTTACATCAGACGGGAAAGTTTGTTTTAACTTGGCAAGTTCATCATAAACACCTTTTGCCGTTTGCAATGCGTTACTACCCGGCGCCTGGTATATTTGTAAATATGATGCGCGGTGCCCATCAACAAATGAGTTACTTGAGAAGGTAAACTTGCCTAACTCAACCCGGGCTACATCCTTAAGATATACTAAAGCACCTGTAGAAGGTATGGTTTTAACAATGATGTTTTCAAACTGGGGAACTGTGCTTAAACGACCATTTACCAAAATACCTAACTCATAGGTTTGACTTGATGACTGTGGTGGTACACCGGCAGTACCCGCGGCAACCTGCACGTTTTGCGCATTTAACGCATTGATAACATCCGTTGGCGTTAAGCTGTAGGATGCCATTTTATCCGGGTTCATCCAGATACGCATACTGAAATCATCAGTAAACTTGCTGATACTACCTACACCAGGTACACGTAAAAGTGCATCCTGTATGAAGATGTTGGTGTAATTATCTAAGAAAGTAATATTATGTGTGCCTTTAGGTGCATAAATTGCCACCATCATCAGCATGCTTGGGTTTACCGCACGTACTGTAAGGCCTAAACGACTTACAACGGCAGGTAATAATGGAGTGGCAATACTTACACGGTTTTGCACGTCAAGCGCAGCAACATCAATGTCGGTACCTATTTTAAAGGTAACGTTCATTTGCATCAGCCCATTATTGGTACTGTTGCTTTGCATGTATTCCATGCCAGGTGTACCGTTTACCTGTTCTTCTATCGGGGTAGCCACTGTTTGTTCAACAGTTTGGGCATCGGCACCGGTAAACTGGCCGTTCACCTGTACAACAGGCGGCGTAATATCCGGGTATTGGTCAATAGGTAAAACAAGGATACTAACGATCCCCGTGATCACCAATACAATAGATATAACTATAGCAGTTACCGGTCTTTTTATAAAAGTATTAGCAATCATATATTAAATTTCAATGGATAGAAGCTGTATATAATCATTCCGGTATTATTTCCCTTTTTTACCACCAGATGCAGGCGGTACTACGTTCTTGGTTGTAATTGGCGCACCATCATGTAATGTTTGAACTCCGTCAGTTACTATCCTATCGCCCACATTAATACCGCTTTTTATAATAATGTTGCCGCCGATAACCTGGCCAACCTGTACTTTTTTCTCTATGGCAATCAGCTCTTTCTTTTTGTCTTTAACGGAGTCAGCTTTGGCTGCAGGATTGTTAACCATGGTATCTTTGGCCATGTAAATAAAATATTCCCCCATTTGCTCTACAACCGCTTTGTTCGGGATTACCATTTGTGGTGCTTCATCCTGATTATGCACCCTTACCAAACAGCTCATACCTACCCTTAAATCTCCTTGAGGATTAGGGAATACCAACCTGATCCTGATAGCGCCTGTTTGAGAATCAACCGCACGGTCAATAACCGAGATCTTTCCCAAATAAGGATAAATTGAATTATCAGGCAAAGCGATGGTAAACAATGAATCAACAGGTTTTTTATTACGCAGCATTTTTTCAAATTTTGGCAATTGTTTTTCGTTGATGATAAAATCAACTGCCATTGGGTTATCAGTTGATATGGTATTTAATATAGTAGTGTTAACCGATACCACATCACCCAATTTAACATTACTAAAACCGATTGTACCATCAAACGGCGCGTAAATTGTAGCATAACTTAAATTTGTTTTTGCCGATTTTACTGCCTGTGCTGATGCTTTCACCTGGCTTTTTGAATTAACAAGTGTGATTACAGCATGATCATACAATTGTTTAGCTACTGCGTTGTATTTGTTCAAATATTCATAGCGATCAGCATCCTGTTGAGATTGAACTAATGTACCTTGCGATACCTGTAAGTTGGCTACTGCCGCATCGTAGGTATCTTTATAAATTTTTGAATCTATATCATATAACTTCTGGCCTTTTTTCACATGAGTACCTTCTGTGAAGAATATTCCAGTAACATCACCTTGTACTTGGGGTAATATATTAACCTGCATTAATGCCTGTGTGGTTGAAGGATATTTATCATAGTACAACACTGTTTGTGCCTTAACCTTCATTAAATTAACAGGTACCTCATTATTTTGAGGAGGTTGTTTTTTACCGCAAGCGCTTAGGATTAAGCAGCTTGCAAAAACCATATTTAAAATTACTTTGTTCATGCCAGGTTGTGATTTTTGCGTTAGTATGTGATGGTGCCCATTGCTTTTTGCAGGTCGATCTTGTTAGATAGAACTGTAAATAAAGCGTTTAGATAACTGATTTCTGATGATATTAAATTGGATTCGGCGGTGATCACATTTAAATATGCCACAATGCCTTGTTTATATTGTAATTGAACAACGAAATATACTCGTTTGGCCAATGTTACATTTTTTTGCAATAGCTCAAGGTTATACATATTACCTTTATAATTAGCTAACGACGAGGTGTATTGAGAATAAATTTGTGATTTTAAGTCGACAGCATCCCAGTCCAATTGCCTTTCTTGTAATCTGGCTTTGCGTAAATTGTTTGTACGGTAAAAGCCCGTAAAAATTGGTATGCTGACTGATAAGCCAATCAATGATGTTGGATAAGAACTATTAAACAGCTCGGAAGCTTTGTTACTTTCAAAATCAAGATTGTAATTGTAGAAGGCTGATACAGTAGGCAGGAATGATAACCGGTAATAATTAACTAACTGATTTTGTAATGCCAGTTGTGTTTTTACCTGTTGAACTTCAATGCGTTTTTCATAATCCAGTTGCTGAGTGGTATCGATATGAATATCCCGCATCATTTGCAACGTATCAAAATTCACATTAAATTGTTTTGCAGGCGGATAGCCCATGTATTGCTTTAATACAGCGTATTCAGGAACAACATTTTCATTTGCCTGTTTAAGTTGCGCTTTTGAGTTATTTAAAGATATTTCAGCCTCTTCATAATCGGTTTCGTCAACAATACCACCAACATATTGATGATAGGAATCGCGCAAGCTCCGGCCTAAGCGGGCGGTGTCTTCCTTTAAAACATTAATTTGCTCCAGTGTAAGTAACACGTTATAAAACGATTTGCTTACTGTAGATACAATGAATATTTTAGTGCTATCGCTTACTTGTTGTGCTTGCTGTATGTAAAAAGGCGCGCTTTTGGCAGCATACAACAAACTTGGGTTAAAAATAGCCTGCGATACCTGTAATTCAGGTACGAATGTATTACCATAAGTGGTACGCGTGCTTGTTGCAGATGTTCCTGTTGTTGGCACAGTAGTGCCATTGCTGCTTTGTTGTATATAATGCACCAGATCGCCATTGGCGCTAACCTGTGGCAGCCATCCTGATAAATTTATTGAGTTTGTTGCATGCGCAATATCAACACCTATCAATGCTTTGTTTATTGAAGGTTGATGTTCAAAGGCGTAGTTGATACATTGCCTAAGGGTGAGGTAATCAACAGCCTTATTGCTGGTGTCTCTGCCAATGGGTACAAATAATTTATTTGTATCGGGGGTTTGTGCAAAGCTATGTGTTACCACTACTGAAAGACAGGCCATTAACAAAACCCTGCGGGTTAGGATACCTGGAAAATCATTGATTAATTTAGCTAAGCAGGATAGTTTGTATTTCATAATTTCATAGCGGTGCTAATTGTGCTGTATATACACCCGTAAACCGTAACTGTTTGCAAAAATGATAAAATAGCTGATTATAATAAGTAACAATATTGTTAAGTGCTTAATAATAAACTATAGATATAAGATTGTTACTTAATAATATAAATAATATTCTTGTTCATATCCTGTTATTGTTGTTATTTCTACTACCTATCTAACATTGAAACAAGTACTTATATTTAACTTTCTTCATTAAAAAGAAAAATGCAGACAACAATAATTGAGATTTAATAGAAATATAATTGGGAGGACACCTGTTTTATTAATTGTTTTACATTCCAAAACCTGAGGTTTTATAAACAATCAGCATCGCAACAGCGAAATTAAAATATAACATATACCTTAGTATACTCTAATTGACTTTATAATTGTTTTATCAGGATCAACCCAATTCCACTCCCCTATCTTTAAATGAAAATGAGCGATTAGCGTCACTTCGTTCATATAATATACTAGATACCGCAGCAGAAAAAGATTTTGATGATCTAACAACATTAGCTTCTACTATTTGCCAAACACCAATAGCATTAATAAGTTTAGTTGATACAGAACGCCAATGGTTTAAATCACATATAGGTTTAGCAGCTTCTGAAACCCCTATAGAACAATCGTTTTGTGCGCATGCCATCGTTTCCTATAACGAGATTATGATAGTTGATGATGCGCGTAAAGATGAGCGTTTTGCAGATAATCCATTAGTTACCGGTAATCCTAAAATAGTATTTTATGCGGGCGTGCCATTAATTAATGAAGAAGGCTTTGCGCTGGGTACACTTTGTGTTATTGATCAGAAGAAAAAACAGTTAAGCGCCGAGCAAACTACTGCTTTAAAAGTGGTGGCCAAACAAGTGGTTGACAAATTGGAGTTAAGAAGAAAAATTACGGATTTGCAAATTGCTAACCAGGAGCTAAGAGATGCGAACGTATTTATACAGAAATTTGCGTCGACGGCTGCACACGATATTAAAAACCCCTTAAGTAGCATATTGTTAACATCACAGGCATTAAAAATACGCCTGCAAAAATTACAGGACGAAGGCTGTAGCCGCCTTATTGACCTTAATATTACTTCAACAACACGTTTAATTAACCTGCTTGATGAAATGCTGGATTACTCTAAAGATCCGTCTTTGCTGATAGCTAAAAAATCTGAAATAGATTTAAAACAAGCTATAAAAAAGGTTGTCAGTATGATTAATACACCTGATAATCTTGAAATTATTTTACCGGATACTAATCCTAAATTAACACTTTCCACAGTTGCTTTTGAGCAGATATTTATCAATTTAATAAGTAATGCTATCAGGTATAATGATAAAAATCAAACCATAATAGCTATTCGTTTTGCAGAAGACGACGAGTATTACAAATTTGAGGTGGAGGATAATGGAATTGGTATAGCAGAGACTTATCACGAAAAGATATTCAGCAATAGCTTTACCTTAAAAATAACTGATCGTTATAATAAAAAAGGTACAGGAATTGGATTGGCAACCGTAAAAGATCTTGTTACGGTTTTAAAGGGAAATATCTACGTAAAATCTACTCAAGGTATAGGTACTACATTTTTTGTGTCTATAAAAAAATAAGACACTCTCATTTCTCGGGCCCGCCATAGAGCTTACGTAGCTTATTCTTTGCTTTTTCGAGTGGGGGTTTCCCCGGACTTGATTACTAAGGAAATACTTATTTTAATTTCACCGCTTAGTACTGGTATCGCGCTTAATTAAGCCTGATCCACCATTGGCGCTGTAATCCATCGATTGGGTATCGCCGGTATACCTGATAATAGTCGCGGTATCTTTAGTCTTATCCCCTGGTAGCTCATATGAATTTTGCGCGGTATCCCGGCCGCCCCCAACACCATGATCGCCAATGCAACCGGTAAAAGCCGCTGTAGTTAATAAGGCCAGTATTATTTTTATATTTTTCATAAACTTTTTAATGTATAACAACTATTTAGTTGTACAGTTTTAGCTAATTAAATTTGATTAAACAACAACGCCCGGCTAATACCAGGCGTTGTTAAATGTGATTCTATTAACGGTTATCTACGATGACCGCCACCACCACCACCGCCGCCTTGGTGACCTCCTCCTGCTGGGCGACCACCGCCACCGCCAGTAGGACGGGATTGCATATGTTGCTGTTGCATTTGTGGACGAGCTTGTTGCTGTGGCCGGGCCTGCTGTTGTGGACGAGCTTGTTGCTGTGGGCGAGCTTGTTGCTGTGGGCGAGCTTGTTGCTGCCTTTGTGGGCGTGCTTGCATACGTTGTTGCTGCGCCTGCTGACGCACTGCTGTATTCTGTCGACTCTGTGCATTCCTTTGCGGAGTTGCACCACCTCTGTTAGTAGCACGCGGTGCAACAGCATGTCCCTGTGTACTCAACCTGCTACCATTAGCTCTATTCATGGATGCAACTGAGGGCCTGCCCTTATTTACCGAGGCGCGCTGATTGCGGTTGCCCCTGGCGCTGTTTTGAACAGCCACCTGGTTATGTGTAGCCGGAATATGACGACCTCGTGCTGCTAAAGCCTCTTGCCTTGTTGGCCTTGCATTTGAACCGCCGGGGCCATTAAAGCTATAGCGATTATTGTTGCGTACGTAATTGTTATTAACGTAAGTATTACGAACCACACGCGAATTTACTCTCCACGCAGCAGTATTATACCTAAACCTGCCGCCAGACCACATACCGCCGTAAAATCCTATACCACCATAACCGAAGCCATAGTTAATACCCCCATAATAGCCTACGCTTAAACCCCAATAGCCAGCATGGAAACCATAATAGCCACCTGAGAAAGCCCAATAAGGCGGGGTCCATAAATAACCAGGGTTAGGTGGAGCTACCCAAACACCCGGAACCCAGTAATAGTCATTATTTATATTGTCCCAGGCCCAATAACCTGGAGTCCACAGATAACCATCAACAGGACATTCGGGTTGTACATAAACAGGTATAGCAGGAGGCGCTATACGGGCCGAAATTCCTATACCCACACTTACCTGGGCATAGGTACAGGGCGCTGCTATTGCAAAACCTGTAATTAATAGTATACTTTTTATTATCGTTTTCATTATAGTATGTTTTTTATATGAACACGATAACTAGGTAAAGGTTTAAGATACTGGTTTATTAATTGTATTTTATATTAAAAGTTTATCTTTAACTTTTAAACCAGTATGATTTAATTGATCAATCATTATGAAATTTTTAGAAGTTATATCAGTTCCTGTGAGTAACCAGGAGGTATCAAAACAGTTTTATTTAACTATCGGATTTGAGGTGATTATTGAGGCGCCAATGGGTGATGGAAATAGCTGGGTACAATTAGGCATACCGGGGCAAACTACTTCTATTTCGCTGGTAACCTGGTTTACACAAATGCAGCCCGGCGGATTAGCCGGCGTGGTAATAAAAACCGAAGATATTGAAAAAGACGTAGCCGAACTTAAGGCCAAAGGTGTAAACATTCAAGATATTGATCCTACACCATGGGGTAAATTCGCGACTTTTTATGACCCGGACGGTAACAGCTTTGTTTTACGCGAAGGGGAATAATCCGGCAAAATATCATAATTACAAGTATAAATAAGGAATTGTTTATTTAATATACCGCTTGATGCGCCCCCTTAAAATCCCCCCATACATAAACAGTTATTTAAAACTCGACTACTTTTCAAAAGATGTGTTAGCGGGTATTGATAAGGTTTATCATAATTTACTAAAGGGCGAACCGGAAGTTTCAATAGTTATGCCTGCGTATAATGAGGAAACCAATATTGTGCAAACACTTGCATCTCTCTGTAATAATGTAACGGGCCGATCGGTTGAGATAATTGTGGTAAATAATAACTCGAAGGATAAAACAGAAGAATTGGTAAAAGCCTGTGGTGTTACCTGTATATTAGAAACTACGCAAGGCATAACGCCTGCCCGTAACACGGGATTAGCAAAAGCTACCGGTAAATATATTTTAAATGCCGACGCTGATACCATATACCCAAAAGATTGGATAGAGGAAATGGTAAAACCTTTGAATAATGATGCTAACGCTATTACTTATGGCCGGTTCTCATTTATCCCTGTGGGTAGCACAGGCAGGGGTACTTATTTTTTTTATGAATACTTCTCTGATCTAAGCAAATTATACAACAAGCGCTTTAAAACCGAAGCGGTAAACGTTTATGGTTTTAATTCTGGTTTCAGGCGCGAGCAGGGGTTACAGGTTGATGGGTTTAACCACCCACCGGGATCAAACGAAGATGGTTACCTGGCACTAAAATTAAACAATAAAGGGTTTGGAAAAATTTACCAGGTAACCAGTCCAAAAGCTATAGTTTGGACAACCGACCGGCGCATACAAATTGATGGCGGCTTAATTAAAGGAACAATAAAACGGATAAAAAGGATATTTAATATTACTTAAACACAGCCGGAAATTCGTCTCTTAAACCCATCAGTACGTTATTCATAACATTATCAAGTTGATTTACCATTGCCTTAAGATAGGCCGAATCAGTACCACTATTATGTTCCAGTCCGCGTATTACATCTGTTAAGGATGTTATACCAAAATGACTTAATGAGGGTTTGATTTTGTGTGCCAGCTGGCCAACTTCGGGCCAATTATTATTATCGGCCGCAAGCTTAAGAGCTGTAATATCGTTACTTACAGCATCCGTAAAAACAAGTAAAAGCTTTTCTAAAAATTCCGGATTATTATCACTTATGGCGTATATGGTAGTTAAATCGTAGGGTTTATTGGCACTCATTACTTTGTATAGTTTCAGATAAATGTATAAACTTTTATCAAGCTAAAAAATATCATTTGCAACATTTATAATGGAACATTTTAACACTACTTTACGTATTCAAACCATAATAAAAAACATTCTTATACGCTGTAACTTTCTTAATATTAAATAAAACTACAGCGTTTTTTATCTACATTAGCTACATCGTTTTAATTTATATATGAACCCAACTACAACTACTAAGCAAATCAAAATTCTTATTGTTGAGGATGATTTATATATGCAGCTTATTTTAAAGGAATTTTTAAGCAATCAATATAAAACCGAAATATTTGTTAACGGTATGGATGCTTTAGCCTCTATACAAAACGGTAACATTCCGGATTTGATCATTTCAGATTTAAATACCTCTAAAATTACAGGCCTTGAATTACTTGCACAATTGCAGGCGAGTGACTTTTTTAAGTCGATACCAGTTATAATTGTTTCGGGTGAAGATAGTTCTGAAAAAAGAATATTATGTTTGAATAGTGGCGCTGATGATTATATAGTAAAACCATTTAACCCGGCAGAGCTAGAGGCGAGAGTAAGAGTAGTTTTAAGAAGAGTTGGTAAATAGTCCCCTTAATACCATGACGGATAATGCTGTGATAGCTAAAGGTGATCAAATAATCGCTTTATTGCGTGCCGATGAAGATTTGTACGCGACCCTTGCAAACGAGTGCGATTTTGGCGGCCGACAGCTTATCAATTTCAAAGATGATGAGGAGCTATTCGCGGAGTGGGAGCAAAAAAAGCACAACATAGTAGCCATAATTTCCAAAAGTGATATACTGGGTAGATACGGGGTAAACCTGATTGAAAGCCTTAATAAACGACATTTTAATGAGGTTCCGGTATTGTTGATTGGCAAACATATAGACAAAAATCTGCGAAAGATTGCATTAGATGCCGGAATTACCGATTTTTTTGCGAGACCCATCAAAGTTAAAAACATTGAAAACAGGGTTAATTTTTTAATTGACCATTGGGGCGAAATACACGTTAAGTTAAAGAAGAATAATCAGGTAGTATATAAAAACCCATTTGGCAAACGCGCATTTGATATATTCTTTTCAGGGATGGCGTTGTTTTTTTTGTCGCCGATATTTTTGGTAGTTTACATCTGGATAAAATTGGAATCAAAGGGTCCTGCCTTTTATTACTCATATAGAGTTGGTACTGGTTACCGGGTATTTAAATTTTACAAATTCAGATCGATGTATGTTAATGCGGATAAGCGATTAAAAGACCTTAAGCATTTAAACCAATACGACATAGAAGCAGGAACGGGAGAAAAAATAACAAATGACAGTGGCTTTTTATGTAATGATTGTACCATTTACGGCAAATGCCAGTTCCCGCTATATGCAGATAAGATAAGATGGTGCGAGAAGCAGTACCAGGATTCCAGAAAACTAAATCACGACTCAGCATTCTTTAAGATAAAGAATGACCCGAGGATCACTAAAATTGGCAACTTTATCAGAAATTCGAGTATTGACGAACTACCGCAGCTTTGGAACGTATTTATTGGCAACATGAGCATTGTTGGCAACAGGCCCCTACCCTTATATGAAGCTGAAAAACTAACTACTGATAAATATGCCCTACGCTTTGCGGCCCCCGCAGGAATAACAGGCTTATGGCAGGTTGAAAAACGCGGCAAAGGCGACATGAGCGAAGAAGAACGTTTGATGCTTGATAATACTTATGCTCAAAATCACAGCATGATTAACGACTTGAAGTTGATATTTAAAACCATCCCTGCCCTATTACAAAAAGAAAACGTTTAGTTAATCTTAATTTTCTTTCCATATTATTTGTATTTGCTAATATTTTTAGCAATTTTGTTATGTGAATCAAAACTCCATACAAGTAAAGGCTGAAGCGAGAGTGTTGTTTGTGGATATGAACAGCTTTTTTGCCCGTTGTGAGCAACAGGTAAATTACTGGCTGCGCAACCGCCCTGTTGGTGTATGTGTTTACACCGGTAAATATGGTTGTGTAATTTCACTATCTACCGAAGCAAAAGCATTGGGTATAAAAGCAGGCACACGTTTAAATGATGTAATGGCTTTGCACCCTGATTTTATCCCTGTTGAAAGTAATCCTGCCCGTTATCGTCAGTTTCACACTAAAATAATTAATGTATTGCAGCAATATTGCCAGGATGTTGTACCTAAAAGTATTGACGAAGCGATCATCAACCTAACTAATTACGAACATACAGATCCATTAACTATTGCCCGCCAAATTAAGCGGGATATTTTAACCCAGGTTGGCGATTGGCTGGAATGTTCAGTAGGAATAGCCCCAAATGCATTTCTGGCTAAACTAGCCTCCGTTCGTGGCAAAAAAACGGGTGGGTTGATGATGATCACTCCGCAAAATATTGATAGTGTTTTGAGTGAATTGAAGCTAGGGGATTTGCCGGGAATTGGGGGAAATATGTCGTATAGATTGGAGCGTGCCGGAATTAAAACGCCACTTGAAATGCGCTATGCAACACCGCAACGTTTAAAAGGTATTTTTAAAAGTATTGATGGCATTTACTGGCACTACCGCTTAAACTTTATTGAAACTAATATAGTGACACATGACTACAAAGGCATGCAGGCCATGCGGCAGATTTCCGCAGAAAAAAGAAAACAACCTGAATATATAGAGCAGCTATTTATGACGCTTTGCCTCACGTTAGAGAAACGCATGGTATATCACAAATTTTATTGTAAGTCGATAGGTTTTACTGCCCGCTATGAGGATGGCACCCGCTGGGACGATGCCTTTGCCATAACCCTGCCTGTGCAGGATGCCGTAAGCCTGATGCGCATGATAAAACTAAGAGCGGATAAGTTTGAAAAGTTAACAGGTACCGGCCGCATATTTAACACTAACATTACCCAAATGCGGGTAGCGGTAACCAACTTTGTGAATACCGGCAATATGTTCTATAGTCTTTTTGATGACATGGAGCGTCAGGATACCGCGCTAAAAACAATGCACGAGATAAAGAACAAATTCGGATCCGATAAATTGATCCGGGCTATGGAAATGACCGATGGGAAGGTTATTAAAGATGTTATAGGCTTTGGTTCGGTAAAAGATTTAACGGAGTTGGATTATAAAATGCCATCTATCTCCGCCCCTAAAAAAACCATGGACGATGAAATATTTGACTCTGGATTTAATGAAGCATGCTAATTAAATTGATGCCTGAACTCCAACGGCGAAGCATTAGTTTTATTCTTGAATAATTTACTGAATGATTGCGGGTATTCAAAACCAAGTTGGTATGCTATTTCACTTACCGATAAGGATGTTGTAGTAAGTATCTCTTTTGCTTTTTCGATCAGTTTATCGTGAATATGTTGTTGCGTGCTTTGGCCAGTAAGTGAACGTAACATATCACTTAAGTAATTAGGAGATATATTCAATTCCTGTGAAATATATTGAACAGTTGGTAAACCTATCGCCTGAACCTTATCACTATTAAAATAATCTGTTAACAGTGTTTCAAGCTTTACTAACAGATCGTTACTTGCGTTTTTGCGAGTAATAAATTGCCGGTTGTAAAAGCGGTTGCAATAGTTAAGTAATAACTCTATTTGCGATATGATCACATCCTGGCTATAATTATCAATTACTGATTGGTATTCCTGTGCTATGTTTTGAACAATAGCGGTTGCCATCACTTCTTCTTTTTCAGACAAGTGCAGAGCTTCGTTAACCGAATACGAAAAGTAACCGTAGTTTTTGATGTTTTTGGCAACCTGATAATTTCGCAAAAAATCCGGATGCACAACCAGCCACCAGCCATTCAGCTTCATACACGCTACAATTTCGGCACTAACTACTTGTCCTGGTGAAAAAAAGGTCATGATCCCTTCGTCAAAATCATAATAATTTTGACCGTATTTCATTTTACCTTCAAATCCTTTTTTTATGCAGATAGAATAGAAGTTATATACCACGCTTTGCAATTCATCTTCACTAAAACAGGCTATCTCCGCCAAATTGATCACACTTACCAAAGGGTGCTGTGGTTTTGGTAATTGCAATACCCGGTGCAATTCAGAAATTGAATTAAAGATATATGGAGTATTAGCTGTCTTTTTCATATCGAAAAAATTAAACCGGAAGAATCAGTTCCTTCCGGTTATTTATGATTTATTGATCTATCATTTGCATATTGGCATCATCATACCGTGCCCCGGTAGAAACACCTAAAGGTACAATTTTTTCAAGCCTGTCTATTTCGGCAGCGGTTAAAGTTATACCGGTTGCTGCTATATTTTCTTCTACGTACTTAACCCGTTTAGTTCCCGGGATCGGTAAAAATCCTTTTTCAACTATCCAGGCTATTGCCAGTTGTGAGGCTGTTACATTTTTTTCATTGGCAAGCTTCTTAATCTCATTTACAAGTTCGATATTTTTATAAAAAGCCTCACCTTGAAAACGCGGTATCGTTTTCCTGAAATCATTATCAGCAAAATCATCCGGTGTCTTGATCTCTCCGTTGATGAAGCCCCTACCTAATGGTGAATATGCTACAAAACCAATATTTAGTTCTTTTAGTGTATCGATAATTCCATCTACTTCGGGCCCGCGTTCAAAAAACGAATACTCAGTTTGCACCGCGGTTAAAGGGTGAATAGCGTGTGCCCTTTTAATAGTTTTTGATGACACTTCGGATAAGCCAATATACCCAACCTTACCCTCTTTCACCAACGCAGCCATCGTTTCAACAGTTTCTTCGACAGGTGTATTCGGGTCTAAACGATGCAGATAATATAAATCGATATAGTCAGTACCTAAATTTTTAAGGGAACGTTCAACAGCTTTTCTCACATAATCTTTTTGGCCATTTATATGCCAGGTTAATTGCTCATTATCATCAATCTCGTAACCAAACTTGGTGGCAATAATGTATTTGTTGCGATTGCCTTTTATAGCTTTGGCAACTAACCTTTCGTTTAAAAGTGGGCCATACAAATCCGCAGTATCTAAAAAGCTACCGCCTAATTCTAATGAACGATGAATGGTGGCGATAGATTCCGCTTCATCGGCTTTGCCATAAATATCATGACCTGCAATTTGGGTCATGCCCATACAACCAAGTCCAACGGCAGGTACTATAAGACCTTGATTACCTAATTTAACTTTCTTAATGCTTTCCATATTTGTTTTATTTAACAATACAAAGGTGGGTAAGCCGATATCAGAAAAAGTAGCTCAATCTCTTATTGTTGTATCCAAAATGAGGATTTACCCGCTTAAATCGGGCTTTTATTATCCGCCTAAAAACCCTACTTTTGCGCTTCAATGAAGCACATCCGTAATTTTTGTATCATAGCGCATATCGATCACGGTAAGAGTACTCTTGCCGACAGGTTATTAGAATATACTAACACCATTACTCAACGCGAATCGCAAGCGCAATTGCTTGATGATATGGACCTTGAGCGTGAGCGTGGCATCACCATAAAAAGCCATGCCATACAGATGGATTACGAAATGGATGGGCAAAAATATACGCTCAACCTAATTGATACCCCGGGACACGTTGACTTTTCATACGAGGTTTCACGCTCAATAGCTGCCTGCGAAGGTGCATTATTGATTGTGGATGCGGCACAGGGCATACAGGCGCAAACCATATCAAACCTGTACTTAGCTTTAGAAAACGACCTGGAGATTATTCCGGTTCTTAATAAAATGGACCTTCCTGGCGCTATGCCCGAGGAAGTTAAAGACCAGATTGTTGAACTGATCGGTTGTAAACGCGAGGATATTTTAGCGGCATCAGGCAAAACAGGCATGGGTGTGCATGAAATATTGCGTGCCATTGTTGATCGTGTCCCCGCCCCTGTTGGCGACCCGGATGCGCCGTTGCAGGCTTTGATATTTGACTCTGTTTTTAACTCATTCCGTGGTATTATCGCTTACTTTAAAGTGGTGAACGGCGAGATCCGCAAAGGCGAAAAAGTAAAATTCGTAGCTACCGAAAAGCAATATTTTGCTGATGAAGTAGGTACTTTAAAACTAAAACCGCTTGCTAAGGATGTAATTAAAACCGGTGATGTAGGTTACATCATATCTGGTATAAAAGAAGCCCGTGAAGTTAAGGTTGGTGATACCATCACCAGTATTGACCGCCCTTGCGAAGTGGGAATACAAGGTTTTGAAGAGGTAAAGCCAATGGTTTTCGCCGGTATTTACCCGGTTGATACCGATGATTTTGAGGAGCTGCGCGAATCAATGGGCAAATTACAATTAAATGATGCATCATTGGTTTTTGAACCAGAATCATCAGCGGCGTTGGGCTTTGGTTTCCGTTGCGGTTTCCTGGGCATGTTGCACATGGAGATTATCCAGGAACGTTTGGAGCGTGAGTTTAACATGACGGTAATTACGACAGTACCCAACGTTTCCTATGTTGCGCACACCACCAAAGGCGACCCAATTGTAGTAAATAACCCATCAGACCTACCTGATCCAAGCAGGATTGATTATGTGGAAGAGCCATATATCAAAGCCACTATCATTACTAAATCGGAGTTTGTAGGTTCGGTAATGTCATTATGTATTCAAAAACGTGGATTTATCAAAAACCAGTCGTATTTAACATCCGATCGTGTTGAGCTAATTTTTGAGATGCCAATGGGTGAGATCGTATTTGACTTTTACGATAAGCTGAAAACCATATCTAAAGGCTATGCTTCGTTTGACTATCACCAGATTGGCTATCGTCAGTCGGATTTAGTTAGATTGGATATCCGTTTAAATTCAGAGCCTGTTGACGCATTATCATCATTGATATATCGCGGTAATTCGTTTGATTTTGGTAAAAAAATATGCGAGAAGTTGAAGGAGTTAATTCCCCGCCAACAATTCGAAATTATTATACAAGCATCTATCGGTGCTAAAATTATAGCCCGCGAAACAGTTAAAGCTTTACGTAAGGATGTTACCGCTAAGTGCTACGGTGGTGATATATCGCGTAAACGTAAATTGTTGGAAAAACAGAAAAAAGGTAAAAAACGCATGCGCCAGGTTGGTAACGTAGAGATACCACAATCGGCGTTTATGGCGGTGTTGAAGTTAGATTAGCCCCCCAGCCCCCTGAAGGGGGAGCAATTAGCAAGCTGTGGGAGCAACAAAATATTTATTCACTATTCTTCCCCCTTCAGGGGGTTAGGGGGTTACAATGCAATTACTCGACGGAAAATACGTATCAGAAAAACTTAAGGTTGAAATAGCCGAAGAAGCGGCTAAGATATTGGCAGACACAGGTCGCAAACCTCACTTGGTTGCGGTATTGGTTGGCCACGATGGAGGCAGCGAGACTTATGTGGCCAGCAAAATAAAAAACTGCGAGAAGGTAGGTTTTAAATCGAGCCTGGTGCGTTATGAGGATACTGTTACTGAAGAAGAACTACTTAAAAAAGTTGAAGAGCTAAATGCTGATGCGGATATCGATGGTATCATCGTACAACTTCCCCTACCCAAACATATCAACCCTGAAAAAGTAACTGAGCGCATTGATTACCGCAAGGATGTTGATGGTTTCCACCCGGTTAATTTGGGCCGTATGCAACGTAACTTGCCATCGTTTATTCCGGCAACTCCTTATGGCATTACTTTGATGCTGAAGGAATACGGTATTGAGACCGCAGGTAAGCATTGTGTGGTTGTTGGTCGTAGCAATATTGTTGGTTCGCCAATGAGTATTTTGATGGCACGTAATGCTAATCCCGGTAATTGCACCGTAACTATTTGTCACAGCCGCACGCCAGATATTAAAAAATTCACATTGGACGCTGATATATTGATCGTAGCGATTGGCAAAAAGAACTTTATTACTGCCGATATGGTTAAACCGGGCGCGGTGATCATCGACGTAGGTATGAACCGTGAAACATCAACATTAACCAAATCAGGCTTTAAGCTGTATGGCGATGTTGATTTTGAAAATGTAGCGCCAAAAGCATCATGGATAACACCTGTACCGGGCGGCGTTGGTTTGATGACCATTATTGGGTTATTAAAGAATACTTTGGCTTCAGCTAAGAAAGAGGTTTATTCTTAAGTTGATTGGGTTAAGTAGGTTTGACTGGGTTATAAATCCAACTTAATCAACCTATTTAACTCAATAAACTAATCAACCTATTTAAAAACCTCCTTTATTTTCTCCCAAAAGCCGGTTATGCCGATGTAAATATCATCACCCCTAATTTCAACAGGATAAGTTTCTACATAATCATTTTGGCCCTCGCTGCCTCTGCCTGTGTGTAAATTGAAGGAGAAACGATGCACAGGACAAACAAGTTTTCCTTCAGCACACCATCCCCTGCTCAAATCTTCGCCGGCATGCGGGCATATTGCAGATAAAGCAAACAACTCACCTTCATACCCCACTAAACAAATGCTTTTGTTGGCGATTTTTATTTTTTTAATAAATGGCTGATCTGTTTTCTTAATATCCGGTATTTTATACCACTTCATCTATCAAAAATCGATCTTTAAATTCATAACTGAAGGATCTTTTATTACAGCATCCATATTAGTCATTAAGGTTACCCGTTTCCTGTCGGCAGAAATTATGGCTTTGGAATTTGATACCTTTTTAACAGGCTTAGCAAAATTAAGCACCACCTTGTAAGGCATATCAATCAGCATAGCCTTAGCCATGGCAAGCGTTGATTGGGTCTTCTTTAAAAAAGCATTAAATTTCACTTTATCAATTATGCGATAAAATCTATGTGGGGTAATATCGTACGAATAATAGTCCTGCCCGGCAACAAGTTCCTGCGCGTCGAAACCATTTGAAGGGCCGCTTTCTTTGGTGACAGAGTTAAGCTGCTTGCTGCTCATCGATATTTTTGAGATATGCTGTAAGTAGTATTGCAGGTCGGCAGTATTTTTCGAAAAATGGTTGATACTTACTTTCATCACGCTTTTTTGCAAGTCCATTTTCACGTTCAAGGTGCTGCTTTTAGCCATGTTGATATCATCCAGATTCATTTTTAACTGGGTGCTATCGGGTAGTGCGCTGTAAAAGTTAAGGGAAGTATCTTTTTTTATGGCGAATTGCGGTGTGGCGCGAACGGAATCTGACATCAGGTTCATCAGCACTGATACGGCTTTACCCATATCAAACGTATAAACTACGTTGCATGATCCATCAGCCTTAAAATCATAATGCTCTTCAATATCCACGCATGAGCTGAAGCTAAACAGCACTAAAAAACCAAGTAATATTCTGATTTTTTTTCACAGCGATAAAATTTAAGTAATAATAAATAAAAATAGCAACAATTAAAACAACAAGTAACTGAAACATATTAGATTATCATTAGAAAACCACCTTTTGCCTTTCAACTTTAACCTTTCGGCTTAAAA
>Ga0207023_10099_pt1 | contig 26452 bp, 19 predicted proteins | sample Alteio_BWMinCont_47_FD_153464 | JGI IMG/M metagenome (GOLD analysis project Ga0207023, IMG submission 153464) | Enriched cells from forest soil in Barre Woods Harvard Forest LTER site, Petersham, Massachusetts, United States -... | ecosystem: Environmental > Terrestrial > Soil > Temperate forest >... | reverse complement strand
TAACAAACATTAAAAATAGCCCCAAAATAATGTCTACAAAACACTATCCTGTAAACCCTGACCGTGCGATTCCTTGGAACGAACTCCCTTTATTACCAATAGATAAAGAACTCTATTACACATTAGAGATGATGGAGTCTCTTGCCAATGCTAAAGCTGCTCTGGCAAAATTGCAAGGACGAAGTGCTGCGATACCCAATCAAGGAGTGCTGATCAATAGTATCAGTTTACAGGAAGCAAAGGCATCAAGCGCTATAGAGAATATTTTCACAACGGATGATGAGCTCTATAAGGCATACAGTGAAGAAGGTTCAGGCGAGCAACAACAAGGAGCGCCTAAAGAAATATTGAGATACAGGGAAGCACTATGGGCCGGGCATAAATACATGTACAACAAATCCGATTTTGATACTCAATATTTTATCCGCTTATACAGAGAGATTAAAGAAACTTCCGATGGAATAAGACCGCCAACTGCTGCTATTATAATAAGGCAGGGCGGCTCAGGGCCTAATGCCGGAAAAGTGATTTATACTCCGCCAAGGGGCAAGGGAATAATAGAGAATAAACTAAATAACCTGCTCGAGTTTGTAAATGACGATGGAAAGTATAAGGTAGATCCTTTACTTAAAATGGCTATTGCACATTACCAATTTGAAGCAATCCACCCATTTAGGGATGGCAATGGGCGTACCGGACGTATCTTCAATATCCACTATTTTACTAATAAAGGCTTACTGGATTTACCCATTCTTTTTTTAAGCCGTTATATTATGGATAATAAGGATGATTATTACTCATGTCTTTCAGGCGTTTCACAAAGGGGAAACTGGCAAAGTTGGATATGCTATATGCTGAAAGCCGTGGAAGTGACTTCCAACATTACTTACATAAAAATAAATGATATTATAACCGCTAAGGAATCAATACTTAAAGCCATTGAAACGGATACTGATATTCGCATGCCAGGGCAACTTACTGAAATGATATTTACTCAACCATTTACAAAAGTTAAGCACCTAACAGATAAAAAAATGTATGCTGAGAACACTGCACGTAATTACCTCCAGACTCTATGTGATATGGGAATCCTTGAAAAGAAAACAATTCAGGGCAAACATTATTATCTTAATCTTGAGCTCTACCGTATATTAAGCGAGTAATATTGAATATGCAAAATGGCAAGTTATATTAGATACCATGCCCTGCCTTTGTCGAGCCCTCATAATAAAAGTGACAAGCTATATTAAATATGATTTCTGTAAAGCAACGGAGACCCTTGATGCAATACTAAAACAAAAGCGGCCTAAATCTTTTGACCCATTATGGATAGAGCAACAGGATGAGAACCTTTATAAATATTTATCTCGGCATGTAAGGACTGAAACTGGTATTGTAGATTGGGATGCAATAACAGTTACACTTGAACAAAGATTTCAGAAACGATGGTACTGGCATAACAAGGGAAAAGCCATTGTGAAAACACCTTATGAGAATCAGGAAGAACTCGATATTATTTTGGATAAATACCGGAGTGTATTGTATACTGTATTCATCCAAGAGAATGAGAATGATAGGAACATACGGGATAAAATATTAATAAGCTTAGTTAGGGTTTCGCAAAAAGGGAATGTCCTTGCGCAAAAGAAACTTATTGAGTGGCTTAATTTTATTATAACTGAATGGACTGAGTATTTACCGCCTATAGCCAAATGGAAAGGCTATCCTGATGGAATTTTAGGAAATATACAGCAATGTATACGGTGCTATCGTTATACAGGTACTTTCATTGGCTATTTATATAAAACTTTTCTTTATTCAGCCCGAGGCCTTAGTTCAACTTGCTCGTTGAATGACCATATTGGCAAAGGCAATAAAACACGAATTGATTTTGTAGTCCGGGAAGATACTTAGATTTTAGCAGCGTAGTTTTCGAAATATTACAAATGTTTTGGCAAATAAAATGACGTCTTTGTAAGTCTTTGGTTATCTTTTGGTTGTAGGGTAGGGTGCAAGTCCGTTCGGGACCTCTGAAAGGAGTTCATATCTGTTCATATTGTGACACTAATGTTTTGGCTGTTTATTCTCTACGGTTAAAACAAAAAAGCCCTACATTTCTGCAAGGCTTTTTATTTTATCAAAAACAACTATCGTTGAATTACCAACTTTTGAGTACTTGTTGAATTATCTGTATTAAACCGAACAAAATAAATTCCATTTCTGAAGTTTGATCCGTTAATTGAAATAATGTGTTGCCCTGCGGACATCATACCTGTATTGGTGGCGTAAACGGCCTCTCCTAACATGTTATATACTTCCACAGTCACATTTTGATCTTGTTCGAGTTTGAAAGCAAGGTTAGTAGTATTATTAGTTGGGTTTGGGTACAGTTCAAAAGAAGGGCCATTAGCCGCTATTTGTTGTATTCCTAAGGCTATAATACCTGTAACTGGTGCCGATGCAGACTGCAATACATATTTTGCAGGTATTCCAGCTCCAAATGCACTATTAGCTTGCACAAAAACCACAAACTGGCCGGTTGAAGAAGAGTCGAATGCAGTACTATCTAAAAGATTATGACCTCCTCCATGAGGATATTGGCCCCAACCATGATTTTTTTTCCAACCATAAGAAACTGTTTGGGTTTGACCTGCCGTAAAAGCGGTTAAGCTTGTACCATTCGCGTTAGGCAGCATTTCCTCCATCACATGCGGAAACTTAAGAACGTATGGATAATAGTAATCTGGAGCGTTTTGATATGAATATCCTGCAACACCTTTACCAATAGGAGGAGCAAACGACTTTTGAGGGTCATCTTGGCTTAAATCATCATAATAATATAGAGAATCTATAGTCAACGCAATTTGAACTTTCAACCCTGCATTAAAAGGAGCATACGATGTTATGTTTGCTGATACATAAAAGCTATCCTTTACTAAATCATACGTTGAAGAAGTAATTTGAATTTTAATGGGTGAACCAGTAAACTGAGGTTGTAGAGTAGTAGCAGAATAGCGAAGGGCCGGATTAGACTGCTGATATGTGCTGGGATAAATTGAAGTTCCGTCTAAGAAACCCTCAGGTGCAGAATTAACGCCATAATATGTTTCTCTGGGATTAACCTGTCCAGCAGTTGCATTATACATAAAATCTCTTCCCGGAATTGGAACATGATATTTAATAATATTAACTGCATGGTTATTAGCTGTTACTGAATCTACATTGGGATTAGCAACCATACAGAAAACACATGATTGGCCCGTAAATTCCTCAAAAAGCGGAGCCCTTGGTTTAATTGAATCTGCCACAAAAAATATACTAACTAAGGTATCGGTATTTATATTTAAATTTCCATTTAAATTGCTGGCCCAAAATCTAATGGTGTCAACACCAATTGAAGAAGGGGTAAATTGTGAAGGGGTATTATTCATTGACCATCTATAGTTTGTCAAGGAATTAAATCCGGTAATTCCTGAAATAGCTTGCGATACAGGAGTGCCATGGTTAACAGAATAGTTCATATTCATAGATGTAATTGCATCTCCGCCTTTGTTCGCAGCAACACCCGAGAAGGTATAGGGTGTGCCTACTTGTAGAAAATACGGAGTGTTTTGGCTTTTAACCTGAACATCGTAGTTAGCAGGTGAATAGATATCAACATTTTCTATTGCCAGGCCAACAGCAGCATACCCATTTCCGGGATATCCATTATAGTAGGTAAATCCAACCATTACATTAGATTGGCCGGCTGCATAAGCTGAAAGGTTAAAAACGGCGCTATCAACCCAAGTGTTAGTTGTATTCGATAGATTAGCGGCTTTATGCCATGTTACTCCACCATCGGTAGAAACAATAATGGTAGCTGTTTCATTACCATCATCTATCCAAAACGTATAATTGAGGCTTATAAGTACAGTAGTTTGTGCGGAACAGTCTATCGCAATGGTTTTTAAAGTATCCCAGCCCGTTTTTATAGCCGGATCATTGTTATCATAATCATCTACAAAGGCATCATCCCCTTGTGCACGGACCACCCCTTGCATTCTAGATTCAAAGGCTGTTCCGAATTGCCAACCACCGTCTACTGTGGTTAATTGTTGTGTCCACCCGCTTGGAATGGATGTGCTGAAAGCTTGATATAAAATTGTTGTTTGTGCGCTTGTATTTAATATGGAACCAAGCATGATTGTTGCGCCTAAGAATAGTTTTTTCATGTGTGTTTTTTGAAATTTAAAATATAGAATTAATTAAAATTTAATCATGAATAAATAAGGTTCTGAAACAAGTTGAAGGGGAAGTGCTTGCATTACATTCCACATAGCTGGCGGTTCCGCTCTGCACGTTTGTCATCCAATCTATTGAAATAGTTACCGATGTTCCCGGGGTAACGCTGACAGGCATAACAATAGAACAACTCCATCCACTTATTTGCTCTGCTCCGGTTACATACTGAGCAATGCTCCTGCATCCATACCCTCCGTTTCCGGAGGCAACCGCGCCATTTTTAAGTACCTCGAACTCAATATAGGAAGGTGGAGTTTGACTTAAATCGGTAATACCCGATGCTGTAAAGGTTAAAAAAACAACCGAATGTACAGGGGTGAAGGTAATTGACATATCCGCTATAGGTGAAAAGGCAGAGGAGTTTGTTTTTATATCTGTAGAGCCCACGGCAGATTGGATATTAACGCCATAAGGAATATCCAACAGCCTAATCCAGCTACCTGCTGCAACCGTACCACTCCAGTAATAATATCCTTGGAACACATTGTTGGGAGCGGCGCCAGCGGTAGCAGTGTTATATACTAACAGCCCATTGCTGGGATTTGTTACTGGGCCGGTAGCATTGGTAGCTGTTAAAGACACAATGGGGGGTAAAAAGCCCAAATTTCCGGAGTTGCCTGTACTTAAGTCTAATATAGCCGATGATTTTGGAAGTGCGGCTGTAGAATTTATCCCTACATTTTGGGCGGAAAGCGAAGTAATACCTACAAAGCAAAGGAGTATTAGTAAAATAAGCAGTAAAATTTCGGAAGAAACTTTATTCGTGTTGAATAGATTTTCCCTGTTGTATTTTAAGGTATTTATTTTCATAAGTATGAATTTTAGATTTCTATTTTTAATCATTAATAAACATGGTTCTGTGGCAAAAAGAAGCGTTCGTACTTACATAGTTTTCCACAGTACATGGTGTGAAAAACAAATTCTCTGTAATTGCCTCCCAGTCTATTGAAATAGTTACTGAAGTTCCCGCGGTAACGCTAATAGGTAAATTAATGTCGCAACTCCATCCGCTGGCATAGATAGCGGCCGCGTTATATACCTGGCAAAGAGATATGCTCCCATATCCGTCTGTTGCTGCCGCAGCGCCATTTTTTAACACTTCAAATGCAACAAATGCAATACTGGCCTGAGTTAAATTTGTAAACCCTGATGCTGAAAAGGTTAAGTAAACAGTAGAATGTACAGGGGTGAAGGTAATGGTCATTTGTGATAGAGGGGTAAATGATGTAGAGGTTGTTGTTTGATCGGTAGTACCTACTACATATTGTGTATTATAGCCATAAGGTTGATTAGGGTTGCTATTCTGTATTCTAACCCAGCTACCTGCTGCAACTGTACCACTCCAGAAATAATATCCTTGGGTAACGCTGGTAGCACCGGCGCCGGCGCTAACCGTATCGTAAACCAACAGCCCATTGCTCGGGTTAGTTATGGGGGCTGCTACATTGGTGGCTTGCAAAGCTACTTTGGGGGGTAGAAAACCTTTCGCTGTATTGGGGGTTAAGTCTAATATGGCCGATGAATTTGGAGTTGCACCGGTAGTGTTGATTCCCACATTTTGTGCAGAAACAGGGTTAATCCCTGCTAAAAAAAACAGGCTAATTAGGAGGATTGCCCTTGCAAGATTTACTGTCTTCCTGTTAGGTATGTTTATATTAAATGTATTTGTTTTCATAATCAATATTTTGGCTTTTGTAAGTGTATACTATGATAATGGTTATTTAAGAGTAGCTAATTTTAATCGTTAATAAACAGACTCGCATTAGTATCATCAGGGTATCCCGTAACATTGCATTCTATGGCTGGATCTGCCGTCTCCGCTGCGGCTATAGTTACCTTCCAATCTATTGAAATAGTTGTTGAAGTTCCCGGAGTAACTGTAATGGGTAAAAGAAGGGAAAAGCTAAATGAACTTACAGTACCATTACCATCGGTAGCCTCACATAATGATGAGCCACCAGCCAATACAGTGGCACCCTTCAGCACTTCAAACTGTATACTTTCATTGATACTAGTGGGAAAGGGTGCAAAACCGGCTGCAGTAAAGGTTAGGTAAACCGTAGAATGCACCGGAGTGAAGGTAATAGTTGGACCCATAGCAACATACGTGGAACTGGTAACCGGCCCTTGAATGGCAGTGGCAGCCCAAGAGTGGGTATTATTACCATAGGGTGTGTTTGGCGCGCTATTCAATCCAACCCATAGGGCGCTGGTGCTGTTCCAGTAATAAAAACCTTGGCTAACATTATACGGTGCTGTGCCGGCAGTAACGGTATCAAATACCACCAATCCATTGCTGGGGGTTGTTATGGGTGCAGTTACATTGGTAGCTTGCAAAGCCACTTTAGGGGGTAAGAAACCATATTTGCCTCCATTACCTGTGCTTAGGTCTAATGCGGCTGATGACTTGGGTGCTTGTCCGGTAATATTTATAGCTACACCTTGAGCATAAAGAGAGCTCGTAAATAAGTTGCAATCCAGCAACATAAAAACAATAAGTACAAGTGAGATTGATGGCAGGCTATTGGATATACCACAGACTGTGTTTTTGGTTAAAGTATTTTTTTTCATATTTATATCTTAATAATATGTTTAACTAATCATTAATAAACATGGTCCTGTATGCGGCGGTCGGATATGTCTTTGTATAATTTTCTACGGCATTACCTCCGACCGATCGCCAATCTATTGAAATGGTTACTGCTGTTCCCGGAGTAAGCCCGCTAATAGGCATGAAAATATTAAAGATGCCAGCTTGTAAATCGGTACTGGCATTATAATTTCCGACTATACATGTGGCTCCTCCTACCACTGTGGCTCCTTTTAGTACCTCAACTACTCCACTTTCTTGTGTACTTGGAGCAGCAAAACAAGCTGCTTTGAAGGTAAGGAAAACAGTAGAATGTACCGGAGTGAATGTAATACTCATTCCTGTCATGAGTGCAAAGGTTGTGGAACTTGTACTTATGTCGGCGGCAGTGCTGCCGTTAGCATATTGTGTATTATATCCGTAGGGTATATTGGGGTTATTGTCATTTAACCGGCTCCATGAAGAACCGTTCCAATAATAAAATCCTACGGTAACATTGTTAGGCGCTGTACCCGCAGTAGCCGTATTAAATACAATGAGCCCTGTGGCCGGCGCTGTTACCGGAGCAGCAACATTGGAGGCTGTTAAGGCTACCTGAGGGGGTAAAAAGCCATACTTCCCTCCATTACCGGTGTTTAGGTCTAATACGGCAGATGCATTTGCGCTTTGGCCCGTTAGATTTATTCCCACACCTTGCGCATAGAGAGACCTGCTGCCTGCAAGGCAAAACAGTAATAAAAAAATAGACGCAATGCTTACCCTATTGAATTTAAAAGTGTTTGTTTTCATACTATGTTTTTTATAAGGGGGAATTTTAAACAGTAAAACTTAAATAGACAGGGGTTAATCAGTAATAATCATGGTCCTATGGCATTCTGTCGGGTCGGTAGCTACATTATTTTCCAAGGTACTATAAGGTTGAAATGATCCCACGGTTTCAAACCAATTTACGGTAATAGTTACTGATGTTCCGGACGTAACAGTAATCGGTATAGAAATTTCAATATTCCATGCGCCTGCTTCATCCGTAGTACCGGCAGCACTGTATGTTTGCAGTACCTGAGCAGGCGCTCCGTTGCCATAGTCGCCTCCAACAGGAGTTCCGCCGGTAACATTGCAACTAACAATTGCTGATGCATCTTGACTAAAATCTGTAATGCCGGATGCTGAAAAGTCGAGATAAACAACAGAATGTACCGGAGTGAATGTAATACTCAATAGGGCTGTAGGGGTATTATTGTTTATGGTAACATTGGTGGTGCCTACGGCATATTGCATATTGTAGCCATAGGGGTGGTTGGGGTTATTATCTTCCAGCCTAATCCACTTTGTACCATTCCAGTAATAAAATCCGGGGGTAACATTGTTGGGTGCGGTACCTGCCGTAGCGGTATTATACACCCAAAGCCCTGTGGCAGGGGTTGTTATGGGACCTGCTAAGTTAGTAGCTGTTAAAGCCACATTGGGAGGCAAAAAACCAAACGTTCCGGTATTACCCGTCTTTAGGTCTAATATGGCCGATGCATTGGGAGTTGCGCTGGTCTGGTTTATCCCTACATTTTGAGCATAAGCCGGTTTAGTATATCCTATAAAAAACAGCAAAACATATATAGTTACAGGCAAAAAAACACTGTGGGTAGTACCTGTTGTGTTGAATTTTAAAGTAGTTGTTTTCATCATATAATTTTTATTAAGGGAGTACACTTAAATAAACCGGTTTAATCAGTAATAACCATAGATCTATGGCATTGCGAGGACAAACTGCTAGCATAGTTTTCTATAAGACTCCTGGTACCACCCCGGGCTTTTGCACACCAGTCTATTGAAATAGTTACCGGTGTTCCCGGTGTTAATCCGGTAATGGGTATAACTATGCTACAACTCCATCCGGTTCCCGGATGAGCAAAATAATCCTCCTGAGCAATTGTTGAAGCTCCATAGCCTATTCCACCTGCAGGGGCTGCTCCGTTAACAAGAACCTCAAAATTCACAGTTTCAATATTAGTAGAACTAAGGTTTGTAATACCCGATGCTGAGAAGTCTAAAAAAACAACAGAATGCACTGGAGTGAATGTAATAGACATATCTGCCGCCATAGCTGAAAAGGCTGTTGCGCTTGTTGATACATCGGTAGCACCTATGGCTGTTTGTATGTTATAGCCATAACCTGCCGTGGGGTTATTATCATTTACCCTAAACCAACTCGCGCCATTCCAGTAATAATAGCCCGGAGTAACTACATTAGCTACAGTAGCGGTATTATATATTAAAAGTCCTATGGCTGTTGCTGCCGGAGCTGGTGTTGTTATAGAAGTTAAAGCAAGTTGCGGAGGTAAAAAACCCATTGTTCCGGAATTGCCTGTGTTCAAATCTAATATGGCCGATGAGTTTCCGGTTGCACCCGTAGAGTTTATTGCTACATTTTGTGCCGAAAGCGGCGTAGTAAATAAATTTAAAACAAGGAAGATAAAAAGAACCGGTACAATGGAGGATGGAAAATTCCACTTGGAGATGCCACCTACCATGTTCAGTTTGAACGTAATTTTTTTCATAGCTTTGGATTAAAATAATAGATTGCTCAGGGGTTCAGGTTTCCTACTGCTAAAAGCAAATGTAAACGCAATGCAACCCCATATCCAAATCTAAATGTTTCAAAAAGCTCCATTTTTAAATAAGGGTAAACAGTATTTTTTTTATTCCAAGTGATGTATTGAAAAGCGATAAATAGCTACCTTTAATGTGTTTTAATTAAAGCCCCATAATACCTGCTATCATGAAAACATATTCCGACCAGTTGTTTCAGCTTGTAAAAGCAATGAGCCCTAATGAGAAGCTATATTTCAAAGCATTTAGGATGAATAAGAAACAGCCTGATGATGATTACTTTTATATTGCTTTATTCGATACTTTAAATGCGATGAAGGTATATGACGAAGCTGTTTTAAGGAAAAAACTTAAGAAAGCAGGCTTTAATCATAATCCCAAAAAAGCCAAAAGGTACCTTTATGAGACTATTTTAAAAAGTCTGGCTGAATACCATATTGAATCTTCGGCAGATGGAAAAATCCAGAATTTGATTTTACAAGCGGAGATTCTCTATAAAAAGAATTTTAAAAAACAAGCGGATCAACTATTACATAAAGCAGAAAAACTTTCGCTTGACTTTGAAAAATACGAGTACCTGTTAATGATATCCTCTTTAAAGGCAAACTTGGCATTGGGTACGGCTGATTTGGAAGGTTTGAAAGAATTGACTAACACAGGAATAAAAAAAGAACAGAAAGACCTTGATATGTATATTAATACAAGGGATTATCGAAACCTTGCAGTAGAAGTTGGAAGTTTGTATAATCAAAGTCCTGAGATAATTTCAGAAGACAGGTCAGTTGATATCAGGTTAAAAGAACTATTTAACCACGCTCTTTTAAAAGATAGTAAAACCGCGCTTACCTTTTCAGCTAAGCAATATTTCTATAAACTCCATTATCAACATATAGTACATACTGATAAATTGGGTGGTAAACTGGATGAGAGGTCATACCGGATGCTGAAAGAGTGGGTGACCTATCTTGAAAAACAAGAAGATATGCAAAATAATTATCCGGAAGTTTATATTCAAGCATTGTCATATTTACTAAATAGTTCAGTTTCCAAAGGCGGGCATGAATCGGAAACTATTTATACAAAAGGATATAATTTTTATATGACGCTTCCTAAGAAAAACAAGAATCACATTGTGCAGCGTGCCTTTATTAATATATTTGTGCAGCATACAGATGCACAACTTAAATTACTACATCCGGAAAAGTGTATAGATGCATTTGCTGACATATCAAGGCTTAAACTTTCCCCTTCGGGATATATGAATATGGCGTTTGCTTATTTTGCATTAAGTCGATACAGTGAAGCGTTGTCATTTGTTAATAAAGTAGTAAATGAAAAAAGTAATTACCGTATGGATGTACAGGCCATAGGTAGAATGCTTGTACTCATTATCCATTATGAATTGCGAAATATAGATTTGTTGCCCTATGTTTCACAAAATAATGAACGTTGGCTCATCAAAAATAAATATCCGTTGGGAAGCTTTGACAAAGCGCTTATACGATTTTTTAAATATAAACTGCCTAAAATGGATAGCATAGATGAAGAACGGCAGGAGTTTCTAAATCTGTTAACACATTTAAAAGAAGGTAAAAATTCAGGAGACTCCATTCTTCATAAAGAGGATTTTTATCTTCGCCCTTGGCTGGAGAGTAAAATTCAAAACCGCCCGCTTATGGAGGTTATAAAGGAAAAAGCGATAAGCCAGAAAGGATGAATATAGTGGGGTTGCTATCAACCTGAACCTTTCTCAAATTTGAACAAGGTTGAGTTATTGTCCAAGTTATCTTATAGCACTTGCCATTGCTGGGGAAATTGCAAATGTTTTGGTATTGCTTCGGCAGGCAAATTTTGTGTTTTACAAAGAGTTGGAACCTATTACTTAATAGAAAAGGTTCTATGTCTCCAAAAGGAGTTTACATCGCTTCATATCTCACCATCTCTGCACTTTTAGAATTAAGGGTTTTCATATTGGTTCACATCGAAACACTTTTGTTTTGGCATTTCAGCATCTATCCTTTCTACAACTTTTAACAATTTGCTTGCTTATCTCAAAGTAATATTGTAATAGGTTGAAAACAAGCAGTAAATGGATTTATATGATTTTTGAGTTAAAAGAAGACTACCTTCACCGCATCACTTCGGCGCTTTTCCCCAAAAATAATTTATTAAATCGTATATATTATGAAAAAACTACTGTTTTTAGTAGCTCTTAGTTCTTCATTCTTAGCTCTTAGCTTTTCTGCAAGTGCCCAGTTTACTGACATAGTAAATTTTAATGGAGCCAGTGCTCCGGATGGGTATAACCCCTTTGGTAGTTTAATACGTTCAGGGAATAGGCTTTTTGGCATGACACAAGCTGGCGGATTAAACAACGTTGGTTGTATTTTTAAGGTAGACACCAATGGCAATAACTTCACTGATTTATATGATTTTTCTGTGACCTCAGGTAGCTCTGTACCCGATGGTTCTTTAATATTTTCGGTTACTAAAGACACGTTGTTTGGAATGACCGAAGAAGGTGGAACTAACGGTTATGGGGATGTTTTCAGCATAGATACTTCGGGTAATAATTATAACGAAGTTCTTGAATTTACTTTTTCTAATGGTGCTTTTCCGTATGGGGCATTAACGCTTTCCATTACAGGAGACACTTTATTTGGAATGACCTCCGGCGGAGGAATAGGCAACAACGGAGTTGTTTTTAGCATAACTGCCAATGGAAGCAACTATAATAACATGCTTAATTTTAATGGTACAAATGGTAGCGCTCCACATGGTTCATTAACATTTTCGGTTACAGGCGATACGTTGTTTGGGATGTCAGGACTCGGCGGTGCATATAACAACGGTAATCTTTTTTCCATTACAACCACCGGCTCCGCGTTTGCAGACCTCTATGATTTTAGTAGTTCCAGTGGTGATCCAAATGCAAGCTTATTGCTTTCGGGTGGTGTATTATATGGGACAATAGCTTTCGGGGGAGTAAATCAGGATGGCTCTGTCTTTAGCTTTAATCCAAACGGAAGCGTATATACCGACTTATTCGATTTCGATGGAGCAAACGGTCAGCAGCCTATGGGTTCCCTTATAATTTCAAACAATAAGCTATATGGTACAACCAGTAACGGAGGTGCAAATTCGTATGGAACTATTTTCAGTATGACCGCTAGTGGTGGCTATTATACCGATATGTTCGATTTTAGTTTTTATAGCGGGGCGGGGCCGCAGGGCGATTTACTGCTTTCAGGAACAAATTTATATGGTATGGCAGGTTTCGACGGGGTAAATGACTATGGTGTTGTTTTTAGCCTTGATACGGTTATGAATGTATCTATCACAAATGTTGTTAATTATCCTTGCAACAGCGGCACTGGTGGTAGTGCTAACGCCTTTATAGCCGGAGGTACTGGTCCCTTTACCTATTTATGGAATGATGCAAGTAGCCAAACCACCCCTACAGCAGTGAATCTAAATTTTGGGACATATACGGTGTATGTTCAAGATGCCTATGGTACTTCTGATTCAGCTTCCGTTGTATTAGCTCCATTAACCATTACCTCCCAATATACGCAGACTAATGTAAGTTGCTACGGGGGGAATAATGGTATTGGTGTAGTAACAGCTACTGGAGGTACTCCACCGTATAATCAAGAGTGGTTTGGCCCGCATGGCTTTGTTTTTAATCCGCAAAACGGTCTTACTGCCGGAACCTATACGGTAAACGTGTATGATAATACAAGTTGCTCAACTACAGCCTATGTTACCATTACTCAACCACCTGCATTAATGAGCTCTGTAAATGCAGTATCCAATATTAGTTGCAATGGAGGCAGTGATGGAATTGCTTCAGCAAATCCAGTTGGAGGCACTTTGCCCTATACCTATTTTTGGAGTGACGGGAGCAGCCAAACTACAGCAACTGCAACAGGACTGACTACCGGAACGTATACTATAACTGTTACAGATTCTTGCGGAGGAGATATCGTAATTCAAACAGTAACAATTACCCAACCGAATGCTCTTAATACATTTATGCTATCGCAAACAAATGTGGCTTGCCATGGAGGAACAGGAGATGGAACAGCTTTTGTATATGGAGGTACCTCACCATATACCTATTTATGGAATGATGCAAGCAGCCAAGCTACATCCACAGCAAGCAATTTAACGGCAGGAAGTTATACTGTTACTGTAACCGATGCAGGTCATTGTACAGCCATTTCAAGTGTAACGATAACCCAACCCTCAGGAGCGCTTGATATAAATATAGCAACGCATACTGATGTAAGTTGTAACGGAGCCAATAACGGAAGCGCGTCGTCTTTTGCAGCTACCGGGGGCACAGCACCATATATATATATATGGTCAAACGGCTCAGCTAATTTAACCAATAATGAATTGAGTGCAGGAACATATACGATTAGTGCAGTTGATTATCACGGTTGCACAGCAAGCACCAGCATAGCAATAACACAGCCATCGGTGCTTGGCATAACTATGGCATCGCATACCAACGTGGATTGTTATGGCAACAATACAGGTGTTGCCATAGCTAATGCAGCCATCGGAGGAACATCACCCTATGCCTATTTATGGAACGACCCCTATTATCAAACTACTACCACAGCTACCGGATTAACTGCCGGAAACTATACGATTACAGTTACCGATAACAATAACTGTTTATCCACAACAAGGGTATATCTATCACAACCTACACCGGTTACCGTTGCAGAATATTCAGAACCCGCCACCGGAACACATAATGGAGTTGCCGCAGTGATAGTAGGTGGAGGTATTACACCGTATACTTATAGCTGGAGCCCCGGAGGCGGAACAACCAGCACTATTAGCGGATTGAGTGCCGGAGGTTATTGTTGCGCTATAAGCGATAATAATGGTTGTACGCAAACAGTTTGTGTACAAGTTGCATTTGTTGCCGGAATAGATAATATCAGTAATTCATCGAATATAAATATCTATCCCAATCCGACAATTGGAAACTTTACCATTGCCGGAGTAAGCCAAGGACAAGTAGTAGAACTATATAATTACCTAGGTGAAAAACTAAGTAGCTCTAAAGTAATTAATACTATTATGCAATTCGATATATCGGACAAATCAAATGGAGTTTACCTGATACGGATATTAAATACTGACGGTACGTTAGTAACCGAAAAGAAAATGGTAAAAACACAGTAAGATAAATGAAAAACTAAAAGGGAAAAACTTAACCACCAATTTTTAAAAAACGCCTTATGAAATACAATATTCTTACTCATAAAAAACTACTGTTTTTAGTAGCTCTTAGTTCTTCACTCTTAGCTTGTAGTTTTTCTGCAAGTGCCCAACTTACCGATCTTATAGACTTTAACGGTACAAGTGCTCCAACAGGATATGGCCCTACCGGAAGTTTGATACGTTCAGGAAACAAGTTATTTGGAATGACCGATGATGGCGGAGTTAATCAAATAGGCAATATTTTTAGCATAGATACCAATGGCAATAATTACACTGATATTTATGATTTCCAAGGTACAGATGGTTTATCACCTCAAGGTTCTTTAACGTTTTCGATTACTCAGGATACCCTGTTTGGTATGACGGAAAACGGAGGAAAGTTTTTTTTAGGAAATGCCTTTAGTATAGATACTACGGGCAACCATTACAACGACATAATTGATTTTAGCGGAACTAATTTTGGTGGACCAAACGGACAAAACCCACTGGGCTCTTTATTGCTTTCCGTTACAGGTGATACTTTATTTGGAATGACCAGTGGAGCAGGAGGCTCCGGCTATGGAAATATTTTTAGTGTTGCTACCAATGGAAGTAATTATCTCGATATGCAAGATTTTGATGGGGTAACAAATGGTGGAAATCCCCATGGTTCTTTAACATTTTCGGTTACTAAAGATACTCTGTTCGGAATGACATCGGTTAACGATTTATATCTACACGGTAATATTTTTTGCATTACTACTAATGCCTCTGCTTTTGCAGATTTATACAATTTCACTAATGGTGCAATTAATAGTCCTTACGGAAGTTTACTGCTTTCGGGTAGTCAATTATATGGTATGAGTTCTGACGGGTATGTTTTTGGCTTTAACCCAAATGGGAATGTACTTACCAATCTATCGTATGTTGGTAATAGTCCGTTTGGCGACCTTATAATTTCAAACAATACCTTGTATGGTATGACAAGTGGGGGCGGATCAAATGGTGAAGGAAATATTTTCAGCATAAATACCAGTGGTACCAACTATGTCGACATAGTTGATTTTACCGCACTAAACGGGCAAAATCCGCAGGGCGATTTACTACAGCTAGGAACTAAATTCTATGGAATGACCCAATATGGTGGGCTAAATGGAGTTGGTGTTGTTTTTAGCCTTGATACAGTTTTTAGGCTATCAATCATAGATACAACTAATCCAAATACATGCGCTCTTATTAGCGGTAGTGCTACTGCCAATGCTGTTGGAGGAACAACACCCTATACCTATTTATGGAATGATGCGAGTAGCCAAACTACTGCTATAGCACAAAATCTAAATGCAGGAACATATACTGTATATGTGTTTGATGTGTATGGCGCTGAAGATTCAGCTTCTGTTACATTAACACAACCTACACCAGTGGTAATTAATTCTCAGAATGTATTAACTAATGTAAGTTGCCACGGAGGAAATAATGGTAGTGGTGTATTATCAGTTAGCGGAGGAACGCCACCCTATTACTATAATTGGGTGAGTCCGAACGGTACGTTCTCTGGAAGTGACTCTCTAGCAATAGGACTGGTTGCCGGAAACTATTCAATAACTGTGTCTGATCATACTTCATGTATGGCTACAACAACAGTTGTAATTACTCAACCGCCTGCGTTAACAACCTCAGGTAATCTGGTATCTAATTTAAATTGCAATGGGGACAATGGCGGCATTGCTTCAGTAAGCGCAATCGGAGGCATTTTGCCCTATACCTATCTTTGGAATGATGCAAACAGCCAAACTATGGCTATTGCAACAGGACTTGCAGCGGGAACTTATACTGTAATAGTTACCGATTCCTGCGGAGGAGATATCTCATATCAAAGAATAATTATTAGTCAACCTACAACTCTTATTTCTGCTATATCATCTCAAACAAATGTGGCTTGCTATGGTGGAGTAGGAGATGCAATAGTTTCAACCAATGGAGGTATATCTCCGTATACGTATTTATGGAATGATGCAAGCAGCCAAACTACAGCTGCAGCTAATAATTTAACGGCAGGAAATTATACTCTCACTGTAACGGATGGTCATGGCTGCAATGCCCTTCAAAATGTAGATATAACACAACCTGTAGCAGTTTTGGGTATAAATATAGCAACGCATACCGATGTAAGTTGCAATAGGGGTAACAATGGAAGCGCAGCATCGTTTGCCGCAACCGGAGGCACATCACCCTATATATATACCTGGTCAAACGGTTCAGCTAATTTAACCGATAATGGATTGAGCGCAGGTACATATACCATTAGTGTTGCCGATAATCACGGTTGCAGCGCAACAAGCACTATTGTTACAATTACGCAACCACAGGTGCTTGGTATAACTATGGCCTCGCATACTGATATAAGTTGCTACGAAGGCAATAGCACAGGCATTGCAATTGCCAATGCAGCAATTGGAGGAACAGCACCTTATACCTATTTATGGAATGATCCGAATAACCAAACCACTACTACAGCTACCGGACTTGGTATAGGAGACTATACTGTTACTGTTACCGATAACAATAGTTGTTCAGCCATAGCAAGGGTATATATATATCAGCCTACACCGGTTACCGTTGCAGAATATTCAGAACCCGCTACAGGAACCCATAATGGAGTTGCTTCAGTGATAGTAAGTGGAGGTATTCTACCATACACTTATAGCTGGAGTCCCGGCGAAGGAACAACTAGCACTATTACCGGATTGAGGGCCGGAGGCTATTGTTGCTCTATCAGTGATAATAATGATTGTACGCAAACAGTTTGTGTACAGGTTGCATTTGTTGCCGGAATAGAAAACATTAGTAATTTATCGACTATAAAGATCTATCCCGACCCAACGAGTGGAAACTTTACCATTACGAGTATAAGCCAAAGACAAGTGATAGAGTTATATAATTGCATAGGTGAAAAGCTAAGTAGCACAACAGTTACTAATAATACCACCATGCATTTTGATATATCCGACAAATCAAATGGAGTTTATTTAATTCGTATATTGGATAATACTGGCAACTTGGTGAGCCAACAAAAAGTGGTGAAGACTAACTAAGTACCTTAATTTTTAACTGTTAACTTACAAAAAAGGAGAGAATAAACGCCCTCCTTTTTTATTTAGAAGAAATAGAAAACAGAAAATAGACTTCTTCGGAAAATGATTTTTAGATAAGAATTAAATACCATGTATTTACGAATAGCGAACAAGAAATATAGATTGAATGTAGCTTTCCACGGAGAAGTGTAATGAAACTCGTTCAAATCTTGCTATCTCTGCACTTTCAGAATCGGGGCTCCTCATATCGTTTCACATCTGTTCATATCGAGACACTTTTGTTTCGGCAGATTTAAAATGTTTTGGCAGTTCCTTTGTAAGTGCCTGCTTTTCGTTTTGGGCAAGTTTGCCCAACCGCAATTTATAAATTGCAGTAATTATCACCATGAGTTGCGCCATATTTAGGATAAACGCACATTAATAGTCTTTATTAAACAGCCTATATCCGTAGATACTTATTATGATAGATAATATGCCAATTAATACTCCTACTGTAATTGTACCATATTGAGGAACCATTCCAAGGCTATAAATTAAAGTAAATACCGAAAACACAAGGCCATCAATTCCTATAAGGCTATAAATAATTCCCCAAAGTCTTGGATACTTTTCTTCCGATTCCTTGTCTTTTTTATTTTCTTTTAAGTTCCTCATACTTTAATACTTTTTTATTTATGGGGAATATTTTATTATAGAGTTGTAATTTTGAAATTTATTAGGGATTATGTCTTACTAAAGTTTCTCTAAAATATTTAGCTGAACTTGCGAGAATCAATAATCCTTCTTAAATACTCTATAGCCATAGATAATAGTGATTATAGATAGCAAGCCAATTAGTACACCTGAAGTCACAGTACCATATAGCGGAACCATTCCAAGGCTATGGATTAGGATATATACAGAAAAGGCAAGCCCCACAATTCCTAAAATTACATAAATAGTACCCCACTTGGGTTCTTTAGTTCGGGTTCCTCATCTCCATTGTTTTCATTATTGGTATTCATAATATATAGTTTAAGTTATTGATAGCTTATAGCTTATTGAAGATCCGAATAAATCATTAAAATATTTTAATCAAAACTTTGTGTAAATGAAGCCATTATGTTCTTCGGGTTGAAATAGCCTCCTCTTTCAATCGCAATATGCCATAGTCCATCTTTAGCTGCTTCAAACTCATAGGGGCTTTTCTCAAATATTCCTCCATAATAGCTAAAAGTAATATGCTCTTTATAGAGTTTGTAATTATGACTATTAAGAATTAATACTTTACACGGTTGATTAAAATGCACTTTTATTTGTGCTCCTCTACTTAGCTTTATTATTTGATGTAAGTATTTCGGGGTTTATTTATTAAAGAATAACATTTTTGCTCCTATTGCCATAAGTGCTATTGCAAATGTCCTTTTCAGAATAGATTCTGACAAACCAACAGCCATCTTACCCCCTAAATATCCGCCAATCAAAAAACCAATACATATTATTAATGCAGTTTTAACATCAACATATCCTTTTTGATAATACGATACTACTGCCAATATCCCAATTGGTGGAACAAGTAATGCGAGGGTAGTACCTTGGGCAGTTTGCTGATTGAATCCAAACCATAACACTAAAGCAGGTACAATAATCACACCTCCTCCAATTCCAATAAGGCCACTGAAATATCCGGCAATTATTCCAAGCAACAAAAGTCCTAGCATAACAAATAAATTCATGATTTCGGTGCTTTATAAATTATGGATTCTATACCACTACTTAATAATTTGATCTTGTTTAATTTCATCATTTGCTTTTCCAATAACAGAATCTCCAGTTTTTACATCTCCGAATATTTCTATCATTCCTTTATTTTCATTACCGGTCGTAACGTCCACTAATACGGTTTTATTATTCTGAACTTTTATTACATATTTTTTTTCTGTAGAAATAACTACAGCTGATTGTGGAACTACGCAGGCATTTGGGTGCCCCTTTAATGGAAGCAAAACCTCTGCATACATTCCGGGCATTAGCAAATTGCCTGAATTGGGTACATCTATTTCAAAAGATTCACTCCGGTATTTATCATCCAAAGAATTTGCCTGACGGCTAATTGCTCCTGTAAATGTTTTCCCCGGAAGAGCATCCACTTTAAAAGAAACGCTTTGACCATCTTCTAACTGAGTTGCAAATGTTTCAGGCACTTTTACCTGTAATCGCAATTCCGAAATCTGCTGCAATTCAAGTAAAGGATCCATCTCCATTTTGCTACCATTCCCCGCTATAACTAAAGCTCCCGGATGAACATTTCGCTGTGTAATAGTTCCATCAAAAGGTGCCCTTACAGTTAAATAATCCTTCATGGATTCCATAGCCTTCCAGTTTGCTTTTTCGCTATTACAAAGCGCACTATCAGATTGCATTTGAGATTGGGCTTCCTGCAAATCGTTTGGCGAAACAGCTCCTGCTGTTTTGGCTGTATTAAGTAATCTGTAATAATTATCCTTACTTGCACGATAAGTTGCCTGAACTTTTATATATCGCTCCTGCGCTGAAACACTATTTTGTTCAACATCGGGCGCTTCCATTTCCATTAGTAATTGTCCTTGTTTTACAACACTTCCAATATCTACCGGAAGGTTTTTTATATAACCTGTTACCCTCGGATAAATGCTTACCTCATAAAAAGGGTTAAGCTGTGCAGGTAAACGCAATGTAGTTCCAAGCTCCTGCATTTTTACAATACATAAAGAATACTTGACATCGGCAGATTTTTTTTCGGACGGATCGCTTTCCTTTCTTGAGCAAGATGTAACTATCAGAGAAAATAAAACTACAGTTGCAGGTAGATAAAATATTTTTTTCATGACTTAATTTTTTTTGATTTATTGTTTTTCGGGTAATAAAGAAGGGTCATCGAAAGAAGCTTTTTGCTGAGCCACTGAATATACTAATGGCACAATAAATAATGCTGCTAAAGTGGATGCTGCCAAACCGCCTATCACAGCTCTTCCAAGCGGAGCAGTTTGATCGCCCGCTTCACCGAAACCAGCAGCCATCGGAATCATTCCTGCTATCATTGCTAAACTTGTCATTAATATCGGACGTAAGCGGACTGATGCACTTACTTTAGCCGCTTCAATTGCATTCCGGTATTTTGGGCGTAAGGTTTCTGCATTGGTAACTATCAAAATAGAATTTGCTACCGAAACTCCAATAGCCATAATAATTCCCATGTAAGATTGTAGATTTAACGTTGATCCGGTTGCTAACAGAAACAACAATGCACCGAGCAAAACAGCAGGAGTTGTAGATAATACAATGAGTGAAAGTTTGAACGATTGATAGTTGGCAGCTAACAATAATAAAATAACAATAAGCGCTGTCAGTAATCCGGTTTGCAAACTGGAAAAAGTTTCTAGTAATAAACTCGACATTCCTTTTATTTGCATTTGCAGGCCCTTTGGTAGTTGACCAATTTCAGTAATTGATTTTTGAACTGCATCGGTTGCCCTCCCTAAATCACATTTATTAATGTTTGCGCTTACAGTAACGAAACGCCTTGGGCCTGAACGATCATATTCTCCGGGAACAGAATCAACAGAAAAAGTAGCAACATCAGCAAGAAACGGACGATTCATTCCCTTTACCAGCGGAATAGATTTTATTTGGCTCATATCGCTCATCATATATTCCGGCACTTCTATTTGTGTTTGGTATGTGTAGGAGTTTTTTTCATCTAACCAAAGATTTTTATAAGTGAAGCGACTGGAGGATGTAGCATCCGTAACCGATTGTGCTACATCAGGCAGGCTTAAGCCCATTTGAGCAATTTTAAATCTGTCGAAGTGAATGCGGATAACAGGGAATTTCAATGGCTGCTGAATCTGAACATCGCGCAAATACGAAATAGCACTTAATTTCTGTCGAAGTTTGCCTGCATAATTTTCAATATCATCCATATCTTTTCCGGCAACTCTTATTTCAATAGGAGTAGATGCGCCTTGGCTCATAATTTTTTCTGTAAGTTCAATCGGTTCAAAACTCAATCTAATATCCGGTAATAATTTATGGATATTATTCCTTAGTTTTTCTTTAAGGTTGTCTAAGTTAACTTTGTAATCTTCATCCAACCCAACCTGAATCACTGCTTCTTGTGTTCCGCTGTTAAAAACATATAAATTGCTTGTTCCGAAACTGCTGGGTATTAAACCAACATAAGCAGAACTGATGGCTACATGATTTTGAACGGATGAATCAATGATTGTTAATACTTTATGTACTGCTTCTTCTGTTCGCTCCAGTCGGGTTCCATCAGGTTCTCGTATTCGTATTTGAAACTGACCTGAGTTAACCTTCGGCAACATATCTTTACCAATAAAGCTGAAACAAAATCCTACGGCAATCAATGTAGCAGTAAAATAAACAATTACCCATAGTTTTCTTTTTGGAAGTAACTTTTCCAATCGCTTTAAAAATCCAACTTTCACCTTCTGAAATAAATCATTTTTTTCAGGATGTTTTAATTCCTCCTTCAGATGAAGTTTTACTTCGCTTACTTCCTGCTCATCTAACGCAAGCCCTGCATGTGCATGTGCTTGCCCGTGTTTATAGGTGAATTTTTCTGTCTTTAGAATCCAGTTAGATAATACAGGAACTAGCATTTGGGCCGCAAAAAAAGAAATAATCATTGCAAAACCAATGGATAATGAAAGAGGTAGAAACATGGCTTTGGGTACTCCGTTCATTACAAATGAAGGTGCAAACACTGCGAGAATACAAAGTAGAATTAACAATAGCGGGAATGCTATTTCTTTACAAGCATCGTAAATGGCAAGTTTTTTGCTTTTACCCATTTCCAAATGCTGGTGAATGTTTTCAATCGTTACAGTGGCCTGATCGACTAAAACTCCTATAGCCAAGGACAATCCGCTTAATGTCATCAGATTGATTGTTTGCCCAGTTAGTTTTAAAAACATTATGGCACTGATAACTGAAACAGGAATAGTAACTATGACAATCAAACTGCTGCGCCAGTCGCCTAAAAACAAAAGGACCATGAGTCCGGTAAGTAGTGCTCCCAAAGCACCTTCAGTTACTAAACTTTTTACAGCATTTATTACAAATACAGATTGATCGAATTCATAGGAAACACTTACATCTTCCGGTAAAAGATCTTTCATTTCAGGCAGGCGGCTTTTCAAACCATTTACAACATCCATGGTAGAAGCATCGGCTGTTTTCACCACAGGTATATACACAGAGCGTTTGCCATTTACAAGAGCGTAGCCAACTGTAACGTCTGCCGCATCGGATACAGTTGCAACATCACTTAGGAAAATAGTGGCAGTACCATTAGTAACTATTGGTATGCTTTCAAATTCTTTTACCTTTTCTTCCAAAGAGTTATTAGTAACAAGATACATCATGTTTCCTATACGCACATTTCCTGATGGTGTGATTACATTGTTTTTCACCACCGCCTGTACTACTTCATCGGGTGTAATATTGTAACTGCGAAGTTTTTGTGGATCAATATTCATTAATAAGGTACGTGCATTGGCACCCATAGGAGGAGGTGCTGATAAACCAGGTACAGATGCAAATAAAGGCCTTATTCGGGTTAAGGCTAAATCGTATACATCCTTCAATGAACGAGTTTTACTACTAAAAACCAGATCACCAACAGGTAAAGAGGAAGCATCAAAACGAATTACCTGCGGAGGAACTGCTCCAGGAGGAAAGAAATTCATGGCTCTGCTTACCTGCAGTGCCACCTGAGCCGATGCTTCAGCCATATCAGTGCTTTCATAAAAAGTCAGCTTGAGCATTGTCAAGCCTTGTATGTTTTTACTCTCAATATTTTTTATTCCGTTAATATAAAGAAACTGATCCTGCATACGGGTGGCAAAAAAGCCTTCCATCTGCTGGGGCGACATTCCACCATAAGGTTCAATAACATAAATTGTTGGAGAGTTTAATTTCGGGAAAATATCTACCGGAATAGTAAAAATAGCCATGATGGAAAACAGAAATATTCCCAGAAATATTACAATGACAGTAATGGGCCTCCTAAGTGCAAAATCAACCATAATTTTATTTTTTAGAAATTACTTAAAAATGTGTTTAACGTATTATTGGCAACTGCTTTTTGTAATAATGTATTCAACAAATCAGACTGGATTTCCACTGCATCCGTTTCAGCTCTATACAGTAAGTAGGACGCGTCGGTTAGTTCTGCAATGTTGGCAATTCCAGCATTATATTGTGCCGACTTTTGAGAGAATGCATTTTGCGCTGCTCGGAGTTGAATAGGAATTTCTCTTTCCCTGTCTAATACCGCTTGAATGGCTATATCCGCTTGTTGCAATTGATTATTTAAAAGTAGTTTTTGTTGGTTCACTTCTTCATGAATGGCTTCGGCATGAAAATATTGAGTAGCAACTTTATCTCTCCTATGAACCATATCAAAGATGTTGTATGTTAAAGCTAATCCACCCATGTAATTATAGCGGCTGTAGTTTAACCCTGTTGAAAGATCTTCGTAACCATCTATTGGAGAAATACTGGAGCCACGCATCCAAAAACTTCCTACTAAATAAAGTTTAGGCAGGTAACTCTTCTTAATTAATTTTTCCTGAGACATAGCATATTCCCATTGGCTGTTGTAATAAACAAGTATAGGATTGCTGCTACTCACGGAATCAGCAGAAACGGTCAATTGCAGTTGATTCATTAATACATCCGGTAAATGGTATGCGCCAGTGTCAATTTCAAAATTATTATTCTTTATTCCGGTGTAATAAATAAACTCAGCTTTTAATTTATTATAAATTTCCAGGGTTTGTATGTACTGAATTTTGGCTTTTGAAACTTCAGCATTTGCCACAGATGAATCCACTCCTGCCTTAATTCCACTGCCTGTATATGCTTTAATATAGTTGCATAAAACATTGTAGCGTTCAATATTTTTCTGCTGTATATTAGTCAATAATCTGTACTTAAGCATATCAAAGAATAATTGTGCTATTTGAAATTGCACCGAATATGAGGTGGCACCATAATCAGCCTTACTGATGTTGGCAAAATATTTAGTAGAAGCAATACGCGCCCGGTTCAATCCAAAGTTATAAAGTTCATCTTCCATATAAGCTACACCAATATTGCCTAAAAATGTGCTTGAATTATTTTCTGCAGTTATTCCTCCAGACGTAGATGGAATTATTCCCATCGAGAAATAAGAACCACCAAGCCCATTAGCTGTACCCAAATCAACCTCATCACCCAACTTTAGTGACGGCAAACTTTGATTCTTAGCATCACGTACTGCCGCATTAGCGCTTTCTGTTTCAAATTGCTTTGCGTTTAATTCGGGGTAATTTTTAATTGCCGAATCTATTGCCTGTTTTAAATCTATCTTATTGTTGGTTTGAGCAAAACTCAAAGAACAAATATTGAATAGTAAGATACTTGTTATAATCCCGGAATATTTATTCCTAAACGCAAAATGAACCATAATTATTCTTTTGAAAGATGAAAAATTAAAAAACTTCAAATAAGCCCCATTGCTCCCAAGAGAAACAGGTCAATCAAAAGAAGAAGATTACTCTAAACTTCTTTTGAGCTTAATAAAAGAAAGGAGGCGACCGTAAAGGGGTCGAATAATAAATTTCCCGTGTAGTGGGTAACCTATAAGATAAAGTAGATAAGTATTCAAGTATTCCTGCAATTTTTTCAGGAATAAGATTATCGGATTTCAGAAAGATTACCAAAACATTGGGACATGAAATTGAAACACCGCTTACATTAGTTGCACTATGAAAGCGAATAAACGGAGAATCGCCTATGGGATGCTTATTAGAATTAGCTGTAGAGGAGTTAGAGGTAATAGAAAATTTAGATCTGTTGGGAGATATACTACTTCCTGATGCTGTATGTGAGATTGCAAATATCCCAAGCAGGCAGAACGTAAAAATATAAAGACACTTAGCTCTCATGATAGATGAACCCCTATAAAGTTGGAGCACAAAGTTAAGTAAATTAATATTAGGCCGACGTTAAGGTTTGTTAATTACTTTCGAAAAGTCATAATAAAGAGGATAGAGAAAGGGGCGAATTTAATATCCATTTTTATAAGGTTTATTAAACGGAATAAACTTAGTGTTTCTCATAAATAGATTGAGGATGAAAATGCCTTGATATTAGATAAGAAAAAGAAGCTACAACCATTAAGGGTACAAGAAGTGTATATCCTCCGGTAACTTCAGCAATTAGAAATATTGCCGTTAACGGGTGTGCATTACCCCACTCATTACCCCTGCCATAGCAACTGCAATAAAATTAGGCTCATTGAGCTTTTCAACCCCCATGAACTTACCAAAATTAAAATAATTGATGCTGTACACGTAGAAAAAACCAATTACAGATCCCATAAAGAGGGATGGCGCAAAAAAACCGCCATTCCCGCCTGAACTAATAGTGAGTTGACTGGCAAAAATTTTAACTAAGAGTAGAGCAACGGTAATAAAAAGCAAGGCATATCCACTTTGGTTTGAACTAAATAAAATACTGCTGTCAAATAACCTTGTATATTCTGAATTCAAAAGCATTTGAACAGTATGGTAGCCTTCACCGTATAATGGAGGGTGATGAATTTGATTTGGCGCAAGCACTTAAA
>Ga0207023_10098_pt1 | contig 26491 bp, 20 predicted proteins | sample Alteio_BWMinCont_47_FD_153464 | JGI IMG/M metagenome (GOLD analysis project Ga0207023, IMG submission 153464) | Enriched cells from forest soil in Barre Woods Harvard Forest LTER site, Petersham, Massachusetts, United States -... | ecosystem: Environmental > Terrestrial > Soil > Temperate forest >... | reverse complement strand
TATAAACTCTTCCTTCATCTTTTTAAGCGAGTTTATAGCTGCGGGTAATTCGTCCTTTTATGTAGCGGCTTCTAAAACAAAACGTTGGTCTGCTTCCATTACAGAGCCACACTTTTTACAGGTGCGCAATTCCTGTGAGTTATAGAATTTTTTAAATACAGGTATAAAGTCCTTTTCAATATTGGTAAGGAAAAAATATTCTTCGTAAAGTTTATTATTGCACTTTTCACAAAACCACATCAGTCCGTCTTTTTCATTTGGATGGCGTTTACGCTCTATCACAAGTCCAATGCTATTTGCAGGGCGTACGGGTGAGTGCGGTGTTTGTGGTGGAAGCAGAAAAATATCGCCTTCGTTTAATGGAATATCTATTGCCTTTCCATCTTCCTGAATCCGGATGGTAATGTTTCCTTCCAATTGATAGAAAAATTCTTCACTCATATTGAAGTGATAATCCTTACGGGCGTTTGGCCCACCCACCACCATAATAGTGAATTCAGCATCTTCATAAACTACTTTATTTCCAACCGGCGGTTTCAGTAAATGGCGGTTTTCATCAATCCATTTTTTAAAATTAAAGGGGCGTTTAATCATGGCTGGTGTAGTTTATAGTTAGCAACTATGCAAGTTAATAAAAAAACACCGGAAAGATATATGTATCATCAATCAAAGTAACTTTATCTTCTGCCTCTGCTGTGTGAAATGCTGTCTTTTCTATGTTCTACAATCTTAGCCTTAATCTTTTGCTCGTTATTGTTTTTCTTTTTTATATAGGTAATATAGAAACCAAGAACCACGAATATAAAGGAGAATATAGGAAGAATTCTACGGATTTTTTCAAGCAGATTTCGGGTATCTCGTTGCTTTATATATTTTCTATAGTTGCCTTTATGCTCTAACCCTTTTTGGCCAAGTTCAATAATATCTGCTCCTACGCCACGATGGCATAACCCTTCATCTATTAATATTAAAAGGGCTTTGTTATAGATTCCGGTAAGCTCTACTGCAGTACGCGCATCGTATCCTTGAGTTTGATAGGCCAAAAAGTCTGAAAAGACGATGGTACCATTAATATCATCATGGATAGCTTTTAATAGAATTTCTGCTGCTTCGTAGACCTCCATTATGCAAAATTAATTATTCGGGAGGAATATCCCATGAATCTTACATGAATCAAAGAAGTATTTTGCAAATAGCCAGATTTATTTGGTATCTACGAATGCTGTAAAATTATCCCCACCATAAGTAAATGTACCTACAACAGCAAAGTGATCCGACAGGTCTTTGTGTATATCTGTCCATCTTTTGCTAAACACCACAATTTGCATATTCCCCTGTAATTGTTGTTGTGGCGAAGGAGCATAGAAGAGGTAATCAATTAATTGAGGTGGACTATTTGTCCCCAACACTAAATCGTTATGGAGATAGTCATATGAATAGCATCTATCGCCTTGCAATGGGCATGGCGTAAGCTTTATTGAGTCAACCATGTGATTGTAACAAATTGAACTATCATGGATGGTATTAAAGTCTCCGGCAATAAACTGAGGTATATTTTCTTTCGAATAAGGCGCTATAAGCTGTTTTTGAATTTCAGTGTATTGCTTGTCCCTTATAGGCTGCACATTTTTTCCGCTATTAGGGTCTGCCTGAAGGTGTGTACCAACCAACTGAAAACAAAATCCATCTTTTTCTCCTTGCACTAAAATGGCTCCTTTGGTAGCAAGCCTGTCAGCTGTTTTTGCTTCCTTAAAAAATATTTGTTTTACTACCTCTATCGGCACTTTACTGATTATCCATACACCGCAACTTGCCTTCCACCATGTATTTTTACGTGGATCGCCAGATTCATACGGAAAGTAGGCTTTCAAACTGTCCCTTATAATATTGCGAGCTTTGTTGTCAAAGGCTTCTTCGAATACGATAATATCCGCATCCTGATCTTTTAATACATTGGCAATTTCCTTTGCCCTTTGAGCCTGACCAGTGTGCACAAATAGGTGAGGTAGCATATAAATGTTCCAAGTGATAATTTTGAGCTGGCCGCCTTTGCTTTGATTATCGCATTGGCTGGAAGAGAAGAAGGGAGACGAAGTTAGAATTAGTAGCGAAAGGAATCGTTTAAAATACTTCGCTATATTTTTCATGTGGTTTTGTTTTTCATGCCACAAATGTCTTATTGCCTTGTTACCTCAATATAAACGGAACTTTACTAAAAGTTAACACTGGGCTTATTTTGTTGTGAAACCCCTTTCTATAGAGGCCTTTATTGGATGCAAGTAGAGTTGTAAACAAAATATTGTTGGAAAAATAAATCACCACAGAAAAATGAACAGAGAACAAAAGCTAATCAACCAAATACGGTCAAAATAGCAACATACTTGGCTATTATTCAAAGGAATTAAATCTCAAAAGATTACGGCAACATGCCTTTTTTGCCTGTCAATTCATCCCGGTGTTCTTCCAGATATTGCAGTTTCTTTTTTCCGTATGATATTTTAATAATAACCACAAACAATACAGGAACAATAAAAACAGCCAGAGAAGAAGCAGCAATCATTCCACCTAAAACGGTAAACCCAATTGTTTTACGGGCAACTGCACCGGCTCCCGTTGCCAACGCCAATGGTAATACTCCAAAAATAAATGCCAAGGATGTCATGATAATAGGACGTAACCGCAGGGTAACCGCATCAATGGTAGATTGTATTAATTCTTCTCCACTATCTACACGCACCTTGGCATATTCTACAATAAGAATGGCATTCTTTGCAGCCAACCCTATTAATGTTATGAGTCCTATTTGAGCATACACATTATTACTCAGAGCAGGAATGCAAAAAAGCGTTAATATAGCTCCAAAAGCACCGATAGGCACTGCAAGCATTACAGACAAAGGCACCGACCAACTTTCATACAAAGCAGCCAGAAAAAGGAAAACAAAAATAAGTGAAAACATAAAAATGTAAATGGTTTGTCCTCCGGCTACAATTTCTTCATAACTCAATCCCGACCACTCATAACCATATCCGCGTGGTAGTATTTTAGCAGCAATCGCCTTTAGCGTATCCATTGTTTGCCCGCTACTATATCCTTGTGGAGAACCTCCATCTACTTCAGCAGAACGGAAGATATTAAAATGCGGTATTACAGGAGCTGCTTCAATGGGTTTGTAGGTAATAAGTGAACTCAGTGGGAGCATTTCTCCACTTTGATTACGCACGTAATATTTATCGATGTCTGTTACAAACCGCCTGAATACCGTATCGGCCTGCATAACCACATGGAAGGTACGATTGTAGAGAGTAAAATCGTTTACATATAAACTACCCATATAAGCCTGAATAGTTTTAAAAACATCGGAAATACTCACTCCCATTTTTTTACATTTTTCTCTATCTACTGTTAAATCGTAGCTGGGTGTATGTGCCGAATAATAGCTGACTGCTTTAGAAACAGCAGGATTTTTATTGGCTGCTGCTACAAATTTTTTGACTACCGTTTCAAATTGATGAACATCATCAAGCGTATTGCGCTGTTCTATCATGAAAGTAAATCCGGCGGATATGCCAATACCAGGTATTGGCGCAGGCTGTATTACCGTCACCTTTCCATTCTTTAAACCAGCTTTTGCAATTCGCTTATATATTTCCCCTATTAAGCCGGTGCTGTTATCGGTTACTTTTTCATTCGGATCGTCGCGTTCGTCCCAAGGCTTTAGCTGAACAAATATGGTACCACTATTTGATTTGGCTGCACCATTACTTATATTTAATCCGGATAATGCTCCGAAATGTGCCACTCCAGGAGTTTCACTAATCACTTTCATTAGCTTGTTAATGAAATCGACAGATTGAACGGTAGATGATGCTTCAGGCAATTCATAAGTAACTTGAACACGTCCTGAATCTTCATTCGGAATAAATCCGGATGGTACAACCTTAAATAAAAAGAACGTTGCAACACCAATACATATTAATAAAATAACTACGTATTTCGAATTATGAATGCCATGCTTTACTCCATTTGAATAAGACTTTGTAAACCGTGCAAACCAATTATTAAATAAATAAAAAAATCTATTTATCCCTTTTGATTTTTCATCAATTACATGGGGCTTTAACAATAAGGTACATAAGGCAGGTGTTAACGACAAAGCAATAAAAGCCGAGATAAGTATAGAGACTGCTATTGTAATGGCAAACTGTTGGTATAGCCGACCAACAATACCCGGGATAAAAGCCACCGGTACAAACACAGCAGCCAATATTAATGCAACGGCAATTACAGGCGCAGTTATATCTTTCATCGCATGGTGGGTGGCTTCTACTGCAGACATTTTTTCCACATCAATATAATGTTGCACTGCCTCCACCACAATAATAGCATCGTCCACCACAATACCAATGGCCAACACAAATCCAAAAAGGGTAAGTGTATTTATGGTAAACCCTAAGGGAACAAAAAATATGAATGTACCTATAATAGATACCGGAATAGCTATAATAGGAATAATAGCAGTGCGCCAGTTTTGAAGAAATAGAAATACCACAAATGCAACTAAGATAAGCGCAATAAGTAATGTTTTTGCTACTTCCTGAATAGAAACTTTTACAATGGTAACAGCTTCAAAAGGTACTTTATAATCTACATCTTCAGGAAATGTTTTTTTTAATTTTTCCAATGCTGCATAAACACCTTTGGCCACATCCAGAGCATTACTTGCAGGCGCTTGATATACGAGAAGAAAAGATCCCCGTTTACCATCTACATAAGAGTTGCTGGAAAATGTGAACTTACCTAATTCCACCCTGGCAATATCTTTCAAGTAAACCATTTCGCCTGTGGCAGGCATTGTTTTTACAATAATATTCTCAAAGTCAGATACTTTATTCAGCCGTCCATTTACAAGAACTGTCATTTCGTAGGTTTGCGAAGATTCTTGCGGAGGAGCGCCAACCGCGCCGGCAGCTACCTCTACGTTTTGCTCATTTAATGCAGCCGAAATATCCTGTGGTGTTATAGAATAGGATGCCATTTTTTGAGGATCCATCCATATACGCATACTAAAATTATCGGCACGACTTGTGATATCACCTACGCCCGGTACCCTTAAAAGGGCATCCATTATATAAATACTATTGTAATTATCTAAAAAGGTGATGTTGTGCGTGCCTTTAGGTGAATAAATGGCTACCAACATCAACGCACTTGCGTTTTTTGCGCGGACAGTTACCCCCAATTTACTTACATCGGTTGGTAATAAAGGTGCAGCTATGCCTACCCTATTCTGAACATCAAGTGCGGCAATATCAACATTTGTACCGACTTTAAATGTGGTGCTAATAGATACTGCACCAGTGCTGGTACTGTTACTTTGTATATACTCCATGCCCTGTACACCATTTATGGCTTCTTCCAATGGAGTGGCTACATTTTGTTCTACAGTTTGGGCGTCGGCTCCGGTATAGGTAGTACTAACAGATACACCCGGAGGAGTAATGTTTGGATACTGATTAATAGGAAGCGTGAAAATGCAAATAGTACCCAGAATAACTATAACAAGTGCTATAACTATTGACGTGACCGGCCTTTTGATGAATGTATCGGCAATCATGCGGAATATTGAATATTGAACAAGGAATATCGAATACCGAAGTAAAAGGCATTAGCGTCATTGCGAGGAACGAAGCAATCTGTATGAAATATTTTCTTGTGTGCAGTTGCCATTTTTCTATTTATTCTCTTCCTCAGCTTTCTTTTTCAACTCATCTCTATGCTGCGCCAAATATTCGAGTTCTTTTTTCCCGTATGCTATTTTAACTATTACCACAAAAAGCACCGGTACAATAAATATAGCTATTGATGAAGCGGCAACCATTCCACCCAGAACGGTAATGCCTATTGTTCTGCGGGCAACAGCGCCGGCACCGGTCGCCAACACCAATGGCATAACCCCTAAAATAAATGCCAAAGAGGTCATTACAATGGGGCGCAGCCGCAATTTTACCGCATCCATAGTAGATTGTATCAGGTCTTCCCCGCTATCTACACGGACCTTGGCATACTCCACAATTAATATGGCATTTTTGGCGGCAAGCCCTATTAACGTAATGAGTCCTATTTGTGCGTAAACATTATCGGTAAGGCTTGGTATACATGTAAGTACAAGTATTGCTCCAAAAGCACCTATAGGCACTGCCAACAATACTGAAAATGGCACAGACCAACTTTCATATAAAGCTGCCAAGAAAAGAAAAACAAACAAGAGTGAAAATAAAAATATATAAATGGTCAATGTGCCTGCCTGTATTTCTTCATAACTCAGTCCGGAAAAATCGTACCCGTATCCCTGTGGCAATATTCTGTCGGCAAGTTTTTTTAGGGCATCAATAGATTGTCCACTACTATATCCTTCGGGTGATGAGCCATCTACTTCTGCTGAACGGAAAATATCAAAATGCGATAATAGCGGGGCCGATTCAGTAGGTTGATAACTTATGAGTGAACTTAATGGAAGCATTGTTCCGGCTTGGTTTCGCACATAATACTTATCCATGCTCGATATCATTCTCCGGTATGTAGTATCTGCCTGAACTACTACGTGAAAAGTACGATTATATAAAGTGAAATCATTTACATAATAACTGCCCATATAAACCTGAATGGCTGTAAATACATCAGAAATAAGGACGCCCATTTTTTTACACTTTTCTCTGTTTACAGTCAGGTTATAGCTTGGTGTATGTGCCGAATAGTAAGTGAATGCATTAGAGATAGCGGGATTTTTATTGGCTTCGGTAACAAAATTGTTTACTACACTTTCAAATTGATGAACGTCATCATTGGTGTTGCGTTGCTCTATCTGAAAACTAAATCCGGCCGTTTGTCCGATACCGGGAATAGGCGCCGGTGGAATAACTACAATATTTGCATTTTTTATATTGGCTTGTGCGATACGCTCACGCATTACATCTATAATACTTGGTATTCGCTCCGTGCCTGTTTTACGCTCATCCCAAGGTTTAAGCTGGCAATAGATTGTGCCGCTATTTGATTTTGTTGCGCCGGTTATTACGTTAAATCCGGCTAAAGCTGCATAATGTTCTACCCCGGGTGTTGAGGAAACTACACTCATCAGTTTATTCATCACGTCAATAGACTGTGTGGTAGCGGATGCTTCAGGCAATTCATAGGTAACATAAATAAGACCATCATCTTCACTTGGAATAAATCCGGATGGTTTATGTTGAAATAAAAAGAAAGTAGCCACGCCTATACATAACAATAAAATAATTACATACCTCGATCTTTTTATTCCCTTTCTTACCCCATTGGAATAGTGGTTTGTAAGTGATTCAAACCAAGTGTTGAATTTAGAGAAAAACCGATTAAGCCCTTTTTCTTTATCCTCAATGCTATGTGGTTTTAACAATAATGTACATAATGCAGGTGTTAACGATAGGGCTATGAATGCAGAAAGCACAATAGATACAGCAATAGTTATTGCAAATTGTTGATACAAGCGCCCTACAATACCTGGTATAAAACCAACCGGAACAAATACAGAAGCCAATATTAATGCAATGGCAATAACCGGCGCCGAAATATCTTGCATGGCACGGGTAGTTGCTTCTTTAACGGGAAGCTTTTCACTATCCATATAATGCTGAACTGCCTCTACCACAATAATGGCATCATCTACCACAATTCCAATAGCTAATACAAAACCAAACATGGTGAGTGTATTAATTGTAAATCCTAACGGAATGAAAAAAGCAAATGTACCGAGAATAGAAACGGGAATGGCAAGCACAGGAATTAATGTAGCACGCCAATTCTGCAGAAATAAATATACTACAAACGCTACTAGGCAAAGAGCAATAAGCAATGTCTCCACTACCTCCTGCATAGAAACTTTAACAACAGTTACTGTTTCAAAAGGTATATTATAATTTACGTCAGCAGGGAATGACTTTTTTAACTCTTCCAGTTCTTTAATCACCGCAGCGGCCGTTTGCAAAGCATTGCTTCCGGGTGTTTGATAAAGTGTAAGAATAGAAGCGCGTTTATCATCTACATAAGAATTACTGGAATATGTGAATTTGCCCAATTCTACCTTGCCAACATCTTTCAGATAAACCATTTTACCTGAGTCGGGCAACGTTTTTACGACTATATTTTCGAATTCAGAAACCTTGCTTAATCTTCCATTTACAAGAATACTCAACTCATAGGTTTGTGTTTTTTGCTGTGGAGGAACACCCGCAGAGCCTGCTGCCACCTGTAAGTTTTGTTCATTTAAAGCATTAATAACATCGGTTGGCGATAATGAATACGCTGCCATTTTATCTGGATTTAACCATACACGCATACTGAAATTATCAGCTCCGGTTGTAATTGCGCCTACACCCGGCACACGTAGCAAAGCATCCTGAATAAAGATATTGGTATAGTTATCTAAAAAGGTAATATTATGAGTTCCTTGTGGAGAATAGAGGGCTACCAACATTAATGCACTTGGATTCAAGGCTCTTACAGGAAGCCCTAAACGGCTTACTGCCGCAGGAAGTAGGGGTGTGGCAATACTCACCCGGTTTTGAACATCAAGCGTAGCAATGTCAATATTGGTTCCAACTTTAAAGGTTGTGTTAATAGTCATCAACCCATTATTGGCGCTGTTGCTTTGCATGTATTCCATGCCATGAGATCCGTTTATCTGCTCTTCGATAGGGGTAGCAACAGTTTGTTCTACTGTTTGAGCATCGGCCCCTGTATACTGCGCAGTAACCTGCACAACAGGCGGGGTAATATCGGGGTATTGATTAACCGGAAGATTAAGAATACAGATAGCGCCTATTAGTGCAAGTACAAGCGATACAACAATTGCAGTAACCGGTCTTCTAATAAATACATCAGCAATCATATTTTCTTAATTCCTAATTTTTAATTCCTAATTCTTTTTTGCCCCATCAGGTTTTTGCCCCAGTGTTATAACAGCGCCGCTATGCAATGATTGTACACCATCAACAACTATTTTATCATCCGGTTTCACGCCACTTTTTATAATTACATTAGGAGCTATTGTTTGTCCTATTTGTACCTTTTTTTGGATTGCAACAAGTACCGGATGAGTTTTGGTTGAATCATCGGCATTACGCGCTAGGGTATCCTTAGCCATATAAACAAAATATTCTCCCATAAGTTCTACCACTGCTTTACTTGGCACCAGCATTTGCGGCGCAGTGTCTTGGTTATGCACTTTTAACACACAACTTAACCCGGGCTTTAAAGTAAATTTTGGATTAGGGAATACAACTCTTACAGTTATAGTTCCTGTTTGTACATTAACAGCACGGTCTATTACCGAAATCTTTCCTAAATAGGGATATAATGAACCATTGGGAAGTACTATCGTAAATAACGAGTCAAGTTTTTCCTGAGCAGCATCTTTTAGTTCTTCGAAATGTTGCAATTGTTTTTCAGATATCAGAATATCAACACCCATCGGGTCATCGGTAGAAATAGTATTCAAAATAGTTGTTCCTACTGTTACCATATTACCCAGCCTTACCTGGCTAATACCAATAGTACCATCAAATGGCGCTGAAATAACGGAGTAAGTTAAATTGGTTGCCGCCATCTTTAACGCCTGTTCAGCTGCTTTTACTGAGTTTTTTGCATTTTCATAAGTAATTACAGCATGGTCTACCAATTGTTGGGCAACAGCATCTTTGCTGCTTAAATATTTATAACGGTCGTTATCTTGTTGGGCCTGTGTTAAATTACCATTTGCTACATCTAAATTGGCTTTTGCCTGATCGTATGCTTCCTGGTATAAGCGTTGGTCAATCTCATATAATTTTTGTCCCTTTTTTACATGGGTGCCTTCTGTAAAAAAGATACCGGTTATGTAACCTTGTACTTGAGCATGTAAGTCAACTTGGCTAAGCGCCACAGTATTACCCGGATATTTATCATAATACGTTACCATCTGTGTTTTTACAGTAAATAAATTAACAGCAGTTGGTGGAATTAGAGCAGGTTTTTTTTCGGTGCATCTGATAAACAACAGACAAGTTATTAATAGGGCCAAATACGTTCTTTTCATAGCGAAAATACTTTAATACATTAGTGATTAATAGGGATATTTCCCAGCGCTTTTTCTAATTCTACCTTGCTTAGCAATACTTGAAACAAGGCATTGGTATAACTTATTTCTGATGAAACTAAATTATCTTCCGCGGTTATTACATTCAGGTAGGGCACAATACCTTGCATATATTGCAGCGATACAATACCATATACATCTTTTGCCAACTCAACATTCGACCGCAGCATATAGTAGTCGTATAAGTTGCTTTTATAACTTGCTACAGCAGCCGTATATTGTGAGTAGATGACAGATTGAAGATTGGTTTCATTCAGGTCAATTATCTGTTCCTGCATTTTAGCCCTTTGTATACCCTCTAACCTTGCAAAACCCGTAAAAAGCGGAATAGTAAGAGATGCGCCTAAAAAAGAATAAGGATAAGCTTGGGGGAAAAGATTAGAAAGAGAGTTGTTTTCATATTCATAATCATACGTATAAAAAGCAGATAAAGTAGGCAAGAAGTTATACCGATAATAGTTTACATTTTGCTGTTGCAAGTTTTTTGCTGTTTCAAGCAATTGATATTCTATCCGGTTTTTATATTGCAACTGCTGCATAGTATCAATCGTTATACTCTGCATCATTTTTGCTGTATCAAAATTCACATTAAATTCTTTTTCGGGCGGAAAGCCTATCCGCTGTTTTAGGGCAGCATATTGCGGCCTCACATTTTCGACTGCCTGCTTTAATTGAGCTTTCGCATTGTTCAATGTAATGGTAGCTTCTTCGTAATCCGTTTTATCAACTATCCCTCCTTTATATTGGTGGTAAGCATCTCTACGGTTTTTAGCAAATTCAGCTGTGTCTGCTTGTAATACAGTTACCTGTTCTAAGGTGTTTAGCAGATTATAAAATGCGGTACTTACGGTTGCAACAATATTTATTTTACTACTGTCGTTAGCTTGCTTCGCCTGTTCCACTAATAAATGTGCACTTTTAGCAGCATATAAAAGGCCCGGGCTAAATATAGCTTCCGATGCGGTTATTTCTGGTGTAAGTGTATTCTTAATTCCGGTTTTCACAGGAATAGTAGGACCCGTTGGGTCAGCCGGATTTGTTGCAAATCCGGTAGGTAATTCAATATAGTGATAAAAATTGGCACCGGCATTAAGCTGTGGTAGCCATCCCGCCAGGTTTATTTGATTTGTCTTTTTAATAATGGATATATCAATTGCCGATTGCAAAATTCCGGGTTGATGCTCCAAGCCATACGCAATGCATTGATCTAAATTTAAAGAAGGTATAGTATCTGTAGTGGGCCTATTCTGGGCACATACATTCAAGGAAGAAATAACTGCAATAATAAAAAGTGTGTACTTTTTATTTAGCGCCCAATGACGTATATCTCCTCGTGAAGCCTTGTTATTTTCAGGTATATGTAATACTTTTTTAAACATTAGCTATTTATGAAATAAATAAAAGAAAGTTTGGTAAAGGTAACGTTTCAATACAAATTAGCATAGAAGAGATTAATAAACCCTCCTTATATTGTATTTATAAATTAATACTACCAAGCTTAGATTGTTTATGGCTTATTAGACGAGTTATCTTATAATTACTTGCACTCGTATCTGGTATCCCGATAAATTTTGATTATTTACTTTAAATTGATAATTCCAATATAACTAACTTTGCTTTTATAAGCTTAAGTATAATGCAACAGGTCCTTCTATTCTTTAAAAGTAGATATTTCCTTCTAATAGGATTTATATCATTGGCAGCTATAGTTAACGGAAGTCCTATTGATTCTATAACTGGCAAAACAGTGGCGGCTAATTTTTATGCGCAGAATTACGTAGTAAAAATTTCTGCTATTTCATTGGTATATGCTGAACGGTCTTCACAAGGTGAAGCTGAGTATTATGTTTATAATATAAATCCGGATAGTGGATTTGTTATTGTGTCTGCAGATGATGCCGCGCATCCTATTATAGGATATTCTTCGGAAGGTCATTACAATACAACCCATATATCGCCTGATTTTTCTTTTTGGATGCAACATTATAAAAAGCAAATAGACCTTATCAGGTTAAACAATATTCAGGCATCTGTTGATATACAAAATGAATGGGATGCGTATAAAAATAACCTTTCATTAAAGGGGCCTCAGAAAATAACCGGTAGTGTTAGCCAGTTGGTGCAAACAATTTGGGCACAATCTCCCTATTATAATGCTACCTGTCCGGGTGGCGCTGTTGCCGGATGTGTAGCTACTGCTATGGCACAAATAATGAAGTACTGGGAATATCCTCCGCATGGTATAGATTCAAACACTTATACCGACAACCCTTACGGAACCTTATTTGCCGACTTTGATACCACTTACTATAATTGGGCAGCTATGCCCCTAAAAGACACCAGCACTAATCTTCCGGTTGCAACACTATCATACGATTGTGGTGTAAGTGTAAATATGTCATACTCTGCTTCTGCAAGTAACTCCTATGTAATAAGTGGAGATTATCCTATATGCGCGCAAACCGCTTTTGTGCGTTACTTTGGTTATAGTTCTGCTATTAGTGGTTTATATCGAAATGCTTATATTGATGCTACTTGGATATCGTTACTTGAAAATGAATTAACAAATGGCAGGCCCATATTGTATGTAGGTTATGGAAATCAGGGTGGACACGCCTGGGTTTGCGATGGGTATAATGGGGCAACCGGTGATTTTCACATGAACTGGGGCTGGGGAGGGTATGAGAATGGATACTATAATTTGAATTCATTAAATCCGGCTAATATTCCACTTAGTAATGGCGAAGAAGCTTTAATTGGTATACAACCTGCCACCGCTATAGCCGATTTTAAAGCTTCTCCGCTTATCGTTTGGGCCGGCGATACGGTTAAATTTACGGACAGGAGCTTTGGCAAAACACCTATAATTGCCTGGCAATGGTCCTTAAACGGAGCTAATACTACTACTATAAACAGCCAAAATCCTGCAATAGTTTATGGAACGCCTGGTACCTATGATGTATCTGAAACAGTTACAAGCAGCCAAGGGGCTAGTACATTAACACACGATAACTATATACTTGTTCTCGCCAATAATCCCGTTAATGTTTACCCAACTTTAAATGATGGCACTTTCACCGTTCAATTGCATGATGCTTCACTTGCTAATAGTAATTTACAATTTGCACTATATAATATGCTGGGACAGAAAGTATATACCACCGCACTTACACAATATACTACCCAAGTAACAGTGGTGGTCCCCCATGGAATGTACTTTTTCAGGGCTTTTGATGCCTCCAAAAAGCCTGTATCAACAGGTAAATTAGTGATGAAATAATAGTATTTTCATCTTAGCCACTACAAAGTAATATATTCTGTTTACCTTTGTTTTCCTATTATTTAGATGAACTAACTACATAAACTATTATAAGAAATGGGACGCGTATTTGAAAAAAGGAAATACACCATGTTTGCCCGCTTTGCCAAAATGGCAAAAACCTTCACAAAAATTGGTAGGGATATTGCTATTGCGGTAAAAGCAGGAGGCCCTGATCCGGATACCAATCCACGTTTACGTATGTGCATACAAAATGCCAGAGCCGTAAATATGCCCAAAACAAATGTGGAAGCCGCTATTAAAAGAGCTTTTGATAAAGATCATGCTAACTATGAAGAAGCTATTTATGAAGGTTATGCACCGCATGGTATACCTGTATTGGTAGAATGCACCACCAACAATCCAACCCGTACGGTTGCAAACATACGAATGTATTTTTCACGCAATGAAGGCTCTTTAGGTACTAATGGCTCGGTAAGTTTTATGTTTGAAAGAAAAGCTTTATTTAAAATATCTTCAGTAGGATTAAACAGAGAAGAAACCGAATTTGAATTGATTGATTTTGGTGCGGAAGAGTTTACCTGGGATGACGAAAACAATGAATTGATTATTCAAACCCCATTTACTGAATTTGGGCACATGCAAAAAGCATTAGAAGATAAAAAGTTTGAAATAAAAGAAAGCTCAAAAACATTTATCCCAACAACCTATAAAGAACTAAACGATGAACAGGAGGCTGACCTGCTTGCTATGATTAATCAAATGGAAGAAGACGATGATGTGGTGGCGGTTTACCATAACGCCAAATAATTTTTTTGGTCAATAAATTTTACCAATTCTTTTTAACTAAATATTCCCCAATTTGAATAGCATTGGTGGCGGCCCCTTTACGAAGGTTGTCAGCAACAATCCACATATTTAATGTTTTTGGCTGAGTCTCATCCCTTCTTAATCTTCCGACAAAAACCTCGTCTCTGTTGTGCGCATCTTTAAGCATAGGGTATTTTAAATTTTTTACATCATCCATTAAAATAATACCCGGAGCTTCTGAAAGTATTTTTCTTGCTTCCTCTAAATCATACTCATTTTCAAATTCTACATTCACCGCCTCCGAATGGCCACCTATTACAGGTATTCTAACCGCAGTTGCAGTTACTTGAATAGTATCATCTCCCATTATTTTTTTGGTCTCAAGCACCATTTTCATTTCCTCTTTGGTATATTTATTATCCATAAAAACATCAATATGTGGAATTACATTAAAGTCAAGCGGGTAGGTATAAACAGTTTCCCCTTTAACTCCTATGCGCTCATTCATAAGTTGATCAACTGCCTTCTTACCCGCCCCCGAAATAGCCTGGTAGGTAGAAACAACCACACGTTTTATTTTATATTTTTTATGCAAAGGATTTAAAGCCACTACCATCTGAATAGTTGAACAGTTTGGGTTTGCAATAATCTTATCTTCTTTGGTTAGTTCATTGGCATTTATTTCCGGTACAATTAGCTTCTTGTCCTTAACCATTCTCCATGCCGAAGAATTATCAATAACGGTTGTACCCACCGCGGCAAATTTTGGAGCCCATTCAATAGATGCCTCTTCTCCGGCAGAAAACAAAGCAATGTCGGGGTGCTTTGCGACTGCTTCCTCCATGCCAATAACCTTATATGTTTTATTCTTAAATTTTACTTCTTTGCCAACATCTTCTGCTGCGGCAACGGGATAAAACTCGGTAACCGGAAAGTTTCTTTCTTCTAAACCTTTCATCATTTCATGGCCTACCAAACCGGTGGCTCCAACTACTGCTACTTTCATATTTATAAGGGTATGCTAAATGCGTTTTTAGTATGCCAAAACTACTGATTTTTTAGTATACCATTAACATCTTGCAGCTATAAGTATAACCCAATAAAAACCACTATTCATTTAGGATTTCACAAAAAAGCATACATTTGTGGTAGTTATTGTTAACAAAAGGTGGCGTTTTTTCAAGAATACATCCGTGAAAACTACTTTTCTAATGTTTCGTATTTTAAAAATCAATCGAATTGCTTTCTCTAAATAAATTAAAATACAAGTGGATATTTGTGTTTTGTATAGCACAGTGCTTTACTCTAAGCAATAATGCTCTTTTTGCCCAACATAGGGATCCTGAAGAAGAGAATACTCGGATTTTCTCCTATTGGTACAAGGGCTTGGAAACCGCCCAAAATAAATTAGGAGTAACTACTGAAGACTTTACTGTTTTTAAACGATTTGAAAAAAAACAAGTAGATTCTTTACTGACCAACTTTTTATGGGGAGTACGTGCAGGAGAAATAGATTCTTCTACGCTATTAAATAAGATAGCAGATGAAGAAACAAGCCTCATGAGTTTATATGCAAAATATGAGGCGATAAAAAAAGAGTTTCCTTCATCTATTGAGAGCGTTAGAACCACAGCTCCTATATCCCTAACTACAACTTGTGACCCATCTGGCTGTACAAACATTGGTTTTGAAGAAGGCACACTTAATGGTTGGAATGCTTATTATGCAGTTAATTTTAATCCTGAAACAAGTCCATCCCCGCCCACTTCCACATATAATTTTTTTAATTACATTGATACTACAGGTGGCCCCGCTGGGGCTGTTACCCATGCAGCAAATGATGGCTATACATCCACCACGTATTATGTTGCTCCTGGTAGTAATGGCACCGGCACCGGTGGTCCAAATCCCAACCCCGATTACCAAATTAATATTACATCGGGCTTGAGGGGTGATAAACTTGTGCCCTCTGTTCCTGTGGTATCGCCTTATGGCGGAAAATATTCTGTAATGATTGGCGACAGTACCTTGGCAAATTACGGAGTAGCCATATTATCTAAAACATTTTATGTTACCACCGCTAATGCTGATTTTATATATGAGTACGCTGTATTTCTTGAAAATCCTAGTCATCCGTATTATGCTCAACCTATTTTCATGGTGAAATTGCTTGATCAACATAACCATATAATACAATCTTGTGGAGAGTATAATGTTGTATCGGGAAATGGTACGGAAAACTATAACAGCATTCAATATAATGACCGATTTTATGGTGCGGTTCAGACGGTATATTATAAAAACTGGACCATTGTAGGTGTATCTTTGAAGAAGTATATTGGCACCTGTGTTACTATTATTTTTGAGTCGGCCGATTGTGGCCAAGGTGGACATTTTGGGTATGCTTATGTAGATGCTGAATGTGCGCCTTTACAAATACTTACTTCGTCACCGGCCATCTGTGGCAAACCCGTTACACTTACAGGACCACCTGGTTTTGTAGAGTATTACTGGTCATCCACTACAGGCTTATCCTTAAAAGGTGATTCCTTAAAACAATCCATACAAACAGACAGTGCTGGAACCTATTCATTGGTTGTAGTTCCTGTCACAGGAAAATCCTGTTCCGATACACTTACGATTACTATCCCTAAGGCACCGGGGCCTCCTCCAATACCGAGCTTTACTACCGATACAACCTGTACCGGAAGGTCTACTTACTTTAATAATACCTCAATTCCTTTAGGTTCTCCCGGGGCAAAGTTTTATTGGGATTTTTATAATATTGGTGTTTTTCAGGATTCAACAACAAACCCCTCTTGGTCATATAATGCTCCGGGCACCTATTCAGTAAAACTGTATGAATTAAACAATGGTTGCGGTGCAGATACAACTATCAAAGTAACTATAACACCCCCACCTGCTTCATCTATAATAGCCCCTGCTACAGATTGTAATGGCGCACCAGTAACATTGACAGCAACTGGCGGAGGAGAATATCTGTGGAGTACCGGAGCCACCACCAGTTCAATTGCTATTTCGCCCGTAATACCGGATAGTACCTACTACGTTAAAGTTACGAAAGGATGTTCTGATACGGCATACACAACCATACATCTTTACCCTGTAACGCCTGTGGTTGCCTGTTGCGATACTGGAATTCTTCTTGGCAACAGCGCCCCCCTAAATGCAACCGCTCCAAATGGTGATACCTATCTATGGTCGCCTACTTTTTCAGGTTGTGATTATTGTATAGACACTTGTTATACTTGTGCACATACCAAAGCCTCTCCCCCTGTAACTACAACATATAGTGTTATCACAACCGATGTTCACGGTTGTAAAAGCGAAGATTCAGTAAAAGTTACACTGCTACCTTGTAGTCAACCTACCCCAAGTTTTGTTCGCGATACGAATTGCCTGGGAAAGGCCACTGTTTTCACCAATACATCTACCCCGGGCAGTGGCCCCGGTGTAAAATTTTATTGGGATTTTTATAATCACGATATCTTTAATGATTCAACAGCCAACCCTTCATGGACATATACTGCTCCTGGCATCTATACTGTAAAACTATACGAGAACGCTCATGGATGTGGGAAATTTATAACGGGCATAATAGACGTAGTTCCTCCGCCGAAGGATACTATAATAGCATCAAAAACAGATTGTCAGGGAGTGCCCATAACACTAAAAGCAGGCGGTGGAGGAACATACCTATGGAGTACCGGGGCCACTACCAAATCAATTACTCTCTCGCCTACGGCAGCCGATACAGCCTTCTATGTTAAAGTAACGCTGGGATGCTCCGATACAGCTTATAGGCACGTACGCATTTTTCCCGTAACCCCTATAGTAGCCTATGGCGATACCACCATTCAATATGGGGATAGCGCTATCATAAATACTACGAATGCCTTTAGTTATGCCTGGTCACCACCAACTGCTTTGAGCTGTGATACATGCCCAAGAACCATAGCTTCGCCCACTTTAACAACTACATATACTGTTACTGGAACAAATACTTTTGGCTGTAAAACATTGGATACCGTAAGGATTATAGTTGAAACATGTGCCAATGCTTTTATACCTAATGCCTTTAGCCCAAATAACGATCGGGTAAATGATGTTTTTGCCCCCAGGGGAGATTGTATTCTTGATTATTTTATGTATATATATGACCGCTGGGGCGTTCTGCTATATAAAGGTAATACACCTTGGGACGGAACCTTCAATGGGAAAGGACTACAGGAGGATACTTACGTATATAAAGTAATTATAACTACCAATAACCGGGCACAAAGAACGTATATAGGCAGGGTAACACTTCTCAGATAACCCTATAACTTTCTTATTTTTCAGCTAATCAAAATTCAGCCTTGCTATTTTCTGTAATTTTGAAGCCTACTATCTAATCCCCACACATTCATTCTGAAATATCACTTATGCCTAGAAAACTTATTTATCCTGCATCCTACAACCCAACATGCTTTTACAACAACCCTAAAATTGAAGTGCGAAAATCAAAAATTCATGGAGTTGGAGTTTTTGCTAAAAAAGCTATTAAACAGAATGAAGTATTAGAAGAAGCCCATTTTATAATTTTAAAAGGGAATTGGCATAAGTTGCCATCGCTGCTACAGGAATATATTTTTGGATGGAATAAAGATATGCCTGACAATAAATCTAAAGCAGCATTGGTTTTTGGTAATGGTACTTTATATAACTCATCCCCGGAACCAAATGCAGATTGGCAAACAAATATAAAAAAAAACAGGTTTATCTTTTATGCGCTAAAAAACATAAAAGCGGGAGAGGAAATAAAAATTAATTATGGCAATGAGTATTGGGAAAAAAGCAGTAAAAAATATATAAAAAGTTAGGTATTTAAATGCGCTTAGTATAGATAAGCAGTTTAGCCTCAATGGATATATTTTTAAAAGTAGGTGTTTTTGCAGGTATAAACAAAAAGCACCTATGAGAATAAACCCATAAGTGCCTGATTGTTATTAGTGACCCCGGAGAGGCTCGAACTCTCGACCCAATGATTAAGAGTCATTTGCTCTACCAACTGAGCTACGGAGTCAAAAAGGGCTGCAAAGATATTTAAAATGAGTAAATATAGGTTAACTAAAGAAATTTATCTGAAAACTTGCCAGCTTCGCCACCCAAAACAGGTCAAAATTCATCCAAAACCTGAAATAACTTGCAAATTATTTATTAATGTCTATCCGAAAACCTATCTACTTTAAAAGCAATTTCTCAGCTACTTGCCCGAAGCGATAAACATCTTCGAATGAATTATAAAGTGGTACAGGTGCAAGCCTAATTACATTTGGATTACGCCAATCGCAAAAAACACCGGCTTTAGTAAGCGCTTTATGAAAGTCCTTACCAAGGCCGTGCGCTATGATAGAAAGTTGACAACCTCTCTGCGCCGGATCTGAAGAAGTAATAATTTCAAGTTGTATTTTTTTGTTCTTCACTTTTTTATTAATCTCATGAATGATAAACTCGAGATATGCTGTAAGCTGCAAACTTTTTTTACGCAGTGGTGCCATTCCGCCTGCTTCCATAAATATATCTATCGAAGCCTTATGTGCAGCCATCAAAAATATAGGTGCATTACTCAATTGCCAACCTTCAGCCGTTTGCATAGGAACAAACTTTTTATGCATAGCAAAACGGGTTTTCTTATCATATCCCCACCAGCCGCCAAGTCTAAGCAATTCAGGATTCTTAACATATTTTTGATGAATATAGGCTCCCGCAACAGATCCAGGACCAGAGTTAAAATACTTGTATGTGCACCATGCAGCAAAATCAACATTCCATTTATGGAGATTCAATTCTACATTTCCTACAGCGTGTGCCAAGTCAAATCCACATACAATACCGGCTTTATGCGCCACTTTTGTAATGCGAGGCATATCTAATAATTGCCCTGTAAGATAATTAACTCCGCCAAAAAATACTAATGCAATTTCATCAGCGTTAGAATTAATAGCATGTTCTATATCTTCCGTCCGTAAGGTATGCTCACCCTTGCGGGGAGACACTTCTATAATAGCATCAGAAGGATTATAACCATGCATTTGCACCTGTGTTTGCAATGCATAGTTGTCAGATGAAAATGCATTTGATTCACAAATAATTTTATAGCGCTTACCTTTAGGCTTGTAAAATGAAACCATTAACAAGTGTAAATTCACGGTAAGTTGATTCATCACAATCACCTCACTTTCAAGTGTGCCCACTAATTTAGCAACAGGCTTTGCAAACATTTCATGATAAGAATACCAAGGATTATGTCCCTCAAAATGCCCTTCTGAAGCAAGTTTTGCCCATCGACTCAATTCTGCTTTAATGTATTTTCCCACACTTGCAGGCTGCAAACCCAATGAATTTCCTAAAAAATATAAAGCATCATTCCCCTTATATTTCGGAAGCAAAAACTTCTTTCTAAAGTTTTTTAAAGGATCTTTTTTATCCTGTTCTTTAGCAAACAAAAGTGAGTTTCTATATTCCATTCATTACTTCTTTTTGTAGCCTGCCTTATTAATAATAGACAAAAATAAGCTTGGAAAAAGCCGCTTGAAGGTTACTGCAAGAACTTCTTTTCCACCGATGTAAAATTCATCTTTTCTTTTAGCTATCGCGTTAACAATTCCATCTGCACATTTTTCCGGCGAAATACCATGAGCCTGCCCCTTATCCATTTTTCCATGTGCATTGCCTTGACCATCCACCGCATTTATAGAAACATTGGTTTTAATATAACCCGGACAAATAACCGTAACTCCAATATTATCTTTAAATACTTCCCCTCTTAAGGCATCAAAGAAGCCATGTAGCGCATGCTTGGAAGCACAGTACATGGAAGAGCCGGGCGTACTTATTTTGCCCATCACACTGCTAATAACTACTATCTGCCCCGATTTTTTTCCAAGCATTCCAGGTAAAACACTTTTCGCCAAAGCAATTACCGAAAAGAAATTCAACTCCATTATTTGTCTATTTACCTCCATGGTACTTTCATTTACGGAGAAGCGTTGTGCTATTCCTGCATTGCAAATTACAATATCAATAGCTCCAAACCGTGCATTTATTTTTCCTACAGAATTGGCTATATTTTCCGTGTGATAAAGATCTAATGGAAGAATGAAGCTATTTTCATCTGATAATCCGGCTTCCTTTTTAACTCTTAGGAGTTCTTCCTCTCTGCGAGCGGTAAGAATTATTTTAGCATTCTGCTTTGCAAATGCCTTTACCAATGCCTCACCAATGCCCGAAGAAGCGCCGGTTATCCATACTGTTTTTCCTGAAAATGATTGTCTCATAAGTAATGTAAATAGTACAAAGGTACAAGTATACAATAACACAGCTACTATATATATCAATCCGTTTACTGAATTACTTTACATTTGTGAAGAATTATACCCGCATATAAATGAAGTTTTTGTTACCCCTATTTATTATCTGCCTGCTTGCTACTTCTTGTGGAAACGGGAATAAAATAAAAATCCCGAAAGATGTGATCTGCGAGGATACTATGGTGGATGTGATAACCGATGTACATTTAATACAGACAGCACAACGCATGGGATTACCCATTGATTCAGCAGATACGGGGTCACTCACTTCATTCAACTACGTGTGGAAAAAACATCATATTACAGAAACAGACTATAAAAAGAGTTTGGATTTTTATACACATAATCCTGCCATTCTCGATTCAATTTACGAAAACGTATTGAATAGCCTTAGCAAACAAAAAGCACTATTGCTTGCGAAACAACGCCCTAAATAAAAAATAAAATGCACACTTTTTCACATGTACTATTTTTATTTTTTATAATAGTCAGCATTCTTTATTTTATTTATATAGCAATCCATTTAATCAGTTGGAACCTAATACCAACGAGCGTTATAACAACAACTCCAAAAACAAAAATTAGTGTAATTATTGCGGCAAGAGATGAAGAAGCAACCATAGGCAATTGCCTTAATGCCATTGCAGCACAAACTTATCCGGCAAATCTTTTTGAAATAATTGTGGTAGATGACCATTCAACAGATAAGACAAAAGAGGTGGCTGAAAAAGCACTCTCACAAATAAAAATTTCGAATCAATTAATTTCAAATCCGGAGAACTTGGAAGGCAAAAAAAATGCCATAACAGAAGCTATCCGAAAATCATCGGGCGAATTAATTGTAATAACAGATGCCGATTGCAGAAGCGCTCCTAAATGGCTATCAATTATTGAAAATGAATATCAAAAAACAGGAGCATACATGCTTTACGGTCCTGTAGACATAACCGGGGCAACAAACTTTTTGGGGCATTTCCAAAGCCTTGAATTAGATGGGTTTTCAGTACTATCCGGTGCGGGAATAAAAATAGGTGTTCCATTACTTTGCAGTGGAGCTAATATTGCATACACCCGAAAGCTTTTTACTGATGTGGAAGGATTTAAAGGCATTGATAATAATCCTACCGGAGATGATATTTTGTTGATGTTTAAAGTGCATAAAAAATATCCGGGGAAAATTGGTTTTCTAAAATCTAAAGATGCATTAGTCTCTACTTCTGCACCCGGTGCTTTAAAAGATTTTTTAGTACAACGTATCCGTTGGGGCTCCAAAGGACTTCATTCTAATAACTTTGCCAATAGCTTTGTAAGCTTGCTTGTCTTTAGTTCTAATTTTTTATCTGTTGTAGCTATGCTGCTTATAATTGCAAAAGCAAAATTATATCCACTACTTATTTGCGGAATAGCGATAAAGATTTCAGCTGATTTTTTATTGTTATTTTTTGCAACCAATTTCTTCAACAAGAAAAAACTTTTATGGATTTTTCCTTTTGCAGAACTTGTCACCATGCTGTATATTAGCGGGGTTGGAATAGCCGCCAACTTCTTATCCTACAACTGGAAAGGAAGGCAATACAAACGCCCAATATAAATTCATGATATTCTTCCAACATAAAAACAAACCTATTGATTCGCTTTCTTTAAGTGGCAAGGCTTGGAAAAAATTCAAGAAAAATAAAATAGCGCTTGGCAGTTTTTATTTCATTCTATTGACTGTGGTTGTTGCAATTTTAGGTTATCTAATCACTCCCGATTCTACACCTGATGCGAATAATCAGTTACTTCAATTATCTGTAAAACCTCCGGGAATAAAGGTTAAAATGCTATTAGTTAAGAAGAATAGAGGAATAGAGAAAGTTTCTTTTCTTAAAAAAATGCTCTTTGGGCAGGAAAGCCAATACTATTATATCCCACTATACGCCTACAGTTTTGAGGGGAATGATTTAATAGCAGAAATTTATACAGGAAGTATTCCAAACAACGGACCTATTAAAAAATACAATCTATCTGAAATTATTTATGGCTCCGGGCAAGGAATTGCCACGATACAATCAGTAGATAAATTGAGAACAGAAATAGAAAAGAATAATATACTCACAAAAAAATATCTTCTCGGAACAGACCAAGAAGGGCGCGATATGCTTAGCCGTTTGATGATTGGCACACGAATTTCTTTGTCTGTCGGATTTATTGCAGTTGTTATTTCCCTACTTATAGGAATAATACTTGGCGCCACAGCAGGTTATTATAAAGGCAAATGGGACAGCTTTGTAATGTGGTTGCTTAGCGTAGTTTGGTCCCTCCCTACCCTATTACTCGTAATATCTATTACACTTGCTTTGGGTAAAGGCTTCTGGCAAATATTTATTGCCGTAGGCCTTACTATGTGGATTGATGTAGCAAGAATTGTACGCGGACAAGTAATTTCCTTGCGTGAAGAAACCTTTATTGAAGCAGGAAAAGCAATGGGGTTTTCTACTTCTAGAATAATTTTCAGACATATACTGCCAAACATAACCGGCACCATTACGGTAGTTGCAGCCGATAATTTTGCAGCGGCTATTCTGTTGGAAGCGGGCCTTAGCTTCCTCGGGATTGGAGCGCAGCCACCAACTGCATCCTGGGGTTCTATGATAAATGCTAACAGAGGATTTATTATTACTGATTCCGCGTACTTGGTATTTCTTCCGGGAGTATGCCTTATGTTATTGGTGCTCGCGTTTTTCTTAGTTGGCAATGGCCTGCGTGATGCACTGGATAATAAAAGCGAAGCCAGCCAGCTGGTGGGAGCTTAAAACTATTTTACTCTTTCGAGAGAATTGCAAACTGAAGAGAGAACAAAAAGCGAACTAACTGAGAAGAACTCCACCACACAAATTTCTCCAAAAAATCTATTTTTTTTGCAGGAGATGTAATTTTAGTACACTGACTCATCACGTTTTCCAAATCTGCTTTTACTGTTCGGCAAAAGTTTTCGTCTTTAATATCCAGATTGGTCTCTATACTGCTGAAGTGGCTCAGGTGATTAATATTATAGGAACCAATACTTACATGGTCATTATCCATTGTCATTAATTTACCGTGCAAAATGGTTTTATCCCATTCATATAATTCAATATTGTTTCGAAGCAACCAGGCATACCAATATTTGGTAGCGTATTTAACCAACTTTACATCACTCAATCCGGGAAGAATAATTTTTATTTTTACATTTCGCTTGGAAGCATTCTTCAATGACTTTCTTATCCTCCCACCGGGAAGAAAATAACTTGCCATAATTGTTACTGATAGATTCGCATGCCGAATGGAATTATTAAGTCCCCGTGAAATTCCTTTCTTTCCATAAAGCCAATCATTTTGTTGTAGCTTAACATGTATATCATTAGAAGACGATTGACTTATTACAATTTTCTTTCTTCTGAAATATCCCTTACCCGACCATAGCCTCTGGCACATTATTGAAATCTCTTCACAAATATTCCCGGTCACGTAAACAGCATAATCAAGCCAAGGAGAATCGTGTCCAGCCATGTGGTATTTGTCATCAAAATTAATGCCGCCAACAAGGGCTTCGTCCCCGTCTGACACTAATATTTTATGATGCAGCCTTCGACCAAAACGAATATGATATCCGGAAAAAATAGGTGAATACATTCTGAAATTGATCCCACTTTCCTCCAACATTTTAATAGTATGCTTTTTCAATTCATTCGAACCAAAAGCATCTACCAGAAGATATACTTCAACACCTCTTTTTACAGCTGCGGCAAGATGACTGATGGTTTCCATTCCCGTAGAATCATCTGCAAAAATGTAAGTCTGTAAATGAATTTTATGTTTACTATTATCAATAATAGTATTAGCCTTCTCAAAAAAGGCATTTCCGCTTTTTACTAATTCAATGTGCGATGCATTATTATAGTTGTTTTTCCTCTTCATTACTTCTTGATTTTGCAACTAATTTTATTTAAATTCGCAAAGTGTGAAGATACAAATAAACCTATTTATGTTCTATTATCATGGCTGAATACATATCTATAACACCTTCTGAAATAGATGAAGATGCCTTGTCTTTGGCAACCGAGTGCTTGGCATCCGGCGGAATTTTAATTTATCCTACCGATACTATTTATGCTATGGGTTGCAGCCTTAAGCAGCCGCAAGCAATAGAAAAAAATGGCACGCATAAAAGGTATTCGGGTTGATAAGGCTGTGTTCTCGCTCATCTTTCACGACTTTGCAGAAATAGCAGACTATACACGCCCTGTGAATACTGCCATCTACAAACTAATGAAACGCTGCATGCCCGGCCCGTTTACCTTTATTTTAAATGCCAATTCAAACATTGGCAGACTTATGAATACCCGCCGAAAGACTGTAGGTGTACGTATTCCCAACAATAAAATAATATGTAAGTTAGTGGAGAGCATTGGCTGTCCTATTGTTTCAACTTCATTGCACGATGATGATGAAATTGTAAAATTCCCGACCGACCCATTAGATATATTTGACCACTACGAAGACAAAGTAGATATGATAATTGACGGTGGTGTTGGTCACAACCAAGAATCTACCATGATAGACTGTACCTCTGAAGAACCTTTACTTGTAAGGCAAGGAGCAGGAATACTTTAATCAATTCAACAAGACTGCTACCATCCAGCAATAAAAAAACTGCATTTTAAAAATTTGAGATGTCACACTTTTACCCTGCTTTTAAAAGTGTAACATTGGTATATTACCTATTGGTTTATAGATATTTACGGCTATATTACAGTCTTATTTTTCAGTGTGACATTTCACTTGCTGTGGCAAATGGGTGGCATTTGTGTGGCAAGTGCGAGCCGGGCGGGCGGA
>Ga0207023_10096_pt1 | contig 26594 bp, 20 predicted proteins | sample Alteio_BWMinCont_47_FD_153464 | JGI IMG/M metagenome (GOLD analysis project Ga0207023, IMG submission 153464) | Enriched cells from forest soil in Barre Woods Harvard Forest LTER site, Petersham, Massachusetts, United States -... | ecosystem: Environmental > Terrestrial > Soil > Temperate forest >... | reverse complement strand
TATCCAGCGAATGATCAATATTCAGGCAAAAACCGACCATACGCACCACAAAATTTAATAAAACTCCGGCCGGGTTTCCAACAAATCTGTCTAAAAATATTTTGCGATCAGTTTCATCCTGTTTTTGTAGAACAACAGTCATTTCACCTATTGAAATATAGAAATTTTGCTTTTTAAGTTTCCCCGGCACACATATATTTAAAATAGCTACCAAGGGTGAAAAGAACCAATGTCTATAATTTTTAAATTGAGTATTTAGATAGTTAAGATTAAGTGCTTTTTTTGATTTTTCGTAGTGAAGTATTTTCAAATTGCTTTTTTGGGCCAATACATGCATCGACTTTTTATTAAAATAAAAGAAATGTTCTAGTTTATAGTGGGTCCATTTTCTGCCCATTAATTTATTTGAAATGGAATCTGTATTTGGAGTAGATATAATAATTATACCCCCAGCTTTCAAAAGCCGACTGGCATTTTCCATTATTACCTGGGGCTTCCTCACATGCTCAATCAAATCAAACATACTAATCACATCAAAAAAAGCGGAAGGAAAGTTAGCCTCTTCCAATATGCCATTAAATATCCGGTCATTTCCGAATTTTTGCTTGGCTATAGAGGCTGAATACTCAGAATACTCTACCCCATACGGTTCCATATTTTTCGCTTTAGCTGCCTCCAAAAGATATCCTGTAGCACATCCAATATCCAGAATACTTCCTGTGTTTTGAAATTTTTTAACCAGCTCAAGCCTTAAATTAAATGTGGTTATTTTCATTTCCTTTAGCACCAGGTTTTCTTCTGCTCCTTTCAAACCCCAGGCGGTGTAATAAGTCTCCGTATATAATTTCTTCAAAGCCTCGTCGTCAAGCTGTGGCGAAAGAAACTCTAATCCGCAATTTTTGCAGCGGTAAATAACATTACTTTCAGAAATTGAAAATTTCCTTTTAGTTGAAGCCGAATTGCAAAGTGGGCAAACCATAATTTAATCTCCTTTTAATAAACGTATTTCTTTAACATGAACAGCATCTCCGGGTGGAGCATATAAACTAAAATTAGCACTTGGGCTAAAATACCAATTATATTGACTACTGATGCGGATAACAAACGTGCGTACACCCTGCCCCGGAGGAAGCGTAAAATCAATAACTCCGGTAGATTGTGCATACGCAAGTTGAATAGCAATAGCCTTTTCGTTGGTTGCCTCCAAAGAAATATAAATATAATTTCCGGTAGATTTATCAATATTGGGAGGTAGATTAAACGCTACTGCCGAGTTACTGATTACAACATCTGAATTAGCAATCTCACTTTGTAGCGGAGCCGAAAGTATCTTATCATCATAATTAGCCCAAATATACGGCAGCATTCCTATGTTCCAGTGTTGCGGAAGCGTGGAATAAAAGTCGGGAACATATTTTGTTTCGTACATTTCTATACTTGCAATATTATTAAGATGGGTCAAATAGAATTTAATTTTTTCTTCTGCTCCATGCTGCAATGCATAGAAAAGCCTGCCGGTATATGGGTCAGAGTATAAAAGAGTCATTTTACTCAGCATAGTTGCATTTAATGGAAGATAACTTAATCCACAATCCTCATCCGAAGGCCGTATACGTGATATTATAACAAAAACATTGCCCTCTTTTGTGGTTGCAATAGAATCTATGGCTCTACCTTGAAAGGCATCATCCGGTAGGCTTGGTTGTAAATCTTTTCGAAAGGTAAGAAGATGAGTAATCTCATTCTTTAAGCTTGAATTTTTCTTTCTCCACAAACAATGATTTCGGACGGTTGCAAAAGGTTCATATTCTTGAAAAATATACTCTGCTATATGATAATGTCTGAGTGAATTAGGTATACCGTCCATGTTGTCAAACCACCTGTCAAAATTAGTATTAGAAGGCAAGTGTGAAAAAATAAGCATAGGTATTTTATACTCCTTAATCTTTTCCAAATATCTTTTTTGTAAATAATCATTGTGCATGGATATAGGACTTTGATCAAAATAAGAGGGAACAATTTTCTGTGTATAATAATAAACCATTGGTTCATTAGAAAAATCCATAAAGGTTTCATCGCTTTTCAATTCGTTTGCAACAAAATTTTGCAACCCAGCTTCGTTCTTTTCCATCGATGCTGAATCTATTTCCCGGTTAATATCAGCTTGAGGTCGTATTTGGGTGAATTTCGCTGACTTAGTCTTAAAAGATTCATAAACTACAAACGGATTGCAATCAGGATACTTATATCCGGTAATCAGTAAGAAAGCTGTACCTATGAAAAGTAAAAATTTGATTAGATGTGATTGGTATCGTCCTAATAAATAAACACTGCTTGGCAGTATAAAAAATATAAAAGATGAAAGATGGGCATCCTCATTTTCTACAAAACTATGACGTACAAGCCCACGTTGAAAATTGGCGAGATAAAACCCAATACAGAAGAGCATACACAAAGTGGCGAATTTTGATCTGGAAGATGTAGTCAATTTTTTGAAATTAAATAGAATATATCCGCTAAGCAAAAAAGCGATAAAAGGGAAAATAAAATACTGCATCTGAAATACCCTATCCGGAGCCTTGTTACTTATACCCGGATAGCCGTATGATTGTGCTGAAGATATAAAGTTGTATTCATTAAGAAGATTGCCAATTACATTTATTCCATTAGCTAAAAACAATAAAAACACCAAGAGAACAGGTGTAGCAACATATATGAAAGCCTTCAAGAGAAATTTGTAATTAATTTTTATTTTCTCAGCGAAGTAATATATCAGTAAAATCATACTTATACTAACTACCCCAGCCACCCCGGTATCAAGTTTCCATAAAAGAAGAAATATAAAAGAACACAATAAAAACACATAATTTTTTACTGATGGAACCCTGTATATAATTCTATAAAGAACATATACTACCAACAAAGCTAGCGAGTTGTTATAAGGAGATACATCTGCCGGAATTAAATTAGTAGCAAGCGGAAAAAGTAAAACTACAAACAGCGCTACATATGAATTCTTAGTAAAATCTTTAATAATAAAATAAGCAATTAGAGCGGAACTAACAGGAAAAAAAAAATCATAAATAAGGGGCTCTACTCCTTTCAAACTATTCAATATAGCATATATATATATTGTTATTATTTCCGATAACATGTGAGCATTAAACCTTTCTAATAATGGAATAACATGAAATTTCAAAAACTCCATAACAGGTAAAAATCTATCGGCGCCTTCAAACATAAAGGTGGTTCCTATAGTTGCAGGATTATTTACAATAAACGGATTGTAATAAACATACGTTGTAATGCCCAGAATCAATAGCGGAAAATAATAGTTTGACAACAACCTGAATATACTTAAACGCTGAAGCTGTTTGGGCTCTTTTCTGCTTCTCCAATAAATCCAACCGGCAGCTAAAACCAATAAAATAAAATAGAGTTTTGAGGGCGTTAGAAAATATATTTTTTTACTATTCAGAATAAGGTATATCTCATCCTTTAACATAGTAAATAAAGGCAACAGCATTAGTGGAATCAAAACCCAAAAGAGCTTTATGAGAAAATTTAATGCCTTATTATAATCCAAATTTCGTATATACGCAGCAATACTTATGAATAGAAGAGAACTAAAAAATGAAACAAAAATGGAAAGACTGATTTTTAATTGCAGATGAAAAAGTGTGGTGTATTCTTTAAATAAAAATAAGAAGCAAAAACTAATACATATTACAGCGCTGAATAAAGCTCCATCAAAAACTTTTTGAAGAGGGCTTCCTAAAAAATATTTTTTCACAACCAGAAAAACAATAGCTGCTACATGAGTAATAATAACCAAATTAATTCCATCTGTGGCATTTAATTTAAACACCTTAAAAAACAGTAAAATACAGCCGATTAGGGAAGATATATTAAGTATATTAAGTTCTTTTAATAGAGTTTGCTTTTTTGCGGCAACTTTTACCGGACTTTGTTTTTTAGAAGCAACTTTTACATTATTCGTTTTTTTTCTTGCAACTAAAAACGCGGCTAAATAAAAACCTGCATTTATAATAATAAATAGGAAAATTACATTATAAAAAAGACCGACCCGTTTAGCTACATCAATGCCCGAAAATGTAGCAGCCCCAATCATTCTTCCTGGAAAACGATGCAAACTAAAATCATAGTTTTCAACATACGAATAGCAAAATTTTAAAGAATAAAAAAGCGCAATAAAAACTATATTAAGACCGCTTTCCCTAATAAAATCAGCCCATTCTTTAAAAAACGATAACTTATTAAAAATTTTATTCATTACTAAGTGGTTAGTTTATGCCCCTGTTAATTTCGACCAATATTTGATTAAAACAGATAAGCAATATTACATTTTTTTTACAGACGGCGCAACAGGCTCTATAGTTGAAACTAAAAAACAACATAAAGAATCGAACTGCTTTATTAAACAAAGTTCTAATTAAAGGCTAAATGCCCTCTTTTTGTTTATTCCTTATCTTAACCTTAGTAGAAAAAAGAAAAAAATATACGTAGTTAAATAACTTTATATATATTTGTAGCCAAATAGCTACGCAATGAATTTAAGACGAGACGTTTTTCAAGCCATAGCAGACCCTACAAGAAGGGCTATCCTTCTGTTGGTAGCATCACAATCAATGACTGCGGGAGCCATAGCCTCCAACTTTGACACAGCAAGGCCCACCGTTTCAAAACATTTACAAATACTTACCGAATGTAAATTGCTTGAACAAGAACAGAATGGCAGAGAAGTTTATTATCACTTTAATCCTAATAAAATGAAAGAAATAGCTGAATGGTTAATGCCATTTACCAAAATGTGGGACGACCGATATAACAAGTTAGAAGCCGTAATGAAAAAATACAAACCAAAAAAATAAAACACTATGGAACTAAAAACAAAAATGAATGCCCAAGACGGCAAGCAGGAATTAACCATAACTAGGGAATTTGATCTTCCTGTTGAATTACTTTTTAAAGCCCATACTGAACCAAGTCTTATTGAGGAATGGATGTCAAACCCTTATGCCAAAGCTAAAATGCTGAAGTTTGAAGGGAAGAAACACGGCAGCTATCAACAGAAATCGACCGATGCAAATGGGAAGGTTGTATTTAAGGCACATGGAACATTTCACGAGTTTATCCCAAACCAGAAAATTACTCGTACATTTGAAATGGAGAATACCCCTATGGGGGTTCAACTGGAGTTATTAACCTTTGAAAAGCTTACGGATAGCACCAGTAAACTCACAACGCACGTAATTTATGAATCGGGTGCCATAAGAGACCAGTTGCTGAAGATGCCATTTGCACAAGGCCTAAGCATGGCGCACGACAGGATACAGGAAATAATGGGTAAACAAAAATAATATACCATGACAACGAGTAAACTGAATCCAAAGGTTGATTGGTTTTTCGATAAACCTACACAATGGCAGGAAGAATATGCCAAACTAAGAGTGATTGCTCTTGATTGCGGCCTGACTGAAGACTTAAAATGGGGTTGCCCGTGTTACACATCGGGCGGTAAAAACATAGTGCTTATACATGGATTTAAAGAATATTGCGCCTATCTGTTTTTCAAAGGCGCATTGATGAAAGATGAACACGGTATTCTGATACAACAAACACCCAATGTGCAAGTGCCTCGGCAAATACGATTTACCAAAACAAAGGAAATAACCAAGCTGGAACCTACCCTAAGAACTTATATTAAAGAAGCCATTGACCTGGAAAAAGCGGGTGTGAAAGCGATACTGAAAAAGGCTTCGGAATACGAAGTTCCGGAAGAGTTTCAAAATAGGTTAGACGAAAACCCTGCTTTGAAAAAGGCTTTTTATGCATTGACTCCGGGGCGACAAAGAGGATACCTTTTTCATTTTTCTCAACCTAAACTAGCTAAAACACGCGAGGCAAGGGTTGAGAAATATATGGAGCAAATTATGATGGGAAAGGGAATTGATGATTAAGTCGGAGCCCGACTGGCAATTATTCAAAGCCCCTTTATGGGTTTGGGGCAAAAATAAAATCAAACCACCCATTACCAAAAATAAATTAACCAACAAAAAATGGAAACAACACAAAAAACAGAAGGGAAAGGGAAATTAGTTATTTATTGGATTGCTACAGGGTTATTAGTTATTGGCATGTTTCAAAGCGGCTTATTTGCAGTACTTAGAACAAAACAATGGGTTGACCTAGTAACCGCTTTGGGTTACCCTGTTTACTTTTTAACTATACTCGGCACGTGGAAAATTCTTGGGGTAATAGCTATTTTAGTTCCCAAATTTAAACTATTGAAAGAATGGGCTTATGCTGGCTTCTTTTTCGCTATGACAGGCGCCCTTGCTTCACATTTGTTTTGCCATGACTATGACATAAGAGGACTTATGGGGCCAGCTTTTCAAGCTCTCTTTGTTGTTTTATCGTGGTACTTTAGGCCTGCAAGCAAGAAGATTGTGGTGGGGTAAAGACGGGACAGTAAAAACAAAAAAGTAATATTTTTGTAACCAAATATTATACTATGTTACGTTCCATACCATTTCTTTTATTTGACGGCAAGTGTGCCGAGGCAATGACATTTTATCATGAGTGCCTTGGTGGAGAGTTAACTCTTACAAAGCTTGCCGACACGCCTATGAAAGGTATGTTTCCACCAGAAAAGCATAATAGACTCATCAATGCGAATTTAAAAAGCGGAGCCATTGAGATTTCGGCTTCTGACTGGATGGCATCGCCTGCGCTTAAACCCCTACAAGGCAATACCACTGCTATATTTGTGATAGGAGATGCCTACAATGAGCTGAAAATAGTTTTTGACAAACTTGCTGTGGGGTGTGAAAAAAGCAGGTTTCAAGAGTTGCACGACTTGCCATTTGGAACCTACGGACAGTTTTATGATAAATATGGCGTTCAGTGGATATTCAAGGGAGATAAAAGAGCATAGCGCTTAAAGTATCTTCACCTTCATCACCACCTTCTTTACCTTGCTTGACTTATCCACTTTCATACCGGGTTTATGCAAATCTTGTGGGAATAGAACGGCAAATTGCTTTGAGGTTATTTTAAAGAAAGAACAGGTGTCATCATAAAGAGCATAGTCGTTCTCCGCATTATATTCTTTACATGGGGTTTGATTAATTAACGGACACACTCCAATAAGTTCCTCTCCCGAAATAATATACTGCACATCCATGTATTCCCGGTGAGCTTCCAGTTTAGCATCGGTATCGTTCTTGGTGTCATACTCCTGCAAAACAGCAAAAAGATCATCTCCCTCAACAAGGTGTTTACCAAGCTCCATCTTAGAAAAATCAGTTTGTTTAAGGTATTCAAAAGCCTTTTTAAGCAAAGGGCTTACCTTTTCATATATAGCGGAATTTTCAATTTTGTCAAAAATCATCGGGTATGTAATTATGGATTACTCAATAGTATTCAGTGCCGAAAATACTAAATGTTTAAAACCGGCTTGAGAGATTTCCTAAATTTGTACGGATAGAAAACAATCCTAAATGAACACTACGGTCGATTCATATTTCAATAAGCAGGAAAGATGGCAGGAGGAATTGCAGGCATTGAGAACGATTATTCTCGACTGCAACCTAACCGAAGAATTGAAGTGGGCCATTCCTGTTTACACTTTTCATGGTAAGAATATTGTTGGAATAAATGGGTTAAAAGAATCTGTTGCACTATCCTTTTTCAAAGGTGCATTGCTACAGGATGCCAATGGTATTTTAACCAAGCCCGGAGAGCATACGCAGGCCGGGCGATGGATTAAGTTCACTTCTACTAAGGAAATAGTTAAGCTGGAACCCATCTTAAAAGCCTATATTTTTGAAGCCATTGAAGTAGAAAAAGCCGGTTTGAAGGTGATAAAAAAACAGACTTCAGATTTCAAAGTTCCTGAAGAATTCCAACAGAAGTTAGATGAAATGCCCGCTTTGAAAAAGGCTTTTAATGGGCTAACGCCGGGGCGGCAAGGAGGATACCTTTTTTATTTTTCTCAAGCCAAACAATCTAAAACCCGCATGGCAAGGATTGAAAAATACATAGACCAAATCCTTCATGGAAAGGGAATAACAGATTAGTATTGTTTAGGGTATAAGTCCAAAGCAACGAAATGTTTCTATTTAGTTAACAACATAGCGGTTAAGCCATAGCAAATCCGAATACCATACTTTTTTTTAAACTTATGCGCCATTTAGCGGATGGTCATTTTTTGCCAATAGATGGTCGTTTTTTGCCTGTAGATGGTAAATTGCCCCCCAGAAAAGAGGTTTAATTTACAATAAACAGGCAATTGGTTGAATACACAAGCAGATTAATAGCTTAGTTTTGTGTGGCGTCAATACACTATGCAAATAAAAAGCAAGTAGAAGCCGGTTGTTTAAATGAGGCCTAAAAAGATTATTTTGTTTAAAACTATCTACCTACCCATACATACATGGATACTATTATTGTTTTATTTATTAACCTATGCAAATGCTTTTGCACAAGCCACATTACCCCTAAAAAATTACACTATAAATGAAGGCCTGCCAAGCTCCGAGGTTTATCATGTTATGCAGGACTCCAAGGGCTTTATGTGGTTTTCTACCGATCATGGAGTATGCCGGTACGATGGATATAAATTTAAAACATTTACCACCGCTGATGGCTTAGCCGATAATACCATATTTGAGTGTAGAGAAGATGCTAAGGGAAGAATATGGTTCCGCTCCTATTCCGGCAAGCTAAGTTATTATTACCATGATTCTATTTTTAGTTTACCTATTAATGAAAAATTGAAAAAAATATTAGGCCCATCTTTAGTTACCTCCTTTGTAATTGACAGTTCCGATAATTTATATTTAGGCACAATACATTGGATGCAGGGTTTTATTAAAATAGATTTAAAACATAAAAACTCAATTCAGTTAATTCCTTTGCCCCGTGATATTATATACATAGTAAAAATTCCGGGAAGCAATCAGTTAATTTCAGGAGCCACCTACTTAGAAGGAGATAAATATTTATCAATGGATAGTACCAATCTTCTTGCCATGTATACCCTATCATTTCATGATTCTATTCCTGTAAAGCAATTTGAAATACCTATACAAGAAAAAAATATTTTCCATATTCAAACACTCCAATTACCTGATAGTGAAATTTCACTTTCTATTGGTAAAAGCTTTTTTCTACTTCATAATAACAAAATTATATATACACACCATTTTAATACTATTGTTATATATGCATATCCTGATCCATCTGGAAAAATATGGATTACGCTACAGTATGAAGTACCCGTTTGTTACAATCATTTTAATATAGAACACCTCCCATTACTCAAAACAATAAAAGAAAAACAAATAACCTCTACGGCAATAGATGCGGAAGGAGGCCTTTGGTTAACCAGCCAGCTCAATGGCATTTATTACGCAAGCTCACTCCAGTTTATTTCTTGGACAAAAGAAAACGGATTATGGGGAAATAAAATTAATTTCATGAATATTGCACCCGATAGTTCACTTTGGATTTCAGCCTCACCGGGTAATGTTATTTCTGTTATTAATAAAGATACCAATATAACCTACCGCACTATTGGTGAATTATCTAACATCTCAACAATTAATACCATATTATTTAATAAAGACCATACAGTATGGCTTAGTTGCGGCTCAAAGACATTTCTCTATAACATGTCTAATTTTACCAGCGCCGTAAACTTTAAATCCAGCCCGGGTGGAAAAGGCCTTATACAAAATGCTGATGGTACTTTATGGTCAAATACTACAGGCAACTTATACATACTCAAACAAAAAAAAGATTCGTTAACGATTTTTAAAAATATTAAAATTGGAGCAGTAATAAAAAAAATATTAAAAGAACAAGATAATATTATATGGTTGGCTACTACTGATGGCTTATACCAGTATGTAAACAATACATTAATAAATTGGGGTACTATTTACCCCGTGCTAAAAAAACGTATGGACGACATCGCCTTATTGCCCAATGGAGATTTATGGATTGCAACCCGTGATACAGGTTTAATTCTTAAAAGTAAAAACCATTTACGTTACTACAATACAAAAAATGGATTATCCAATAATTTTTCCCACTGTCTCACTTTTGATTATACAGGAAATTTATGGGTAGGAACCAATGATGGCCTTTCACATCTTTTTATGCATTACGACAAACAAGGAAATTGTATGGTGGATTCTATAAAAAATATTACGTTGCCATTTTTAAAGGAAATTAACTACGTTACCTGTAATAAAAACACGGTATACGCAGGCACCAATAATGGTTTAATATCCTTTGATATGAATACAATCAGCCTCAATAAAACACAACCGCCGGTTTATATTACTGAGCTGCAAATAGACAACAAAAAATTTCCAATAAGCACAAAAAATCCATACCTGAATTATGATGAAAATAATATTATAATTACTTATGTAGGATTAACTTACCGCGATGCCTCCAATACGCTTTACCGATATAGAATGAAAGGCATAGACACTACTTGGATTTATACTCAATACACCGTTGTGCAATATCCTAAACTCCCTCCGGGTAAATATTCTTTTATGGTTAGCGCACGCAATAGTGATGGTGTATGGAGCACCAACGATGCAACTATATCATTTATCATAAGCCCACCATTATGGGGAATGTGGTGGGTAAAATTACTTTTGGCCATTAGTATAGCTTTACTAATTTACTGGAGAGTAAAAGCTATTTTAAAACGCGACCGCGCAAAAGCAGAAACCAGTCAAAAAATAATTGAAATGCAATTGCGGGAATTAAGGGAACAAATGGATCCTCATTTCTTATTTAACACCCTCAACACGCTTACTTACCTTGTTGAAAGCAAATCGCCAAATGCACCTATATTTGTAGATGAGCTTTCGAAATATTTCCGATATTCTTTGCAATTTCGTAATGTAGAATTTACAGAACTACACAATGAATTAAAACAAGCTAAAAGATATACTAACTTACTTAAAATACGTTATGGAGACGGCTTACTTGTTAATTGGGAAATAGATACAATTATGGCAGGATATTTTATCTCCAACCACTCGTTACAGATATTATTGGAAAATATTACAAAACATAATGTGGTTTCAAATGAAAGTCCACTTATAGTTGAAATAAAAACAACATCAAACAATTCGTTACTTGTAAAAAACAACATACAACCCAAAACAGGCAAAGAGGAATCTACGGGGCTTGGATTAAAAAGCATTGATGAACGCTATTACCTATTATTTAATAAAAAGATAAAAATAAACCATACCTCTAATCTCTTCCTTATAGAATTACCTTTAATAACACCCGATGAATATGAAAGCACTCTTAATTGAAGACGAGCTTCCTGCTGCAAATAGGCTTAAAAGCCTGTTAACTAGTATAGATCCAACTATTGAAATCGTAGATATTCTGCCAAGCATAAAAAAAGCACTACACTGGTTTAATAATAATGCTTCTCCGGATGCTGTTTTTATGGATATTGAACTTTCCGATGGCAGGTGTTTTGAAATACTCAGGCAACTTAAAATCTCTGCACCAATTATATTTACTACTGCATACGATCAATTTGCCCTAAAAGCTATAAAACTAAGCGCGTTTGATTATTTACTTAAGCCAATAGATAAAAATGAATTAATTGAATCTCTTGAAAAATTAAAAAAAGTATCAAAAGCAAATGAAATAGCCAATTTCTCTGCCATGGTAGATTATGCCGCCGGAATAACACCTAAAAAAATAGCAATTAGAGATGCTACTACTACAAGATTTGTGGAGATAAGTAGTATAGTTCGGTTACAAGCTGATTCAAACTATACACTTTTATATCTTACCGATAAAACAAAAGTAATAACCACACGCACGTTGAAGGACTATGAAGATATCTTATCTGATTATGGTTTTTTTAGAATACATAATACCCACCTCATTAATTTAAATTGTGTAGAAAAGTTTTTTAAAGATTCCTGCACGCTGGAAATGAGCAATGCTGATACGGTAGAGGTTTCTCGGCACAAGAAAAAAGAGCTGTTGTTAAAATTAAGTATTGACTAGGTTAGGGATTCAAGCCCTCCCCTATTCATATCTACGCCGCTCTTTTGCTAGCCGCCATTATCATTCAGGCAAATCCTACGGTTCAAGAATTAAGCGGGATTCTTTATGCTTTTCTAACAGCCACTTAATTGCTTTTTTTTCATCATTAAATATACGTACCGGAAGATGAGGTTTATTTATTTCGATAAATACATTAGAGAGTAATCTCTGTGCCAGCCATTTTACCACAATTGCATTAGCAATTATATTTAATGTATTCTTTTTATTAGACCCCACTTTACGCGCTTCCGGAGTTACATCCACTAAAACCTTTGCGTCTACCAATAATAGATATGATTCATTCTTACTTAATGCATAACTTGCTTTAAACATATTATACATATCTTCCACATCAACCTTAACTTCATGTTTATACCTGAGAAAAACGATAGGTTCATCGTAGGTAAGAATAGCAAATGGTAATTCAATTTTATTCATGCAGGAAAATTTAAACAACCAAATATAAAAAATTATGTTTCATAACACAAAAGTGCTTGAATATAAATAGGTGTGAGCCGGCACGAAAAGCCCTAATTCTAAAGGTGCTGATATGGTAGGATATGAGTCTGCCTTATAAATATTTTACCATAGCCTGTTAAGTAAATGGAAAAATTTATATTTTTATACCTTTATTGAGTATAAAAAAATGATTTATACTGGAAGCTTAGTGCAATGCTGGATAACATATTTATGGAAAACAATAGAATACAGATTTTATATATAGAAGACAATAAGATAGATCAGATGGCTTTCTGCGATATGGTAAAAACAGAAGAGTTACCATACGATTATGAATTAGCCGGAAGTATAAAAGAGGCGAAAGAACTCCTCTCTTCCAAAACTTACGATGTTATTTTCAGCGATTTTTTACTTGGCGATGGTACTGCTTTTGATATTTTGGATCTAAAACTTGAGATTCCTACTATTATAGCCACAAGCGCAGGCAATCCAACCGTAGCCGTAAAACTTATGAAGAATGGCGCTTCCGACTATCTTCTTAAAGATATAACAAGAGACCATCTGAAAGTATTACCTATTACCATTGAAACCGTATTAAAAAATAAAAAGATAGCAGAGCAACTTAAATTGCTTTCTATGGTAGCAAGCGAAACAGATAATTCGGTTGTTATATCTGACAAAGCCGGTAAGATAGAATGGGTGAACGATGGCTTTACAAGGCTTACAGGCTACGCATTGAAGGAGGTAAAAGGCGCTAATGCCGATATCTATAGAAATGTAGAATTCACTCCCGGCTCACCCATCTATGAAACACTTATCATACAAAAGAAACCTTTTACATACCAAGCAAAAAAACAGAGTAAATCAAACATACCATACTGGGCTAAATCATATCTTACTCCGGTTCTTAACAATACAGGAGAAGTAGAAAAACTTATTTCCATTGATGTAGATATTACTGATTTGAAGAGAATTCAGCAACAGCTAACCAAGTCATTAACCAAAGAAAGGGAACTAAATGAACTTAAATCTCGCTTTGTATCTATGGCATCGCATGAATTTCGTACCCCTTTAGCTACCATCCTTTCCAGCGCAGCATTAATAAAGGAATATAATAAACCGGAACAGGAAGAAAACAGGTTAAAGCATATAAACCGTATTTTTTCTAGTATAAAAAATCTCACAGATATATTAAATGCTTTTCTTTCGCTTGGAAAACTGGAAGAGGGTAAAGTATATACAAATGTTGAAGCATTTGACATAGTAGACTTGCTGAGCGAAATAACGGAAGGAATACAAATGACAGCTAAAACAGGGCAAAAAATATTGTATGTACATAAAGGCGATGCAATGGAAGTGTCTCTTGATAAAAATATTATGCAGAATATAATCAACAACCTGCTCAATAATGCAGTGAAGTATTCGCCTGAAAATAAACCCATTGAATTAACAACTGATATTGTTAACAGTGAAATTTTAATTTCTGTGAAGGATTATGGTATCGGAATTCCTGATAAAGATAAACCCTATATGTTTGAGCGTTTTTTCCGGGCTCATAATGCCGTAAATATACAAGGTACCGGACTGGGGCTTAGCATTGTAAAGCGCTATATTGACCTTATGGACGGAACCATAGATTTTACAAGCGAGCTAAATAAGGGAACTATATTTACAGTAAAAATTCCATTAGTGGAAAATCACGGTAAACAAAATGCCACTTTGGCAAATTCCCGATAAAAGTCATTTATATTCCTGCAGTAAGAGACATCACCCAAACAAAAGTAGCTCGACATGAACCAATGTGAGCCGGTATGAAAACCCTACTTCTAAAGGTGCAAAGATGATAAGATATAAGGCGATGTGAACTCCCGAGCGGATTTGAACCTTTTCTATTAAGCCATAGGTTACTTTGGTAAAAACAAAATGGACCATTATCCTAATTCAGGCTGAATTATTTTCTTTAATAGCTGACTGTTCAGCTGGATTGCCTATTTTTGGGAATCAAGGACTAAGGGATGAAAAAACTGCGCCGGTTTGTTTTGATTTTGCTTGCACTATTTGTAGTGGGTTTTACCTTGTTATATATATTCATATCGCCCATTGCTAAATATGTTATTGAAAAGAATTGCGTAGAATGGACGGGACGCAAAATAACCATAGGCGAAATAAAAATAAACGCCCTAAACGGCAGTGTCTCCACTACGAATATAAAAATATATGAAGCTAACGGAGACAGTGTATTTTTCGATTGTCATGACATCTACCTGAAAGTAACCATGAAAAAGATGTTGGCCCATATTTACACGGTATACAAAATAGAAATTGACACCCCGGAAATTCATATAACCCAAAACGGCAATAGCTTCAATTTCGACGATCTGGTAAAACGCTTTTCACCTTCACCTAACCAGCAACAAAAAAATGCACCTGCACTGCATTACTACTTAAACAATATTATCATTAACAATGCTAATATTACCTACAATAACATCCCTATTCATAATCTGTTCCGGATACATAATTTGAACTTTAACCTGCCGGAGCTTGCCTGGGATAAACCCAACAGTAAATTACATGTTGATTTTAATTATGGCATTGGTGGGTTTTTTAATATAGATATGGATGTTAATCGTAACACCTTTGCCTATAATCTTTCTCTGCTGGTAGATAAATATGACATGAGCCAATACTATGCCCCCCTAAATAGCATTATCAATATCTCCTCCATTAAAGGACAGCTTACTACAAAATTAAGAATACATGGCAGTTTTAACAATCCTACCGATTTTTCGATGCATGGCTTTTTAAATTTAAATGATTTTGAAATGAAGGACAGAGAGGAGAAGAAGTTTTTTGCAATTGCTAGATTCTCTCTGGACATGGATTCTATAGATGTAAGGCACAATCACTATGATGTGAACCATCTTATAATAGACAAGCCATATATAGACTTTGCCGTCTATCCTAATGGTACTAATTTTAGTGCCATTATTAAAGAGCAGGAACATGCAAAGCCCTCAAAAGATACTTTAAAAGATACGGGAAAAACCGACTACTCCAATATTTTTACCGTAATAGCATCAAGAATAAAGACTATGGGTATAGATTTTTTGAGCACCAATTATCATGTTGATAGTATTGCTATTCATAATGGAGAATTTTCATTTAACGACTATACACCCAACCATAAATTCCATTATAATGTTACTAAATTAAATTTAATAACAAGCGAGATTAATGATTTAAATTCCGGAGTACTGTTTCATGCATCGGCAAAATTAGGAGATAGTGGTGAGTTTGTTATGAGAGCTAACCTAAAATACAATCATAAAAAGAAACTATTCAATTATAAAATAGACACGCTTAAGTTTACTGATTTATCGCCCATTGCAAAGTATATACTCGAAAAAAACAGTGTGAAATGGACAGGCCGGCAGATAACTACAGGCACTATAAAAGTTAATGCAGTAAAAGGAAGTATATTCATTAAGGCTATTAAAATTTACGAGCCGGATAGCAGCACCGTGTTTTTTTCATGCCACGATGTATACCTGAGGGTAAACCTTATGCAAATGTTCGACAATGTTTACCATCTTGAAAAACTAAAGATTGACAATCCCTATATCAACATTGTACAAAATGGAAATAATTTTAATTTTGATGACATTATAAAACATTTTTCATCATCGCCTAACCAGCCATCAGATACTAATAAGCCTGTAATTCATTATAACTTAGATAGCATTATGATTAACCATGCCGATGTTACCTATAACAACCTACCCATCCATAATATATCTAAAATTTCCGATCTAAATCTTATAGTACCGCAAATTAGCTGGGAAAATCCTGTTAGTAAATTACATCTTGATTTTATTTATGGTACCGGTGGTTTGTTCAATATAAATATGGATGTTAACCGAAACACATTACGATACAATGCTTCAATTGCTGTGCAAGATTATGATCTTAGCCAATACTATGCCCCACTAAACAGCTTCATTAATATATCCTCTCTTAAAGGAATCCTTAATACCCAACTGAACATACATGGAAGGTTTAATACCCCTGAATACTTTTCGGGTACAGGATATATAGATATAAACAACCTTGAGATTGATGATTCAGCAAAACAAAAAGTATTTGCCCTTGGTGAATTGGGGCTAAACATTGATACTATTAATGTACAGGATAATATGTTTTACTTAAATAATTTAATACTAGATAAACCTTATATACGTTTCGATTATTTCACCAACGGCAATAACATAAGCCAAATGATACGATATGGCCAGCATGCCACACCTGTGAAAGATAGCGCTACCGGCGAGGTTAAGCCTGATTATTCCAATATATTCGCACTGATTGCTTCCAGTACAAAATTAATGTCGTTAGACCTTGTAAATTCAAATTACCATACCGATAGCATTACCATTCGCAGCGGACAATTTATCTATAATGACTATACGCTTAACAGCCCCTTCCACTACAATATTTCTAATCTGGATATTACTACGGATAAATTAAATATGGCGAAAAAAAGTATCCAGTTTAATGTATTAGCAACGCTTAACGACACCGGAAAACTTGGCATGTATGCCGACATTAGCCTTGACCTAAAAAACATGCTCTTGAATTATTCTGTATCCAGCCTTCGCCTATCCGACCTTAATCCCTATTTAGAATATTACGTTGGCGTACCTTTTTTGGATGGATACATGAATTACCAGAGTACCGATTCTGTAATAAACAGGAATTTAAAAAGCATCAATCATATTCATATAGAAGGGATAAAAGTGGGTAAAAAAATGAATGCCAAGCCTGTTTATCATATGCCTGTCCGCATGGCAGTATCCTTATTAAAAGATGAGAAAGACAATATAGACCTTACCCTGCCCGCTAAAGGAAACCTGGATGACCCTGATTATAAAATAGGCCCGTTGGTAGGACGTATTTTGAGTGATTTGATGGTGAAAACAGCAGAATCGCCGTTTAAGTTTTTGGGGAAAGTATTTGATAAAAAACCGGAAGATTTAAAACAATTCTCTTTTGATTATTTGCAGGACAAATTAGCCGAACACCAACTTAGCAAGCTGGAGGATGTGTACAAAATACTGGATAAGAAAAAGGAATTGAATGTGGAAATAATACAAGATATAGACAGCCTTGTAGAAAAGGATGAACTGGCACTTTTCTTTGCAAAGAAACAGTATTATGATGAAACTAAGCACCTCGTAAATGATAGCTTATTAAGCAGGAGAAGTAAAAGAAAAGAATTCCGTGCCAGCAATAAAGTAGCTACGCAAGACACTTTGTTTGATAAATACTTAAACGAAAAACTACACCTTTCAGGAAATGAATTAATGACTGTTGAGGATAAATGCATTCAACTGATAGGCGATTCTATGCTTAGTGGGGTGGTGCATAAATTAATAGTTAGCCGGAACCATGAAATAACAGAATACCTCCTCAAGGAAAAAGGCCTCACTCCGGAGCGTGTTAAAATATTGATTAAAAAAGATTCTTTAAAAGTAGAGAACGCTGACCAGCCAAAGTTTGAGATAAACTACAAAACAGAGGAGAATTAAAAAGAAAAGCCTCGATATATTAAGCTTAAACAGCTAGATTGCTTCATAAGGATAATTGGCCTGCTTTTTCTTCCGAGTATTAGCCGATATAAGCATAGGTTACCAAGTTTTTACAAAATACAAAACTTAGCCGCCGAAGCAACACCGAAACATTTGTAATCTTGCGTGTAAGAGCAAGCATTTTAGGTATACGTAAGTAAAATTACATAGATAGTTTTTCATAATTCAGTAAATAAACGGATATCTGAAATATCTATTTATCTGAATTTTGCTTCAATCAATTAACTAATTTCTATTCCGCCTAAATCCCCCTAAATGAAGCACATAGTATAATTAATGTATTTTATATAAACACCTTATAATCAACAAATAAATCCTAAAAAATGATTTTAAAAATACTCATGCTTGAAGATTTTAATGTAGACGCTGACCTTATTAAAAGGCAGCTTAAAAAAGATCACCTAGAGTTTATATCGGAGCAGGTAGATACTAAGGAGGAATTTGAAAAAGCGATAAAAGAATTTAGACCCCATATAATTTTATCAGACCACTCATTACCACAATTTAATTCGATTGCAGCCCTTAAAATAGCTAAAGAAGAATTGCCACACGTGCCATTCATTCTTGTTACCGGTTCAGTATCAGAAGAATTTGCGGTATCATGTATTAAAGCAGGGGCAAGCGATTATATATTAAAAAGCAATTTGGCACGTCTTGCCTCTGCTATCAAATCCAGCCTTGAAAAAACAAAACTGACAACAGAATATAATTTTATTAAGAAGCTGAATGATGAGATAGAACTTAAAAATGAAGAATTGCGTTACCTAAATCAGGAAAAAGATCGCTTTGTAGGTATGGTATCGCACGATCTTCAGAATTATGTTTCTACTATGACTTACACTCTTTCTATAATAAATAAAGATACTGACAGCCTTAATGAAACCCAGCATAATTCAATAAAAAAGCTGGAACGCACTACTGGAAACATGCACAAACTTTTAAATGACTTCTTAATAGTTAATCGTATTCACAATGGTATTATACAGCCTTTATACAACTTGGTAAATCTGGGTGCACTTGTGGGCGAAATAATAGAAGGATCTGAAGATATTGCAGCCCGCAAAAATATTAAGATACACTATACTAATAAATACGCAGATGCTTTTTTTCGTACCGATGCAAGCTACGTAGGTATTATTGTTGAAAACCTTATTTCTAATGCCCTAAAATATAGCCCTCCGGATAAAGTAGTAGAAATAAAAGTCGGCAAAAAAGATGGGAACCCCTATTTTGAAGTAAAGGATCATGGCCCCGGAATACCGGCAAGCGATATTCCAAAAATGTATATCCGTTTTCAAAAACTCACACCCAAACCTACGGCTGGAGAGCCTAGTAATGGACTGGGATTATCCATAGTAAGAGACCTTACAAATGCCTTAAAAGCAAAAATAGAGTGCCTTACTGAGGTAGGCAAAGGAACCACATTCACAGTTTTATTTTAATTTCATTAACAAGAATCGGGACGTTGGCAGAAAAAAAACTTCGTATTAAAGATTGCAAAATAAATGGAAAAGCAAAATAAAACAAAGGTTTTAGCTATTGACGATAAGCCTGCCAATATATTGGCGCTTGAAAAAAGCGATTTGCTTATAAATAACGCTGCTGATATAATAGGGATTATTGACGCATCAACGTTTGAGATTGAAGAAATAAATAATGCTTTTATGGATATTCTCGGATATTCAAAGGAGGAAGCAAAAGGCACCTCCATAACTTTTTTCCTCGGCCCGGAAGACCAGCTATTTGTTCAGGAGCTAAGTAAAACAAAGAAGAACCTATTGTCTTTTGAAACACCTATTTATTGCAAGGAGAGGACCTTGAAATGGCTCCAGTGGAAAGTGGTTGTAAAAGCTGGAAAATGGTTTGTAAATGCAAGGGATATTAGCATTCAAAAAAAAGCAGACGAGCAAATAAAACAATTGAATACTGACTTGCAAACTAATATTGTAAAACTTGAACTTGCAAATAAAGAGCTGGAGTCATTTAGTTATTCTGTGTCGCATGATTTGCGCGCGCCCTTGCGTGCTATAAAGGCTTATACAAAATTCTTGCTCGAAGACCATGCAGCAAGCCTTGATGGAGATGCCGTTAAAATGTTGCATTCTGTTGCAGATAGTGCAGAAAGAATGAACCAGCTTATTGATGACTTGTTAGCCTTTTCGCGTATGGGCAAACAGCAAATGGACCTTAGTATAATCAATATGACTGACGTTGTAAAAGCATCTTTGCAGAATATAAAAATGGCACACAATAATAAAATAGATGCAAAAATTAATCTAGATGAATTGTTACCTGCCTTTGCCGACCATTCTCTTATGATAAACGTATTTACCAACCTTATTTCAAATGCTATAAAATATTCAAGCAAAACGGAAACCCCTGTAATCGAGATAAGCTCTTATACTAGAGATGGAGAGAATATCTATTGTGTGAAGGATAATGGAGTAGGTTTTGACATGAAATATTACGACAAACTTTTTGGTGTATTTCAGCGCCTACATAGCATTGCGGAATTTGAGGGCACCGGCATTGGCCTGGCCTTAGTTAAGCGTATAATAACCCGGCATGGCGGACGTGTGTGGGCAGAGGCAGAAACAGGTAAAGGTGCAACCTTTTACGTATCAGTACAATCAATTACTAATTAAATCCAAAAAAGATCTGAATTGGGCTTGTATTGGTTTTTATTGAAAAAACTGCCAAGAAAAGAATAAAAACACTCTTCACCCTAGCTTTTATAAAATAGCCTTTCTTGAAAAGGTTTTTTATAGGAACGTCCTATATTAATATATTTAGGAACATCAGGACCTTCTATTCCCCTAAGAGTAGCTGTTTCGTGTTCAATTTGATGGATTGCTTCAAGCGATACTGCTTCCGATTTATTAACTTGAATAAGCAGCGGACATATATCCAAAAGTCGTTTAAGCCTGCAATCCATCAGTGTATATTTTTCGCCATTACGCAAAAAAACTATTTTATTCCGCGGATCAATGGAATCCGTTATTACCAGCATAATATCTGATAGCTGTATCTTAACCTTACTTTTTGATTCAGCAACATTAAACACATCATATTCTTGTTTATCCATAAAAAGCTCATACGCTTTAGCGAGTGCCTTATCAAGCCTGTCCTTCATAATTGGCTTGGTAACTATATCTACAGGAGCAAGATTAAGTGCATTTCTTAGCATATTGTCAGCACCTGTAACAAAAATAAATGGTTTATTAATTAGCATTTGTGCCAATGTTATACCATCCATCTCAGGCATTTCTACATCTATCAAACATAAATCAAATTCCAAAATGGGGGCATTATCTAAAAATTCTCTGGGATTTGAAAAGGTTCTTATTATCTCAACTAATGGAGATTCCTGACATAAGTCCAAAAGCATTTTTATAATGCCGGGACTATCATCAATTATTACAGTTTTCAACTTACGCGCCATAAAATATAACCATTTAATTTAGTTACTTGCCAACAATAATACATTCATTTATCTTACTGCTACAAAGTGGATGAAACCACTAACATCTTCCGTGCCCCCCACTTCCAAAAGAAGCATAGCAAATATATGATATTTTACAAAAGAGCGGACCTAAAATATTGCCCATACTAAAAGTACTTAAGTGTAACTTTAAGAGCCTCTATGGGTTCTATTTGGCAAAACGGGGCTGCTAAACTTATTTAACAGCTATCACTAAATACTTAGTATCGCGCCAAAAAGAGGATTGGTTAGTGATCCACAAAGAATCCACACCTCCATTTCCTGTTATTTTATATGAATCAGTAGGGTGTGGTGAAAGTAACTTTTTAAATTTGGCATTAAGAGAAATAACCTGCAATTTTGTTAAATCGCCTTTGGTAAAATAGGCGCTGTTGAAATTGGGTTTCATGGTAGAATTTCTTCCTATTCCTATAAATCCTCCTGTTTTATCTATTACATTATTGTCTTTTAGTTCTTTACTTGTACCTATGGCATAATAAACCGTGTTTATAGTAGTAGCCATAACTTCTATCCGTGCATTCTGATTTTGCAGCACCGCTATACTGTCATTAAACTGCCGTGTAACCTCCGTATATGAATTATTAACCTTGGCAAGGCTGCTTTGCAATACAGAAATTTCAGTATCCTGTTCTGCAAGTTGGGTAGACATCCGTTCAAGCATAATTTCCATGTCTGCATTTTTCGTATTCATCTTTTTTATTGTAACGTGCAATGCAGCAATCTCTTTGTTACTTTTAATAATCAAATTATCAAGTGCCCTAATGTCTTCCACGGCAGTATTTTCTGTTTTATTTTCACCATGCACTGAAAGTATCTTTTCCTTAGCTTTAATTTCATCCAAACTACTTTGGATATCATTAAAGGTATGTATATACCCTACAATGGTTGAATCATTAGCCTGATTTTGCGCCATCATTAATGAATCATGTTCGTGTAGCATTTTATACTGTTGCACAAGTTGATTATTGTTACAGGAATATAACAAAATTATACACAATAATAGCAGCAAGGGAAACCCATTCAATTTTAATATGTACGTGTTCATAAGTTGGAATTTTTAAATATTAATTCTTGGCAAGATAATGCCTTCCGCATCTATTCATTATAAATTTTCGGTAAACAAATAAAAATGCTTGGTAAATGAGGCTAAACAGGGGCTAAACCAATTAAACAGAATGGGCGTGCTTCATTCTAAAAAAATAATTCTACATAAGGAAAAATAGTTTTCATCGAAAAATATAATAATTTGGAATTATATCATTATAAATTCGCTATTGAAAGTGGACGTTAAAAAATTAATAATTAAAACTACCTGCCATGAAAACACATACATTAAATCCAGTCAATAGCAGATTGCTTGTAGCGTTTTTTATACTGGCCTGTGGAATTGTCTTCGGGCAAGACTGTGTAAAAAGTTCGGATATCATAACCAACGCTAATATTACCTCCACAAGTTCAGCGCTATCAGATAAAGAATCCGCGCCAAACACAGGGATAAATGAATTGATGCAAGGGAATGAAGATATTACAGTATATCCTAATCCGGTTTCATCGGAGTTGTGGATAAAGAATGTAACAGGCGCTTCAGGCTTACTACATGGAGAAATTTATAATACTCTTGGCCAAATGGTTTCAAGTTTTCAAATAACAGACCTTACTACATCCATCCCAGTTTATCGGTTAAGTAGTGGAACTTATTTCATTAAACTTTACAATGATAAAATGCAGATGGTTAAAAAATTCAGCAAGCTTTAAATTGTTTTTAGTGTGTTTGGTTAAACAAGAGTAAGCTTTTCTAAGCTGAGTTTAGTCCCTGAATTCAGGGACTTTTTATGGTATCAAGCCATTTAACACTATTTTCACGGGCAATAAGGTTTAATTACGGGTATATTATCCATTTCTACGCTAACGGAGACAGTGTATTTTTTGATTATCATGACATCTACCTGAAAGTAACACTGTAAAAGATGCTAGCCCATATTTACGCAGTGTACAAAATAGAAATTGATACCCAAAACATTGGCATTTTCGCCCACATTTTTAAGCAGAAGAGGGCAGAAATGAACGGAAGCGACATGCGGTAAACCTTTCCAAAGGTTTGATTCTATTATGGCACGCTTTAAACGCAGTATTTATTAGGATGTCCCAAGCGGATTCGAACCTTTTCTGCAAAGCTATTGATTTTAAACCACATGCAAAATACAAATTTTATCGCCCGAAGCAAAACCGAAACATTTTCAATTCGCACAGCATTGGCAATAATATTAAGGAGCAAGATTGGTTTAAATTCCCTGAAATTATTTTCACTTTATTCAGCAAAAAGAATCATGTGGAAAGCGAAGCAACCGTTTATACGGTAGTTTTAATGATATTATTAATAAAACAGAAAAGCCCATTCCAATTGAAACGGGCCTTTCCATTCTAAATCAAAATCAACTTACTCCTTTACTATCTTTTCAGTGTATTTGTTACCCGTAGCTAACTCCGTAATTTCAACAAAATATACTCCCGAGTTTAATGAAGATATATCAAGTGTTGTTTGCTTGTTATAGTTTTCAGTTGTGCTTATTATTTGGCCAACTAAATTATACATTGTAATTACTTTAGTTCCAGTATAGTTATCGGAAATAATATTTACAGCATTGGTTGAAGGATTAGGGTAAATACTGTATCCTGCTGCTTTGGCATTAACTTCATTAACACCCAATGCAGTAGAAGTTCCCCATACTGCAAAATTATCGTACCTGTCGTTACCACTGCCAGTAGTTCCGCCACGCGACGAAATACCTGCAAGCATTAATCTTAAAATGAAATTGGCATTATTATTAACGCTTGCATCGGTGGTAAAATTTATTTGAACAGGATACCATTTACTGGCAACTGTAGTTGGATTAATGACTTGTAATGTATCTGGGCGGCGAACGCCTCCAATATTAAAGGTATCCATTGCTGTAGTTAAATTCTTCCAAGTAGTTCCGCCATTGGTGCTATAGGAAAAGATGTTATATAATGCACCTTTGGAACTTGAAGCAGAAATTGCAAATTGCAACTGAATATTCGTATAACCTGTAGTTGGAATATAAAGATACATTTCACAACTATCGGAAGGATTACGCGCCTTTAAATATGCATTTCCCTCTGCGTAGCCACTATCACTTTTGGTAAAATATGTATATTTATTACTGCTATAATCATAAATAGAGGCTCCACCCGGGCCTGTTCCATCCAAAATACTGTCTCTAGTGCGCTCTCCTACTACTTCCATCCCAATGGCACTGTATAGTGCAGTAGGACGATGATAAACAATATGTCCGGCTGTAAGTCCTACTGCAACATAGTTGGCAGTTAATGGCCATGTAGCATTATTACTATCAAGGCCACCTGATGTGGCTGCAAAGTTTGCGTAGCTGTATGCAGTTCCAAGGCTATCGCCGCCGCCGCCAGCCAAAGTGCCACCAGCTATAGGAGAGCGCACACTGTTAAAATCCCAAAATTGGATAAGTGTTGAAGGGTTTGTTGATACTTGTGCATTTGTTTTTGGCGCTAAAAATGCCAAAGCAAATGGAAGAAGCAAATAGTGCAATTTTGTTTTCATGTTGTTTTGTTTTTGTATTATAAGTTTAATTTGACGATGTAAGATTACGTCAAGCATCTTACTCTAATATTACTTCCATATTATAAAATCATAACCCAAAAGTATTTATACTAAAATGCTGTTGAAAATGCTGTAAGGCTATTGCTTTCCCTCCTCTTATAGCGGTTTCAATGCCTCTATATCGTATTAAATTTTTATTAAGAAATTACTTGAACAAGAAATAAATCAAGCTCTCTGTTTACGTTTGCCGCCCGAATAACACTACGAAAAAATTGCTAAACATGAGAAAGATAAATCTATATATACCTATAATAATTGCTTTTTTAGGAATACAAGTGTCCTCAGCGCAACTTCCTCCCAATGATACAATTAAAGTTATGGCTTATAATACACTTGGCTTTGGGCCTGGTTCTTGTCAAGATCAAGGCGTAGCAACACAAGATACTATGATGCACTTATATGCAGATTTGAAAACCATTATTCAGTTTGCTAAACCTGATATTATAGGCTTGGATAAAATGCAATGTGTAAAAACAAGCCCTTCCGACTTTCAAGGAATTTCATCTCCCTATTTTCCCGATACAGTTATTTCAGAATGTATTGGAACAAATTTTTCTTTCTGCCCTTTTACTGATTTATCGGGTGGACAAGATGGTACTTCGAGTTTAATTTTCTATAACCATAATAAAGTAGGCTATGTTTCAACAATACCTCTATATACAGGTCAGGAAGATTTCGACCTTTACAAATTATATTATAAAGATCCTCTTTTATCGAGTACACATGATACTACATTCCTTTATGTGGTTCTTTGTCATACTATATCAGGCTCATCTTCTACAGGAAGAGATGCACAGGCCACTGCTGTAATTAATGCAATAGAAGCAAGATTCTCCCACATGCCCAATCTAATTTATATGGGAGATTTTAATACCCATAATTCCTCTGAGCCCGGGTATCAACTTATTACTCAAAATCCCGATACCAGCTATATAATGAATGATCCGCCTTTTTATCCGGATGCCCAATTAACATACCCGCTTAACTGGAATAGTAATCCCAGTTGTTCAAAATATCTTACTACAACTACACGTTCAACTACTCTTCCTAATTCATGTGGAACCACCGGCGGTGCAAAAAATTGGTATGACCATATTTTTCTTTCACGCTGGATAACAAATGGTGTTGATTTCATTTCTTACATTAAAAATTCGTACACTACAATTGGTAACGATGGAAATAGGCTTGGTGTATCAGCAAA
>Ga0207023_10084_pt1 | contig 26657 bp, 32 predicted proteins | sample Alteio_BWMinCont_47_FD_153464 | JGI IMG/M metagenome (GOLD analysis project Ga0207023, IMG submission 153464) | Enriched cells from forest soil in Barre Woods Harvard Forest LTER site, Petersham, Massachusetts, United States -... | ecosystem: Environmental > Terrestrial > Soil > Temperate forest >... | reverse complement strand
TTCCGATAAAAATGTAAATCTTGAATTTAACAAATCGATTAAAATGGATTTGTTAAAAACTGACATTGGACATAAATCGATTATTTTTAATGGCTTTACTGACCTTGAAATAACTTTGCCAATAGCAGAACTTGCAAAGCAAGGTGGATTAATGATAGATGTTGGTGCTAACTTTGGTTATTTTTCATGCTTATGGGCAGGCGAAAATCCTAATAATAAAGTAATCGCGTTTGAAGCAGCCCCCGCTAACGTTTTTTCGATTACGAACAACATTAATAAAAATGAGCTTGGTGAAAGGGTTACTATCATTCCGATTGCTGTAGGAAAATCAAAAGGTACTTTACAATTCACTTCTGGAGGCCAAAGTGATCAAACCGGATGGGGCGGGTTAACGGTTTCTGATGACGATAAAAACATTACTGTAAATGTTGACACATTGGATAATTACATGGACGGTAATAATGAAACAATTAGCGTGCTGAAAATTGATACAGAAGGAGCAGATACATGGGTTTTATATGGCGCGGAAAAGCTTTTGAAGGAAAAGAGAATCCAACATATTTTTTTTGAATGCAACCCTGTTAGAATGGCGCTTTTAAAAATCGGGCAGCATGAATCCATCGATTTTTTAAGAAATCTTGATTATACTGTTGAGACAACATCGCCGAGGGCATTTTACGCTTATCCCAATAATTAAACAATTTACCTTTGATCTTTCAAATGCAAGCTTAGAATTCTAGGGTGTGATAATTCATGTCAAAGTTTATATTTACGGTAATTAAAAAAAAACATCTTTCATTCACCGCCGTTATATATCCGGTTTTTAAAGATCATTGCTGTAATTAAACTTATTTGTATGCACAAAAATATCAACGCCACATTCCTTGTCATTATGTTTCTTGCTTTGCCATTCTTATCAAAAGCACAGTTAAGCAAACCAAATTATGAGCGGGGCATGTATACCGCTAAAGGCGATACTTTACCCTATCGCATCTTATTTCCAGAAGGATTTGATCCGGCAAAAAAATATCCGCTAATTATTGTTTTGCATGGTTCCGGTGAACGTGGTAACGATAACCAGGCCCAACTAGCACATGGCAGCGATCTGTTTTTAAAGGCTGATGTTCGTGAGCAATTCCCGGCAATTGTGGTATTTCCGCAATGCCCGGCTAATGGTTTTTGGTCGGATGTGAGCTTTAAGGCAGATACCAATGGAAATAAATTTATTTTCCCAACTGATGCCAAACCAACCAAAGCCATGACGGCGCTGATGGGAATGGTTGATGAGTTTTTAGAAAAACCTTTTGTAAATAAACACCAGGTATATGTTGGCGGCCTTTCTATGGGGGGGATGGGTACATTCGAGATCATCGGTCGCGAGCCAAATATTTTTGCCGCGGCATTTTCAATTTGCGGTGGCGATAATACCCTGAACGCTAAAAAATACGCTAAAAAAGTGCCGTTGTGGATATTCCATGGTGAAAAAGATAAAACAGTTTCGGCCGATCACTCCATTGTAATGGTTGAGGCCATTAAAGCGGCCGGCGGGCAACCTAAGTTTACCCTATATCCTAACGATGACCACGATAGCTGGGACGATGCTTTTGCTGAACCGCAGTTGTTGCCGTGGTTGTTTTCGCATAGTAAATAATTAATCTTCAATATCATTGTCATTCTGAGCGGAGCGAAGAACTATCTCTTGAGCGATAGCGAAAAATCTTCTAATTGTGCAAAGTTCGCTATGCATATCGAAGAAGATTTTTTGCTATCGCTCAAGAGATAGTTCTTCGTTCCTCAGAATGACAAAACGCTTTCTCATTTTTTTTATTTAATATTTGTAAGGTTTTAATATGCTTGCCGACTAAGCAGTATCAAAACTTGACCAATATTAATTAAATGAGCGCCGAAAGCAATCAACTAGATCCGCATACCTGGGTAAAATCGCATGCCGATTACTTGTATGCCTATACCATAAAGCGAATTTCTGACGAAGAGCAGGCTAAGGACCTTGTGCAGGAAACCTTTTTGGCGGCTTTAGAAAAAGTAGACAGGTTTGAAGGCAAAAGCTCCGAGCGTACTTGGTTAACTGCTATTCTTAAAAATAAAATAATCGACGTTTACCGCAAAAAATCTTCAGGGTTAAGGAAAGATGTGCAGGCAGCTGAGCATGAACAGGAAGATTTTTTTGAGCATGATGATGGCCATTGGCGGTCTGCCCATGCGCCGCAGACTTTCGGGATTGAAGACGTGGATCATTTAGTTAATAAGGAGTTTAATAGCATACTGCAAATGTGTTTACAAAAGTTGCCGGCGCTATGGATGGCGGTATTCACCATGAAGCATATGGATGATGCTGATACCACGCTGATATGTTCGGAACTAAAGGTAACCCCATCAAATTTTTGGGTAATTATTCATCGTACTAAGCTTAATCTGCGAGCATGCCTTCAACGGAATTGGGAATAAATTTTAAGCTATGAGTCAGTTAAAAAAGATACAGTACAATTGTAAAAAGGCCACATTTCTAATCGAAAAGAAAATGTTGAGCCGTATTACTTTTCGTGAGCATATAGAACTGCGCATACACCTGATGGGCTGCTCGGTTTGCCGTATATATGGCAAACAAAGCCGTATTATAAATGATATGGTTCGCCAGCTTTTTAAAAGCTCGATGCCCGGCGAGGCAAAGCTTGATGACAGCTTCAAAAAAGAACTACAAGAGCGTATCGAAATAGAGTTGAATAAAAATTAAATAGACTGTAAGGTTTGTAAGTTGAGAGCGACTAAGCGTGTAAATATCAAAAGATAAAACACATGAAAACCAACGTAAAAAAATCATTATTATCAGTAGCCGCTATGGCATTTTTGTCACTTTGTTTAACCATCAATGCTAATGCATCAGCAATACACACAGTTGCTGTTAGTGATACCGGCAAAATGAGTAAGATGAGCAAAATGAGCAAGCCATCAAAAATGAAGGCTAAAAAAATGGACAAGATGAGCAAAATGAGTAAGGATAGCTCAAAAATGTCGAAAATGTAGGGTTGTTGTTTAAAGATGAAGAGGGTGGATTAATTCCCCCTCTTTGTTTTATATTTGTGATCATCCCCCTGATTACAACGTATATCAACCATGAAAAAAATAATTATTTTGCTTTTATTATGCAGCGCTACTGCAACATTTGCCCAGCAAACCGAGACTCAAACCCATGAGTTTGCTATTACCGGAAAGGTAAAAATAGGATCCATCATCACCATGGATTCTTTGAATAGCTATCCGCTAAAAACCATCGGCAATATTAAAGTTACTGATCATACCGGGGCGTTCAAACATCAGGACGACCAGTTAAAAGGTGTTTTACTGAAAGATATTCTTAACCATTCGGAATGGTTGCTGACACCGCATTTATTCAGCAGTATGTATTTTACCTGCGTGGGTGCCGATGGCTACAAAGTTGTTTACTCGTGGAATGAGTTATTCAATACCGAAATAGGGGATAACGTATATATTGTGATGGAGAAGAATGGCATCAAAGCCGATAAACTAACCAGCAGTATCCAAATGGTATCCATGCTCGATTATAAAACCGGAAGAAGGTACTTGCACAATTTGGATAAAATTGTGGTGAGTATTGCAGAGTAAACTTGATCTGTAAGGGTATGCGGTTACATCCGACTAAGTAATAAAAATGTTTATGAAAAAAATATTACTAATTGTTGTTACTGCATTTCTCTGTTTAAATGTAGTAGCCCAAACAGGTTTAAAAAAGGGTGAAGTTGCCCCCGCCTTTACAGCGGTTGATAACACAGGGAAAACCCTTAATCTAAAAGCATTGTTAAAAAAACACGAAGCAGTGGTGTTGTTTTTTTATCGTGGGCAATGGTGCCCGTATTGTAACAAACAGATTAGCCATTTACAGGATTCATTGCAGCTATTAACGGCAAAAGGTGTTTATGTTATTGGTGTTACCCCTGAAACAGGTGAGAATATCAACAAAACAATTGATAAAACGCACGCCTCGTTCTCTATCATTCAAGATAAGAACTACACCATTATGAAAGCTTACCAGGTTAATTATGTAGTTGATGGTGCCATGCTGGCCAAACTAAAAAATTATGGAGTCGATCTGGAAAAGAACAATGGTAATACAGATCACGTTTTACCAGTGCCGGCAACTTATATAATTGATAGTTCAGGCAAAATTATTTACGCTCATGTAGATAAAGATTATACTAAACGCCCACCGGTTAGTGATTTATTGAAAGCGTTGAATTAAAACGTTAACTCTTTTGTCATTTCGACCAGAGGGAGAAATCTTCTATAACTTGCAAAGCGAATATGCCGGGTGCAGAAGATTTCTCCCTCTGGTCGAAATGACAATAAGGTTGTTTTACCTCTCCGTATCTATCGCCAACTCCCCATCACATAATCCATCCAACTCCTGAGGATTATGAGTAACAATCAAAACAATCAATCCTAATTCCGCGAATAAAACCTTTAGCTCGTCAATTAAAACCCGTTTCATTTCATGGTCGAGTGCTGAGAAAGGTTCATCCATCAACAATAATTTCGGTTTGATAGCTAGCGCGCGCAGGATTGCTAAGCGTTGCTGTTGCCCGCCGGATAGATGCTCTGGTTTATGTGTAGATAATGTTTCCAGCTTGCCGATTGTCAATAGGCGATCAATCCAGCCTACGTCCTTAGTAGCATATTCCAAATGCTCACGCACCGTCATGTTGGGGAACAGGGCATAGTTTTGGAACACAAAACCAACCATTCTTTTTTGGGGCGATAATGCTGTTTTGGTGGAGGTATCCAGCCAGGTAATACCATCAACTTTAATAATACCTTTTTCGGGAGTTATCAGTCCGGCTATGATCTTTAAAAATGTGGTTTTCCCCGCGCCGGATGGTCCATAAATTTTGGTGATACTACCATCAGCAAATTCCTCCCTGTTAACCTTTAACCATTGCTGCCCGCTGTAAGCTTTTAGCTTTTTTTCAATATTGATCGAGATCATTCCAGCGGGCTTTTAGCTTGTGTTTTGTTGAAGATGAATACACCTATCACCAAAACAAATGTGATGCAAAATAAGATAAGCGAGTAAGTATTGGCCGCCGAATAATCCATATTCTCCACCGAATCGTAAACTGCGATAGAAGCTACCCGCGTAACATTAGGGATGTTACCACCGATCATCAACACCACGCCAAATTCGCCCAGTGTATGGGCAAAGGTGAGCACCATAGCCGTAAATAATGACGGCTTTATATTAGGCAACAGTACCCGAAGAAAAGTCTCTCGTTCGCTTTTGCCTAAGGTGTAAGATGCTTGTGATAATGATGCCGGCAATTGTTGCAAAGCTGATTTTATAGGCCCCATCATAAACGGCATGCTATAAATAACTGAGGCCAGTACCAAGCCTTGAAAAGAGAATACGAATTGTAAATCAAACGCATCATGCAGCCATTTACCCACCCCATGCTGCGGACTGAACGCCAACAGTAAATAGAACCCCAATACCGATGGCGGCAAAACCAAAGGCATGGTAATAATAGCCTCGATAATGATCTTGAAGAATGAGCGCCCTTTGGATAACCACCAGGCTAATGGCAGGCAAATAGCAAGCAAAATTAGCGTAGTAATGCATGCCAGCTTTAGTGTGAGCCAAATTGGGGTTAAATCCATTTACTCTACAATATAGCCATATTCCTTAAATATGCGTTTGGCATCGGCACTCAAAATAAACTGGTAAAATTTCTCGGCGTTGGGGTTTGTCTCGCCATGTTTTAATACCACAATTCCTTGTTCAATAGGTGAGTAGGTTTTTGGGTCGATTGCTCTCCAATAAATTTTTTGCTTGCCTTCAATATCCTTTACCAAAGACTGGGTAGTAAAACCAACATCAACCGAACCTGTGGTGATGTAAGTGTTCACCTGAGATATACTTTCACCTATAACTATTTTGCTTTGTATTTCGCTCAAAATGCCTTTTAACTTTAATGTTTCAGTAGCTGCTTTACCGTATGGCGCGATTGTGGGGTTGGCAATGGCCACCTTTTTAATTGCCGGGGTAAGTAGCATGCGTTCCCAGTTGTCAAACTCAATATCCTTAGTGCTGCAAATAATTAAACTCCCTTTAGCGTAAACAACAGGTTTTTTTGAGGCAAATCCGGTAGTGTATAATTTCTGCGGAAAATCCATATCGGCAGATAAAAAAACATCAAATGGCGCGCCGTTACTTATTTGAGTGGTTAAGTTGCCCGATGAACCTACAATCGGTTCAACAACAACACCTGTTTTTTTGGTAAAATCGGCCCCTAATACTTTTATTACTGATTGCAGATTAGCAGCCGCAGCAACCTTTAAAGTTTGCGCAAATGATACTGCCGGCATTAACAGGCAACTAACCACCAAAGCAAGCCGTATGTATAATTTTAGTTTGGTTAAAATATTCATCTTTATAGGTATTGTAAATTAATGCTAATATAAATACTAAGCGTTGTATTTTGGAAAGTATTTAGCTTTGTGATAACGTAGATTAATAGCCATCATTAAAAACAAAATTGTTCTAACATTGTAAATAAGCTAATCAACAAAACCCATGAAAAAACTCATCCTCTTCGCATTTATTATTTGTAGTAGTGCCATAGCTTTTGGCCAAAGTAATATGGCATGTTGTAGCAAACCATCGGCCACAAAACAATTTGCTATGCTGGCAAATGATAAAAGGTTTGTGATGTCGCATCCGCAGCCAAAAACTATGCATTTTCAAAGCAGTATAGGCAAAGCCATAACTTATAGTACACCAGACGGCAAAACAGCTTACGCCTATGAATTTAAAGCAAAAACGCCCACTAATAATTATATTTTGGTGGTTCACGAGTTTTTTGGTTTGAATGACTTTGTAAAGAAAGAATCTGAAGACATATACAACGATTTAGGCAATGTAAACATCATCGATCTGGATCTATACGATGGTAAAGTTACCGCCGACCGCACCGAAGCCGCTAAATTAATGCAGGCAGTAAAGGATGATCGTGCTATCGCGATTATAAAAGGCGCTATCGCTTATGTTGGCCCTAAAGCGCACATAGCTACTTTAGGCTGGTGCTTCGGCGGTGGATGGAGCTTGCAAGCTAGTTTGCTAGCAGGTAACCAGGCGGTAGCCTGTGTAATGTTCTACGGTATGCCTGAGCAGGATGTTAATAAACTTAAAACGCTGCATACCGATGTATTGGGTAATTTCGGTAACCAGGATGCATGGATCAACCCAAAGGTAGTAGCCAAATTTGCTGCCGATATGCAAGCCGCCGGTAAAAAATTATATCTGCATCAATACGATGCAGGTCATGGTTTTGCTAACCCAAGCAGCCCAAGCAGTAATAGTGCTGCTGCTGCTGATGCATATAAAAATACCATTGCTTTTTATAAGGCAAGATTGAAATAGTTGGTAGGCAATAGTTCATGGTTAATAGTCATAGTGTTTTCTATTAACCATGAACTATCAACCATGAACCAGTCATGAACCATCAACTTTTTGTAACATTGCAGAAAAAACTCATACCCCTTGTTAACCAAAGCAGCTAAAAAAATATTTTCTCTCCTGATTAAAGTCGGGGTTTTGGTTTTGGCTCTGGTTTACATCTACCACCAGTTTATTGAAAAAGGTGATAGCTTAAAACGTTTCCAGCAACTGGTTAATCATATCAGTCAGCAGCAAGTTACTATCACCATGTCGGCAATTGTGCTGCTGATGCTGATAAACTGGATACTTGAATCCGTCAAATGGAAATACCTGATCAATAGGGTTCAGAAAATATCAATCTGGGAATCTATCGAGGCCGTTTTTTGCGGATTGACCTGGGCCATATTCACACCAAATCGTTTAGGCGAATATGCTGGTAGGGTGTTATTCTTACCCAACCGTAAACGTATACACGGTGTATTTGCCATGGCGGTAGGAGCATTCGGACAAAGCGTTATAACCAATGTGCTCGGCGCATGCGCGCTGATGTGGTATTTGTATACCTATTCGCATTTAAACATCTATATCTACATCTGGATATTTGTTTCGGCTATTATTTTTATGGTGTTTTTCCTGGTGTTGTTTTTCCATATTCAGTGGATCGTAAAGCTGCTGGATTACATCCCCTACGTAAAAAAATACCACCGCTTTTTCGACATCATGGGGCGTTATACCAAATCCGAACTATTCAAAATAATGGGCTTTTGCATGGCGAGGTTTGCTGTATTCTCGTTTCAATATTACCTGGTAATACACCTGCTGATACCCGAAATGCCTGTAGTACAAATGATGCTGATGGTGCTGATCCTGTTCTTTGTACAATCGGCCCTGCCATCTCTGGATCTGCTGGATGTTGGCGTACGCAGCGCTACCGCGAGTGTACTTTTCGCGCATATTACTACCCAATCGTTGGCTGTTGTAGCGGCAGTTTCATCAATTTGGCTGATAAATTTAATTATTCCCGCTATTTTAGGCTCCGTATTTGTTTTTAAACTGAAATTCTTTGATCGTAACGTATAGTATTATTTCTCTATCGCTAACCGGCTTGTACCTGTTAGTGCTTATTTATTTGATAAAAGGCTGGTCGAATTTAAAACGACCCAAATTGGATGTGGTTGACTTTAAAACCAAAGTAACCGTACTCATCGCCGCCCGCAACGAGGAGGAAAAGATAGCCCTTACCATTAACGATATTTTGGCGCAGGATTTCCCCAAACACCTGATGGAAGTTATCATAGTTGATGATCATTCTACCGATCGTACAGCAGAGATCATCCGCAGTTATGCACCGCAAGGCATCAAGCTATTGCAGCTGAATGAGGATAAGCCCCTCAACTCCTACAAAAAGAAAGCCATAGCCGAAGCCATCAACCAATCAACCGGAGAATTGATGGTTGCCACCGATGCCGATTGCCGCATGGGCCCAAAATGGTTATCATCCATCGTAAATTATTACGAAACCCGGAACCCGGTTATGATCTCCTCTCCGGTTACCTATTTTGAAGAGAAGAGCCTGTTCGAGAACCTGCAAACTTTAGAGTTTGGCTACCTGGTAGCTATGGGTGCTTCATTCATTGGTAATAACAAGGCATCCACCTGCAATGGCGCCAATTTCGCTTATCGTAAAGATGTATTTTATGAAGTGGGAGGGTTTAAAGGCATTGACGAACTAGCATCCGGTGATGATGAATTACTATTACAAAAAGTAGCCGAGAAATATGCTGATAAAATAGCCTTCCTGAAGCTATCAGAAGCCATTGTATACACCCACGCCAAGGCAAACCTGAAGGAGTTCCTGAACCAGCGCCGCCGCTGGGCATCCAAATCCACCAAGTATAAAGACAAAAAAATAGTAGCCCTTGCAGTAGGTATCTGGCTGTTTAATGTGCTGATATTGGTGAATGCAATATTGAGCTTTTTTGATGTTAGGTTTTTCTATCTATTCCTTGCTCAATATGGGTTAAAATTTATCTTCGAGGCCATATTCTTGCTACCGGTAACTGCGTTCTTCAAGCGTAGAAACCTGATATGGCTGCTATTCCTGCTATCACCCATACACATCGTTTATTTTGTTTATGTGGGCTTAATCGGCAACACCAAAAAGTACGTTTGGAAGGGTAGGACGGTAAGGTAGCGCTGCTATACTATACCATGACACAAGCGGCGTAAAAGAGTAATAAAAAGTCCCAAAATGTCCATAAAAAGGTGATTTTTGGATCATATTTTAGTCTTTTTTAGGCTGAAAAACACCCATTTTAGTCGTGAAAACGATTGAAAAGCATCATTTTTTGCTTGCTTTTACTTGATTTTTGATGGAAAATTGAGTGTTTTGGTAGTTTCTGCTTTCCTGAAAATCCTTGTCATTTAGAGCATCGGAAGAAATCTTCTTCTCTAGCCATATACTGGCCTACGTTTAACAAGTGTAGACACTCATTACAATACACATAATTTATTTTTGAGAGCATATAACATTTTATTAAAATTGTTGTTTCAATATAACAAAAATGTTACAAATGAAAAAAATAGAATTAAAAGTGATTATTGTGAGTATGTGGATAGCCACAGCAAGTATGTTATACTCAGGTTGTAATTCATTTACCAAAACACAAAAAGGAGCAGCAATAGGTGCAGCCGGTGGGGGCATCTTAGGGGCATTTATTGGCAGGGCAGCAGGCAATACTGCAATTGGTGCTATTGTTGGAGGCGCTGTTGGCGGAACCGCTGGCGGTTTGATTGGTCATAAGATGGACAAGCAGGCTGCCGAGATAAAGCAATCAGTAGCCGGCGCCTCCGTAACCCGCGCAGGGGAAGGTATATTAGTAAAATTCGATTCAGGGATTTTGTTTGATATCGACAAAACTTACCTTAAACCCGATGCACAAAATAGCCTGAAACAGCTGGCTGTATCGTTGCAAAACAACCCTCAAACTAACATTCTCGTGGTCGGTCATACCGATAGCACCGGAACGGCAGCCCATAACATGGATCTTTCTATAAGAAGAGCGGGAGCGGTGAAATTATTTTTGGTACAGCAGGGGGTAGATGGAGCACGCTTAACCACCCAAGGCAAGGGGGAAACAGAACCCATCGCATCAAACAGTACAACTGACGGCCGCGCGCAAAACCGTCGTGTAGAGATTGTGATTGTTGCAAATGATCAAATGAAGCAAGAAGCAGCACAAGGGCAATAATGATGAAAATTATGAAAAGGAAATTCCAAATATCAATTCTGATGGCCTCCTTAATATTGGCCATTTTATCCTGTTCAACAGTTAAAAAACTTCCTGCAACTGTTGCCGGTGCTTCGCGGGCAAGGTTTGTGGGTAATTGGACGCTTACTAAGGTAAGCTATGACGGCTTATTGCCGGGCACCGTTCAGGCTATATTTAACCAGGCAGCTCCTGAGGCCTTTAATGGCAGTACATGGAATTTAACCAATAGTGGTAACGGTATCTACACCCTAAGTAATGGTACCTCACAAACTATTTTCTGGTCTTACAATAACAGTAATGGCGAGGTTTTTCAGTTTAAGAAACTATATCAGGGAGATAGCGCCGGTAAGGTACAGCAAGGCTATCAATTAATTGTAGCAAGTATTGACGGCACTAATATGATACTAAGATTACCGGTAAGCCTTGGCGACAAAACCGCTTATGTTATTCTTTCGTTTTACAAAGCAAAATAATGTAGCAAACTGATCTGGGAAACAGGCTCATCTTGTTGTCATTTCGACCGAAGGGAGAAATGACAACAAGTATAAAAGATGCTCACTGTTTTTACCTCTATATCGCACAGCGATAGAGAAGTCGACCACTGCAGCGTAGCCGGGTGAGTATATTTTATTACACTAACTGTATCTGTTTTCCGAATTAAATAACTTACTTTGTAAGTTAAAATACTGTTAAGAATGGCAATGCAGGTACCCGCCGGGAATTTACTTCAAAACATACAATACCCCTCTGATCTAAAGCAACTTACAGAGGCTCAACTCGAGCAGGTTTGTCAGGAATTACGCCAATATATTATAGATGTGGTATCGGTAAATGGCGGCCATTTTGCCGCGAGTTTAGGTGTTGTTGAATTAACTGTGGCCCTGCAATATGTACTTAACACCCCTTACGACCAGTTAGTTTGGGACGTTGGTCACCAGGCTTACGGCCATAAAATATTAACCGGTCGCCGCGATCAGTTTCATACCAACCGTCTTTATAAGGGCATAAGCGGCTTCCCTAAACGTTCTGAAAGTATTTATGATGCCTTTGGCGTAGGGCATTCTTCTACCTCTATCTCGGTGGCATTGGGTATGGCCGTTGCGTCGCATTATAAAGGCGAAACCGACAGGCAGCACGTTGCCGTTATCGGCGATGGCGCCATGACCGCGGGTATAGCTTTTGAAGCATTAAACCATGCCGGTATCGAAAACTCGAACCTGTTGGTTATCCTGAATGATAATAACATGGCTATTGACCCTAACGTGGGTGCTTTGAAGGAATATTTAACAGATATTACTACATCCAAGCCTTATAACCGTTTTAGGGATGATATTGCTACGGTGCTTACCAAAATATCGGCAATGGGGCCAGATGCTTTTAAATTCGCTAAGAAAATTGAGAAAAGCATTAAGGGCACGCTACTTAAACGCAGTAACTTTTTTGAGGCATTGCAATTCCGCTATTTTGGGCCGATTGACGGGCACGATGTAGAGCATTTGGTTAAAGTGCTTAAAGACCTGCGCGATATACCGGGGCCAAAACTATTGCATTGCGTTACCACCAAGGGCAAAGGTTATGCTTTAGCCGAAAAAGACCAGACCAAGTGGCATGCCCCCGGCTTATTTGATAAGATAACCGGCGAAATTAAAAAGACTAAATACGATAAGCCTCAACCTCCGAAATACCAGGATGTTTTTGGCCATACTATAATCGAGCTTGCCGAGCAAAACCCTAAAATAATGGGCATTACCCCGGCAATGCCATCAGGATGTTCATTAAACCTGATGATGAAGGCTATGCCTAACCGTGCATTTGACGTAGGTATTGCCGAACAGCATGCGGTAACTTTTTCAGCCGGATTAGCTTCGCAGGGATTGATCCCGTTTTGTAACATATACTCCAGCTTTATGCAAAGGGCGTATGACCAGGTGATACATGATGTGGCTATACAAAAACTAAATGTTGTTTTTTGCCTTGACCGTGCCGGAATAGCCGGTGCCGATGGCCCAACGCATCATGGCGCTTATGATCTGGCTTATATGCGTTGTATCCCGAATATGACGGTATCAGCACCTATGAACGAGGAAGAACTACGTAATCTGATGTTCACTGCACAGCAGGACGATATGGGGCCGTTTGTAATACGCTATCCGCGTGGCAGTGGCGTTATGGTTGACTGGCAACGCCCAATGAAAGCCATACCTGTTGGCAAGGGCCGTAAAGTATGCGATGGCGAAGAAGTTGCCATACTAACCATAGGAACCATTGGCAACGAAGTGGTAAAAGCTACTACCGAACTAAACACCGAAGGTTATTACCCTGCTCATTACGATTTGCGTTTTGTAAAACCTTTGGATGAAGCTTTACTGCATGATGTTTTCAAGAAATTCAATAAAGTAATTACTGTTGAAGATGGTTGCCTGGAGGGTGGTATGGGAAGCGCTGTATTAGAATTTATGGCTGATCATAAATACAAAGCTGATGTAGTTCGTCTTGGTATTCCTGACCATATTATTGAGCACGGCGAGCAGCCTGAACTATGGGCCGAATGCGGTTATGATGCCACATCAATTGCCGCTAAGGTTAAAACCATAGCAGGTAAACGCAAAGCGCATACGATTGCATCTTAAATGTGCAGATGAGAGGATGTGCAAATATGCAGATGCCACAGATGTGCAGATTTCAAAATGCGTATGTCCAGATGATTACAATGCTTCTTCTAAATCCCTATCTGCACATTTGCACATTAATTATCATTATCTGCACATCAAATAATTAATGCGTTTTAGGAGCAGCTATATCATCGTATATCTGGCGGAATGAGCTGCGGATACCGATGGTAAACAAGGTGGTTTTATCATCATAATCAGCATTCTTTTCATCTCGATATAAAGCAGTAAGTTCTATCCTTAAATTGTATTTGGGATTAAGTACATAAGCCACTTTTCCTTCCAGATAATACATATTGGTTGTTACACCCTGGCCAATGTAGTTACCTTCCAGTTTAGCAGGGGTGGTATAATCCTGATATGGATCCATGCCGTAATCCTGCCCGGTTAAAGGGTCTTGTCCGTAATGTCCGTAATCAGCCTCTCCTGAGAAATCAAATCTTTTGTAGCTGTAATTTAATTGACCAACTAATTCCCTGAAGTTAGCACCCCAGGGGTGTGCCAATGGTGCGCCGTTACCTGTAAAGCTCAGGATAGGGCCACGTTCAGAGTAAGTATATGGTTTTACATTATTGGTTTCCAACAAATAATTTAAGCCTTGTACGCCAAACATATTTGCGCCTTTTATACCCAGCTGGTAACCATATTTATTACGGGAGCTGCCATTATCCGTAAAAAACTGTTTTGCCTGGAATTCGTCAAGCATAAATTGGCCATAGCCTGTGATACCATCGGTTAGTTTATATTTTCCTGTAAAGCCGATCAACGCGTTATCTGGCGAACCATTTGATGCCTCAAGCGGGCGTAAAAAAGTGATCGGGTTTAAATAGGTTACATCAAAACCACGCTCATGGCCTGCATCATCCTTATCATACCAAATAACCGAATCGAAGAAACCAAAGGAAAGCTTTTTGCTAACGTTCCAATCAAGGTAATGGAAAACGCCCCATTTCTGGCGAGGGTTACCATTGGCATCTAAATCCTCCGGATCATCAAAATGTGCCCACATGGCAGTATATTGTACATTACCCAGTGTGCCTGTTAATTTAAAAAATGGATAAGGTGATATGTAATCAGATAAAAAAAGCGAACGATAACCATCACCAATAAAATTTTTATCGTTACCGGCGGTAATATTTAAATACTTGTTTGGTGTGTAGGATATAACTGCGGTATAATATTGCCAGTCGTAGCTATCAAGGCCATAAACTTTAGCCCTTGCTTCGCCGGGGATAATACCGGTTTGGTTAATGTAATTCGTTTCGTAAGCCGGAAAATTACCCTGGTTGCCGTACCAACTAGCATAGTAATACAATTTAGTACCTACCGTACCGCCAATTTGAGCTCCGTACGATACTAATGAAGTGCTTTCTTTAGCGTCTGATAAATTTTTGCCCATGGTAAAGTTGGGTAGTAAATCAGCATAAAAAGTACTGTTTTTTGATTTTATGTCGATCAAATGCTCGTTAAATAGCTTATTGTAACCCCAGCTATGTTGCTTGCCATCATTATTGTAATTCATTAATGAATCATAACGACCTTTAGTTACCGAATCGATTATGTAAGGTTTAAACGCAGTATGCTCATTGGTTGAGGTTGAGTACTCGATGCCATTAAACTTTTGGTACGATTGATAGGAGTATGGCATATACTCCGACTGAGATCGGGCAACGCCAATGATGGATAGTAATAATATAATGCTTGTAAATATTCTTTTCATATTTAATATTTTATTCAAAGTAGTTAAGTGTTTTATAACCACCTTTTTTCAAATAATCGTCTCTCTTTACTAAGTGCAAATCCGACTTTACCATGTCACTCACCAAAGCCTGTAGACTGTATTTAGGTTGCCAGCCTAGTTTTTGTTTTGCTTTTGATGCGTCGCCAATTAACAAATCAACCTCGGTTGGCCTAAAATATTTCGGATCAACCTTAACCACCGTCTGGCCAAATCGTAAGGCATCAGGGTTTAAACCAAATTCACTAACCTTTTGTTCGTCAATATCAATAATAACACCTTTTTCGTTTTGATCCTTACCGCTAAACTCAACTTCTATACCTAACTCTAAAAAGGCCATTTTTATAAATTCCCTAACGGTGGTGGTTATTCCGGTGGCTATTACAAAATCTTCGGCTTTATCCTGCTGCAGCATTAGCCACATGGCTTCCACGTAATCTTTGGCATGGCCCCAATCCCGTTGCGCCGATAGGTTGCCGAGGTATAAAACATCCTGCAAACCCAAAGCTATTTTTGATACCGCGCGGGTAATCTTCCGGGTTACGAAGGTTTCGCCGCGTACCGGGCTTTCATGGTTAAAAAGTATACCATTGCAGGCATACATGTTATATGCTTCGCGATAGTTTACAATGATCCAGTAACCGTACATTTTAGCCACCGCATATGGCGACCGCGGGTAAAACGGCGTGGTTTCACTTTGCGGCACTTGCTGAACCAAACCATAAAGTTCGGATGTGGAGGCCTGGTATATTCTTGTTTTTTTGCTTAAGCCTAATAAACGCACTGCTTCCAGTATCCGTAATACACCTATCCCGTCCGCGTTGGCGGTATATTCAGGTGTATCAAAACTTACCATTACATGGCTTTGGGCTGCAAGGTTATATATTTCATCAGGTTGAATTTCCTGGATGAGTCTGATTAGATTGGTTGAATCAGTCAAATCGCCGTAATGTAGCTTGAATTTAACATTAGGCTCATGCGGATCATGGTATAGATGATCGATACGATCTGTATTGAATGATGATGCCCTGCGCTTGATACCGTGCACCATGTAGCCCTTCTTTAGCAAAAACTCAGCTAAATATGCGCCATCCTGCCCGGTAATACCTGTTATCAGAGCTGTTTTCATTAATAATATTATACCACGGTAAGTATGTTACAATATTAGAGATTTAATTGCAAAAGGCAGGTATGTGTTAGTTTGAATTTATTTTAAACTTAGGAAATAAGTTATATCCTATTTCAGGATTATTAGATTGATATTCTCTTATGAGCTTAAATTCAACCTGTGTCACTTCTGAATTAGAGGCGGTTTCAGAAGCCCATAATATGTCCCTTGTAATAGTAAAACTTTTTCTTTGTTCAGGTAAAAAATCTAATTCTATTAATTTACTCAAAGCACTGCCAAAGTAATTTATAGAATTAGTAACGTCTTGACCAATATAAATTTTACCGTTCGGATAGGTAATCTTGTAGACGATTTTCATAAAAAAGCCACTTATTAGGTGGCTTAAATATATAAATAAGTTTTAAGAAGCTGTCTAAAAACAAAGCGTCATTGCTGTAAGCGATAGCGTGGCAATGACGATAAGGGAAGTTTACAAATTCGCAACAGCGTCTTCCAACTCCTCATACCATTCTTCGCCGTATTTACGGATGAGCGGATTTTTCAGAAATTCATGCACACGTACCTGCAATTCATCGCCGAAGGTACAGGCCGGGCTGCAAATGCTCCAGCGGTCGTAATTCAGCACATCAAATTCAGGGTATTTGGTAATGCGGATGGGGTATAAATGGCAGGAGATTGGTTTTTTCCAGGTGATGTCGCCATGCTCGTAAGCTTTTTCAATAGCGCATTTGGTGATGCCATTTTCAAATACCACGTAGGCGCATTCTTTATTTACATCAACACATGGTGTGGTGTAATCACCTTCAAAGTCGGTTACATGGGTGCCAACTCTTTCAATAGTCGCTATGCCTTTGGCGTTCATGTATGGTTTCACCTTTGGGTAGATCTCTTTTAATATATCCAGCTCGTCTGCATTTAACGGCGCGCCGGAGTCGCCCTCGAGGCAACAAGCGCCTTTGCACTTGTTTAAATTGCACACAAAGTTATTCTTCACCACATCCTCGTGCACCAATACACTCCCAACTTCAATCATCATAATTAATCTTTTATAGGATTTAACGGAAATTTAAGCCCTTTGGCTCCCGTCAAATCCATGGTTATGCTGCCCAAAATAACTTCAACCTGCGCTTTTACAGGTATACGGTTGTCATCGTCAGTAATCCACAAATATAGCTTACTATTCTTTTTAAATATACGCCCCGGAATAATAGTTGGGTTAAACTTAAGGCAATTAAATGTACCCATTGAACAAGTTACCTTTTCTTTGCCCACATAAGTTATCCCTAGCGAGTTGATGCCGTCATCCAAAAAATACTTCAGCTCAAATTTATCGCCAACGTGCATTTTTGATATATCAATGGTACGGGCAAAATAATAGGCCGATACAAAATCAAACACCTTACCTGTATACGGATACGTACCTTTATTTGCTGTTATCTTATCGGTTTCATGGTTAAAGGATACCTTATCGCTATGTTTCCAGCTGCCTTCATGCCGGTTCTCTGCATAATAATAAGGCAATAGCGTTTTTTGATCCACATAACTTTCGTACCGGTTGCGCACCTTATAAAAAACATCAAACGAGCCGGCAGTTTTACCCTCAACTACAATATGATAAGCCGGGTGGCCATCATACTTTATATCAGTATTTTCAACTTTAAGATCTGCTTCGGCAGCAGTAAAGAAACCATATTTTAAACGGTAGTTTAATTGTTCGCCTACCTTAAAAACAGGGTCATTAACCATTGTTAACTCCTGCGCCATAGTTAGGCTAATAGAACCGGTAATGAATAATAAGGTTAAAAAGTATTTTTTCATTTATGGGTGATGATCGTCTGTTGTAAGTCTCAAAGCCCGGTAATTTGACTCAAGACTTCCGGCTTAAGACTAATCTTTCCTTTTATAAATAGGAACCGTAGAGCAAGGTTCGCCAAACATCAGGCTCTTGGCTATAGGCGTTAATTTTTTCGTCAGTTCAACATAGGCTGATACCGGTACAGGTATATCGCCACAGCCCTTTAAAACGATGCGCTGGTCGCGATATTGTTCCAGATCCGCGCCAGATATACCTTTTATAAACAAAACGGTCTCTAACAGCTCCAAATCACCAAAAACAACCTCGCTAGCATGTGGTGCTAATCTATTGGCAATTAACATATATGCCCAGGCAGGCACAATAGCATCGGCGGTGCAGGTTATGGCTACATTTTTACCGGCATACTGCGCCCAGTCGTGCGTTTTTACAAACTCACGGAAATCCTTTTCGCGCAGGATAAGCTCCATGTACAGGTTATCTTTAATATCATACAAAACACGTTCGCCCTGCGGATAGAAAGAAGCGGGATCAAGCGTTACCAAACCGCTTTGCGCTACTTTATTGATTATATTTTCCTGAATGTCCATAATCTTAATTTTATTCCGGTTTTTACACCTTTGTTATTTCTCCACCTTGTCATTTCGACCGGAGGGAGAAATCTTCTTCGATCTGTAAGTCCGCTATGCCTGTTGTAGAAGATTTCTCCCTCCGGCCGAAATGACAATCTGCAATCTAATCCTATTAAATAAAAAATCCGGGAAAAGCTTAACGCTGATCCCGGATACAAAATTACTTTTAATTTGGTTATAAGAACTTAACTCTGTAATCTTTTACATTCGCCTTATCTTTCAACGCTTCCAATATACCTTGTTGTGAACGTTGTAATAAAGCCTGGCCCAATTCCTGTTTCTGCCTTAGGGCATTTGCAAGTGGTGCCGGTTTAATGAAATTATCAACCGTAAATACATAAACACCTGACTGGCCGATAACCGGAGCAGATAGTTTACCGGGTTGTGAACCGAATATAGTACCTATTAATTTATATTCTGCTGATGAACCAGGGATTACCGGGTTAGCAAAAACTATATTCTGAATAGGAACAACAGGTGAACCTGCTTTTTGCCCTACCTGATCTATATTTGATGCACCGCTAACTGCTGATTGCAATTTATCGGCAAGCGCTTTGCCTTTAACAGCAAGAAGTACTTGTGGTGCTATTTGCTTTTTAACAGCGCTTAAAGGTAATGTACCTTTAGGGTTAATTTGTGTTAAACGGGCTACTACATACTGGTCGCCGCTGGTAAATACCTGGTCAGAGAAATCGCCTGCACTTGCTTTATAAGCCCAGCGTACAATTTCGCGGCCACTGGTTATGGTATTAAATGTTGATGCTATCGGATTTAAATCAGGAGCCTTAACAATTTTCAAACCTGCTTTATTTGCCTGATCATCGAAATTATCGCCGCTTAATGTACCCAGGAATGCCTGTGCTTTGCTATAAGCTGCAGATTGTGTTGCTGAACTTGCTGTTAACAATTTATCTACTGTAGCAACCTTAATTACTTTTGATGAACCTTTTTGATCTTCTATATCGATGATATGTACACCGTATTGTGAAGTAACAATTTTTATATCGCCTTTTTTACCTTCAAAAACGGCATCTTCAAACGCAGGCACCATGCTGCCACGGCCAAAAGTTCCAAGTTCGCCACCTTTATCAGCCGATCCTTTATCAACTGAATACGTCTTAGCTAAATCAGCAAATGATTTACCACCTTCAATTAATTTTTTGATTGAATCAGCAGTTGCCAATGTTTTTTCAGGGCTGCTGGTAATAGGCAATAGAATATGCCTTGCTTTTACTGAATCAGGACCTACCTGCTCATCAACCAATTTAGAAAGCTTGTAGCTGCTGCCTGATAAGTAAGGGCCGTAAACAAAGCCTTTAGCAGCGCCAAACATAATAGAATCTATTTTTGGATCGAGCTGACCTTTGCGCTGGAATGAAAGCGGTGTTTTTGTATCGGCATTTACTTCAACAAAAAGCGAATCATTGGTGCTGGCTTTAAATGCCGGTGCCAATTTATCAACCTCCGTTTTTACAACTGCCGAATCATCTTTTGATGGTGCAGCGTTAAATATAACGTATTCAAGGCTTCTGCTTTCTTCAGGATTTTTGAATTCGCCTTTATGGTCGTTATAGTAAGTTTCATAATCATCATCAGTTACCGTAACCTTGTTGTCGGGTATTGATGTATAATCAAGCTTTACATATTTAAAATTAGCCAGTTTGTTTTTGGCTTCATAATCATCCTGGGCATCAAGCGCGTTTACGTATAAACCGTTTGATACTAATGCTAAATACTTTTCTGAACGTTTATCGTCAACAATGTGACCAATAAAGTCGTTCCAACGAATCAGCATTGGATCATCATTTTTAGCTGCAGAAATATTGTTTAAAAAGTTGTTAAGCTTCACCCTGTCAACCTGGCCGGTTTGTGGGTTTCCGAATGCCTGTACAATTTGCGGGCTTGGGTTATCGCCCTGTATTAACGAACGTTTTTCATCGTCGCTTACAACCAAGCCTAATTTGTCCATCTCAGCATTCAGGATCTTTTCATTTAGCTCCTGGCTCCAGGTAGATTCCTGTATATAGCTGGTGATCTGTGGTGTCATCTCAGTTTGGTGAGATTGTGCCTGAAAGTTGGCCGTATTCTGGTCAACCCGTTTATTAAACTCATCAACAGCGATTTTTTCGCCGTTAACTTCGCCCATCTCGGTGTTGTCACCATGAAAAAACGAACCTCCATAATGTATAACCTCGCCTGCGATGAAAGCAAACATTGCAAAACCAATAACGACGACTAGTATCATCCCCATCCGGTTGCGCAAAAAACCCATTATTCCCATAAAAAAAATTATATAATATTATTAGTACTCAAAAAAGAGGCGCAAGATACAACTTTTAGTAAAATTTTTTAATAGAAAAAAAAATAGTCAAAAAGCTGTTAATTATTGTGTTGGCGCATCCGTTACATTAAATATGCCAGTTGAGTGTGTGATGGTCCAATGAGCCATTGTTTGGTCGCTTTGAAAACCTGTCCCATTCATCACATCTCCGTTGGCCATTGTAATTTGAACAACCTTATCGGAGTGCATTGTTTTGGTATTTTTATCCCATATCAGCTCGTCTGATTTGAAGGTTTCGCCTTTTGCATTTTTGGCAACCACATTTTTATGGAACTCAAATTTGTTATCCACATCACTTTGTATAGCTGTATCGGCTGTTAAAGTGCCCATTTGCGTCATATCATCTTTATTGAAAAAAATAATATTAACGGTTTTGGGCATAAGGTTATAAGGTTTTTTGCCCTGGTACTGTAATAACAAAGGAGATAGCACACGAAAACGCACTTTTGCTGAGTCGCTGTAAATTATATCAACACCGTGTATGGTATCAACATCGGCATTAACCTGGTTTGCTGATAGCTCACGTATTTTATTGATGTCATTTTCACAGGCTGAAAACAGCGTGATACCTGTTACAATTGCCGGCCAAAATAATTTTGACAGAAATTTCGACCGACCTAACATGTTCAATTAATCAAGTTTATATTTGGTGAACCACTTGTCGTTAAGTGCGAATGATAAGTGAAAGTTAACATAATTCTCTTTTACAAGGCCATTAGCCAGAGTACCACGTGTACCTATTTCGGCAGCAAAATTTATTTTGTAGTAGCTGTTATAACCCGGCCTTAAAGGCAAGCCTAAACCAAAGGTAATTGCTTTATCGGTAATATTTGTGCTGGAGTTACCTGTTTGTACATCAACGTATGATTGGTTATATATAACCCCTAAACGATAATCAATTGTTGCCCAATAGTTTGATAATGCATTAGCATCAGGCGTAAACTGGCCTCCTAAATTATAGGTTTTGCTGTTTTGATAAGTTTGGCCTGTTACACCGGGTATACTTAATTGCGACCAGTTGCCCTGGCTATATTCCGCCCCGATTAAAAATTTATTATCACTTACAAATGTTACACCATAACGGCCTATATATGGCAAGTGCAGTTTTGCTTTAGGATCTTTTGTTTCTGAAAGTGTATCAGAAGCTACATTTTCATTACCGCTATCATCATAAGTATACTGACTCACGATATTTGTATGCTGGCTGTTTATGTTAGAGCTTAGTGTGGCAGAGTAACCCAATATTAAATGTTTACTCTCGCTAAAATCAATGGTATACTGGGCACCTATATCGTAGCTTGCACCACCAATTGCGTAACTATCTTCAATACGAGAGTTTATTGTGCCGAATAAATTTGGTATTTCTGTTGAGCTGTATTGGTGCAGGTTGCCAAATATGTACGATGCATTGGCTCCCAATAACAAATGCTTTCCTATACCGAAACCATAACCGATATACGCTTTCGACAAATCGCCCTGGCCACTATATAGATAGTTAACAGCATTTGTATCGATAACATTACCTGTGCCGAAATTCTTTTTTGTGGTTTTGTAGCTATAGCCCATTTCGCTATAAGGCTGCAAGCCAAAACTAAGCGCTGATTTTTTAGTTACCGGGAATGCAAACGCAACATGGTTAAACCTGAAATTACCATTAGACTGGCTTGCCTGGCCGGTTTGGCTAAGGCTGGTAGTATTGCCGTATATGCCAATATCAACAACTGTTAAGCGTAGGCTGCCATAACTGGCCGGGTTAACCGGGTTTAAGTTAAAATAACCGCTGAAGTTATTGATGGCTGCACCTAAGCCGCCCATACCAATAGTTTGCGGTAATGCCATTTGATCAAGGTTACCGATACCAAATTGCGAATATGGCGAGCTGGTAGTAGCTGTTGATTGTGCACTCACCCGGAAAACTGTAAGAGCAAGTAAAAATGTTATAAATAATTTAGTAAATTTAATCATTATGCTTTGTTATGGCTGCGTTTAATCCTTTAAGAACCAGGTAGGGCTCATTTTTAATATAGGGGGCAAAGATGCTATTTTTTAACAGGGTATCAAAAAAAATACCGTCGCCTCCTGTTAGTATAATATTAAGTTCGTTTTTATCTTGTTTATAGCTTGTTATAAAACCTTCAAGCTCGTATTTTATGCCGTTTTGTACGCCCGATGTTATAGCGCTTTGGGTATTATTACCACTGATTTTATTAAAGGTGTTATCCTCATTAACAACAGGTAAAGCAGCGGTATAATAATTTAATGCTTTATAACGCATTTTTAGCCCCGGTGATATACTGCCGCCCGAATAATTTAAATCACTATCTACAAAATCATATGTTATACAGGTTCCGCCATCTATCACCAAACTATTTTGGCCGGGATAAGCATAAGCCGCGCCTATAACGCCGGCCAACCGATCAGGCCCTAAAGTTTTGGGGGTTAAATAATGGTTTTTGATACCTGTGGTCATTCCAGTATTAAAATAGATCACTTTGATTTTTTCCTTCAATACCGATTCCCAACCTGTATGCTCATTTTTTACCGTGGATATAATGGCTTTACTAATATTATACTCAACCAGTATATCCTGAACTTTTATATCCTGGTCTTGATAATGGGTGATATGCACTAATTCATCCTGCTCAAAAACAGCAATTTTTGTATTAGTATTACCTATATCAATAACCAGGGTTGCCATTAGGCCTTAACCAATGCCAATATAGATTCGAAAATAGCTAAACCGTCTTCGTTGCCCAACAAACTGTCGGCAGCGCGTTCAGGGTGAGGCATTAAGCCGAATACGTTACGTTTGATATTACAAACACCCGCGATGTTCTCTAAAGAACCATTAGGGTTTGCATCCGCGGTAACTAAAGCTGAATCATCACAATACCTGAATAATATCTGGTCGTTATCTTTTAAGCTTTGCAATACATCAGCGTCAGCAAAATAATTTCCTTCGCCATGGGCGATAGGAATTTTAAGCGCTCTTTCCGGATCGATCTGCGCGGTAAGTAACGAGTTTGAAGTTTCGGCCTTTAAGTAGATGTTACGGCAAATAAATTTGCGGTTTTGATTATGTAAAAGCGCCCCCGGCAATAAACCGGCTTCGGTTAATACCTGGAAACCATTACAAATGCCCATTACATAGCCGCCATTTTCAGCAAACTTGATAACCTCGGTCATTATGGGTGAGAAACGGGCGATAGCGCCTGAGCGTAAATAATCGCCAAAAGAGAAACCTCCCGGCAAAACTATAAAGTCAACTCCTTGCAAATCATGGTCTTTATGCCATAGTTTTACTACTGGTTGGCCAGTTAATCGCTCTAATGTATAAATGATATCCTCGTCGCAATTGGACCCAGGAAAAATTACTACTCCAAACTTCATGTTACAAAACTAATATAACAGCTGAAATATGAGCGAATTTAATAGTTAAAAAGTGTTAAACTGAAAGTATATTATGCTGATAAACAGCAAAAGATATAAAGTTTCATAAAACCATTTACTGCTGCCGTGCAAAAAGTAATAGGCAAAAAACACCGCGGCGGGTATGGTACACAATAAAAAATGATTCAAATTAAACTGCGCCCGCACATAAAATGATAGGCCGGCAACCATAAAAATAAAAAATAACAGCTGAAAAGATTTACGCACCTGCACGTAACTTTTAAAGAAATTTTGCCTGAGTTTTACAAAACACAGCCCCAATATTACTATCACCGGGATAAGCACCAGGTAGTTGTAATAGTTGGTTATATTTATACGATTAGGAAACTTTGTTCCCAATGGCAGCCATATTTTATAAAATTCGCTAAACTGGTTATGCAGATAGTAGTACACAGCCAAAAAGAAGAACACCGTAGCATAACCAATAATACCGGCAATCCACTCGCGCCAGTTAAATGATCTGAAGATGATAAGCGCTATCCATATCACCAGGAAAAAAAAGATGAATGGGAAATAAATCAGCGTTCCGAGGGCTACGATCATCCCCAGATCATAAGTAGTTGATAACGCGCTCTCACCTTTATACAGGTCGAACAGTTTATATAACATCCATATCACCAGGAAATTGCAGATTAGCGGCGGACTTAAAACCAAAAACGGCGTAAATAACCCCGATACGGTTATATACATTAATGCCGGCAAAAAAGTCGACTTACCTAATAAATTATACCTGTTTACCAAAAAGTTAAGCAGCAGGGCTTGTATAAATACCAATATCCCGGCTATAAATATGTTAACAGTGGGTGAAAACACGTGCTCGTAGGCTAAAGGCACTAATGTGCGGGCAAATGTTTCAACAAAGGTGAACTCAATATTAGCAGGCGCATTGTATAAATAGCCAATACGCAGTACAACCAACAGTATTAAAAGCCATAAAGCGTTAAGCGGATTAAACCTCCTGAAGATACTGATCATCAAATATTGTTGTTAAGGGAGCAATATTAGCAGAAAAACCGCTTATGCTAAAATGCAGCGATTACTTTGCGTAAGTTTTTACCAGATTCTCCACTATAGCTGCGGTTTCATCCGGAAAGTTCACTTGTATTCTTTTATCATCATTTAGCCAATTGGCAATATGGTTGTTGAAATGTCCATCAATCTCGTTAACAACGGGCACACCCAATTTTGATGCCGACAGGGCATTACAGCGTTGCTCATATTGGCCTGTCATGGGTATCATCAGTACCTTTTTTTGTAGAAACAAGGCCTCTGCAGGTCCTTCAAAACCACCACCGGTTAACAGCCCCGCGCAACTGGCCAGGCTTTTATTAAATTCCTGGTTATTTACCGGGCATATGTGCACATTACCTATGCGGGTTACTTCTTTTTGTCGTTTGGAAAAGATGTGCCATTCCACATCGGTTTTGCTCAGGTGGCTAAGTAATGTTTTATCATCATACGCTGGCAGGTAAACGGTATAATGCCCGTTGTTTGATGTTTCCATATTACGGATCTCGCTACGGATAACCGGGGTATGGATAAAATCGGCATAGCGCTCAAAGTGAAAACCTACATGATAGGTAGTCGGCGAATAGTATTTGAACAGCCACTCGGCATAGTTCCATTTTTGCGGGCGTGGTGTGTTTGGTGATATAAATGAACATTGATGACTTAATGATACCGATGGTATTTTTTGCAGCCTGCATGCCCAGGCGCTTACCGGCTCAAAATCATTAATAATCAGGTCATAATCTTTTAGGGGCAGGCTGTGCATATCGCGCCATAGCTGCGGCAGGTTCATTATTTTAAATGTTGCCCAGTTATCAACCCCTCCTTTAGTGCCGAAAACAAAGCTAAACCCATGAAATTTATACTTAAGCGGTTGCGCCAAACTCACCTCGGCCTGTGTACCGCTAACTAACAGATCAACATCTCCATATAGCTGCAAAAGCGGCACAATTTCGCGCGCACGACTGATGTGGCCGTTGCCTGTACCCTGTATAGCGTATAGTATTTTCATGGTAATGCCGGGCGGTTGAATTTATAAAGCCGGAATAGTATTAATATTCCTACACTGCAACTTTACAATAAATCTTTTGAAATGTTTTAATAACCTTTCAAATTCCGGAAATTAAAATATTGACG
>Ga0207023_10094_pt1 | contig 26885 bp, 25 predicted proteins | sample Alteio_BWMinCont_47_FD_153464 | JGI IMG/M metagenome (GOLD analysis project Ga0207023, IMG submission 153464) | Enriched cells from forest soil in Barre Woods Harvard Forest LTER site, Petersham, Massachusetts, United States -... | ecosystem: Environmental > Terrestrial > Soil > Temperate forest >... | reverse complement strand
CCCATGTTTATGGTGTTAAATGGTACCGGATGTTTTTTTGCTTCTACAGCAAACTTGCAATCGGCTATCATTTGCCCTGCTTTCCACATTATTTGGGCATCACCTTTTCCTACCTGTATAAAATTTTGTAAATGCATTTGGGCTGCATCATACTTCTCTGTCCTGAGTTCTAACTTTCCAATATCAAAATAAATATTAGGAAAAAAATGGGGGTTTATTCTAAGTACAGCGCTGTATTGCGCTATAGCTTCTTCATCCATGCCCATGTCATCATAAATATATCCAAGCATACCTTGAGCCTCTATAAAAGTGCTATCTTCTTTTATGGCTTTTTTTAACAGGTCAATGGCGTTTGCATTTTGGTGCGAGCTATAATAGTTGGCTGCTTCATCATACAATTTTGCCGCCTTTTTGTTTCGGGTCGAAAGTTGCTCTTGCTGGCTATAGATATAACCAGAGACACAAAAAAAGGTAATTATCAGGGCAAATGCTTTTTTCATAAGAAAATAAGATACTTGTATCCGACAAAGGTCTAAAAGTTTCTTTACATAGATAATGGCGGTGTAACAATCATGTGAGAAATAAGTTTTAATATTGCAACTATATAACTATAGTATGAAGAAAGCCACATTAAAAGCATTAAAGTATCCTGTCGGCGAATTTAAAATGCCCAAAAAATTCACTGAAAAAAATATTGAATCCAAGATAAAAACTATTGCTGATTTTCCTGCTAAGCTTAAAAAGGAAGTTGGTGAAATGAATGATAAGGCGTTGGAGTACAGGCACCGCTTGGGTGGGTGGACCATTAGGCAATTGGTGCACCATGCGGCCGATAGCCATTTGAATGCTTATCTGCGTACTAAGTTAGCTTGTACCGAAAAGAATCCTACTATAGCTACATACGATGAAAGTGCATGGGCAAATACCGACGATGCCGGCGATGCTCCTGTAACTTGGTCATTACAATTATTGGAGGGTTTACATAAACGCTGGACCATGTTATTATCCGGATTAAATGCAGAGGAGTTAGCAAGAACGTATTATCATCCTGAACATAAAAAGAAGATAACCCTGAGCCATCTTATATTTCTTTATGCCTGGCATTGTGAGCATCATTTGGCACACGTAAAGCAAGCAAAAAAGCATAAAAATAAGTTCAGCTAATCTTAGCAATAAAAGATGAATTGTAAGATATATTCAAAAGGATGTATTCAACTTATATCTTATAGTTTATATCTTATAACCGGATGTTGTTTTGCTCAGAATAATTCTGAAGCCATGGCGCTTTATAATGAAGGACGCTATATTAAAGCTATAGCTGCTTTTACGGTATTGATAAAAGCGAATAAGCACGATACTACTGCTTATATTTACAGGGGGCTTTCTAAAGAGCAGCTTAAAGATTATTCCGGCGCCCGTAAAGATTTTACGAAGATAAGCAAACTGTATCCTAACGATGCCGGGCCTCATTTTAAGTTAGGTGTTTTGTGGGCTGAAACCAATGATTTATATCACTCCATAAAAGAATATACGAAAGCCATCATGCTTGATTCCTTATATGCCGTGGCATATAACAACCGCGGAAATTCTGAATATTTGTTAGGTGATGCCACTAGTGCCATGCGTGACTTTACAGCCGCGGTATGGGCCGATACTACTTATCCTGATCCACTGTATAACCGGGGGCACCTTAAAATGACTTTGAATGATTATCAAGGAGCCATTGATGATTTTAGCAAGGCAATAGACTTATTGCCATCCGATGCCGATTCGTGGTTTAGTAGGGCGCAGGCATTTGATGCCATTAATGATACGTTAGCTGCCTTGAACGATTATAGTAATGTTATTTATCTAGATTCCACCAATACAGATGCCTATTATTATAGAGGATGTAATAGGTTTAAGGTAAGGGATAACGAAGGAGCCGCCGCTGATTTCAGCGTTGTTTTGGCCGGAGATTCTAACTTATATTATGTGCGCTACTTAAGGGGAAATGCCTATGATTCACTTGGAAGATACGAAGAGGCGGTAAATGATTTTAGCGAAGCCATAAGTCTAAAGCCAGATTATGTTTCATCCTATTTTGGTAGGGGTTATGCTTATTTAAAAGAGGGAGATAAGGCAAAAGCTTGTACCGATTTTAATGTGGCCCGCTATTACAGAATACAGGGTGTGGAAAAATACGTAGATGAATACTGTATGCCACGAAGGAATAACCCTAACGGGCGATAAAATCAATTACGCAGAATAACACTTACGCTTCATCCATAAAAGGATAACGGTGATCTACCGGAGGAACAAAGTTTTCCTTAATCGTTCTTGGTGATGTCCAACGAATTAGGTTAAACATAGAACCTGCTTTATCATTTGTTCCCGATTTTCTGGCTCCGCCAAATGGTTGTTGTCCTACAACGGCACCAGTTGGTTTATCATTAATGTAGAAATTACCTGCTGCATGAACCAGCTTAGTGGTGGCCAATTGTATAGCGTGCCTGTCGGTTGCTATAATAGAACCGGTAAGTGCATAAGCGGAAGTCTTATCTACAATATCCAATATCTCTTCAAATTTCTTGTCTTCGTAAACATAAACGGTTAATACCGGTCCGAATATTTCTTCGCATAAGGTTATGTAAGAAGGATCGTGAGCCTGAATGACGGTAGGTTGTATAAAGTATCCTTCTGACTTATCGAACTTGCCGCCAATAATAACGTCTGCGTTTTTATCGTTTTTAGCATTGGTGATATATCCGGTTATTTTATCGAAAGATTTTTCATCAATCACTGCATTAATAAAGTTGCGGAAGTCTTCCACATCACCCATTTTAAAGGATTCAATGTCGGCTTGCAATTGCTCTTTTACTTCCTTCCATAACGATTGAGGAATGTATGCCCTTGAAGCAGCAGAGCATTTTTGTCCTTGATATTCAAATGCACCTCTGGAAAGAGCTGTGGCCACTTCTACTACATTAGCTGAAGGGTGTACTACTACAAAATCTTTTCCACCTGTTTCGCCTACCAATCTTGGGTATGATTTGTATTTGGCTACATTATCGCCAATGGTTTTCCATATTCCATTGAATACGGAGGTAGAGCCCGTAAAGTGTATTCCGGCAAAATCAGGGTTAGAGAAGATAACATCTCCTGCCTCAGGCCCGGACGTATAAACTAAATTGATAACGCCGGGAGGTAAGCCTGCTTTTTCAAATATTTCCATAATAAGGCTTGCGGAATATATTTGTGTATTTGATGGTTTCCAAACCACGGTATTGCCCATAAGCGCCGGTGCTGCGGGTAAGTTACCTGCTATAGAAGTAAAGTTAAATGGAGTAAGTGCAAAAATAAAACCTTCTAACGAGCGGTGCTCCATGCGGTTCCATATAAGCGGCGCCGATTCCGGTTGTTGGTGATAAATATCGGTCATAAATTGCACGTTGAAACGGAAAAAGTCTGCCAACTCGCAAACACAATCAATCTCTGCCTGAAAAACATTCTTTGATTGTCCAATCATAGTCGCGGCATTCATAGCAGCACGGTAAGGGCCGGCCATAAGGTCGGCAGCTCTAAGGAAAACAGAGGCTCTTTGTTCCCAAGGTAAGTTGCTCCAATCGTGTTTTGCTTTTAATGCAGCATCAATAGCTTGTTGCACGTGCGATGCATCACCTTTATGATATTGCCCGATAATATGTTTGTGCTTATGTGGAGGTGATAAGGTCAATACCTTTTTGGTATGGACTTCCTTACCGCCAATGTGCATAGGTATATCTTTCTTTTCCCCCATAAACTGGGTGAGGGTCTTCTTGAGTTCAGCTTTTTCAGGGCTTCCAGCTTTATACCCTAAAATGGGTTCGTTTTTTGCTACAGGAACTTTAAAAAATGCGTTAGACATAAGGTATGTATGTTAAAGGATAAGATTAAAGGAATCTCAAAGTTACAACTTTCTTCTATTTGCCGGTGTTCTTCCTCATTTTATAAAGAGGAGAATTTATAATGCCCATCCGTTGGAAGAAGTGTGTGAAGGATGTTTTAAGTACTCCCATGCCATAGGTAACACTACGTTTAAAGTTGATGGAAGAGGCTTCTTCAAAGTATTTAGTTGGGCATGTAATTTCAGCTATTTCAAATCCGGCATAAAATATTTGTGATATAACCTGATTATCGAACACAAAATCATCAGAACATAGTTCGTATGGAATGGTTTCAAGAACTTCTTTAGTATAAGCTCTATATCCTGTATGGTATTCCGACAATTTTTGTCCGATAAGTATGTTTTGAGTAAGTGTTAAACATCTATTAAAAATATATTTATAGATGGGCATACCACCATTTAAAGCTCCTTTACCTAATATTCTGGAACCAAGTACTACCGGATAAACCTCATCGGCAATTAAATAGGAGATAGCATGTATTAGCTTTGGAGTGTACTGATAATCGGGGTGAAGCATGATAACAATATCAGCTCCTAAAGAAAGGGCTTTATCGTAGCATGTTTTTTGGTTGCCTCCATATCCACGGTTTTTTTCGTGTTGTATAATATGTTTTATACCCAATCGTTTTCCTTCACCAATAGTATTGTCCTTGCTGGCATCATCCACCAAAACAACCTCATCTACCACATCAAAGGGTATCTCGTTATAGGTCTTTTCCAAGGTATGCTCGGCATTATATGCCGGAAGCACAACTACTATCTTCTTGTTTTTTATCATAATATAGACGGGCAAAAGTAATAAATACTGGTAAAGTCAAATAAGCTTAGAAAGTTAAAATTTTGTAAACTTACTTCTACTCTCTGCTTTATAAGTTTAGAACTTCTAACTTTACAAACTCAATGAAGGCTCTCTATAGATATATTATTAAGTCATTTATTGGCCCACTGGCGCTAACGCTTGTTATCGCTCTTTTTGTGCTGCTAATGCAGTTCATGTGGACCTATATTGATGACCTCATAGGTAAAGGCCTATCCGGATTGGTGATTGCCAAATTTATATTGTGGGTAACGCTTGATATTGTTCCATTGGCTTTGCCTATGGCTATACTACTGGCTTCTATTATGACGTTTGGAAACCTGGCCGAAAACTATGAGTTGGTAGCTCTGAAATCATCCGGTCTTTCCTTGCCTCGTATCCTAATGCCTTTAATAGCTCTAGTACTCCTCATTTCTATCGGAGCCTTTCTTTTTGCCAATTATGCTTTACCGGTAGTAAATTTGAAAAGAAATTCCCTTTACTATGATATAAGAAACTCTAAACCAAGTTTCAACCTTCAGCCCGATGTTTTTTATAGCGGCCTTAGTGGGTTCAGCATACGCATAGGTGAAAAAGACCCTGACCACGAAACAATGCATAATATTTTGATTTATGATCATAGGGCTAATATGGGCAATGTAAAAGTTATTACTGCAAAATCAGGTAAAATGACCATGTCGCCCGACCAGCTATATATGATATTTACGATGAATGATGGCAGCTCATACGAAGATATGATGGATAATAATCAGGCGCGCATCTCTCATCCTATGATGGAGAATCACTTTAAACAACAAACTATTTATTTTGATTTATCGAGTTTTCGCTTTAGCCGTACAAAAGAAAACTTATTTAAAAATGATTACCAGATGATGGATATGAGGCAGTTAAGCCACTCGGCCGATTCCATTAAAGCTATGCTGGATAAAAATAAGGATCACTTTAGTAAAGAGTTGTCTGCCGGATATTTGAATGTGGAAAATCCTCCAAAGCGAAATATGAGTGCAGTCGGAATCCGCTTTGTTCAGAGTAGAATGATTTTGGTAGATGCAGCAACCAACAACGTTCGCAATGCTAAAGAGCTGATAAACCAATCTTCGCAACAGTTTGATTCGGACCATGACAATATTATGTTGAGAAAGCTTGAATGGGAACGTAAGTTCACCTTTCCATTTGCTTGCTTGCTTTTGTTTTTTATAGGTGCCCCATTAGGTGCCATTATTCGCAAGGGTGGATTGGGTATGCCGGTGGTAGTGGCAGCCTTATTCTTTGTGTTGTATTACGTGCTTTCTATTATGGGGGTTAAGTCTGCACGCCAAGGCGTTATGAGTGTGTTTGTTGGTTCCTGGCTAGCCTCATTTGTACTTCTTCCCATTGGCATTTTTTTAACCTATAAAGCCTCGGTTGATTCGGCCATTTTTGAACGGGATGCTTACCTGAACTTCTTTAAAAAAGTATCTAATTTTTTTCGCTCTTCAAAAGCATAAGGCTTAAAAAATAGTACACTTTTAAAATTTTGAGATGTTACACTTTTATACGGTTTTTTTTGGTGTGATTTGAGGCTTGTACCCCTTTACCGTGGCTTAAATTAGCCTATGGTACATGTTCATTTATCAGTGTGACATCTCACTTGTTGGGGCAAATGCGTGACATTTGTTATGCAATAAATTAATAAAGGTAGAGTATAGCTTATTACTAGTGCTATACCAAATACTTGTACTTTATTCCTACCTTTTCATGGCGCAGGTTGCCGCTTTTCTTTAGTTGAGAGGCGTACTGGGTAACTATCCTTTTTAAAGTCTTTTTATTCAACTCGGGTTCTAAGTGAGCTATTGCTTCGGTAATATTATCTACAAAGCCTCCGCCCGTTTTTTGGGTAGTCCACAACACCTTTTCGGACCAGGTTAAACTCTTTGAATATTCTGCCGGTATGGGTATTTGTATTTTAGGGTCTTCACCGTATTTTATACCCTCAAAAGCCTCAATGGCCCTTTTTATGGCTGTTATCTTCTTTTCTATGGCTACAATTTCCCGTTTCTTAGCCGCAATTTCTTCCTTCATTTTGGCTTGTTTAGCCTTTAAACCTTCGGTAAAATGAGTGTCGTTTTGTGAAAGTAAACCATCCATAGTTATATTTTTATACGGCTAATATAGAGGATATTAAAATAGGAAACATATAGTTACTAACATTTTATTCACAATGTATTGGTGATTATGGGGTTTGTTTTTTCATAGATAGATTTTTATAGGGTGGTTATATATATAAGTAATATGGAGTAAGTGATTAATCTTGGCGGACTTTGCGAGAAGACTTTTTAAATACATTTCATGCAAAGACCGCAAAAGTAAAAGACACGCAAAGTATAGAGAGTCATTTTTTGCATCTACTTCTGTTTTATACTAAATAGAAACTTTAAAATATAGTTTACGTAGTAAATACTAATCTAACTCGAACGGGAGTTATTACTAAAAACCAAACATCATGTCCAAAACGACCGCACTAGTTTTAACCTTTAAAATTCAACACTATGAATGGGTACAAGACAAGCGGCGACTGGACAGATGTTACCAGCCTTAGCCGCAATGAAGTAGTCTTCGAAGGAAGACACAAAGAATATGGGGCTTTTTATCTCCGGCAGCATTATCAAAAAACACTTTTACTGGCTATGCTATCGGCAATTACTTTTATTGCTTTATGCGTTCTTGTTCCTTACGCATTGCGAAGCATAAGTCATTCAAAAGTTATTCCGGTTCCTGAGGTTACTGTAAGGCCTATTGATTTTCCAACCACTAATAAAAAGACAGTTGTTGTTCCTCCGCCACCTTTATCTCACCCATCTGTTCCTCCGCTTAAATCGCCGGTGCAAAGGACATCTCTCTTCTTGATGTCAAAAACAATTCCGGATAGTATCGATAAAAAAACAATGGAGCATACCGTTATAGCCTCTGTTGGTAATCCCGGAACGGGAACTGATGCAACACCAGATTTAAGTCCGGCTACAACAGGAGGTAGTGGTGGTACCGCAGTAGTTTCTAAGGTAGATAATAAACCATTTTTATCGGTACAGGAGATGCCTAAATTTCCGGGTGGTATGGAAAAGTATTTAGCGGATAATCTTGATTACCCCACCGAAGAGCGACAAAATGAAGTGCAGGGAATTGTTTATGCTTCATTTGTAGTTGAAAGAGATGGTTCGGTAAGCAGCGTTACGTTACTGCGGGGAATAAGCAATGGCCCGGGGCTTGACAGGGAGGCCTTGCGGGTGTTATCGGCCATGCCCAAATGGACTCCCGGAAAGCAGGACGGGCATCCGGTAAGGGTTTTGTATAATATTCCCATAAAGTTTCAACTGCGATAGAAAAGAAAAAGGCTTGGTGGTTATTAATCATCAAGCCTTTTATTTATTCACAACCTTGCGAGGATATCGAATCTTTTAGTAAAATAAATCCGGGATCATTTTTCAAAAATGTGGGAATGGCATCAGTAATTGTATGGAACAGAGCCACTTCTTTATTTGCTTTTTTAACCTCTAAATACTGCTGATAGGAGGGTGTAAAATTATAGGCAATAGAAGAGGTATAGAACATAGCTGCAATATAGTGGTGCCCTGGAACATTGAACAGCACATAAGAAGGCGAAAGGTGCAAATTTTGAAATACCGCTTTGTTATGACTGAGTGTTTTATAACAAACATCATTTTTTTCGTAGGGCAGGTAACCTTTTTTTAATAAATTAAAATCCATTCTGAAGAATAATAAAACCAATAAAAATACAAGTACTATTTTTTGCTTTTGGGCATATATAAATTTAAATTTTTGTAGTTGTATAATTAAAAAATCTATAAAAAATGCCATGAAAAGGTACATGGGTAATATAGTAACCAAGGTAAATGCAGGCATTTTTGTTTTTACCAGAGAGAAAAAGATAAATACAAAAAGGGTAGAGAGCACTAATGAAATAGCCAAAATTCTGTTCTTAGTTTTTAGGCAGAAAATTACCATGGCCGGAATAATCAGATAGATAAAAAGGGAGCCATATAATTCGCCAATTAGGCTTATGTGATAGGTTAGTGGTCCATCATGCCCCTCTAAAGGGGTAAGTATATGGGCTAAATTAAACTGATATTCGCTTTTCGCCTCTATTGGATATCTTTTAAAAATAAATAATTGCCAAGGTAAAGCAATAGCTGTAGTAAGTAAGAATGCAGTGATAATATCCCCGTACTTTTTGAAGTGAAGTTTGTTTCGGGGTAATGCAAAAACTATCCAACACAGATAAACCAACATGCCTACAAGCCATTTACATAATATAGCAAATCCTGAAAATAGGCCAATAAATATAATCCACCATTTATTGTTGGTATGTAAATACTCTATCCATGCCCAAATGCTTAATGAAATATAGGCTATAAAAGCAGCGTCATTTTGGTCTAGCTCATTCCAACCTCCTACAAGCCCCATTAAATAGGGCGACGTAGCTACGAGTAAACCGGCAAGAAAACCTACCTGCTCATTAATGAATAATTTGCCGGAGCGATAGGCTCCATATATCACAGCTGTACTTAAAATAACATTCGGGAAGCGCAGGGCAAATTCATTCACCCCGAATACTTTATAACTCAAAGCAATTTGCCATAAAAAAAGAGGCTGTTTGTGCAACCATACATGAAAGTTGTCCCAGTTATTATAAGGCATTTTTAGCACACAGCTATCATATAAAGTGGGCATGAAGGGGTGGTTCAGCAAGTTTTTTGCTACCAGGGCATGAAATCGTTCATCCCAACCATTTAAAAAAGGTACAACAATAGAACCAAACAGAAAAAGGATAAAACCGCCAAGAATAAGAAACAGCAAGGCTTTTTTATCCTTAGATAAGGAATGAAAAAAAACAGATAGAATTAATAAAAAAAGCCCTGCATAGAATAACGTAAGTTTAAGTATATATACGTTTTCTATCATCCAATAGGTTGGTTAATCTATTGAGCTCCGGCTGCTGAGTCAGCACCAATGTTCTTCGCCATGTCTTTTTGCAGTTGGGTTATATCCATTTCTTTATATCCGGAAGGGATGGTAAAAAGGCTGTCGGATAAGGATTTTTTCTCTACCGTTTTAGCTACTATAACAATAACCAAGCCGCCCATGTTTAAACTAAATTCCATAGGCATTCCTTTTAAGCCTTTAAATTGGCCTTCAGGGTCAGCGTATGGTAAGTCTGTGGTATAGTAAACCTCTGTTGCTACTGAATCGCTATGCGGTATTACCATAGTAACTTTGGCCTTTTTACAAACATATCCCGCAATTGTTTTTGTTGCGGAAGCTGAATCAATATATATAATTTTAGGGATGGTTCCTTCTGCAATTTTTTTAAGGCTGTCGTTACGTTTAACGGCATAGTTATGCCCAAGCATAGAGATAAGCATTATAGGATCATCGGGCTTTTTGCTATCAGAAATTACAATGTTTTTATTACCGGCTACAGCTTCTTCGCTGCGGGTTAAAGTACCTTTTACAAATGTTTTCATTTGCATGCTTTGTAACATGGTAGTGACTTCCGGAGGTGTGCCTGCACCCGCTTTTACTTCATAAGTTACTATCCCCTCAAAATTAGAACTGGAGGAGCTTATTCTATTGCAACCCGTAAATAGTGCGACACTTGTAAGAATGGAAATAAAACCTGCTATTTTTTTCATGGTATAAAGTATGATTTAAGGCAGCGAAGGTATGTAAATATTTGCAGTGTTGTAATATTGGATATTTTAGGTGTAATATTTTTATTTACTTTGCTTTTTAATTGTTCGTTTTATAATGTATAATATGAAAAAAGGAAGCCTTATTGCGTTTGTTTGTTCTATCCTTTTTTTGAGTGGAGTAGGTGCAACCCCAAATAAAATGCCGGCATCTGGAAGTAAAACAGCCCCTATAAATAGCTACGATTCTGATAAAAAAATAAATTATGATTTGGCCGGAATTCTGGCGGTTCAGTTCAAGGATGCTAATACTAAGCGGGCTCTCGATTCTGTGATTATGAATGTATTTTTGGGCGATAGCCTACTATTTTTAAGGGTATCGGATGAAAATGGGTGTCTTCAGATAAACGGCATTACTACCGGTAATTACTATATCGTTTTTTTTAGAAAGGATTATGAACCTTTCTTTTTGAATAATGTTAAGGTTACTAATGGCAAGCAATTAAATGTGGATGTTTTGCTAAGGAAGCAAGATGAAGGGGCTTTTCAAATTTCGGGTAAAAATATATATCTATTTATTACAGCCATTACAACGGTAGTTTTATTAATACTAATTGTTTTAGCCTATTGTATTATTAAGCTGAATGGGAAGAGGAGAAAGACGCGGAAGGTAAAAGAGGAAGAGACTGATAATATTAAAACACCTCACCTAAATTAAAGAAAAGCCCTTGAGAGCCCATTAATCCAAAGGCATAGTCGAGGCAAATATTCACATCGGAATATTTATTCATTTTTAATCGAACCCCAAATCCTTCACCAGGGTCAATGGTAGTAAACTTATTTTGTGGATAATTGCTTACGCTTTCAGCATTAACAAATAAAACGCCCCCCAATAAACCATTACAGGTAATGCGGAAGCGATATTCTGCCTCATCATAAAACATGTTTTGTCCTCTATAACGACCTTGTATATATCCTCTGCCTGAATTGGAATATATGTCCCAACCTGTGCTGGGAAGGTCTAAATAAGGAGCATTTCCACCAAAAGTAAATACATTCCAACTCCACAAGGCCAGTACATTATGTGAGTAGGATGATACCCGAATATATTTTTTAAACTCTATAAAAGCAGATTGCCAAGGCTGTGAACTGCCGAAAAAGGTAGGGTTATAGCGGTATGTTATGCTGCCATAAAAGGCATCGCGCGGGTTATTAATGTTTGTCCGGCTATCGTACATAAATTGAACCACCGGGCCCGAGGAAGTAGTTTTTTTTGCTCCCTGATTATATAAATCATAAGTTGTATTGCTCCCTTTTTCTTCTATATCGAAATGGTTATCGTAGTTAACCCCTCCGCCAAAATAGCAATAGGAGCCGAAATGCACCAATGCTTCCTGATAAAACCGAACATAAGAATAATCAATAAGGTCGGCCTCGCATGGTGTCGTATTTCCACCCAAGCCATAGGTATAGGATGGGTATATGTAAAACCGCCAGTCGCCAAGCCAGTTTATAGTATTGTTTTTCGACCAGATATTTGAAATTATGGGCAGAAAAAATTGATGTAGTTCGGTATAAATAACATTATAATTAACTATGGAAAGATTGGTTGAATCTGCATTTCCGATATAAAAGGAAGTATTAATAGCTACATTACCCAAAAAGTGGCTTTCCAACGTATAACCAACGGTGGGCATTAGCGCAAAAAAGAATTTGGTAGGCTTTAACTTTAATGTATCCGGTTTGGCGTTTAGGTTAAAATGAAAGTTTTTATTCAGAAAGTCAAAAACATCCATTTCTTTGGATAGGCTGTCAACAATTCTTTTGCTTTTGCCTTTTAGCGCCGTGTCTCTTGTTTGGGCTATGATTCCGGTAGAAGTAAAAAATACCAATACTAACGTGATAAAAACAAATAGCAGTCTTTTCACGGGGAATTATTCGTATATTTTTAGACCTGCTACCCCTATTAATATAAGCAGAATAAAAACTACCTGTAAAAAGGTTATAGGTTGTTTGAAAATGGTTACATCGGTTACTTTTACAAATACTAATGCAACCGACATCCATGTGGCATAAGCAATTCCGGCAGGAATCGTTTTCATGGCTTTTGAGAACAGTATAATATTTCCAACCCCAAAAACTACATAACCCAGAATAGGTAATATAGTATGATAGCTTTGCTTGGTAAAAATGTCGGCAATACTTATTTTAAGCAATTTACGGAACTCCATAAATTTTACAGAATATATCCATGCCACCTCAAAAATAGATGCAATAATAAGATATATCCATGCCCTCATAATAGCTGCCTGTTTATTGTTTTGTGGGCAAAAGTACGTTTAAAATAATTACTAAAGTTATGCTTGTGTGTATAATAGACTGTGTGTATATTAATTATTTGGACTGTATATTAAATCTGTGATTATCTTTGCGCCTCTGTTTTTACAGGCTTTGAAATAACTAAGTACTGCCCGGATGGCGAAATTGGTAGACGCACCACTTTGAGGGGGTGGCGCCGGTAACGGTGTGCGAGTTCGAGTCTCGCTTCGGGCACTTAATATTAGCTAGTAGCTATCGGCTAATGGCTATTAGCTGTTAAGCCCGGGTGGCGAAATTGGCAAACGTTGCGGTCTCAGAAGCCGTTGGAGTTACATCCTTAAGAGTTCGAGTCTCTTTCCGGGCACCTCTTAGCTTTAACATAAGTAAGAGTTATAAACAAAGCATAGTCAATAAAAACCAAGTTACGCTTCTTAAAGAATGCTGATATAATCGGTATTTTGCATTATCCTGTTGTTGTATTCGGTTTAGGTAGTTAATAATTAAACCTTAACACAACAAAATATGATTTTTATCGTTAAATGGAATATTAAGCTGTTTTTATAGTAAGCATATACTTTTTTAACTATACATTTGTACCATACAATTATGAAAAAATTACTTCTCCTCCTTTTAGTTATAGTAACTAGTGTTCCTTATATTGGTTACTCACAAGGTAATGCCTATGATGCATACCACTCTCTAAATCGCGATGAATTTACACTTGGTCTCGGGGCGTCCCAGTTTTTGGGCGACTTAGGCGGTTCACCACAAGTGGGTACACACTTTTTACGCGATTTTAACTTTGGGTCCGTTCGTTATGGAGGGTATTTTGGTTACCGTAAACGTATTAATAAGTCTTTTGCATTAAAAGGAGTAGTTACGGTGGGGGAATTTGCAGGTAGTGATGTTTTAACTGCTAATGCTGTTCGTAATAACCGTAATATAAGTGTTCGTTCTCTTATTTTAGGTCCTTCAGTTCAGGCTGAATACTATTTTTACCAACATGACCATCCGGGGCACCGTTATAAAATACAACATGCCAGTGGATTTGCCTCTATGGCAATAGATGCTTACCTTTTTGTGGGAGCAGGCTTAGATTATTATAATCCACAAAGTGAATATAATGGAAAATGGTATAATCTTCGTTCATTAAGTACAGAAGGAGAAGGTTTACCGGGAGGGCCGCCAACCTATTCACCAATTGCTTTTTCTGTACCGGCCGGAATTGGGATGAAATACCTTTTAAGTCACCAGTGGAGTATAGGCATAGAAATCTCTGATAGGCTATGGGTAAGTTCAGATTATTTGGATGATACACATGGGAATTATTTCAGTACTTCGGAAATTCAAAAATATAAAGGTTCGGCTGCCGCATATTTTGCCGATCCAAGCAAGGGACTTATTGTAGGTCAGGACTATGTTGGTCAAGAACGTGGAGACCCTACACATAATGACAGCTATATGTTTATGTTCCTTAGCCTAAACTATCGTCCCGGAGGCTACCACGAAAGAAGACATAACAGGGCTAAATTCTAGCAGGTTTTACCTGTTTCAAAGGAATAAATTAGCAATCCGCTTTCCAATTTAGGTTCTATCCAAGTTGATTTTGGTGGCATTTCTTTGCCTGAATAAGCAACTGAAATAAGTTCTTCAAAAGATACCGGATAAAGACAGAATGCCGCAGCTATTTTTCCGGAGTCAACAATCTTTTCTATCTCCTCAGAAGATTTAACAGCAGGTATGAATGAAATTCTTTTATCATTCCTAATATCCTCAATACCTAAAACAGGAGATAAAATATAATCGGAAAGTACACTCACATCCAAATTTTTCGCCGGATTATCGGTATGTTGGGTTAGGCCTCCAATATTAATACTATACCATTGCTTTTGTAGATATAGAGAAATCAAGTTTTTATAAGTAGGTTCTTTTATCCTTTCTGTAAGTAAGGTTACCTGAAACGTTTTCTTTAATTCGCTTAAAAAGGAATCAGGCGTATGTCCATTAAGTGTTTGCACCATGCGGTTGTAACTAAAAATGGTAAGCTCATCATCGGCAAAAAGCGCAGCGGTAAAAAAGTTGTAAGGTTCGTTTCCTGTATGTGTTGGGTTATTAGCCTTTCTCATTTCTGCCAATCTAGCCGAAGATGCAGCCCTGTGGTGCCCGTCGGCTATGTATATGGAGGGTATATTGTTAAATTGAGCATGAATTTGTTCTATCTCCTCAGGGGTATTTACAACCCATAGTGTATGTCTTATCTCATCAATAGTATAATCGTATGTTGGGGTGGTTTCTGTTTTTGCCCTCATCAAATCGTTCAATACTTTATTATGCGTATAGGTAAGGCAAACAGGTTCGGCATTAAATTCGCAAACGTCCAGATATTCTTTCAGCTTTTCTTCTCGTTGGGCAAGGGTTTGCTCATGTATTTTAATGACATTGTTATTATAATCATCTACCGAAGCCAGCCCAATAATGCCGGTATGATGACGTCCATTTTTAATTTGTCTGTAAATGTAAAAACAAGGTGAGGCATCTTGAATAAATACGTTTTTTTCAATAAAGGCATGAAGATTTTTTTTGATAGAGTAAAGACGGTCATGCGCGCTTTGTTCTGCAATGTGTGGTGGGTTTATAACCTGTAAAAATGAAATTGGGTTATGCGACAAAATATATTCCATCTCTTCTTTGGAATAGCGTTCAACAGCATGCGTGGCAACCTTGTCTACCTTTTCGGGGGTAGGTCGTAAAGCGCAAAATGGATTAATGGTACACATAAAATTCCGCGAATGTATAGAGGATTACCTTACAGATGTGAATGCACGATGCCAGTTTACACCTTTCCATAATGTTTTACCCTGATTTTGTTTAAGTGAAAAAAGTATAAAAGAGGCTTTGCCAATAATGTGGTCTTCCGGAACAAAGCCCCAATAGCGGGAATCGTCTGAATTGTCTCGGTTATCGCCCAGTACAAAGTAATAGTTCATTTTAAAGGTGTAGGTAGTTGCATATTTCCCGTCAATAAAAATAGAGTCGTGTTGCATAGCCATGCTATGCTTTTCATAAGCAATTATTATTCTTGCATATAATGAAATGCTGTCCATAGTCAGCTTTACGGTCATGCCTTTTTTGGGGATTATTAAAGGGCCGTAATTATCTTTATTCCAAAAGGAGAATTTCCCTCCGGGAAACATATCTGTGGTTGCATACTGTACTGATAAGCGTTTCACCATTAGTATACTGCTTAGTTTACTAACTGAATCAGCCTGCGCTTCGGTCATCAAAAAAATGTATTTATTATCTGATGAAAGCAATCCGCCTTCATCTATATTCAGTATTCTATAAAGATAGGAGCATAGGCTATCAACCGTTGCATAAACTTCGTAAGAATATTTTGTTTTAGGAGTTGCTGCAGCTTCTTTTGTATTAATTAAAACAGTTTTATCGCTTATTTCAATGGTGTCGCCGGGTAAACCAATGCAACGTTTTACAAAATCTATTTTTTTATCTACGGGTATACCTTCCTCAGCCGGGAAGTTAAAAGCAATAATATCATTTCTTTTTATTTTTTCAATTCCCGGTAATCGAAAGTAGGGAACTTCAAGCCAGGTTAAATAGGCTGGAATGGCTTTAGTAAATGGAAGTGTATTTTTAGCAAATGGAAGTGTAAGTAATGTTTGGGGAATGCGCGGGCCATAAACCAATTTATTAACCCAAATAAAATCGCCTGCCAATAATTCATCTTCCATGGAAGTGGAAGGAATAAAATACGTTTCCCCTATAAAATTACGCAAAATAGCTACTGTAAGTGTAAGAAACAGTAGCCAGAGAAAAAGCCGTTTGTATGTATTTTTATTTATTTGCAAAAGAGGTGAATAGGTTTATGCTAAAAGATAGATTCTAAAAAATCTTTCCTATTTTAAATATAAGGGTGTTGTAATGAAAAAGAATATAATTAGAGCCTTCCTTATCACCTGAATACACAAATGGGGAAAAGCCATAATCATATTCAAGGTTCATATACCATCCTCTTATTCTTTTCTTTTTTGTGTCGCGCTGATAACCTATGCTTGCTTCTAATATAGAGCTGCCAAATGGCGAAAATAATTTGTTGCGGGAGGTAACGTCTCTTAGTCCCGACCATACCAAATCACCTGTAGTATTATCTGTAATAGTTGTATAAGAGTATGAAATATACCGGAACTTTGCTCCAAGCGTGGCATAGAGACTGCGATTTTTATGGTCTCTTGGGCCGAGTAGGAATTTATATAACAGAGGAACCTGTATTTCATTCATAGAAATAGAGTGATTGTATTTAAAATCTCCATTATAAAGAAAAGAATATCCGGGTTCAAAAAAATAGGAGTTAAAGCTAATGCCATACCCTAATAGTTCAACACCAATATCAACGTAGGAATGTGTTTGAAACGGAATTTCTTCCATTAAACCCAATGTATACCCTGTGCTGGCTGACATTCCACTTACATAGTGTACCGTATAAATGGCCGGGCTTGCAAGGCCAAAAACAAGGCCTGCCTCTATGCTTGTTTTCCAAGGTCTTTTAGAGCTTTCTCCATGCCCTGTGGGCGATGCAACACGCCTCTCATGAAGTGACGTGGGCGATCCTTCCTGGCAATATCCTTTATGGGTTATCAGTATAATGAAGAGGAATAGTAAGCAGCGTGTTCTTTTAAAAGCCATTTAGGTAGATAAACAATAAACCACAAATTTAAGAATTTACCCGTAACCGGCTGTTTTTGATACCGTAGGTGAAATAAATTACCAATCCTATTATAAGCCAAATAATAAATCGTATCCAGTTAGTCAAGCCCAATTCGGTAACCAAATAAAAACAGGACAGAAGCCCAAGCACAGGAATGAGGGACAGGTTTTTTACAAAGCTTGCGATAGTCATTATTATGGCTAATAAAATAAATATCCAAAACGTAATATTGTCGGCAACTACGCTCAGTCCGCTATTAAATTTTTCATTAGTGGGTACGCTAAGGCTTCTTGCTATGGTTGAATATTCTTCATCGTTCATTTTTAAAAGATAGTTGGTTAAAGAATCTTTTGTAATTACAGGCATAGTACCTTTATAGGTTATGGAAGTAAGCTGATTAACTTCAGTCGGTTGCAGGGAACTAACTAATTCGTCAGCCGGTTTTAAGGATTGAGAGTGAAAGAAATCGTGACATTTATCTTTGTTAAAATGGAATGCAAAACCCGCGACTACAATCATTAATAGTCCAACCCAATATTTTCCACCAATAAAAGGCACACGGAATTTGCCTTGTTCTTTTTCTGTTCGCGGTAAAAGTAAAATGCCTCCGCAAACCAGTGTAAAAGCAAACAAGGTGCCTATGCTGGTAAGGTCAGTCACTAAATCCGAATCAAGTACTAATGCAGGAATACCCACCATCAAACCTGTAATAATGGTAGAAAACCCCGGGGTATGATATTTGGGGTGAAGTTTTGAAAACCTTTTAGGTAACAACCCATCGCGGCTCATGCTCATCCATATTCGTGGTTGCCCTAATTGGAATACTAATAATACACTGGTGGTGGCTATTACTGCGCTAAGGGCAATTATTCCACTTAACCAATTCAAGCCATTTTGGTGGAAGGCATCCGCCAGAAAATCTCCTACGTTCAGGTGGGTGTAGTTCACCATTCCTGTTAGCACTAAGGCAAGCACAATATATAGTACAGTACAAATAATAAGTGAATACATCATTCCGCGTGGTAAATCCCGCTGTGGGTTTTTGCATTCTTCAGCCGTGGTAGATATAGCATCAAAACCAATATAGGCAAAGAATACATCCGAAACGCCCCGCATCACTCCGCCGAAACCATTAGGTACAAAGGGAGTCCAGTTGGTTGTGTTTACATAGAAAAAGCCTATTGCTATCACCAGCATAATTACAATAAGTTTGAAGGCTACCATCAAATTGCTTGATGTACGCGATTCACGGATACCTACAAATACAAGCCATGTTATAAAAAACGTTATTGCAAAAGCAGGCAAGTTTAAAATTATGGGAATGGAACCTATATGTGGTGCAGAATTCCAAAGGGTGTTCATACCTGCTACATCAGAAGGTATTGGTAAATGTTTAGATGCTAAATCAACAAAGGAAGTATGTGCTAAATAAATTTGACGAAAGCTGTTTGAAAGAAAATCGGGAATATGCAAGCTGATACCGAGACTTGGAAAACGCTGATGCAAACCCACATCCATTTTATTAAGAAAGCTGGTAAAATTGCTCGACCACGAAATAGCAACTACAATATTGCCAATGGCATATTCCATAATTAAATCCCAACCAATAATCCAGGCTACCAACTCGCCAAAAGCCACATAAGAATAGGTGTAGGCGCTGCCCGATATAGGTATACGGTTGGCAAACTCAGCATAACAAAGCGCTGAAAAGGCACACACAACAGCCGTAATCATAAATAGGAAGATGACTCCCGGTCCGCCATAGTAGCAAGCTTTTCCAACGGTAGAAAAAATTCCGGCTCCAATAATGGCTGCAATTCCAAGTGCGGTAAGGTCTCTAACAGATAGTACCCTGTTTAGGTGATTACCCTGCGAACCCTTTTCATCCTCTACAAGTTGGGCAAGTATTTGCTCTTGTGTTTTTTTTTGAAATAATTTACTTGTCATCAGCTTTAGCTAGGGGCTTTTGGGTGATTAGCAGTAACAAAATAAATATAAAAGGAATTACCACTGACTTATACCGTTCAATTCCACCTAAAATAGGTGTTACCAAGCCAATAAGTATAAGCATCATTACACAATACGATAAACAGAAAAGCGCTAAATCTTTATGAAGTATGGGGCGCTTTATAAAAAACAGGGCAATGAAAAGTAAGAGTAGTACAAAAATATTTTCAGCGCAATAAATAGTTGTCATGGCTGAATGGAGCTGCCAGGGGTAGGGTAGTAGCATAGATACTTTAAGCGCTTGCGGTATATTTCTAATTAGGCTAAGGGCATTAGGCTGTATAGGTTCAATATGGATACGGCTTTTGGCGGTTTCAACATAAATATATAGTAGATAAATTGTGCTATCATTTGCTATTTCACGCAGTGTGTCGATATTGCCAGATCTAACATGAGCAAATGGTGTACCTTTCCGCAGCATAAAGGGGGCTTTATGCTGGCTTGCACATTCATAGTGGCAAAAGGAATTACTTGCCAGATATTGTATGCCTTTTTTATGGAGTAGGCTGTCGGCCCAACTATTTAGCGGAACAATCTGACTAGAATCTTTAGTAGCGATCACTGCATAATCGCTACTATCTTTAATATTGAGTAAATAAATACCTCCACTGCTTATTCGGTTAAAGTCTGTTTGTTTGTCCGATAGCATTTGTAGTGGGTTATAGGAACGGCTAAAAACTCCCGGAAAAAAAGCAGGAATAAGTAAAAGCGTAATGGCTACTATATAAGAAAGTACTGGACGTTTCCCTAAAAAATAGATTTTTTTAATAAGTAATTGTGCAATTAAACCGGGCAACAGGCAAAGCAATACATAAGCCTTTAATTCAAATAAGAGGATGAAGCCTATTAATATCCATATTATATGCTTCCAACGCCGGGTATTATTATTTGTGAGCTGAAAAAAATGGTAAATAGATAATCCTAATGCAAACCATACAAGCCCTTCCTTTAATATGCCGGAGCTCCATAAAATAACAGAGGGGAAAAGAAAAATCGCGGCAAATAGTATCTTCCGCCTACTTTGTATAAAAAGAACAAATGTTTTGTAGATATAAGTAAGCCCCACAAGTGCAATAAAGCACATAAAAATTATGTGTACCCCATAGCATCCATGCGAAAAAAGCAGAAAAAAAGCATTAAGGCGTATAATAAAGTGGCTGTTAGTATAAAATAGGTTGTTGTGTGCATTATCCCAACTATTCATGCTGTGGTATATAAACTGATAATGGGCATCCGAGTCTCCAATACCGGTAAGCATGGCAAAATAATCTTTGGTACTTGTGTGAAGGGTGTCAAAAATCATTTTAGCATCATCGAAATATTTAAAAATGTCGGATGTGGTACGGTTCTTATAAATGTGTGTGTATATGAACCACAATCCAACCCCAAACAAAAGTTTAAGATAAAAAACAAATAAAAAAGATTTATTGTTGACGCCCTCTATTGTAAACCATTTACTCCGCAGAATAAATACAGAAAAAAGCAAAAAGTAAAAAAAGCAGAAAAGAATATTCGACATTCAGAAGGAGATTATTTTTTCGATAGAAACTCTGATATTGTAATGATTTTTGTCTTTTCTATCTTCTTTAATTCTAACAAGGCAGTATCACCGGTTAATAAATAATCAGCGTGTCCGTCCACTGCAAGCGATAATAAGAAATTATCTTTAGGGTCTCTGCAAACAGTTATGTTAGTTGATGTTTTTATAAATTCACCATACTCCTCAATGGTTTTAAGAATATCTTCTATATCAGTTTGAGAAAAATATTTTTGAAGTTTTGGACGCTTAACTACATCAATAAATTCATATAATAATTCTTGACTGAATACTAACGTACTATTCCCTGAAAACAAAATATTGTCAAGTTTAGAATAGTTTTTTGTTATTAGAAAACTGATCCAAAGATTAGTGTCTAAAATAATACGATAGTGCTTATTTGGCATAACGCTTCGACCTTACTATTTCAACCTCCTTGGTTATTTCTTCAAGGGTTGGAACATGTTTTGTTTTGGTGCGGAGTCGTTTTAAAACAGAAGCAAAGCCATTTTTAGAGGTATCTTGAATAGTGATAAGGTCAAGATCGACCAATTCTTTTAGAATTCGTATCGCTTTAGGATTTAAGATGTCTATTCTAAGTGTATTCATGCCTCAAATATATGAAATTAACACTATATCGCAATTTTATTTATACCCTTTATTAACATACCGTCTTTAAAACTGCATTATTCAATCTTTATAACCGGAGGATAGATTGTCGTACTTTGCAATAGATGAAAATGAAATCAGTATTCTTCTATAAGCTTTTATGGGCATTGGTTGCCATTTTTATACTGGTTTCCTGTCATTCTGAAAAGGCGGTAGCAGTTAAATCATCATCGGTAAGTACTACTAAAGAAAGTAGTTACACAGCATCAACCGAGCATACGGTAAATACTTCTCCACCAAGTCAAAAAAATGATCCTCCAAATAATAGGAATGATGCGCCTAAAGAGAGTAGCGTTGTTGCCAAGTATGCGTCTTTGTTGGATGTTTCCAAGCGCGATATAACTAATTCCAAACTATATAATTTTATTGATTCGTGGTATGGAACACCTTATAAATATGCAGGAAGAACCAAATCTGGTGTCGATTGTTCTGACTTTACAGTTTTGCTTTTCAAGCATGTTTATGATATTACCCTTGCGGGAAATGTAGGAAGTATTTATAAGCTTTGCACACCCATAAAAGCATCTGAACTAAGGGAAGGAGACTTGGTCTTTTTTAAGATAAATAAAAAATCACTTTCGCATGTGGGCGTTTATTTACAAAACCACAAGTTTGTTCATGCCAGTGTACATTCAGGTGTGGTGATTGATGACCTGAAAGAAGATTATTACAAAAAATACTTCTATAAAGCCGGAAGAATAATCAAATAGTACACTTTAGTTTACTCTCCAAAAAGGACAAAAAAACACAACAAATTATCGTACCTCCATTTTACACTTTTTTACACTTTTTTACACTTTTGCAACTTTTGTAAAATGAGGCGCATTTGTATTGATTATCTTTGTGTTATAATTTTACACTCCATTTTTACACTTTATAAAAGATAATTTGCTGAGGCATTTGTAGGGCATTTGTTGAGCAAAATTGACATTGAGCGAAGTCGAAATGCAGGTAACGCATTGATACACTACCCAACAAAAATAAAAAACCTTTGATATTACTACCAAAGGTTTGGAAATAAATAAATCTATTTATTTAGGCTGACGTTTTTGCCTTTTTACGGGCACGTGTTCTTTTAGCCGTAAGTGCATTTTTTTGTTTTACAGCTTGAATAAAACGGCTAAACTCTTTTTTCTCAGCTTCTGTCATTGGGTCATCAATAACAAAGAAGTCTACGTTTTTCGGCTCCCTAATAAGTCCCATTGTGTTATGATTTAAAATATTGGTTAATTAATTTATTTGCACGGACATCGTCAATAAACATTCTCTGCCCCCTATATATACTGGCTCCAAGCGTTTTACTATAATGTTCTATCAAATTCGTTTTAGCTTTGAATGCAACAAAACCATTAAAGCCTCTTTCCACTGATTGTTTGCAGGCAAAGGCAAACATATTTCCCAACACCCCTAAATACACTTTGTCTTTTCCTCTGTTAAACTTTGCATTTTCTACTATATGAATAAATACATGGTCAGGCTCCGTACTCAATGAAATAAGCCCCTGTATAATATCTGCATTGTCTTTTACTGTCAATTTATAAACTTCTCTTTCGGGATAAGCTATTTCACTTTGCCAGTCAAATAACCAATCCTTTTTCTTGATTTGCTTCTTATTATCCTTATTAAGCCGATAAAACTCTGTATCAAAAATATCGCCCGTTACAACAAGTTCAATAGAATTCGTTAGCTTATCTATTTCTTCTGAAACTTCATGAACAGTCTTTTTTATTCCGATAAGCTTATCTACTCTTATTGAAATTGCCCTTGATGTTATTTTCTTTTTCAAAGCCATTTTCTTTTCCACTACAAAGATACGAATTTTGCCCTACCCGATGCCACCTCTTCATAAACCCTTTCTGCTCATTTGCAAGTGCCTATGTATTTATTAAAACACACCCAAATTTAGCAAGCATATAAGCAGCTTTTTATTGGTATGCAGAGCTTAGCGGGTAGGGGGGAATGCTCGGTTTATTCACTGTTTTTATTTTATGATGATTAGCACATAAACATTTAAATTCTTTTACCTCAAAGCCACTTCTAATTTTCTTTCCTTCATTATCAACCTTTTCGGGGATATGGTCAATTTCCAGGCATCTTATATCCTTTTGTTTGCAAATTTCACATTTGTATTTAGCTCTTTTAACTGCTAAGACTGCATTTATACCGTAATTTTTTTTCTCACTTCCCGAACATCGTGTTTCAAGCCAATATGCTACTCTTCTTTCAATCATAGATAAATATTCTTCGTTATTTTTTATGGTCTTTCTGTAAATCGGTTTAACATATTCCTCTATATAAAGAAACTCAAGTATTCTTTCGATAGCATTCAGTTGTTGTTTTTTCAAATTCTTTTGCTCCTCTATTCTCCTAATCCTGTCCTTTATTTTTTTTCTATTTCCCATATTCTCAACGGGAAAATGAAACTCTGGAGAATAATTTTTGCTGTTTGTCATATTCAATATAATCAACTTTTTTAAGCATTCTATCCTACTTCCTTCCGCCTTTCTTCAACACCTTTACCCAAATCCCCCGTACCCGCTAAGCTGTCCTTAGTGGGCAAATAACTTTTTAAGCTTTGCTTAACTTTAAAAACTTTACGCCTCTATTATTTTCCCAATAGCAGAATCATACATTTCTTTCAGTTCTTCTACTTTGCCTAATGCTTCTCCATCTACAATCATTTCATTACCATCTACCACTCCTAAAAAGCTGAATTCGGCATTGGAGTTGAGTAACAACTCTGTTAGGGCGTCTTCATTCTCCGGCTTTACGGTAATAATTACTCTCGATTGGCCTTCTCCAAATAAGAAAGCATCTTTACGAATATTGGTATCTGAATCAATATCAAAACCTAAATGGCCAGCCATGGCCGATTCGGCAAGGGTTACAAAAAGCCCTCCATCAGAACAATCGTGGGCCGATTCTATCAATCCTTTTTCTATTATTTCTTTTACGGCAGCTTGTACTTCATATTCTTCCGAAAGATTGAAATGCGGAGCCGGAGATCCTTTTATACTGTGCCATGAATAAAGATATTCCGATGAACTGATATCATTTTGGCATTCGCCGATTAAATAAATCAAGTCACCTTCATTCTTAAAATCCAAGGTCATGGTTTTGTTCTTATCCTTAACTATGCCCAACATACCAATTACAGGGGTAGGGAATACAGGGCCTTCGTAAGATGATTGGTTATAAAAGCTAACATTACCACCTGTAACAGGTGTATTAAACTTTTTACATGCTTCGCCAATACCTTTAATAGCTTCCACAAATTGCCAATATACTTCCGGATTGTAAGGATTGCCAAAGTTGAGGCAATTGGTAATAGCTACAGGCTCGCCGCCAGAACAAACAATATTCCTTGCAGCTTCAGAAACGGCTATGGCTGCACCTTTTTGTGGATCGGCATATACGTACCGTGAATTACAATCTACCTTAAGTGCAAGCGCTGAGTCGGTTTTCTTTACATTTACAATAGCAGCATCCGAAGGTTTGTTGGAACTCATATTAATTGTCCCTACCATAGAATCATATTGTTCCGACACCCATTTTTTAGATGCAATGTTAGGATGTGTAAGTAGATGCTCGGCTACTTCTTTATAATCGGTAGGCTCCTCTACCTTATCAATATTGAACTTTTGGAATTCCTTATAATAGGCTGGTTCTTTAAATTCCCGTTGGTAAACAGGTGCACCTCCACCCAATACAAGGGTTTCAGCAGGCACATCAGCTACTAATTCATCGTGCATGTAATATTTCAAGCGGTCGCCGGAAGTTACTTCTCCAATTACGGCATAATGTAAATCCCACTTTATCATAATATCTTCCACCTCCTTTTCCCTGCCTTTTTTCACAATCACCAGCATACGTTCTTGCGATTCAGAAAGTAAAATTTCAAAAGGTTGCATGTTTTGTTGACGCAACGGCACTTTATCTAAATGAATAATCATGCCACTATTGCCTTTTGCCGACATTTCAGATGTGGAGCAAATAATTCCTGCTGCACCCATGTCTTGCATACCAACTACAGCGCCGGTTTTAATAACCTCTAAAGAAGCTTCTAATAAAAGCTTTTCCTGAAATGGATCGCCTACTTGTACCGATGGAAGTGATTCTGCTGAATCTTCTGTTATATCTGCTGAAGCGAATGTAGCACCATGTATACCATCTTTTCCGGTGCTGGAACCAATAATGTATACCGGGTTTCCTTCTCCGTGCGATGTGGCTGAAATAGATTCACCTATCTTCAAAACCCCAACCGACATGGCATTTACCAATGGATTCACGTTATAACAATCATCAAAAAATACTTCTCCGCCAACGGTAGCTACTCCAAAAGCATTACCATAATCGCCAATGCCTTTAACCACGCCTTTCATTAACCATTTGGTTTTATCACTATCTATATTTCCAAAACGTAATGAGTTTAATTGGGCTATAGGGCGTGCGCCCATGGTAAAAATGTCGCGGTTTATTCCTCCAACTCCGGTTGCTGCGCCTTGGTATGGCTCTAACGCCGATGGGTGATTATGAGATTCTATTTTAAAGGCACAAGCATATCCATTGCCAATATCAACCAAGCCGGCATTTTCTTCACCTGCTTTGGCAAGTAATCCTTTTCCTTCGCGTGGAAGGGTTTTTATCCAGTGGATAGAGTTTTTATATGAACAGTGTTCGCTCCACATAACGGAGTAAATACTCAATTCAGTATAATTAGGTGTTCTACCTAGAATGGTAATGATCTTTTGAAATTCCTCTTCTGAAAGTCCAAGCTTTTTTGCTATTTCTACTGTAACCTTCGGTTCTTTTACAATTGCCTCCATATTTTAATTTAAATGTGTTGCAAAGATAGGGTATGCTTTCATACTTTCATATTATAATACCGTAAACTTTTAGTTCATACTATATATGACAAAGTTCCGTTCAACTATTTAGCCCCCCTCGTTTAATAAGTATTTTTTAAGGTGTTTATCTTTTTGCATAAATGAAATTCAGTATTTTATTTGGCATAAGATAGGTAGAGCAGGGGGGCACGATAAAGTTATATATATATATGATAGATAGTATGATTTAAATTGGGTTTAAAATTTATATTTGCACAATGTTAAAGTGAAGCACATAAATAAATTTAAGTATGTGTAAGAAGGTTACGACCGCATTTTTTTTAATGATATCATCTGTAGTATGGTCACAAACTA
>Ga0207023_10093_pt1 | contig 27167 bp, 24 predicted proteins | sample Alteio_BWMinCont_47_FD_153464 | JGI IMG/M metagenome (GOLD analysis project Ga0207023, IMG submission 153464) | Enriched cells from forest soil in Barre Woods Harvard Forest LTER site, Petersham, Massachusetts, United States -... | ecosystem: Environmental > Terrestrial > Soil > Temperate forest >... | reverse complement strand
CTATCCTTTTTCTAACCTCCCGAAGTTCACCCGAAGACCGTATATCGGGATTAAAGTTTGGAGCGGATGATTACCTAGGGAAACCTTTTCATCTGGAAGAGTTATTGCTTAGGGTTAAGGCGCTTTTAAAAAGGTCGCAATCTGCCGGAGGCGAAATAAATGGTCAGGAAGAATACCACTTTAGTAATTGCAGCATTAACTTCAAAACCTACGAGGTACAAATTAAAAGTGGTGAAAAGAAGGAACTCAGCAAAAAGGAAATAGACCTGCTCAAGCTGCTTATTGAACGTAAAAACGAGGTTATTCCAAGGGAGTTAATTTTGAAAGAAGTCTGGGGATATGACAGTATTCCATCTACCCGGACGATAGATAACCACATTGTAGCTTTCAGGAAATACTTTGAGAAGAACCCTAAGTCTCCTTTGCATTTTCATTCTATAAGGGGAGTGGGCTATAAATTTACAGAATAACGTATTACAGCTTGCGGGCAATCATCAGTCCATCGCGAATAGGCACCAACACATTTTCTACCCTCGGATCGCTATTAACCATGTCGTTATACTCCATAATGGCTTTAGTGTCGTGATCTGACTTTTTTAAAGGCTCGGTTACTTTGCCACTCCATAAAACATTATCGGCAAATATAAATCCACCCGGTTTTAGTTTATTAATTGCTAGTTGGTAATAGTTGCAGTAATTAGCTTTATCAGCATCAATAAATACAATGTCGAATGTATGATTGATTGTAGGAATAATTTCCAACGCATTGCCAATGTATGTTTTGATTTTATTCTCCATACCGGCTTCTTTTATGTAACGCAACACCATTGAATTCAGTTCTTCGTTAATATCAATAGTATGAACCATTCCGCCCTCTTTTAAACCACCTGCAAGGCAGATGGATGAGTAGCCGGTAAAAGTACCCACCTCTAATATTTGAGATGGATTAACCATGTAGCTAAGCATTTTCAAAAAACGGCCCTGCACATGTCCCGATAGCATTTGTGGCATAAGTACCTTGGCGTAGGTTTCGCGGTTAAGTTTTTTTAATACTTCCGATTCTTCACGCGTGTGCGAATCAACATACTTTTCTATAGGTTCAGGTAAAAAATCCATACTTGTGTAATTAGGATTTAAAGATAATTGTTCTTATTTTAGAATAAACTGTAATTCCTTTATTAGTTTTATAGGCATTGGCAAAGTGTTTTTTCTGGTTTTAGGGTAGTATGTTTCGGTAGAACCAAACCCTTTGTAAAACCTTGCTAACTGGGTATCTAACGAACCTTCGAAATCAAATATTATATTTTGTCCGGAGTGTTCTTCAATAAATTTATTTAGTAGAAAGGTCATAGCGTGCGCTTCGTAGGCTGTATCATTCGCGCCCGAAAAAAGAAAGATAGCCCGTCCGTTACTTTGGAGAAAAAAAGCGCCTGCACAGAGTTCATTTTCTTTGGAATATACTCCCCATGATTGCCCTACTCCTCTTTCCAGGCAAGCCTGCATAAGATTATTTAAAATGCTATACTGAGTAGGGTTATGAGAGTATTGTTTGCCTCTGTTATTCTTAAATAATTCTATAATTTTTTCAGGGGTAACATCCTTTGAAATAATAAGTAAGGCTGCTTGTGCCTTTTTTAAATTCCTTTTAGTTTGTGTGGAATAATTAGCGTGAATGTTTTTATAATCAGTTGCCAGATTAAGCAAATGGGTTACACCTTTTGTTATTTTATATGAACTATGCGTAAGTGGATTCTGTTCATTCAAATTCATCTCCACGTACTTATACTGAGCAGGAATACATGAAAGAAACTCGGCTACCTTTTTTTCAGTTATTGCTAAAGTTGAAAAAAGCCCCAATTGCTGTATATAAGGTGGAGGATAGGTGTAACGGAATCCATATTTTATGCCCATAGGCAGAGGCATTACACTTGTATAATCATCTTCGACAAGAGCTTCCCAGCCGGGACAAGCAATATCTAAATACCAAGAGTAGGCATATATTAATCCGTTAGGAGAATTACGAATACACCTATCCCATTTTATTTTATCAATTTTCGGATATTTTAAATAGTGAATCAAGATGCTTTATTTACCTATTTCAATCATATTTTCAAATATTTTTCTCCATCCTTTCCATCCACCATCTTCACTCAAGCTATGGTTATGCCAAATGGCGATAAACTCCCCATTCGACTTTCGTACTTTATTAATTAATTCGCCAATAATAGACATACAATCACGAGGCAAAAGCCCTAGGTAGTCCTTAAGTGTACCATCCATTATGGCACATGAGTGAATTTTTACAGGCAATACTTTTTCTGCCTGTAAATCATAAAAGAAAAATGGGGTGCAAATACTTGCCCTGAATCCGCCTGTACCTGCATAAGCCATACTATAGTCATCTGTAATTCCAAGTTCAGCAAGGCAATAATACGTTTCAGGCAACCTTATTCTTAAATAATGCTGACGTGAGCTTGTTATTGTTTCAGAAATATTTTTCGATACATTAGCTATTTCTTTTGCAACAACATTCACATTACTTTCAGATTGGTAAGAGGGATGAATGCCTATTTCAGCAAATGCACTCAGCTTTTTTAAAAGCTTCTTAAATCGCCTGCTCTTCGGAGAAATGTTTCTATCCTTAGGCCCACGTTTCCCTGCAAGAAAAAAATAAATGGGTCTCAATTTATTTTTTGCAAAAAGCTTTTCCTGATATTCAAAAGTATCATAGGGGTCTTTTTTCAAATGCAAGAAAACCAACTTTTTTTCAAATACTGCCTTAATATCAAATCTCAAAAGAGCTTTAAAATAAGAAGCAATTGTAACACGTACATTTCTACCTAAATGCGCATAAGCTACGTCTACATCTATGGTAGAAATAAAAGAATACTTGTTCTCTACAATTGAGATGGATGGGTATTTTGCCTGTATTACTTTCTTGAGTTCTTCAGCCCAATAATTTATAAGTGGTTCATCTAAAAAATGATTTTTATAAGCGACACTGTTTATGTGTCTGAATCGGCGATGCTCATCCAAATTCCGTGTAAGGTATTCTTCATAACGACTCACCAAATAAAAGGAAGCAGAAAAAACATCAAAAGGTAGGCTACCCTGATCGGTTCTAAAAAAAACCTTCATGTTATTCCATTCTGTTACATTAATCAATTGTTCTTTTGTACCTGTATCGGTAAGTAGTCCACAGGGTATAATTTGTAATTCGCCGGCAGAATAAGAATTGGCAGAATAATTTAATTTAGGCCCATTATATGATTTGAAAACTTCTTCATCAGATGTAGTAAGATAAGGGGTCTTAATAAGTGAATCGAAAAAAAGTTGAAAAACATACGTTATCCGCGGGGTAATTTCAGAAGCATAGATAAGCAATTCCGACATAGTTATTTAAAATTATTAATAATTTCCTGACATATAAAATCGGCTGCATGGCCATTTCCATATAATGGAGCATATTGGTTGTTTTTAGTCTTTTTAAAATGCGAATAAGCTTCTTTAATGCGCCTGCCATCAGCATCAGCTAAAATAGAATTACCACATTCTACTAACTCGGTCCACTCTGTTTCAGGGCGTAATACAATGCAGGGTTTATGCAGAAAGAAGGCTTCTTTTTGTACTCCGCCTGAATCGGTAAGTATCATGGAGCAGCGTTTCTCTAAAAGAATCATTTGCAGGAAAGATGCTGGCGGAATTATTTTAAATAAGCCATTCTCTTTAATACTTTTCAATGCCGGTAGATTTAATTTATCTAAGACAGCCCGGGTGCGTGGGTGCATAGGAAATACTACGGTTATATTTTCCTTGACACTAATTTCATTTATAGCTTCAAGTATAGCATTTAACCTTTCAGGTATGTCCGTATTGCTGTCGCGATGGATAGTTACCAGTAAAAACTCTTTGTTACTTAATTCCAACTCCATAATATCAGAGCGTGTTTCAGCCACTCCAGAAAAATAAAGTGTGTTATCAAACATCACATCTCCACAATGAAAAATACCGGGTTTATTTATGCTGAAAGGAGATTCATTATTTGGATTGAACCCTTCCCGAATTAAATTATTATAGCCTGAAAGCGTAGGTGTAAAAAGCAGCGTAGAGCAATGATCACAGACTATGCGATTTATTTCCTCCGGCATCGTTTTATTGAATGAACGTAATCCAGATTCAATATGCACCAACGGAATTCTGAGTTTTGTTGCTGCAATAGCTGCTGCAAGTGTTGAATTAGTATCTCCATAAACAACAATGGCATTTGGCTTTTCAATAAGCGCAATTCGTTCCACCCCTTCAATCATAGAGGCTGTTTGTTTGCCATGTGTGCCGGAGCCTGTATTCAGATTATAGTCTGGTTGGGCAATGCCCATTTCCCTGAAAAATACTTCAGACATAATATCATCATAGTGCTGCCCTGTATGCAAAAGCACTTCCTGAATATCTGCACTATAGCTTTTGGAAATAGCCCTGTTTAAAGCAGATGCTTTAATTATTTGCGGACGAGCGCCTATTACAGTTAAAATTTTTATCATAGTTTATAAAATACCTTCGTCTGCAAAGCTATAGTAACCCGCATCTGAAACTATTATGTGATCTAAAATATTTATGTCGAGCAGCTTGGCTGCCTGTTTCACTTTTTGTGTTAGGTCTTTGTCTTCATTACTTGGGGTAAGGTTGCCTGATGGGTGATTATGGCAAAGCACTATGCCGGTTGCAAAATTATCTAACGCACCTTTTAAAATTAAACGTACATCTGCCACTGTACCTGTAATTCCACCCTGGCTGGCTTTTTGAGTTGAAATTATTTTATTTGCCCTATTCAAAAACATAACCCAAAATTCTTCATTATGCAAATCAGACAGATGGTGGAAGTATTCGTATACATCCTTGCTTCCCGATATTTTTTCTTTTTCCCTTACCTCTGCTGTTCTTCTTCTTTTAGCCAATTCAAGTGCGGCTACAATAGTTATGGCTTTAGCTTCTCCTATGCCTTTGTATTTTTTCAGGTCGGTTACCGATAGTTTACCTAATTCATTTAAGTTGTTGTGTACATTCTTTAAAATGCTTTTGCAAACATCTACTGCCGATTCACCACGGGTGCCTGAGCCTATGAGGATAGCTAACAACTCAGCATCGGATAATGTGCTTGAACCTTTTAGGATAAGCTTTTCCCTCGGACGGTCTTCTTCCGCCCAACTTCGTATACCGTTTATTTCTTTGGTTAGATCCTCCGCAATATCAGACATTTGCCAGTTTATTATGATACAAATATATAACTAGTAGTTACTAATATCAATACGTTCATTTATTTTGTATAAACTGGGTAAGTTCTTAGATACCATACGAAACTGACTTCGTCTTTTTATTTTTGGTTTTGTTGAAACATTTTCCATTTTTATTCCCGGGTCATAGTAGATATTACCAACAGACATTGCCTTTAGAAAGAATTGAAAATCTGTTCCTATTCCTAAAAGTATATTGTTGCCGTATTTATATTTTTTCTCAGAATTTGTTTCAGATAATGAGGGAACAAAGCAGGCTTGATTATGTTTCCTGTTCCAATGTAGCAACATTGCTGAGAAACTCCATGAAGCTGCTTCATTACCTTTAATATCAACTAAAGCAATTCGCCCATCTGTATTTCTGATTTTTCCTTCCTCTGCATCAAACCCAATTAGTTCCATCTTCAAATTGGTAGTTGCATGTCTTATGCCAATTTTGTGAATACCCCCAAAATTTAGCCTGTCTCCTCTGCCTGATTTTCCGCTTTTGTCTTTATAACCGTATTGGTGGATAAACTCAGATACTCCTTTAGAAGCATAAATTCCGTTAGTTGGTTCGGGAGTCATTAAAGTAATTACAGAACTATTTATATTTTTAAAATTTTTGACACCAAATTGTTTTACCTCCCACCCTAAATAATCAGGTTCAGAATATCCATTTGGAATAATACCTAATTCTGCTTCCAAAGTATATCCTCCACAGTTGGAAGCATCGCAAGGTAAAATATTACGATGGGTATCCAGTCTTTTTGAGATAATCCAATCTTTGGAATGTATTCGTTTTAACTCTTGAATCAAGCGTAATTTGCTATTGGTTGTTTCTAATAATTCTATAACCTTGAAAACGCCCAATTCAGTTGCTGTGTTTGTCTTATTAAATTCTTTTGCAATTATTGATGCAGGAGAAGCAACATATCCAAGTATTGTACCATCTCGAGAAACAGAAATAAATAATAATCTATCAGCAAGTCGTTGGGTCATTAATTCAGAGGGAGCCTTTTCACAACGTGTAAGGAAACCCGAAAACCTAACTTCAGGATATTTGGGATAAAGTATTAATTGAGAATTTGGTGCTGGATATAAATTGCAGTCATCTCCAATCCAACTAAAATTTATTTTTGCTTTAAATCGTTCTCTTTTCCAATCACCGGCTACAACAGTTTCAATTTTTGAAATTGGAAGTATGTTTAAGATTTCAAAGCCTCCACCAAGGTAAACCTGATTTTTTGAGTTGTCATTGGGTGAAAGTTTCTTAATGAAAATTTTCTGACAACCCTTATCCGTAAATAGCGACTTTAGGTTTTCTAAGTTCATTGATAGATAAAAGTTCTTTAATAATATTTTTCCCAACAGAATATATTAATGGCACTACAACTGAATTACCAAATTGTCTGTATGCTTGGGTATCTGAAACTGGAATTAAAAAATCATCAGGAAAACCTTGCAGTCTTGCACTCTCTCTCGGAGTAAGTCTTCTTGGGTTTTTTCCATTTTGTGGAATCAAAATTTCTGCTCCATCTTTATAATATCGTGCACTCATTGTTCTTGAGATTCCATTTAAATCAGTCATTCCAAAGCCAAAGCCATTTCCTTTTGCTTTATGTTTAGCTGAATATTCTTGTAAGTATTTCCAAAGATGCTCAGATAAGGTATATTTATTATCAGGTTTGATTTCAAGAATGTCTTTAAATCTTAAAGTGGATTCTGGAAGTTTAGGAAATTTGAAGTTTTCTTCACCTTTAAAAATTTCTTCTCTGAAACCTACAATTATAATTCTTTCTCTATGCTGAGGCACAAAGTGTTTTCCATCTAAAACCTTATAATGAATAGAGTATCCTAATTCCTTAAGTGTTTCAGTAATTATTTTAAAAGTCTTTCCTTTATCGTGTGAAACTAGATTTTTCACATTCTCTAACATAAAAGTCGAAGGCTTTTTATGTTTAATTATTCTTGCAACGTCAAAAAATAGAGTTCCTTGTGTTTCGTCAAGAAACCCATGTTTTCTACCTAGCGCATTCTTTTTTGATACTCCAGCAATAGAAAATGGTTGACAAGGAAAACCTGCTAATAAAATATCGTGGTCGGGAATTTCCTTTTCAGAAATTTTTGTAATATCACCAAAAGGAACTTCACCAAAATTTGCCTCATAAGTTTTCTTTGAATATGAATTCCATTCACTTGTAAACACACATTTTCCTCCTAAATTTTGATATGCTAATCTTATTCCTCCTATACCAGCAAATAAATCAACGAATTTAAATTTCGGACTTGAAGGTGGTGGGAAAGGAATGTCCCATTTAATTGGAAAATAATATTGAAAATCAGGTTCTCCTACAAGATTTAATTTCTCATGCTGTTCTACTAAATATTCTTTTGCACCAGATTTAAAAAATTGAGAAACTCCATTTTTATGATTTTGAAAATAATGTGTTAAGTGCGCAAGCCCACTATCAGTTTTATTATCAATTTCAATTTTGAGTTTTTCCCTTATTTCAGAATATTTCTTTGGCATTTTTCTTATACTTGATGTATTTCTCAATTTAAGCAATGCTAATATCCTAATTTTCGGTTAATCTGTGTGCCCCAAAACCCAAGAACTTACAGCAATGAAGTAAAGTTAATTAAAACAACTTCACCTCTTCTAAAAAGTGTGTGTTGTAATCGCCTTTTAGAAAACGCGCATTTTGCATCAGTTTAACATGGAAAGGAATAGTGGTTTTTATTCCCTCTATTACAAATTCATTCAGTGCACGAATCATTTTATGTATAACTTCTTCTCTTGTTTGCGCTACGGTTATAAGTTTCGCAATCATAGAATCGTAGTTAGGCGGAATAACATATCCAGCATATACATGCGTATCTACCCTGATACCATGACCACCGGGAACATGGAAGTTAACTATTTTACCTGGTGAAGGACGGAAATTATTTTCAGGATCTTCCGCATTAATACGGCATTCCATAGCATGAAGCTGTGGGAAATAATTTTTACCGGAAATTTTTATTCCAGCTGCAATTTTTATCTGTTCCTGAATAAGGTCGTAGTTTATTACTTCTTCTGTAATAGGGTGCTCTACCTGAATACGGGTATTCATTTCCATAAAGTAGAAGTTACGGTGTTTATCTACCAAAAACTCTACCGTACCAACACCTTCGTAGTTTACAGCTTCTGCTGCTTTAATAGCGGCTTTCCCCATTTTTTCACGCAGTTTATCGGTCATAAAAGGCGATGGAGTTTCTTCCACCAACTTTTGGTGCCTGCGCTGTATAGAACAATCTCTTTCTGACAAATGACAAACTGTACCTTGTTGGTCTCCGGCAATCTGTATTTCTATGTGGCGTGGTTCTTCTAAGAATTTTTCCATGTACATGCCGTCGTTTCCAAAGGCATTGGCTGCCTCTTGTCGTGCCGACTCCCAAGCATGTTCTATTTCTTTTTCTTCCCAAATTACACGCATACCTTTGCCACCACCACCGGCAGTAGCTTTCATCATAACAGGATACCCGATTTTTTTGGCGGTCTTTTTGGCGTCGTCCAAATCTTTTAATAAACCATCGGAACCGGGCACTACAGGAACCCCAGCTTTCTTCATAGTTTCTTTAGCCGTAGATTTATCGCCCATGGCCTCAATCATACTTGGGCGCGCACCTATGAATTTAATTTTCTGCTCATCGCAGATATGTGAAAACTTAGCGTTTTCTGAAAGAAATCCATATCCTGGATGTATAGCATCGGAATTAGTTATTTCAGCCGCGGCAATAATATTCGGAATATTGAGGTAAGAATCTTTGCTGGGTGGTGGGCCTATGCAAACTGCTTCATCGGCAAAACGCACCGGTAAGCTTTCTTTATCAGCCGTAGAATAAACCGCAACGGTTTTTATTCCCATTTCTTTGCAGGTGCGAATAATACGTAAAGCAATTTCGCCTCTGTTTGCTATTAAAATCTTTTTAAACACGTCTATTTAATTATGAGTTATGAACTATAAACTATGAGTTAGATTGTTACGCCCTTTAGGGTATAACCTATAACTCATAACCTATAACTGAATTAGGATGGGTCTATCAACAACAAAGGTTGGTCATACTCCACAGGAGAAGCATCATTGAGTAAATATTTTACAACAGTACCTGAAATTTCTGCCTCTATTTCATTAAACAATTTCATGGCTTCAATGATACAAATAATTTTTCCTTTTTCAATTTTATCTCCTACATTTAAGAATGGAGGTTTATCCGGTCCCGGAGAACGGTAAAAGGTACCAATCATAGGTGATTTTATAGTAACATATTTCGAATCGACAACTGCTTTAGGTTGTGGTGCAGGTGCAGCAGCCTCTGCTGCGGCTGGTGCAGCCACTTGCGGAACCGGAGCAGCTTGTGGAATAGGCGCAGGTGTCTGATAAGATTGCACTTCTACATATCTTTCAGCTGCTTTATTGGTTTTAATAACCAATTTCAAATCTTTGGTTTCTAATTCTACCTCGCTTACGTTAGCTTTGGCTACAAATCGAATGAGTTCTTCTACTTCTTTTATATTCATAATAACTATTGTTTATGCGTTCTTGGGGACAAATATACTTTCTTTATTGAAATTAGGAGTTGTATCCCCATTTAAGGTAGATAGCACCCCATGTAAAACCTCCGCCAAATGACGAAAGTATAATATTATCGCCTTTTTTTAATTGTTTTTCATAATCCCACAAGCATAAAGGCAAAGTTGCTGCTGTGGTGTTTCCATATTTATGAATGTTCATCATTACCTTATCTTCTGAAACTTCCATCCGTTCGGCCACAGCATGGATAATGCGCTTATTTGCCTGATGGGGCACCAACCATGCAACATCATCGGCGCTAAGATTATTTCTTTTCATTATTTCTACTGAAACATCGGCCATTTCTTTTACTGCAAACTTAAATACCTGTTGGCCTTCCTGATAAACATAATGCTCTTTCATATCCACCGATTCCGGTGATGGTGATTTAACAGATCCACCCGCCTTTTGATATAAATGTTTGCGTCCGGAGCCATCTACTTTACAGATATAATCCATAACGCCAACACCGTCTTCACTTGGCTCCAGCAATACGGCTCCTGCTCCATCGCCAAAAATAATACAAGTGGCGCGATCGGCATAATCTATAATAGATGACATTTTATCTACCCCAACAACAACAACTTTTTTATGGCGGCCTGCTTGTATAAATTGCGATCCTGTTACTAATGCGAATATAAATCCTGAACAGGCTGAATTTATATCATAACCCCAGGCGTTTTTTGCGCCCACTTTATCACACACTATGTTTGCTGTAGCAGGAAAAATATAGTCGCCGGTAACGGTGGCAACTATAAGCATATCGATTTCTTCGGGACTTATTTTTCGTTTTTCACAAAGGCGCTTTACAACTTCTGCTGCCATTACCGAAGCACCCAAATCTTTTCCTTTTAATATTCTTCTTTCTTTTATTCCGGTACGAGCCATAATCCACTCGTCGTTAGTATCCACCATTTTCGATAGTTCCTCATTGGTGAGCACATAATCAGGCAGGTATCCTTCAACAGCAGTTATTGCAGCAGTTATTGCCATTTGTTTCCGCTAAAAGCTTTTTGAATTTTTTCTGTAACTCCTGTTTCTACCATGTTTTTGGCAAGAAGAATCAGATTTTTAGTTGCTATTTCATTCGAAATTCCATGTCCAACCAATACGTTAGAGTTTACACCCAAAATTGGGGAACCTCCATGCAACTCATAGTTGAATCTATCGAAATAGGGATCTTCTATTTTCCGTCTCTTTATCAATTTATAAAAAGCCTCGGCTTCTTTTAACACTACATTACCAACAAACCCTTCGCATACTATTACATCGGCATTTCCGTCGAAAAGATCCCTTGCTTCCACGTTGCCAATAAAATTAATACCGTCGTGATTTTTTAATAATTGGTGTGTAGCTTGGGCTACTATGTTTCCTTTTTCTTCTTCTTCTCCAATATTTAGTAATCCCACCTTTGGATCGGGAGTGTTACATATATATTTTGTATAAACCTGACCTAGCAATGCAAACTGGCAAAGCATTTCTGGACGGCAATCGGCATTACTGCCTACATCCAACAAAATGCCTGTTTTGCCATTTTCCATTGGTACTTGCGTGATGAGGCAAGGGCGCGAAACGCCATCAATAGCTTTTACACTATATAGCGCACCCACCATCATAGCTCCGGTATTACCGTTGCTGGCAAAAGCATCAATTTTCTTTTCTTTCAGATATCTAAAACCAACCCCAATGCTTGAGTTTGGTTTTTGCGAAACAGCCTTTAATGGCGATTCTGCCATTTCAATAACTTCGGTAGTATGAACAATCTCAAAATTATCGGCACTAACCCCATGTTCTTTGAGCAGGGACAGAATTTGCCCCTCATCTCCGAACAGCACAAGCTTAACCTCTTTTGGCAAAACTTTAAATGCCTCTACGGCACCGCCAACAGTGGTTTTAGGGGCGTAATCGCCACCCATTATATCAAGCCCTAATTTCATATACTGAAATAGAAACGCATTAAAAAAGTTTCCGGCTTAATTAAGCAGAAACGGTTTTTTCAACTACTTGTTTTCCTCCGTAAAATCCGCATTCAGGACATACACGATGGCTAAGCACCGGTGCTCCACAATTAGAGCAGGTGGTGGTAGTTGCAGCTGTTGCTTTATAGTTTGTCCGGCGTTTTCTTCCCCGGCTTTTTGAGTGTCTTCGTTTAGGGTGTGGCATTGTCTGTTGTGTTTATTAGTTGTTCAAGGTTTTATCTTTCAGGTGCAAAAGAAGTTTGTTGCTATCTATAATATATTGTTCTTCACTGCTATTCTTTACTTCCAGGCGTTTTAATTTATCCAGAACTTCAGCATTACATTGGCTTACGCCGTTCCTATCTGCCGGATGAACTCTTTGCATGGGCAGCGAAAGTACGATATATTGGTAAATATAAGGTGCAATATCGAAATCAACTTCATCTTTCCCTAAAGAAATCATATCATCTTCTTCGCTATGTACAATACTATCTATCTTGACTAACAGCTTCTTATCCATATCCAATGCCATATCAAAATCATCACCACAACGGTCGCAGGTTACGTTTATAGTTCCATATACATGGAAACTAACCGTTAATATGGAAGAGTTTTTAGTAAAGGTTATATGCGCTTTTAGCTGACAATCATGTATTTCCTCATAATTATTTTCAAAAAAGAGCTCTTTCTCAATGGAAAACAAATAAGAATGCTCCCCATTTTTCAGGAGGGTAAAAGGTATAATATAGCTGTTCTTGTTCTTTTTCACTTGTTTTTTTGAAAAAAGTGCTGCAAAGGTATGCTTTTTTTGAAAATAAAAGCAAAGGATTTTAACCCTTTGCCTGCTTGAGATTTTGCTTTTGGAAATCGGAAGCTATTTAACTGAAAGGAGGGCTTCCTCCGAATTAGCTTTAGAAATAGAAACCTACGTCCAAATAGAAGACCTTGATTTTCAAACATCTATTAGAAAACAAAAATGGGGAATAGGGTGAAAATAAAAACCGGCACCCTATGTGGAATGCCGGTTCGTATTAACACCAATAAAAAACCCGTCTAAATACGCTATCCTCTACTAATCTACATTATCATGTAAGAAAGAGTTGTTTTGTTTCAACTCGGTCTTTTTATCTTCTCCTTCTGAAAGTGTAAACCTTGACATGGTCGACTCAGAAGAATGTTGAGTTTCTTCCAAATCAACATTTCTTCTTTTATATGCAGGTTCATTTTCCAATTCATTAATGCCTGAAGGCGTCCTGAGTTTGTAGCTTAATTGTTTAAGCTTCTCAATCCTCTCTTGCGATTTTTTGCGTTGTTCCTGTATAAACGCAGGGTCTGTTAAATCAACCTTTTCATTTTGTTGGGGTTGGTTTGCAGGTGCAGCAGGCGCTTGTTGGATAGTTGTTGCAGGGGTGTTATTCACCGGGGTAACAGGTTGGTCATCCAAAGTTTTCTTCACAATTTCAAACTCTATTTCCGGAGCGCGTTCTGTTGCCTTAGGCTCAAGAACAGGTTTTAAGAAAGGTTCGGGAGCGGTTGTCTCCTTTTGAGGAGCTTCCGGTGCTTTGTTTTCAACAACAGGAGTTTCAGTTACTGGCTGTTGACTATTAACAAACGGCTGCGTTTGAGTTAGTTCATCTAACCTGCGCATTATTTTTTCCGCTTTCTTTTCGGTGAAGTTCACAACTGGAGTTGCATTAAATCCGGTAGCAATAAGCGTAATATTAATTTTGTTTCCTAATGAAGGATCAATACCATAACCCTTGATAATGTCCGCACTTTGTCCGGCAGCATCTTGTATAAAGTCGGTAATTTGACCTAACTCATCCATGGTTATGTCATCCGATCCGCAGGTGATGTTCAGCAGCACATAGCGTGCTCCTTTCACATTATTATCATTCAGCAGTGGTGATGTAAGTGCAAGTTCTACCGCCCTGATGGCTCGGTTGTCTCCTTCGCAACTTGCAGAACCCATAATAGCTACTCCGCTTTCTTTCATCACGGTTTGTACATCGGCAAAATCCAAGTTAACATGCAATGTAACTGTAATTATTTCCGCGATACTTTTAGCTGCAGTATTCAACACGTCATCGGCATGAGCAAAGGCTTCACCCAATTTCAGGTTACCATACATCTCTCTCAACTTATCATTATTAATGATAAGAATAGTGTCTACATTCTCGCGAAGCGCTTTCAATCCTTCTTCCGCTTGTACTTTTCTTTTCTTTCCTTCAAACGCAAATGGAACAGTAACAATAGCAACCGTTAATATGCCAAGCTCTTTTGCCGCTTGTGCAATAACCGGTGCGCCGCCTGTGCCTGTGCCACCACCAAGTCCGGCTGTAATAAATACCATTTTGGTATTTGAACCCAGCACTTTCTTAATTTCATCTATACTTTCCAAGGTAGCGTTTCTGCCCACTTCGGCAAGAGAGCCTGCTCCCCTACCCTCTGTTAGTCCTGAACCCAGGGCTATTTTTAAAGGCACAGGACTAATGTCTAATGCTTGTTGGTCTGTATTGCATACTACGAAATCAACCCCTTTAATTCCTTCACGGAACATATGGTTGACTGCGTTGCTGCCTCCTCCCCCAACACCAATTACTTTGATGATGGAAGATCTGTCTGTTGGTAAATCGAAGTTTATCATAGCGATTTTGTTTTTGAGTTATTTAGGATTTAGGTGTTACTTTTATTTGATTTTTTACTTTCTGCGTCTACGTCTTCATTAAAGAAATTTACAGCCCCGGTGTAGAACCGTTCCATGATGCTGCGTTTGTTTTGCTTGGAATGCTGCACCACTTCGGTTACTTTTACAGTAGCTTTTTCCGGTTGAATAATTTCATTGCGTTGGTTTTCATCGAAGCCTTTCATAACAAGCCCTACGCCTGTTGCGTAAAGTGGGTGACTTAAGTCGAAATTGCCTGCTGCAAGATGTTCGTTAGGATAACCTACACGCGTATCCATTCCGGTAATGTATTCAACCAACTGAGGAAGATATTTTAATTGTGCACCGCCACCGGTAATTACAATTCCGGCAATCAGCTTCCTTTCAAAACCTGAATTTTTAATTTCATAATACACATGCTCCAATATTTCAGACATACGTGCATTAATAATTGCAGAAAGGTTACGAATAGAAATTTCTTTATTCTGCCTGCCCTTTAAGCCGGGGATAACAACAATTTCATTTTCTTGGGCTTCGGTAGGAATAGCACAACCAAATTTTACTTTCAATTGTTCCGCTTGCGCTTGAATAATTTGACAGCCTTGTTTTATGTCTTCTGTAATTACGTTTCCACCAAAAGGAATAACTGCAGTGTGACGGATAATATCATCTTGGAAGATTGCTACATCTGTAGTACCGCCACCAATATCAATCAATACAACACCGGCTTCACGTTCTTCAGGAGTAAGAACAGAATCGGAAGAAGCAAGAGCCTCTAGCGTTAGCGCACCCATGTGAAGTTTAGACTTAGTCACACACTTTTCAATGTTAGCCGCTGCCGCAACCTGCCCGGTAATAATATGGAAGTTGGCTTCGAGACGTGCACCACCCATCCCGATTGGGTTTTTAATTCCCAATTCATTATCCACAATATATTCTTGCGGAAGCACTTCAATAATTTCTTCTCCCGGAGGCATAGCAAGCCTTTCCATACTATCGATTAAAGCATCTACATCGCTTTGCGTAATTTCCTGAGTAGAATCTACGCGGGTATAAACACCTCTGTGCTGCAGACTTTTAATGTGCTGCCCGGCAATTCCCACATTTACAAATTCTATTTTAACGCCCGATTTCTCGGTGGCTTCTTTCACAGCCTTTTCAATAGAAGCAACTGTTTGGTCGATGTTACGCACCATTCCGCGAGCAATGCCGAGTGATTCGGATTTACCGACACCCATTATTTCTATTTTATTTTGCTCGTTCTTACGTCCGACAATGACCACTATTTTTGTAGTGCCAATGTCCAACCCAACGATAATGTTTGATTTGTTTTCCATAGAATTTATTTTTTAGTGCAGATTATTTGGTGTTTGTATTTAAGATTTATTGTGGCGTATTCGTTCCATTTTCCATTACTGTTGAAGCCTTCTTTGTAGAGTGTAAATAGTTTGTCAAATTTTTGTTTTAAATCACTCGTATCTCCCAGTAAAATGCGATGCCCACCCACACGAGGGATGAGTGTAAATTCTTTTGCGCTATCCACATATACTTGTGTAATTTGGGCTTTCCAAAAAGCATCGTGATTAATAAAAGCTGCAATTCTATATATGGATGGAAGCACGGAATGCACCGAAGTATCAGTCTCCATCTTCTTCGCATTATTTTGATAATTGCCCGTGTATAATTCATTTATATAGCCATTCACAATTAACACACGCGGAGTGCAATTATCAGTGAGTGGCATAAAATATCCGGCAGAATCAACATAGTAGCTTTCATCATTGCTCGCAATTATTCTCGCAATCGGATTTTTTTGAGATACTTTTACTTTTATAACGCCATCAAGCGTAGCATATACTTGCGCACTAATTATATATGGATTGTCTTTTAGCATTTGTTCTATTTCAAGCAAGTTGATTTTATCCATTGCCTTGCCTTCCACCGTATCTTGATCTTTTGTGATAAGTGCGCGTATCTCGTCTGATGTAATAAATAAGTCAGTACCTTTTTCTTTAATGGTAATGTCTATAGACTTGCACGCTGTATTATTCCGTTTTGATTTTGCAAATCCAAGCAGTACAGTCGCACCTGCAACCAACACAATCCAACCCGATATGATTAATATGCGTTTCATGCTGTTTTCTTGAGTAATGCGTTTTTTAAAGGTTCTACCAATCTATCTATATCACCTGCGCCCATTGTCACCAATACTTCCGGTAGGTTAGATAATACTTCATCAATTAATCCTGCTTTGCTGCAAAGTCTTTTATTCTCGATTTTTACTTTATCCAACAACATAGTAGAAGTGATTCCTTCTATCGGCAATTCCCTTGCAGGATAAATATCCAACAAAATAAGGTTATCAACCAACTCCAAACTTCTTGCAAAATCATCCGCAAAATCGCGGGTGCGGGAATAAAGATGAGGTTGGAATATTCCGGTTATTTTTTTCCCGGGATACATAGCTCTAACAGAATTCAAACAGGCTTTTATTTCTTCGGGATGATGTGCATAATCATCAATAAAAACAAGATTTGAATTTGAAATTTGATAATCGAAACGGCGTTCAACCCCTGTAAATGTTCCAAGTGCTTTGCGGATAGCATCATCATCCACATTCATTATTTTGGCTACTGCCGTTGCCGCAACAGAGTTTTCAATGTTGTGTATTCCAGCTATTCCAAGCTTCACAGATTTAATTTCTCCGAATGGAGTTACTACATCATAAGTATAATACCCTTCATGTGTATTTATATTCTTAGCAAAATAATCTGCTTTTTTATCCAAAGAATAGATATATGTTTTGCCACTATATTTGATAGTAGATTGTACTTTTTCCTTTGTAATTAAGCAGCCGTCATCATGTGTACGATTAGCGAACATAGCATAAGATTCTTCCATGTTTGCCTTGTCGTTGTATATATCCAAATGGTCAGGATCAACGGAAGTAATTACAGCAACATCAGGATTTAAAGTGAGAAAAGAGCGATCATATTCGTCTGCTTCCACCACCATTACCTTATTTTCATTCCCTGATTTACCAAGCAATATATTGGTATGATAATTCTTTGAAACTCCACCTAAAAAGGCCATACAATCATTGCCCGAAGAATGAAGTATATGTGTAATAAGTGTAGATGTTGTAGTCTTTCCGTGTGTGCCGGCTACAGCCACTGTATAATGCCCTTCAGTAATCCAGCCAAGCACTTCAGCCCGTTTATGGAGATTATATTTTTTCTCTAGGAAATATTTCAATTCACTATGATCGGAAGGAATTGCAGGAGTATAAATTACTAACGTATCGCTTGCAGATGTATACTTTATAATTCCATTATTGATTAAAGAAACATTATCCTCATAATGTATTTCTATACCTTCATTTTCCATTTCCTCCGTCAAGGTAGAAGATGTCTTATCATACCCACTAACAGATTTACCAAGAGATTTGAAATAGCGTGCAAGGCCACTCATGCCAATGCCACCAATGCCTATCAAATACACATATTTTAATGAATCGAATCTCATTTTCCTGATAGTTCAATTATTTCTTTAGCAATTCTTTTAGCGGAATCTTTTATAGCAAGTGTCTCTATATTTTTACTTAGTTTTCCACGTAAAGCCTTATCCATTGCAAGTTTTATAACTTCCTTGCCTAATTGTTGAACTGCAACATCATCTTTAATTACTATGGCAGCACTCTCTTTTGCAAGGCTATTTGCATTCTTCGTTTGGTGGTCATCCGTCACATTCGGAGACGGAACTAATATGGCTGGCTTACCTGCTATGCAAAGCTCTGCAAGAGAAATAGCGCCTGCTCTTGAGATAACTGCATCACTCACGGCATAAGCAAAATCCATTTTAGAAATAAAGTCGTAAACTTTAATGTTAGAATATTTTTTTGCCAATTCAGCAGCCTCATTATGAAATGCTTTTCCTGTTTGCCAGATAACCTGAATATTATTCTCAGCAAAAAGTTGGAGTGAGTTTTTTACGCTTTCGTTAATGGTTCTTGCGCCAAGGCTTCCACCAATTACTAATAATACAAACTCATTATTTTTCAGCTTGAAATATTCTAATGCTTCATTGCGCTTAGCTTCTAAGCCGCTTATATCTTGCCTCACAGGATTTCCTGTAATAATTAATTTGCTTGCAGGGAAAAACCTTTCCATTCCGGAATAAGCCACGCAAATTTTATTTACTCGCTTTCCTAAAATTTTATTAGTAATGCCGGGATATGAATTTTGCTCTTGTATAAGTGTCGGAACATTTTTCCGAAGTCCACCCCAAAGTGTAGGACCACTGGCATATCCACCTACTCCAACAATTACATCAGGATTAAATTCAGAAATTATTTCTTTCGCTCTTTTAACACTCTTTAAAACTTTTGCAGGCAACGAAATATTTTTCATCATATTGGAACGGGATATGCCACTTATCTGCAAGCCTTCAATCTTGTATCCGGCAGCAGGCACCTTTTCCATCTCCATTCTTCCAATGGCTCCAACAAATAATATTTCAGTTCCCGGTCTCATTTCTTCAATTGCGCGGGCTATCGCAATGGCAGGAAAAATATGTCCTCCCGTGCCTCCCCCGCTTATTATTATTTTAAGTTGTTGCAACAATGTTTGGTATTTGTTTTTCCGTTTCAAATTCTGTTTCTCTGCTCACACTTAAAATCACTCCTATTGCAATACTCGAAAACCATATTGATGTTCCACCCATGCTCACCAATGGAAGCGGTTGCCCCGTCACCGGTAATAAATGGATGGCTACGCACATATTCACCATAGCTTGCATTACCAGGCTTAGCGTAAGGCCAATAGCTAAAAGGCTGCCAAAAGTTTTAGGATTTCGGGTTGCGATCCGCACTCCCCGGAATAGTAATGCGAGATATAAGAAAACCATTCCAACTGCCATTACAAAGCCATACTCTTCTACCATGATGGCATAAATAAAATCGGAAGAAGCCTGAGGCAGAATATTTTTTTGTGTACTATTTCCAGGACCTTTCCCGAATGTGCCTCCTGTGGCAATAGCAATCATGGCTTGGTCTGCCTGATAGTTAGTGTTTTTATCCCCCTTGGTAAAACTTTCTATACGCGATTTTGCAGTCGCAATACGGTTATTGATATGCGGGAAAGCAAATATGATTAGGATAAATAATCCGGCTCCGGCAAAAGCAATACCCAGTGTAGAGAATATCAATTTTGCACTGGCCCTGCCTATGAACATTATAAACAGGCAGTTTATAAACAATAGCCCCGCCGTTGAAATATTAGAAGGAAAAATCAATCCACAAATAAGAAATATTGGAAGCGTAATATGACTAAGCCCCTTTTTCAAATCATGCATTTCATCTTGCATTAAAGTGAGACTACGGGCTACATATACTATAAGCGCCAATTTTGCAAAGTCCGAAGTTTGGAAAGTCAATCCCAACCCCGGTATTTGCAACCAACGGGAGGCGCTTCCTTCATTTACTCCTTTTAGCAAAGTAAATAAAAGTAAAGGAACAGAAAGAATCAACCCTATTTGGAAAATACGTGAATAATAGGTGTGCTTGATGTTATGCGTAATGTAAATTAATATGAAACCAAACAATAAAATAATGATGTGCTTAATCAGAAAGTAATTAGCATCGCCTGACCGACTGCGGTAAGCCAGCGTGATTACTGAGCTGTAAACGGCAAGAATAGATACCACAGATAATAGTAGGACTATTATCCAGATAACCTTATCGCCTTTTATATGATTAAATACAGCTTTCATTTTTTTATAATTCTCTTACAGCTTCTTTAAATTGGTCACCTCTGTCTTCGTAATTTTCAAATAAATCAAAACTTGCACATGCCGGAGAAAGCAATACGGTATCGCCTTGCTTACTTGCCTTCAATGCTTTTTTAACAGCTTCTTTTGCAGAAGATGCTTCTGTAATAAATGGCACAATGGTCGAAAATGCACTAAGGATTTTGCGGTTGTCTTTACCCAGACAAACAATGGTGTGAACTTTCTCTCTTACCAAATCTTTTAAGATACTGTAATCATTGCCTTTGTCAGTACCGCCAACAATCCACACAATAGGAGTAGTAATGGTTTCAAGGGCATACCATGCGGAATTTACATTGGTCGCCTTAGAATCATTAATAAAATCCACCCCATGAATAGTAGCAACAAACTCCAACCGGTGTTCAATATTTTGAAAGTCAGCAAGGCTTTCTCTTATGCTGTCCTTACGGATATCCACTACTCTGGAAGCAATTGCTGCTGCCATTGAGTTGTAAATGTTGTGTCTTCCGTGTAATGATAGTCTGTTTGCTGGCATAGAGAGGGTTGATTTATTTACATTAATAACTATTTCTTGATCTTGTAGGCGGGCTCCTTCTTCTATCTGTTCTATAATAGAAAAAGGATATTTTTTTGCCGGAATATTTCTTTTAGCTACTTCTTGCTTTGTTATTTCATCATCAATGCAATAGATAAAAGAATCATCTGCAGTTTGGTTTTGCACTATCTTGAATTTAGAGTCTATATAATTCTCTAATTTGTAATCGTAACGGTCAAGATGATCGGGTGTGATATTGAGAAGAACAGAGATATCCGCTTTAAATTTATACATATCATCTAACTGAAAACTGCTTAACTCCAATACATAGTAATCGAAGTTTTCAGTTGCTACCTGATAAGCAAAACTCTTTCCTACATTACCTGCTAAGCCTACATTTAAGCCCGCTTTTTTGAAGATGTGGTGAGTTAAAAGCGTGGTAGTTGTTTTGCCATTGCTGCCTGTTATACAAATCAGTTTTGCTTTAGTATAACGACAAGCAAATTCTATTTCAGAAATAACCGGAATATTTTTTGCTTTCAGTTTTTGTATTAAAGGTGCCTTCTCCGGTATACCAGGGCTCTTTATTACTTCATCCGCATTTAAAATAATATCTTCAGAATGTGTTCCTTCTTCATAAGGAATAGCTTCTTTTTTAAGTATCTCTAAATACTTAGGTTTTATTGTTCCTTTATCAGATACCCACACTTCCATACCCTGCTTGCGTGCAAGAATAGCTGCGCCAGTCCCGCTTTCGCCGGCACCCAATACCACTATTTTTTTAGTAACGCTCATTCTTATCTTAGCTTAAGGGTTACAATAGTTAATACAGCCAACATAATGCCAACAATCCAAAAACGAGATACTATTTTTGATTCATGAATATTTAATTTTTGATAATGGTGATGTAATGGCGACATTTTGAAAATGCGTCTTCCTTCACCATATTTTTTACGGGTATATTTGAAATAACTAACCTGCATCATCACCGATAAATTCTCGATAAGGAAAATCCCACAAAGAATAGGAAGTAATAATTCCTTACGAATAGCTATTGCAAAAACCGCAATTATACCACCCAAAGCAAGGCTTCCGGTATCTCCCATAAAAACTTGAGCCGGATAAGAGTTATACCACAAAAATCCAATACACGCACCCACAAATGCAGCCATAAATATTACCAACTCACTGCAATTAGGAATGTACATGATATGTAGATAATCAGCAAAAACATAGTTGCCCGATACGTAAGCAAAAATCATGAGTGTTACTCCGATGATGGCAGAGGTTCCTGTGGCAAGTCCATCAATTCCATCGGTAATATTGGCCCCATTTGATACCGCTGTAATTATGAGAATTACAATAGGGATAAAAATAAGCCATGCCCATTTTTGATAGTTACCACCTAGAAATGATAATATTCTAGAGTAATTGAACTCGTTATTTTTTATAAATGGAATAGTAGTTTCTAATGATTTAGTTGCTTGTGGCGCATAACGAGGCAATTCTTGAATGCCCGCAGCCTGCCCGGCAATCATAGTTTGTGGAGGGCTGTAAATTTTTTCTTTTACAACCACATTGCTATTGAAATAAAGTGTGATTCCAACAATTAGTCCAATTCCAATTTGACCTATTATTTTAAATTTCCCACTCAGTCCTGATTTATCTTTTTTGAAAACTTTTATGTAATCATCCAGAAAGCCTATCGACCCAAGCCAAATTGTAACTGATAGCATAAGCAACACATACACATTTTCAAGTCGGGCAAGCAACAGCGTAGGAATTAAAATAGATGCGAGTATTATGATTCCACCCATGGTTGGTGTCCCTTCTTTTTCTTTTTGTCCGGTTAATCCAAGATCACGAATAGATTCTCCCACTTGTCTTTTGTGTAATATCCTAATCAGTTTTTTACCAAACACCATAGAGATTAACAAAGAAATTATTACAGCCATTGCCGCACGAAACGAAATGTAATTAAACACATTCGCACCCGGCATGTTATAATGTTCTCTGAGGTAATGGAAGAGGTAATACAACATTAGCTTTGTAATTGATTAAGTGTTTCCGTTAATATTTCCATATCATCAAAAGGATATTTTACGCCTTTTATTTCCTGGTATTTTTCGTGACCTTTGCCAGCAAGTAGTATGATATCTCCCTTTTGAGCCAATTGACAAGCTGTTCTAATAGCTTCTTTTCTATCGGCTATAGAGAGGGATTTTTTCTTGTACATCAAACTCAAGCCTTTCTCCATTTGATGGATAATTTCAGCAGGATCTTCCGAACGTGGATTATCGGATGTAAGAATTACTTTGTCACTCTTTTCACATGCAATGGACGCCATAATAGGACGTTTTGCGTTATCCCTATCGCCACCGCAACCAACCACTGTAATTATTTTCTCTTTGTTTGCACGTACATCGTGAAGAGTTGAAAGAACATTGATAAGCGCATCGGGCGTATGTGCATAATCAACCACACCAATGGTACCATTAGGCGCTTTTATATATTGAAAACGCCCTTCCACAGCATCAAGGCTACTGAGGGCTTTGAGGGTTTCTTCTTTATTTTCTCCTAACAATCTTGCAACAGCATATATACCCAAAGCATTGTATGCATTGAATCCTCCAATCAATTTTATCCAAATATCACGTCCATCTATATTCAGATCAAGGCCTGAAAAAGTATTTTCAATGATCTTGCACTTATAGTCTGCAGCATTTTTTAATGCAAAAGTTTTCTTTACCGCTTTGGTATTTTGCAACATTATCAAACCATGTGAATCATCTTTATTTACAAGCGCAAATGCAGAGGAAGGAAGCCCATCAAAGAATTTCTTTTTTGCTTTTATGTACTCGTCAAATGTTTTATGGAAATCTAAATGATCGTGCGTTATGTTTGTGAAAGCTCCTCCGGTAAAGACCAATCCAACAATTCGTTTTTGTATCACTGCGTGAGAACTAACCTCCATAAAGCAATGCGTACAACCTTCAGCAACCATATCGGCTAATAATTTATTTAACTCAAGTGCATCGGGAGTGGTATGTGTTGCAGGAATAACTTTATCATTGATTTGATTTTTCACTGTAGAAAGCAATCCAACCTTATACCCAAGTTTTATAAATAATTTATATAATAAAGTAGCTGTTGTTGTTTTACCATTGGTTCCGGTAATGCCTACTAACTTTAACTTAGAAGAAGGTTGATCGTAAAAGTTAGAAGCAATTATTCCAAGCGCCTCGCTGGAATCTTTTACTTTTAAATAGGTTATTCCTTTATATGTTTTTTTAGGTAGATGCTCACAAATAATAGCCGTAGCTCCACTCTTTATGGTTTTATCAATAAAGTCATGGCCATCCACTGTCAAGCCTTTTATCGCAATAAAAAGGCAGCCTTCCTTAACTTTCCTTGAATCAAATTGAACAGAAGAAATAACATTATCCGTCAACCCAATTACTTCGGTAAGCGCAACTTTATATAATATGTCCTTCAATACTTTTTCCACTACTACGATAACTTTAATGTTATTCTTTGTCCTTTTGTATAGCTACTTCCGGGTTCTAACGATTGTTCTCTTACCGCCCCTGAACCTTTCACACTAACTTTCAAGTGAGCATTTTCTAATAAGTAAACCGCATCTTCCGCATTCATATTTTTTAAATCGGGAATGATGCCTTTTTGAAGTTGCTTTTCAGGATTGCAACCGGTAACCGTTAGTGTAGAATCGTGAGCATTACATTCTACCCATGATGAAGTGCCCGCAGATGATTTGCATTTCATATCAAGCGCTTTAAATACATTGTAGGTATCATCGGCGTCTCCATTTTTTACAAACAGATTATTATTTTTTGCTTGACGAGTAGTATCATCTATAGCCGGATCAATACCAATGCTACTTGCATAAACCTTATCGGCAATTTCGCGGAAGATAGGACCGGCTGTAATATTGCCATAATATCCATCAGCGCTGGGTGAGTTAACAATAACAATGCAGGAATATTCAGGCTTATCTGCAGGAAAATATCCAACAAATGACGCACGATAATTAGCTTTAGATTGTACCTTATATTGTCCTTTAGATGCAATTTGAGCAGTACCTGTTTTACCTGCAATAGCATAAACTGTATTTCTCAAATTACTTGCAGTACCTCTTAACACAACACCTTCAAGCATAGCACGAAGCTTTTTTAAAGTGGATGAAGAGCAAATGGCAGGATTCATTATAATAGGTTCGAACTTTTTAACCAGCTTACCATCCTTTGTTATAGCATCAATAAATTGAGGTTTTACCATTACTCCATTATTGGCTACGGCATTATAAATGGTTAGGGTTTGCAAAGGAGTCATAGTAAGCCCATATCCTACAGATAGCCATGGAAGCGTAGTTCCGTACCAGTTATTAGTTCCGGGATTAGGAACCATAGGAGCGCCTTCGCCGGGTATGCTTAAATGTAATGGTTGATTTATTCCGAGGCGGCATAAGCCATCTACAAACTTTTGAGGTTGCGAAGCATAATGCTTGCATATAACTTTTGAAATTCCCACATTAGAAGAAAGCTCAAATGCTCTTTGTACATTTACGCTTCTTGCTTCTTCATCATCATGCTCGGCATCCTTCATGGTCCGGTCGTAATAAATGTGCTGTCCACCTTCCAAATTAACAGTATCGGTAGGATTTACGAGCCCATCTTCCATAGCCACTAAAAGGGAAAACAATTTAAATGTAGAACCCGGCTCCATAGATTCTCCGGTTACGTAGTTATACATTTCCTGATAAGTATCCGATGAATCTTTACGAGTAAGATTTGCAATAGCAAGCACTCTTCCGGTTTTTACTTCCATTAACACCACACAACCATGATTAGCATGGTGCTTGATGAGTTGGGTGCGAAGTGATTGCTCGGCTACATCCTGATAATTTATATTAATAGTGGACGTAATATCACAGCCATTTTGAGGTTGCAGATTTTCACCATTATTTAATGGAACCCATATACCTCCGGCAGTTTTTGTCATCAACCCTTGACCATTAACTCCAGCCAAATAAGAATCATAAGCACCTTCCAAGCCAACAGGCTGCACATTTTCTCTTGCATAGCCAATGGTACGTTCAGCAAGGTCTTGGAATGGAAGTTCGCGACGATTGTTTTGCGCGATAATCAATCCTCCTTTATATTTCCCTAAACGAATAAGTGGAAAGTGTTTTAACTTCTGCAAATCGTCATACGAAATAGAATGATGAATCATTACATACCTCTCTCCATTATCCCGTGCGGTTTTCAACAGCTTATAATATTCACGGGTAGCTTTATCTTTAAACAGAGAAGAAAGGCAAATGCTAAGCGAATCGAGGTTATCATTAAAAACATCATCGGTCATATATTCCGTATTCACATCCATAGCCACATCGAAATAGGGTAAGGATGTTGCGAGCAGGTTCCCGTCCTCCGCATATATATTACCGCGCACAGCCTCAATCGTCCGGAAAGAGGTGGTAAACTCCGCCTCTTCTTTTTTCCATTTAACTCCCTCTACATGTTGCACATAAAACACACGAACACAAATTGCAATACCGAGCAAGCTTATAAGCGTGTATAAGAGGTACGTACGAAGCACTATGTCTTTCTTAGCTTCCATTACTTTTTCTTGCTTTTATTATATACAACTATTTTTTCAGGGGGAATAACAGATTCTTTAAGCCCCATGTTGGTGGTGGCTTTATCCAATTCTGATTCTTTACTCAAATACATTAATTTGTCTTTCGCTATAATGTATTGTGTACGTAACTCGCCAATACTGTTATCTAAAGAATCCAAATCCTTTAACCGGCTGTGCGCATAGTATCCATTAGCAATATAAATCATGGCAAGAAAAGCCATATATAACAGAAAAGGTAAAGAACTGAGTGTGCTTTCCCCAGCCAAAAAACCACCACTGATAACAGACTGAACCCCACGCTTAACCTTACTAACAGGCTTGCGTACCTCCGCCCCCCCCCATATCGGCAGCCTGCATTCTTTCTTCTTGGTCTATATCTGTTACTAAACGGTTCATGCTGTTTTTTCTGCTATTCTTAGTTTAGCGCTTCTTGCTCTGCTATTGGTTTCAATTTCTTGTTCAGCAGGAATAATAGGCTTGCGTGTTACGGGCTTAAAAGGGCGTATGTCATGCCCATACATGTTTTTTTGTGGAACACCTTCAAAGTTTCCTGCACGCATATAGTTCTTAACTAACCTATCTTCTAAAGAATGGTAAGAAATAACCACCAACCGTCCACCTTCATTTAATAACTCTGCACTTTGTTTCAGTAATTCTTTTAGTGCATCTATTTCCTCA
>Ga0207023_10071_pt2 | contig 27300 bp, 25 predicted proteins | sample Alteio_BWMinCont_47_FD_153464 | JGI IMG/M metagenome (GOLD analysis project Ga0207023, IMG submission 153464) | Enriched cells from forest soil in Barre Woods Harvard Forest LTER site, Petersham, Massachusetts, United States -... | ecosystem: Environmental > Terrestrial > Soil > Temperate forest >... | reverse complement strand
GTTCGGCGGTTCGATGATCGGCATTGCCAGCAAGGTGAAACAAGACTCCTTGCTTGTGTATCAGGGCAAAGAAAACTATTTTCAGTGGGAATTCATCTTCAACCCGCTGCTGAATGGCGGCGCGGCGGCTCCGCAACAAGCGGGAGTGGGTGTTGGAGTGCCTGGCACGGGATTGCCGACCGGCGCGGGGATCGGCGGGGCGGCACCCGGACAGCCAGCGGGCGGAGCGGCGGGCCAGCCTCCGCCGATGGGACAAACGCCGTTCGGAACCGGACGCGGCGGAGGCGGAGCGGTAGGCCTGCCGATGTCGCAGTAAGAAGACTATTTCGTATCCCGCCGATCAATTCTCAGAGTTCCCCAAGGCGTACAGTTCAATGGCGGCGGCCACGCCGGCGTGATCGTTGGACAGCGTTTCCCGCCAGCCGGCGGTCTTGAGTTCCGCGACGGCGTTGGCCATGACGACCGGGAGACCGGCAAATTCCAGCATTTCCACGTCGTTGAGGTTGTCGCCAACGGCCATAATCTCGTCACGGGAATAACCCCGGCGAGCGGCCCAATCGGCGAGTGTCCCGCCCTTGGAGCAGCGCGGATGAATGACGTCGAGCATGGCGAAGTCCATGTGGTCGTAGTACGTGACGGCGAGAGAGAAAGATTCGCGATTGGGCGCGGCGCGGAGAGCCGTTTCGGCGGCGTGCATTATTTTCGGTGAGCCGCTGTACATGAGTTGAATCGGATCCTCGGTCAGCGCATCCTCAAGCGGCGAAATCTGCGCGATGAATTCGCGATTGCGCAGGAGATAGGGCCGTCGCCGCGGGTCCTGCCAGTCGATCTCCTCGTATACCACCTGGTTCTCGCGCAAGCGATCGAATACCAGCGCAGCGCCGCGGCGATAATCGGACATGTGACCGATCAAATCCAGCGCGGTCTGGCGCGGCAGAAGATTTCGCAGATGCGTGGCGCCATCCTTGGAGCGGACGAGCGCGCCGTTATTGACGATCATCGTCAGCGGGCAGGGAATCAGGTCAGCGATGGTCCGGGCGAAGTCAAAGCGGCGTCCTGTAACAAGGGCGACTTCGATGCCGCGAGCGACGGCAGCCTGAATGGCTCGCAGATTAGCGTCGGGCAGTCCCGACGAGCTGTTGAGCAGCGTGCCGTCGATATCAAGCGCGATCAGGCGGATGGGCATGGATAGGGGCTCAACACCGAAAGCCGGCTGATAGACATATCGGAGCCTGGCGATAAAAGCGTGAGTTTTATATGCCGTGGAATCAGGCGGTTGCGCATCCACGGGATACGCTCCCCGGCAATTTGCACGGATATCAAAGTAAAGGAGTTACGGGAAAAGCAGTTTGTAAGGTTATGAAAACAAAGGGGCGAGATGTAGGCGTGAAAATCGGCCGCGGGACAGGGGATATTGTCAGGCATGTTCAGAGGGGTGCGAGAGTGCGCATCACCAAAGCTTTCATCTTATTTTACCACGGGAGTCAATGATTCGAGGTGCAGCGGTCGGCGTTGGGAAAAGGCGAGAGGGATTCCTCACTGCGTTCGGAATGACGATGTCGGGTTCGCGGCGGAGACGGGGGCGCCGGTTCCGATAATTTAGCTGGAGGGCGGTGGGGAAGACGCGCTTCACACGCATCGCGTGGTTCAGTGTACGCGGCGCTTGATGCGGCAGGGAGAGCTTTACAGATTGAAGGAGCCGCAGTAGCCTCGGACGTAGCCGGAGGAGAACATGTTGATGGCAACGATGCTGCGGCGGGTTGCGTATGTTGCGGTGGCAACGGGCATGGTGTTGTTGCTCGGATCATCGACCGCGGCGGGCCTGAATCCCGCGGCGCTGGCGTACAAACTGCCGAATCAAATCACCTGGTCAACCGAAGCAAACGGCGCCCAGCAGGCCGTTTTGGCGGGCGATCCGAATAAGCCGGGCCTGTACGTGGTGCTGACAAAGTGGACGGCACATCACATGAGCCGCCCGCATTTTCATCCCAACGACCGGTTCATTACGGTGATCTCGGGGACATGGTGGGTGGGGACGGGCAGCAAGTACGATCCGGAGAGCACGGTGCCCATGCCGCCCGGGACCTTCGTCAAACACTTTGGCAAGCAGATCCACTATGACGGCGCCAAGGACGGGGACGTTGTGCTGGAAATTGTGGGCGAGGGTCCGGCAACGGCCACACTCGCAGAGACAAAATAGGCTGGGCGTCATCGCAAGGCTCGCTCAGGCGAAGGCCGCGGAGCGATTTGGATCGGTGGGCGTTGCCGCTCGGATTTCGGATTATTGAAGCGGGGAGGAGCTGACCGTCGCCGTGGCACTGGGATCGAAGCGAATGACGAACGATTGGTCGGTGAAGAAACCACGTTCACCGGTGACCCCGCGATTCAGTGGGTCGGCGGTAATGGTGTAGGTCTGAATCGTGCCGCCCGAGACCGCTCCGGGGGTGTAGGTCAAGTTGTATCCGGACTTGTGTCCCGCCGCGAGCAGGGAATCCAGCAAATCTGCGGCGCTGGAAGTGGCCACTGCTGCCGGTCCCAGGTTGGACAATAGCGCCGGATAGCCATTATAGAGGGACGAATAGGTGACGCATGCGGTGTTGATGGTGTGCAGGGAGCTAACCGCGGAGGCTTCGTTACTGCGTTCCCTGGAGCGGATGAAGCTGGGAATGGCGATGGCGGCGATGATCAGAATGACCGCGACCACAATCAGCAGTTCGATGAGCGAGAAGCCGCGCTGGTTTCGCCTCAACTTCGCCTCTCCCGTGTCTACCTATTGTTGCCTTTATTCCATTAAGGTTATGGCCCGAAAGCGGGAGGGCCAATAGAACTATCGTACCATTATCGACAACGCGGAGATGATAGGCGAGGCGAAGGGCTTTCCAGGAGAGCTACGCCAGCCAGCGGATGGGAACGTGGCTAACTTCCCGCAGAGCCTAGTTCAAATGCGGCGCACCGGTTTGGCAAGCACAGTGAAAACGCAAGGGGCGAGGTCATAGAGATGGTTCCGTCGGACGCATTCGTGTTTCTTGGTGCTACCGGAGACCTTGCATTCAAGGAGATCTTTCCGGCGCTACAAAGGCTGATTCGCGACGAGGGCTTCGGTTTGCCGATCATTGGAGTAGCCAAGGCCGGCTGGGGCCTCGATCAGTTTCGGGCTCGCGCCAAAGATAGCCTCGAGCATCATGGCGGAATCAATCCCGCCGCCTTCGAGAAGCTCATCAGCCTGTTGCGTTATGTGGACGGCGACTATAACGACTCCGGCACGTTCGCGCAGCTGCGGAAGGAACTCGGCCCGGCACAAAGTCCGCTTCATTATTTGGCTATTCCGCCGAGTCTGTTCGAGACAGTCGCCGAAGGATTGGCTCGTTCGGGCTGCCTGACCACCAACGCTCGGATCGTCGTTGAGAAGCCCTTCGGACGAGACCTGGGCTCGGCGCGAGATCTGAGCCGCCTGCTGCATCAGTACCTCCCGGAGGAGAATATTTTCCGCATCGACCACTACCTCGGCAAAGAACCGGTGCAGAACATCCTGTATACGCGGTTTGCCAACCCCATCTTCGAGCCGATCTGGAACCGCGAGTACATTCGCAGTATTCAGATCACAATGGCAGAGGATTTCGGCGTGGAGGACCGGGGCAAGTTCTATGACGGCGTCGGAGCGCTGCTTGACGTTGTGCAGAACCATATGTTCCAGCTGGTGGCCAACCTCACCATCGATCCGCCGACAGGCCAGGAGTATGACGCGGTGCGCGATCGCAAGGGCGAGCTGCTGAGAGCAATTCGCCCGCTCACCCCCGACGCCATCGTGCGCGGTCAGTACGAAGGCTATCGTTCGGTGCCAGGCGTTGCTCCGAGCTCAGCAACCGAGACGTTCGTTGCCGTCCGGCTCGATATAGACAGTTGGCGATGGGCCGGAGTGCCCATCTACATTCGCGCCGGCAAGATGCTGCCGGTAACGTCAACCGAGGCATTCGTTGAATTTAAGCGACCGCCAAGGGAAACTTTCGGGGAACTCGTGCCGGCTACGTCGGCGCACTTGCGCATCCGAGTCGGTCCAGACTTGGTGATCGGTCTCGGGATACGCCTGAAGACTCCAGGAGAGCGCATGGCGGGCCGCGACGTTGAACTTAACTTGCACCGTCTAGCGGGCAATGACATGCCGCCCTACGAAAGACTGCTCGGTGACGCCATCAAAGGAAATGGTGAACTGTTTTCGCGACAAGACATTGTCGAGGCGCAGTGGAGGATCGTGCAGCCGATTCTCGGTGACGTCGCCCCCGCGTATTCCTATCAACCCGGAACCTGGGGACCTGAAGAAGCCAATCAACTAATCGGAAGCTACGGACCGTGGATCGAATTAGAAGCTCCGGACGAGAAGGAATGAGCACAACACGTGGGTCTTAGCTAGGATAAAATAGCGGGCTCGGCTGTCGAGCCGCGTGCTAGAGAGTTCGGCCTCTGAGTCTGGCGCCATATGTACATCGTTATGATCGCGTCCGAGTGCGCCCCCGTGGTGCAGGTTGGCGGGTTGGCGGACGTTGTCCCCGGTTTAAGCCGTGAGCTCGAGATTCGCGGGCACGCAGTCGAAATCATCCTTCCCAAGTATGACCATATGCGTTACGACCGGATCTGGGGTCTTACTCTCGATTACCGGGATTTGTGGGTGCCATGGTATGGAGGGGCGGTCCACTGCTCGGTCTATTTTGGCTTCGTGAATGGACGCAAATGCTTCTTCATCGAACCTCACTCGCGCGACAACTTCTTCCACCGGCCCAGCGCTTACGGATACGCCGACGATGTGATGCGCTATGCATTTTTCAGCAAGGCCGCTCTGGAGTACCTGTTCAAAGCCAACAAGCGTCCTGACGTCATCCATTGCCACGACTGGCAGACGGCGTTGGTGCCGGTGCTGCTCTTCGAACTCTACAAGTATCACGGGATGGAGAAACAGCGGGTGTGCCTGACGATCCACAATTTCGGCCACCAGGGGTTGATTGACGCCGAGGTGCTGCGGGCCAGCGGGCTAGGACGCCCTGAATACTACTTTCATCCCGATCGTCTGCAGGACTGCACCCATCCGTCGGTATTGAATTTGCTCAAGGGCGGAATCGTCTACTCCAACTTTGTGACTACCGTGTCGCCTCATCATGCGTGGGAAGCGATGAATACAGAGCAGGGCTTGGGTCTCGGGCATACGCTCTGGATACACCGTCAAAAGTTTGGAGGCGTGCTGAACGGCGTTGACTATGATACTTGGAACCCGGAAATCGACCGTTTTATCCCGCGGCGTTACTCGCTGGATTCGATTGATCTGAAATACGAAAACAAGCGTGCGCTGCGCGAGCGCTTCTGGCTTCGCGACGGCTTCAAACCGATTGTGGCGTATATCGGGCGGCTGGACGGGCAAAAGGGCGTAGATCTGGTCCGGCACGCCATGTTCTATTCGCTGTCGCACGGTGCGCAGTTTGTGCTTCTCGGGCCGAGCCCGGATCCTTCGATCAACGGCCACTTCTGGCATCTTAAGCACTATCTGAACGACAGCCCGGATTGCCATCTCGAACTGAACTTCAGCGCTGAACTAGCGCACCTGGTCTATGCCGGAGCGGATATGCTGGTCATGCCCAGCAGTTACGAGCCGTGCGGTTTGGTGCAGATGATCGCGCTGAGATACGGCACGGTGCCGATTGTGCGCGCCATTGGCGGACTGGCGGACTCGATCAGAGACCGTGACCATTCTCCTTGGCCTTACGAGGCGAGGAACGGGTACGTTTTCGATACCCCGGATTATTGGGGGATCGAGTCGGCCATGCGCCGTGCTTTTGGGCTCTGGTGGGGATATCCGAAGGAATTCAGGAGTCTCATGGCGAACGGAATTCGGCACGACTACTCGTGGAATCATCCCGGCCAGCATTATCTGAACATCTACGAGCATATCCGTCACAAGTAACGAAGGCTGCCGTCGTCAAAAAGGGAACGGCGCGAGCCACTTGGTAAAGGGAGATCACGGATGGGGATCCTGCCTGAACTGGTCGACGGCTTGCCGGACATCTGTGGTTCTGAGCACCTGATCGAACAGGCGATGCGACCGCAGAGCGACGTGCGGACGGCCGGCGCCGGTAGTCGCGTAAACTTTGGCCACGTCCGCAGTGCCGCGGCTATCGCGCTGCACATGCACCAGCCCTTAATCCCGGCTGGGGGCGATGCCCTCGGCACAGCCGCAGTCATCAGCAACCTGAAGTACATGATGGATAATCCGCAGATTGGCGATAACCACAATGCTTCTGTTTTCCATTGGTGTTACAAGCGCATGGGCGAATTTATTCCGCAGCTCATCAACGAAGGCAAGCAGCCGCGCGTTATGCTGGACTATTCGGGGACGCTGCTCTACGGTCTGCGGCAGATGGGGCTCGATGACGTCTTCCAAAGCCTCCAAAGGATCACATGCGATCCGGCGTATTGGCCAGCCGTCGAGTGGTTGGGAAGCGCCTGGGGGCATGCCGTGGCTCCCTCGACTCCGGTACAGGACTACCGCTTACACGTCAAGGCGTGGCAGCACCATTTTGCGGCAATTTTTGGTCTCGAAGCGCTGAGCCGAGTTCGCGGATTCTCGCCGGCCGAAATGGCGTTGCCCAACCATCCCGACGTTGCTTATGAATTCGTTCGGACATTGCTTGACTGTGGCTACCGATGGCTGCTCGTCCAGGAACATTCCGTCGAGCGGCCGGATGGCAGAGGACCGGAGGAGAAACACCTGCCTCATCTGCTCGTCTGCCGGAATTCCAAGGGCGTTTCGGCAGCCATTCCGGCCATCATCAAGACGCAGGGAAGCGATACCAAGCTGGTTGCTCAGATGCAGCCGTACTACGAGGCGAAGGGCCTCTCACACCGGAAGCTCGGAGGAAAGTCAGTGCCCCCCCTGGTCACGCAAATTGCCGACGGCGAAAACGGGGGCGTGATGATGAATGAGTTCCCGCCCAAGTACATGGAGGTCGTAAGCGAGTCCTCGGGCACCGGCGTCCCACTCGTGAATGTATCGGAATATCTGGAAAACCTATTTGCACTCGGAGTCAGAGAAGATGACTTGCCTCTCCTGCAGCCGATCCTTCAAAAGCGGATTTGGGATCGGATGCATCCGGGCAGCGGACCGGATGAGCTGGCCCGCGTTGTCGGCGAATTGCGCAAGGAGGACTCGCGCTTTCACGTCGAGGGCGGGAGCTGGACGAATGACATTTCCTGGGTGCGCGGTTATGACGCTTTACTCGGTCCCATGGAAAGGGTCAGCTCTCTGTTTTATGAGAAGGTGCTAAAGCCGGGCGTTCCTACAGATGATCCCCGCTACCGCAATGCCTTGTTTCATCTTCTGATCTCGCAAACGAGTTGCTACCGATATTGGGGGCAGGGCTTGTGGGTAGACTACGGACGCGAACTTTGTCGCAGAGCTACTGAGATTCTCGTCCACGACTTCTGATTAGTCGCGCCGAAGTGGTGGACGTGGGGGGATTCGAACCCCCGGCCTCCTCGTTGCGAACGAGGCGCTCTGCCAACTGAGCTACACGCCCACGAAATCCAAATTATCGTAGCAGACGAGGCTGGCGCTGCCAATGCGGGGAGCGCGTCCCAGTAAATTGGCCCCCGAGTTTTGGATGGAAGCGATTGAAATTTTGCATTTGCGCTTTGCGCGGCACCCCGGTACTCTCCCACTCGAAGTTGATTATTTATAAGTTCTTTATACGCATGAGCGCTTTTCGCCTTTCCTAAGTCAGGGTAGCGGAAGCCTTATGCGTTCGAGAGTTGATTCGGTCCTTCTTCCATGACGAAGAGGGCTCCGGCATCGGGCTCTCGCAAGTCGGTCCTCTCGGGCGCCACGTCGTGCCCGGCCCATCCATGACATATCGGCTCCAAGACGAGCCAGGAAGCTAGCTAGCCTAGCGCCTGTCGGCGGCGATCCGCTTTCGCGGAAAGCGCGTTTCCCGCCACAGATGAGCGCAGGCAGTTTCCCTGGTTCAGTTGCGAACTGCTGCGCGACGTGCGCGAGAGAGGGTTACAGATTCCATGAATGGGAGAGTTCTTGACGGAAGCTTGCGGGAACAAAGCGCATTTGCGAACCCCCTGTGGCAAGTAGCCGATTTTGTTCGCACGATACGCAGGCGGTTACGGTTTGGCCAGCTCTCAAGGTCTCCATTGCAACTGTTGCGATTAGAACTGCGCGGCGAAGTCGTGGAATGCGAATGGATGGTTCGTCCCGGCGATGCGTGGGATACGACCCTTCGACCGCGCGAACGAGAACGAAACATTTCCGAGCAGGCGCTGCGCGATGCCATCCGCATGCGCGACCTGATCTTCGGCGCCCTTCCCGAGGTTGAAACGGCGGTGTTGCGTGCCTTTCGTCCGTGGGCCGCTCGGGAGCCGCCTGAGTTGGTGATCGCCGGCGTGGTCACGCGAGACGCCCGGTATGTCTTTCGAGTGAGTTCCCTGGTGATGCGAGCCAAGTTGTACGGATTCCAGTTTTACCTCCACCAGGGAGCTTTGCAGCGGCTGCAGTTGAAAGAAAGCCAGATGACTTTTTAGCAAGGATCGTCATTTCAAATAGGAGAGGAGAGCAAACATATGTCAGCAGCAGGTCAAAGAAGGAACAGGCTTTCGTTGTGGGACAAGTTCTCCAGGCTACGAACGCGGCTGAGGAAGCCGGAGTGGCGTCGCTATGGAGGGACGTTGCTCGCGGGCAAGGTAATGGGCGTGGCAATCACTCTGCTTTTCATGGCGGTGGTTACGGGACTCTTCTTCACCCATGTGTATGCCCAAGTTCCAACGCCTCCGCCAGAAGTCAAGGCCTCGGACGTTGTGAATCCCGTGAACACGGCGTGGACATTAGTTGCGGCGTTCCTGGTTTTCGGCATGCAGGTCGGCTTCACGATGCTGGAAGCCGGCTTCTGCCGTTCACGCGAGACCGTGAACGTGCTCGTGGAATGCGTAGTGGATACCTGCCTTTGCGGCATCTTGTTCTACGCCATCGGCTTTGCATTCATGTTTGCCCACGGCAACGGCTTCATCGGGTACCACTGGTTCTTCCTGCAAAACGCGCCCGCCACGTATGAAAGTACAGGCGTTGCGTTTTTGGCCGTCTGGATTTTCCAGTTCGCATTCGCAGATACGTGCTCGACGATCACGTCGGGCTCCATGATCGGACGGACCGGATTCGTCGGCGACCTTTTGTACAGTATTTGCGTCACCGGCTTCATTTACCCGATCATCGGCCACTGGGCCTGGGGCCCGGATGGGTGGCTGGCCAATATGGGCAGCGCCGGAAACGCGTTTCCCTCGCTGGGAATGGGTTTTCACGATTTCGCCGGTTCGACAGTGGTTCATACGATCGGGGGTTTCATTGCTATCGCCGGCGCAATAGTGCTCGGGCCACGCCTTGGCCGCAAATTCAAGCGCGATGGCGGCGCTCCGATGCTGCCTCACGACTTGACGATTGCTGTCAGCGGCGGACTGATTCTTTGGTTCGGCTGGTACGGCTTCAATCCCGGGAGTACGCTCTCCGCGATGGATTTTGAAGGCATCGGCCGCGTAGCCGCCAATACAACTCTCGCGGCGTGCGCGGCGGGACTCAGCTCCATCATCTATGGCTATTTCATGACCAAAAAGTGGGACGCGGGCTACACCACGAACGGATTTCTGGCCGGCCTCGTGGCAATTACTTGCCCATGCTATTGGGTCAGCCCAACGGGGGCGGTATTGCTCGGCGCCGTGGCGGGGGTGGTGGTGATCCTAGGGGTCGACCTGCTTGAGTGGTTGCGGATTGACGACCCGATCGGCGCGTGGCCGGTGCACGGACTCGCTGGCATCTGGGGAACGCTCTCTCTCGGTCTCTTTGCCTGCGGGCGATATGGAGCTACTGGGCCGATCTCTCCGGACAATTCAGCACCGCTGAAGGGCTTGTTCTACGGCGGCGGTACGCAAGTCCTGGTGGCTCAGGCCATCGGCAGCGCCTGTATCACACTCGCCACATTTGCGGTAGCGATGGTGGTGATGCTGGCGGTGAACGCTACCGGATTGCTTCGTTTGCCGGCGGAGGCGGAACTCTACGGCATGGACCTGCACGAACACGGGATTTCGGCATACCCCGAGTACGAGATTTCGCCCTTTGCTTCACCGTCCGGCCTTGCTGAGCAGATCAGCACGGCACAAAAGGCCAACAGTTACGAAACTCCGCCCAGGGGAGCGATTGCGCGAGCCAGTACCCTGGACAAACTAATAACTTAGACCGGCAAACACGGTCGTACTCCTACTCGAACCCGCGGTGCCTTCGCTGGGCTTCCAGGAGGAAGTCCAGCGAAGGCCTGAGAGGCGGCGGGACATTTGGAGAGGTCCATGCGTTTCACAAGCGAAAGCGATAACGATCGCCACCGGAAAAGAGCACGTCGGAAGCGAATCGGACGCGCGCTGAGAATCACCGTTCCCGATCATCCTCTTTGGCCGTCAGTGCTCTTTGAGGATGGAGAGGCAAGCGAGGATAATGAGGACTTTGAGGAATCATACGAACCGAGGGCAGAATCGTCGTCGGATAAGGAGAGGAAAATAAGATGATGATCAAACTGGAAGCGATTGTTCAACCTGCCAAATTTGAGTCCGTGAAGCAGGCCCTGATTGAGATCGGTGTTGAGGGCATGACGGCCTCAGAAGTGCGTGGCCATGGACGGCAAAAGGGCCACACCGAGACGTATCGAGGGCACGAATACAGTGTCGATCTCCTGCCCAAGGTCAAGGTCGAAATCGTCATGGAGGAGAAGCTCGTAGACAAAGCAGTCGACGCCATCACAAAAGCGGCCGCAACCGGCAAGATCGGCGACGGCAAGATTTTCTTGTCTAAGATTGAGGAAGTCATACGAATTCGCAATCAGGATCGCGGCGTTGCGGCACTGTGACGTTGCCACAAGCCGCTTTGCAAAAATCTGATGATACTAAACGTAAGTTTGAATTTGCCTCGGTCCAGAGGGCGCCCTAGAGTGGAATAATGATGGATTCGGGCCCAGGCGAGAATACGAATGTTCGCTCTCGGGTGACGTGGGCTCTGGAACCGCCCAGCACCGTCGCGAAATATGAAAGGTCCAGGTCCATGGAAGCAAGCGTCGCAGCGGGGCAGTGGTCGTTGGGCAGCCAAACACACATGCGAACAGCCAAACGAGAGGTGAGGTCCGTAGTGTGGCGCTACGGACTGGCTTCGCTGGTTGTGGCGACCGCCTTGGCATCGACGCTGCTCCTGCGCCCGCTTTTCTCCTACCCATTTTTCTTTTTCTTTTTCCCGGCGGTGATGGGCGCCGCTTGGTTCGGCGGGATGACGGCAGGGCTGTTTTCCGTTCTATTGTCGACGCTCGTGGTGGACTACTTCCTGGTGCCGCCGTTGTATTCCCTCGCAGTCAAGGCCACGGACGTGGCTTATTTTGGAGCGTTCGTCATCTGCTCGCTCGTTGCAACCTGGATTAGTTCTGCCAAAAGGCAGCGCGAAGACGCGCTCGTCGATGCCCGCGATCAACTGCAGGCGCGTGTTGCGGAGAACAGCGCGGAATTGTACAAGTCCCAAACCGAGCTACAGGAAAGTGAGCGCGGGCTGCGTTTTCTGGCGGAAGTAATCCCTCAACACATCTGGAGTGGCGCATCGAAAGTGGAGGCTGAGCCTGCGGCAGCTCCCTTGCCCGAGGTTCTGGAACGGGTCGTCGAGTTTGCCGTATCGCTGGTGAAATGCGACTCTTGCTTCATTTACGTCCTCGAGGAAGACGAACTCATCCTTCGCGCGTCGAAGAATCCGCATGCGGAAGCCGTGGACCGGCTCAAGTTGAGAATGGGCCAGGGCATCACCGGCTGGGTCGCCGAGCATCGCCAGCCTGTTGCCGTGGCTACCAACGCTGTGGACGATCCGCGCTTCCGCTTGTTCAATGAATTGCCCGAAGACCGTTTTGAGAGCTTCCTCTCGGTGCCCGTCCTGAGCCGGGGCCGCGTCGTCGGCGTAATGAATCTTCAGAATCGTTCGCCGTACCAATACGGCGACCGTGAAATCAGATTGCTTTCGACGATTGGCTTGCTGGTGGGCGCCGAAATCGAGATGGCGCGGTTGGAAGCCGAAAGATCGCACCTTTCGGAAAAACTTGTGGAGCGCAAACTCCTCGATCGCGCCAAGGGAATTCTGCAGCGCGAATTCAAGATGACCGAAGAGGATGCCTATCTGACCTTGCAGCGGGAAAGCCGCAAGCGCGGTCGGTCCATGAAGGAAATCGCAGAATCGATTCTTCTGAACGAAGATATCCGGCACAGACGAGAATAGCCGAACCGTCGAATCCCCTTATCTGCGTATGGGCAAGCGCACAAAAGCGCCCGGGCGCCCCAGCAAGCTTGCCGAGGCAACTGTCGTTCAGTTGGCTTGGCCGCCGGTACGCTGAGCCGTAAGGTGGCGCACGTTTTGGTACAGGGCTTTGGCCTGAGGGATGGATTCGATGGCCTTCAAGACTTGCGGATCGTCTTGAAGCTCGATCTGATAGCCTTCCTGTAATCCAAACGCAGACAGGAAGACTTCCTTCTTGATCTGGAGCTTAATCCAGTCAAGGTTGGCCGTGATGTCGGCCTCGGTGAAGGGAATCTTTTCCTTGTCCATGGCCTTGCGGAACTGGTTCATGACCGCGTCGTCCGCCACGAAATCCTTGGTGATATTCGGCCGGCTGGCCATGAAGAAGGTGGTGAAGCTGCCGACGCTGCCGCGAAATGGATAGAACAGGTCCCGGCGCAAAAGGAGTTGCTGAAAGGCGTTTAGCTTGGGCAGCTCGACTTTGACGTCGGGAGTGATGCCGTCGCCGCCAAAGACTTGGCGTCCGCCGTCGGTGTATTTCGTTTCTGTAGGCTGCGGATTCTTGTGGTTGTAGAGATAGTCGTACAGGGAAACATCCTTATAGTCGCGCTGAATCAGACGGCCGCTGGGTGTGTAGTAGCGCGCAGTCGTCAACGCCAGGCCGGTTCCTTCGCTCAGCGGCGAAACGGTTTGCACCAGTCCCTTGCCGAAGGTTTGCTCCCCGACGATCAGAGCACGGTCGTGGTCCTGCATGGCGCCGCTGACGATCTCGGATGCCGAGGCAGAGCCGCCATTGACCAGGAACACCAGTGGGACCTGCAGGCCCAGGTTGCCGTGAATGGCCACATAGCGGCGCTCCGGCGAAGAGCGGCCGTGGTGAGAAACGATAAGCTGCCCGCGATCAAGGAACATATCCGCGACGGATACGGCCTCATTCAGTAGTCCGCCGGGATTACCCCGGAGGTCGATGATCAGGCCATCGAGATCGGGGGCGTCCAATTGCTTCAGCGCGGCTTTCAATTCAGTGTCGGTGTCTTCGTTGAAGCCTTGCGCCAGTTGCACGTAACCGATGCCCGGGCGAATTTCAAAAGCTGCGTCCAGCGATCGCTTGGGTATCTCGTCGCGGGTTACCGTAAAGACGATCGGGTCGGCGTAGCCTTCGCGAAGCATGCCGATGTGAACAACCGTGCCCTTGGGTCCCTTGAGCATGTCCGCAACTTCAGAGACGGTCAGGCCTTTCGCCGACTTGCCCTCCACGGTGGCGATGACGTCTCCCGGACGGATGCCGGCCTTTGAAGCCGGAGAGCCTGGCATAGGCGCCAGGACCACGGTGTTGTCATCCTGTGGGCCGACGGTCATTCCCACGCCGTAATATTTTCCCCGCTGGTCTTCACGCAAAAGGGCGTACTGCCGCGGATCAAAAAAATTCGAGTGCGGGTCCAACAGGCGCAGCATGGCCGGGATGGCGCCATCATAAACAGACTTGTCAGTGTCGACTGGAACCGCGTTGTTGCGCTGAACGGCGGAGAGAACCTTCGTGAAGGTCTTGACGGAATCCTGAATATCCGAGGCGCCCGCGGCCGTCGCGCGCACCGGGGGCCCATACAAGCCACCGAGAACCGCAGAAACCACCAGAACTCCCAGCACCAGCAGGGCACCGCGTCTCTGTGGCTTCATGCAATCCTCGCTTTCTGAATCTCAGGTAGTATAGAGGATTGGGGGCCAATTTGACAGTCCAGAATGCCTCCTCTATCATCAGCTAAGAAAGCCCAACTGGCCCGGCGACACCCTGCTAGGATGACGGGTCTGCTTGGATTGGCGAGTTTCGGTGCTCAATAAATGAGTATGGCTCATCTTATCGTGATCGCGGTGGTTGCCTTGGTCGTGTTGGGGCCCGACAAATTGCCGCAAGTGGCGCGCACGATGGGCAAGATGATGGCCGAATTGCGGAGGATCACCGGCGATTTTCGCACCACCGTCGAGACCGAAATGCGGCAAATGGAAAAGGACGCCGCGCTGAAGGAAGTTCGCGCCAACTTCCCGGAGCACGTGCACTACGACGTGCAACAAGCGCAACAGGCTGCAACCGCACCCAGCCAGCCGGTCGCGGTGCCGGACGCTCCACCTGCACCTGCGGCGGCGGAAACTGCCACAGCCTCCCGAAAGCCCAGTGATGGCGAGCCCACTCCCGCCTGAACAATCCAACCTCGAAAGCGAGACGGGACGGATGTCGTTCTTTGATCACCTGAACGAGCTGCGCAAGAGGATTATCTACTCGGCGATGGCCATAGTGGCCGGGGCATTTGTAGGCGTGACTGTTGCCAAACGCGTGATGGGGGTTATCGCGCGACCGATCATGGATGCGCTGCGCGCAAACCATCTGGACGAGCGGCTGTATTACAACAGTCCGACCGGGGCCATCAATATCATCATCAAGCTAGGTCTGTATATCGGGCTGGTCATCGCCTCGCCTGTGGTGCTGTATCAGGTCTGGCTATTTATCGCGCCGGGCTTGTACAAGCACGAACGAAAGGCCGCCACCGCGTTCATGTTCTTCTCCCTCGCTTTGTTTCTGATGGGGATCGCGTTCTGTTACTTCGTTCTTCTGCCTTACGTTCTGCGGTTCCTGATGGGATTTAATGTGCCCTATTTCACGCCGCTCATCAGCGTAGACGAATATTGGGACCTGGTGCTCATCCTGATGCTGGGCATGGGCTTGATCTTCCAGACTCCGATCCTGGTCTTTTTTTTGGCGCTTTTTGGCATGGTGACGCCCGGATTTATGTGGCGCAATTTTCGCTACGCGATTCTGATTATTTCGGTCGTGGCTGCCGTCGTTACGCCCACGCCGGATGCCATGACCATGCTTGTTTTCATGGCCCCGATGATCGGGCTCTATATCGCAAGCATTGGCGTCGCTGCGATTGCGGTTCGTCGCAGACGCGCGGCAGCGGTGGCCAGTCAAGGAGCTGACTAAATGAGGCATGCTGGCGTCATGTTCGGGTCGGCGGCGCTGCTGGGGGCGCTGGTTCTGGGCGCATGCGGCGGGAGCCCCGCGGCTTCCGATCAGGCGCCGGCAGGGCGGACCGCCGTGGCGACAGGGCCGCAAGATCAAGCGCCGCCGGCGGCCAACACGGGCGGCTTCGACGGGCAGCGAGCTTTCCAGCACGTGGCTGACTTGGTCGCGATTGGCCCCCACAGCGCGGGTACGGACGGCGAGCGGCGCGCGCAACAATACATCGTCAGCCAGTTGCAGGGTTTCGGCTGCACCGTGGATCAGCAGGATTTTCACGCGTCGACGCCGGTGGGCGATGTGGCCATGAAGAACATCGTCGCCAAGATTCCCGGCGCCAGCCCGGACATTCTGCTCTTCACCACGCACTTTGACAGCAAGCGCCTGCCGAATTTTGTCGGCGCTGACGACGGGGGATCATCGACCGGCGTAATGCTGGAGCTCGCGCGTTCGTGGTGCGTGCGCAAGAACGCGCTCACGGTGTGGATCGCATTCTTCGACGGCGAAGAGGCATTCAATCCCGACTGGGTGGATCCGGACAACACCTACGGCAGCCGGGAACTGGCGGCGCGCATGGCCCTCTCGGGCGAGTTGGCGCACGTCAAAGCGTTTGTGCTGGCGGACCTCGTGGGGAATCATAAATTAAAATTAAGGAAGGAATCGCAGTCCACTCCCTGGCTGACGGACTTGATTTGGAATACCGCGGGGCGACTCGGCTATCAGCAGATTTTCGTTTCCAATTCGACTCCCATCGAAGATGACCATCTGCCGTTCCTCCGCCGGGGCGTGGCCGCTGCGGACGTGATCGATCTACAAGATCCGCAGGATGACAACTACTGGCACAAGACGTCCGATACACTCGACAAAGTGAGCCCGCGCAGCCTGGCAGTCGTGGGTCACGTACTCATCGAAACTTTGCCTCAACTCGAAGCCAGATTCAGTCCCGCCGCGAATCACTAAGCCGCAGCAGTCGTTCGGCCGCCGCGCTCATCGCGGCGCGTTGCGCGTGTGTTAAAGTTCTTCTCCGGCATGGCCATCAAATCGATACCGGTTCATTCAACGGCGGGTAGCTATAGAGTGCTCTACGGCGGGGGCCTGGTTGCTCGCGCCTCACAGGAGATCGAGGCGCTCGGCGCGCACACCGGACTGTTCCTCCTGACCTCTCCGCGAGTAGCTCGGCACTGGAGAGCGAAGCTTGAGGCCGGCCTTCGCGGCTCCAATCGGCGCGCCACGCTGCTCTTCGATGACCGGGAGCGCGCCAAGAATATGGCCACCGCGGAAAGGTTGTGCCGCGAACTGATTGGCGCGGGTGCCGACCGGCGCTCCCTGCTCGTTGCGGCGGGAGGCGGAGTCGCCGGGGACGTGTCGGGCTTCGTGGCGGCCACCTACCTGCGCGGAGTCAGGCTCGTGCACATCGCCACGACGCTGGTGGCGCAAGTGGACAGCGCCATCGGAGGCAAGACCGGTGTGAATTTGCCGGAAGGGAAGAACCTGGTCGGAGCGTTCTACCCGGCAAGACTTGTGCTGGCCGATCCCCAAACGCTGGCTACGTTGCCGCAACGGGAATTCTCTTCCGGGCTCTATGAAGTAATCAAATACGGGGTCATCAGTGATCCGGGGCTTTTTGCGTTCCTCGAGAAAAATATCGAGCGTCTGGCGGCGAGAGAACCGGCAGCGCTCGATTTTGCGATTGTGCGCTGCATCCGCGCCAAGGCCGGTGTCGTGGGACGCGACGAACGCGAATCCGGCTTGCGCGAGAGTTTGAATTTCGGTCACACGTTTGCCCACGCATTTGAAACGGCCACCAACTACCGCACCTACCTGCATGGGGAAGCCGTGGGCTGGGGCATGATCGCCGCGGCGCGGCTGGCGCAGCGAGCCGGCATGTTTCGGGCTGCGCAGGCGCATCGCGTCGAGGCGCTCGTCCGTCGCGCGGGTCCGCTTCCCTCGCCACCGCGGGCGAAACCGGACAGCCTGATCGCCATCATGGGCACTGACAAGAAAACTCGCGCAGGGCGATTACGCTTCGTTTTGCCGTCGCGCATCGGTCACGTTGAAACTGTGCCGGACATTCCGAAGGCTATGGTGCGCTCCGTGCTCTCCGGTCTGGCTGCGGATTCCGAAAAATGACCGGCGGAGCTCCCACGCGTGCGGCGCTTCCGGGCACCCGGCCTGCCGGCGCCGATGGCGAGGCAGCGGCAGCAGGAAAGGTGCGGGAGATGTTCGCGCGCATCGCACCCCGGTATGACCTGCTCAATCATCTGCTTTCGTTGCGGTTCGACGTGGTCTGGCGGGGCCGGGTGGCGCGGCGCTATCGGACCTTGCTAAGCCGTTCCGACGCGCGGGTGTTGGATCTGTGCTGTGGCACAGGCGACCTGGCTCTGGTCTTTGCCCAGGAAGCACGCGCGAACGGCGCCAAAATCGTCGGCGCTGACTTCGTCCATCCCATGGTGCTGCGCGCGCGCGATAAGGCGGAAAAAATCGCGCCTCGCGAGCGTCTCGCTTTCCTTGAGGCGGATGCGCTCTCCCTTCCGTTTGCCGGCGAAAGTTTTGACCTCGTGGCAGCGGCTTTCGGCTTTCGCAATCTCGCCAACTACGCCGCAGGACTGCAGGAGATCCGCCGCGTTCTGCGGCCGGGCGCCGAGGCGGCAATTCTGGAGTTCGCGGAACCGAAAGGCGAGCTACTGAGCCGGCTGTTTCGTTTTTATTTTCACCGTGTGCTGCCCGGAATTGGCGGACTCATCTCCGGCGACGCGCAGGCTTACGGCTACCTTCCGGCATCGGTATCGCGGTATCCGGATCCGGAAGCGGTGGCGGATCTGATGACCGGCTCAGGATTTTCCGCCGTGCGGTTCGAGCGTTGGATGGGTGGTCTCGTAACCCTGCACATGGGACAACGCTGAGCGGAGAGTAGGACTACCGGGCGCGCTATTCTTGTAAGCCGAGCGCGCGAATCTTGTTCAGAAGAGTCTTGTACGACACGCCGAGTTGCTCGGCGGCTCGGGTCTTATTCCATTTCGAGCCGCGCAGCGCGGCTTCGATCTTGAATCGCTCGACGTGCTCCAGCGCCCGCGAGCCGACCTCCTGCAGTGATCCTTCCCAGCTGAATCCGTCGTTCAGCATGCCGGCGGGAATTTCGCCCAGAGCAGGGCGAGCCGCCGGAAGCTGCAACTCGGCAACGTCGAGGGAGTCGCCATCGGAAAGAATCGCGGCGCGCTCCATGGTGTTCTGCAACTCGCGCACGTTTCCGGGCCAGGCGTAGGAACGCAGCGCGGCACAGGCGTGGTCGGTCAGTTTCAGGCCCGGCTTGCGAAATTCACGGCGGAAGCGGTCGAGAAAAGACTCGGCCAACAGCAGTACGTCGTCGCCACGATCGCGCAGCGGGGGGATGGTAATGGGCACGGCCGCAATCCGGAAGTAAAGGTCCTCGCGAAAGGTCTTCTGGCTGACCGCCTCCTGCAAATTCTTGTTGGTGGCCACGACGATGCGCACGTCCACGTCAATCGCCTGCGTGCCGCCGACGCGCTCAAATCGCCTTTCCTCCAGAACGCGCAGCAGCTTGGACTGGATGCCGATGGGCAGTTCGCCGATTTCGTCCAGAAAGAGCGTGCCTCGGTGCGCCAGTTCCATCTTGCCTGCTTTCCGCGTGCCCGCTCCGGTGTAGGCGCCGCGTTCATGGCCGAAAAGTTCGTTTTCGACCAGGCCCTCGGGAATGGCCGCGCAATTCAGCGCCACGAAGGGATGTTCGCGGCGGTTTGAGAGATGGTGAACCGCGCGCGCAAACAATTCCTTGCCTGTTCCGCTTTCGCCCAGCAGCAAAACCGTGGAGTCGGTCGCGGCCACTCGTTGCGCCTGTTGTGTCGCGGCTTGCATCGTCGGATGCTCGCCGACGATTCGCGGGAAGCCATAACGTTCCGCGAATTCTTCGCGCAGCAGGAGATTTTCGCGAAGCAGTTCCTGCTCGCGCGCGGCCCGTGCCACCAGCAGATTGAGATGATCGAGGTCTACCGGCTTCTGGACAAAGTCGAATGCGCCTTCCTTCATGGCGGTCACGGCATCTTCGATGGAGCCGAAGGCGGTGATGAGAATGACCGGAACGGAGGGATCGGCTTGCTTGGATTCACGTAAAATGTCCAGGCCGGAGCTGCCGGGCAGCTTGAGATCGGTCAGCACCAGCAGGAACCGTCGGGCCCGAATTTTCGAGATCGCCGAGGTGCCGTCGGCGGCCTCTTCGACTGTATAGCCGGAGCGTTCAAGCGCCTTGCGCAGCATGGCGCGCAGTTCGGGCTTGTCTTCGGCCAGGAGAAGCGGTTCCATCGATAAACGTTTACCGCCGGTCGCCGATAGGTCGGCGCGGGAGGGTGAATCTGTTGTTGCTAAAGGCAATGGCTCTCCGAATTTCCCGACATGGCAAGCTTACCCGAAGACGCGTCAGGGTGTCGCAGCACGCGCCCAGCCCGGGTCTCCGCCGGCCTTGCGCAAATCGTCCTCAAGCGCGTTGAGGGCCTGCTGGTCCTTTTCGACGTCCGCCTTCTTGGCATTAATCTGATCCAAAGTCTTGTTCAGATCGGCGCGGCTGTTTTCCTCACGCAGCGTGACATTCGGGTCAGAGTAAAACTGTTGCTGTTTCAGATTGTATTCGCGTTGCAGAACGTCGGCTTCCTTGGTGTCATCGGCCAGCTTCTTGCGCGCATCGGCGAACTTGGCGCGCCAGTAAGCCTCACCCTTGACTTCCTGCTTGGGAGCGGCTGCTTCGGCCGCAGGGGCCGTGGCGCTCGGACCGGCTGCTCCGGCTGCCGCTGCGCCATCTCCCGGAGCCGGAGCCGCCGGCGGCGGTTCGGGCGGAGGCGTTCCGACCACGGACACTGTGCCCTTAACGTCTCCGATGTTTTCGTTTGTGAATAGTTTGGCAGGTGGCCGGTTCTTCTCTTGGCGGGCCTTGCGTGCCGCATCGGCGACGGAAGGTGCCGCGGCGGTCTGTCCTTGCGCCAGAGCGGGACAGAGCGACGAAGCCAGCAAAATCGCTGCAACCAGCGAGATCCTCTGGGTCAACATAGTACTACCCCTTTTGGGGAGCGTGTGCACTCAACTCCTAACAACAAGTTTAGATACGTGCGGCGAGGGAATCAACCTCGGCGGAGCGTTGGCGGCTCATCGGTAAACAAACCGCAAAGTCAGCTCCTCCTTCCGGTCGGTTACGGGCCTCGACCGAGCCTCCATGCTGGACGATGATCTTTTGTACGATGGCCAGACCGAGTCCGGTGCCGCTGGGTTTGGTGGTAAAAAAGGGCGCGAAAATCTTGGATAAATTTGCCGGCGGAATGCCCGGTCCGTTGTCGGACACCGTCAGGCGCTGCACCGTTCGGCCGCCGGCTCGCTCCACGGTCCCGCGTACCAGCACTCGCGCTCCGGACGGCTGCTCGCCGGCCGCTTCAGCCGCGTTACGCACCAAATTCAAAACGGCTTGAAGCAATAGACCCTCATCGCCGGATACGCACTCGAACTGGCCGTCGGCCTGAATATCGACTTGCGGCAGGGAATCGCGCAATTCAGAGATTGCGCGCTCGACGAGTTCTTGCAGGAGGACTTCTTCGTTGGCCAGTTCCTGCGGGCGCGCGAATTTCAGAAATTCGGTCACCACGTGTGCCAGGGCTCGCGTCTGCTGAAGGATGCGCTGCGCGTTGTCGGCTGCATCGCCCTGGGATTCGGCGCGAATCATCTGCGCGTAGCCGGAGATGGTGGCCAGCGAATTTTTGAATTCGTGAGCGATGCCGGCCGAGAGTTCCCCGAGCGCTGCCAGACTTTCCTTCATTTGCATCTGGCGCTGCAGTGCGGCGAGTTCCGTCAGATCGCTGAGCAGGCACAGCGCGCCGGTGAGTTGGCCGCTGTGGCTCAGAATGGGAGATATGGTGACGCCAAGCTGCCGCTGGTCGCCGTTGGGGGGCCGGTACTCGATTTCCTCACGGCGAAACGTCTTGCCCGCCGTGAGGCATTCTTTCAGCAGCGTGGCTATCGGAGAATCGTTGCCCAGGACTTCCGTGTAGCGGCGATAGACCAACGCCCGGATGCCCAAGGCGATTTCAGCGGCGGGATTTGCGCTGGTGATCAGGCCGGCGGCGCTGACCAGCAAAAGGCCCGCGGGCATGTTGCGGGTGACTTCTTCGCTCAGCCGCTCATTCTGCTGGGCACGCTCGCGGTCGCGGCGCTGCAAGGCCTCGAGTTCCTTTTCTTGCTCGCGCAGCTTTTGAATGACGGCCTGCATCGATGCGCTCATAAAGACGGTCGGGCTGTCGGTGGACGGTCGCCAATCGTGGGACCGCGAGTAATCGTTTCGCACGTTGCCCAGCATCCTGCGCAACGCGAAAGACATGAGATAGACCCCGGCGATAACGATGACCACGAGCAGGGCGCCGCCCAGCACCCAGGCGGCGTGCTGAGAATTCGCCGGACCGCTTTGCAAAATAAAGTAAAACAGCATCCCGAGCGTCCTTACGCCAAACCCATCAGCGAACGGTACCACGCCAAAAACGGCGAGCCAATGAAAACCACCAGCAGCGCTCCCGCTCCCAGGAAAGTTCCAAAGGGCAACTCAAAATCCGATCCTTTGCGCCAGATGGAGATCACGGCCACGCCGATCAAGCTGCCGAGCAACGAACCCAGCAGGATGGTCAACAGCGCCCGCTGTACGCCAAGGAAAGCGCCGGCCATGGCCATCATCTTGACGTCGCCCAGGCCCATGCCTTCGCGGCCGCGCAGCCGGAAGTAGCCCTCAGCCACCACCCACAGCAAGCCGCTGGCGATGGCGGCGCCGAGAGCGGCATCGGCAAGAGAAAGCGCGGGTTGGGGCGGAGGAAAATCAAATAGGCGCCGCGAAAGCCACTCCGCGGTTCCGTCGATGGGAGTCGTGAACAAGCTGAAGCCCAGCCCGAAGGCCAGACCGAGAAAATTGACCTTGTCCGGCAGGATGCGTTCGCGAATGTCGGTAATCGTCAGCACCACCAGCAGTGCCGCGAAAACGGCCCACTTTGCGAAATCAACACTCTCTCCGAACTGCAAATAGCACGCTAGGAAAAGCAGGCCCGTGAGCCCCTCGACAATCGGGTACTGCGGCGAAATCCGCGTCTTGCACTTGCGGCAGTGGCCGCCCAGCAGCAGCCAGCTCAGTACCGGAATATTGTCGTAGGGCTTGATCTCGCTGTCGCAGCCCGGACAGTGCGACGGCGGCGACACCACGGATTCCCCGCGGGGAATCCGCAGGATGCAGACGTTCAGGAAGCTGCCGATCACCAGCCCGAGCAGCAGTGCAAATATGGCGTCGACAATCACCGCAAGAGACTCTGCCACAAGCAGCGCGGAGGCTCAATGCCGGGAGTGCGCGTGTGTCTCATGGTTAACCCAATCGGTGCGGGCTACAATATTGCCGTAGACCCACATGTCCTGGCTCGAACAGAAAATCCGGCACTATGAGCACGCTCGCTGGGCCACCGACTCCAATCGCTCGGTGTTTCCATTCCAGTGGGGCCTGGAATCCCTGGGCGGCCGCGCCGACGAGCCCAATCCACGCGCGTTTCTGAACGCCTGGGTCGAGCATACTCTGGCGCGCAGCGACGCATGGTTCGCCGTCGCACCGGCCGCCGACTATCGCCTGCATCCGCCGGAAAACTCCGGCCACTCGGGCCGAGTCGTTACGTTTACCAGCGCGGTTGAATCGCCGTGGCCAGAAAATAATCTCGTTCATGCGCGACTGTTTGCCGTCAGCGCCAGCGGGCCCGCGGTCGTGGTGCTGCCGCAGTGGAACGCCAAATGGGACGTGCAGGTGAACATCTGCCGCTGGCTCAATCGCATGGGCATCACCGCTTTGCGGCTTTCGATGCCGTACCACGACCGGCGCATGATTCCCGGCCACCAGCGCGCCGATTATTTGGTCGGCCCGAACATCGGGCTGACCATACAAGCCAATCGCCAGGCGGTGATGGATACCAGGCGCTGCCTGCTTTGGCTGGCGCGGCAGGGCTACAGCAAGCTTGGCCTGGTCGGCACGAGCATCGGTTCGGCCATCGGATTCATCACCATGGCACACGATCCGCTGGTCCGCGCCGGCGCGCAAACCTTCCCAGACGTGCGAGGTGTTCATCCCGGTACGCACCACGTCGGCAAAATACGTCGAGACGTGCAGGAACGCGCCGGCGTCAGCGCCGATGAATTGCGGCGATATTGGTCGCCGATCAGTCCTTTTCCGTACGTGCCGCGAATGCGCGGCGCTGCGCAGAAGATGCTGATGGTCGTGGGGCGTCACGATCCAACGTTTCTGCCGGAATTTTCTGAGTCGATCATTCGCGAGGTGCGCTGTGCCGGCGTGGAGGCTGACACGCTGGTGATGCCCTGCGGGCACTATTCGCTGGAACTCAAGCCATTCAGCTATCCAGCCGCGCTGAAAATGGGAACGTTTCTGTTTCAGCACTTGGCCTGACGACCGTTTATGAAGTGCCCTTTGGTTTCTGTGCCTCACTGCTCTCTGCGTTAGCCTTTTCTTCCGTGAGCGGAAAATAGCGGCGATATTTTTCAGGCAGTGCTTTGGGCCGGCCCTTGCTGTCGCACACGACGTGCATCGTCAGGCCGGTGGCCAGTAGCTCTCCTGTGGCGCTGTTCACAATTTCGTAGGCAAAGCGGATGGTTCTGCGCCGGACTTCTGCGACGCGCGTGCGAATGCGCAGCAAATCGTCGTAGCGCGCCGGACGCAGATACCGGCAGTGCGATTCGGCAACCACAATGAAGCTGTCGTCCTGTATCTCCATCTCTTTGTAGGCCACGCCCCGGTCGCGCATGTGCTCCACGCGACCGATTTCAAAATAGATGAAATAGTTTGCGTAGTAGACCAGGCCCATCTGGTCGGTCTCGGCGTAGCGCACGCGCACTGTCGTTTCGGAGAAGTCGCTCATTTCGACCATTTCGGCTTGCGCTTTTCGAGGAACGCGGCCAGGCCTTCCTTGAAATCGGCCGTATTGCGGATGGCGACGCTCTCCTCGACGCCCAACTCCAGGCGGCGAATCAGTTCGGTTTGGCTGCAGTGCACCAGCAAACGCTTGGTCGCCTGCAGCCCGCCGGGGCTATTGGCAAGGAGAGTGGCCGCGAGTTCGCGTGCCGCGGGGAGAAGCTGCGTGGCGGGCACGACTTTTGTGACCAGGCCGAGCGCTTGCCCTTCGGTTGCGCCGAAGACGCGTCCGCTGAGCAGGAGGTCGCGCGCGACTTTTTCTCCCACCTGCATCTGCAGAAAAGCGGAGATGAGTGCGGGCATAAAGCCGACGCGCACTTCGGTATAACCAAACTTCGCTTCTTCGGAAGCGATTGTGAAATCGGCGAGCGTGGCGATGCCGCATCCGCCGGCAAGCGCCGGACCGTTGACGGCGGCGATGACCGGCTTGGGATAGCTCCACAGACGGCGGAACATGCGCACGGTGCGGCGGGCGTCAGCGAGATTCTGTTCCGCAGATTGGCCTGCGAGGCCCTTGAGATATTCGAGATCCATGCCGGAGCAGAATGCCGGGCCTTCGCCGGTCAGGATTAGTACGCGCGCGGAACTTGCTTCGACAGCGTCGAGCGCCGCCATAAGTTCCTCAATCAACTGAGGCGAAAGCGCATTGCGCTTCTCGGGCCGGTTGAGGGTCAGCAGAGCCATGTTGGCTTCGATGGCGAGTTTCAGCGTGCTGTAGGACATCGGCATCACTCGTGAGAATACTTGTAGCGAATTTCGCGGGCGTCGACCAGCGCCGGAGTCAGCCCGGCAAGCGTCAGCCCGGTCTCTACACCTTGCTCGGCCAGCGTGCGTACGACGGTCTCGGTGGCGATATTGCCGACGAGTTCGTCGCCGGCAAACGGACAGCCGCCCAGGCCCGTAAGTGCCGAATCAAAGCGCCGGCATCCGGCATTGTACGCGGCCAGAACTTTTTCAGCTGCGCGTTCCGGCCGGCTGTGCAGGTGCACGCCCAGTTCGTGCCCGGCGACGCAATCCTTGGCGGCGGTGTACAGGGCGCCGACTTCGGCGGGCGTAGCCGTGCCGACAGTATCGGCGAGCGAAACGGTACGCACGCCGATGTCTTTCAGCCAGATCAATGTTTCTTCTACGATTTCCGGTCCCCAGGGTTCATCGTAAGGATTACCGAACGCCATGGAGATGTACACAACCAGATCGCGTTTGGCGGATTTCGTCTCTTTGAGCAATTGCTCGACGAGGCTGCGCGATTCGGCGCGGGACATATTGGCGTTGGCCCTGCGGAAGTATGCCGAAATCGAATAGGGATAACCAAGCGTGGTCACTCCGCGCGCGGCGAGAGCGCGCTCGGCTCCTTTTTCATTGACGACGATGCCGATGATTTCCGGCAGCTGTGTACCCGAAGGCAGGGAGGAGAAGAATGCTTCCAGCACCGCCTCGCTATCGGCCATTTGCTTGACGTGTTTGGGCGAGACGAAGCTGACGGCGTCGATGTGGCGGAAGCCGGCGTCGACAAGTTTGCGCAAATGCGCTGCCTTGACCTGAGTTGGAATCTGCTGCGGCAGGCCTTGCCAGGCGTCGCGCGGGCACTCGATTATTTTAGCGGTTTCCATTGTTGATTCCGAGCGCGGCTACGTCTGCAGGACGCCGGTTTTGAATTCGCGCACATCGGTATTCAGCGCGGCGGCTTCGAGTGCCCAGATCAGCGCTTCACGCGTCTGAGCGGGATCGAGAATTGCGTCCACCCACAGGCGCGCGGCGGCGTAGCGTGGATCGGACTGCTGCTCGTAGCTGGCCAGGATCGAGTCGCGCAATTCTCTCAACTCGTTCGCTGAGAGCTTCTTGCCTTCGCGCTCGAGCTGCTTGGCTTTAATCTCGACCAGTGTGCCAGCAGCCGATTCGCCACTCATCACCGCGAAGCGCGCGGTGGGCCAGGCAAACATAAATCGCGGATCGTAAGCCTTGCCGCACATGGCGTAGTTGCCCGCGCCGAAGCTGCCGCCGCAGATCACCGTGATTTTCGGAACGACGCTATTGGCCACGGCGTTCACCATTTTTGCGCCGGCGCGGATGATGCCGCTGTTTTCAGCTTCCTTGCCCACCATGAAGCCGTTCACATCGTGCAGGAAAATCAGCGGAACGAGGTTCTGATTGCAGTCCATGATGAAGCGCGCGGCTTTTTCGGCGGATTCGGTATAGATCACTCCGCCGAATTCGACGCGCCTTTGGCCCGTGGTGGCGTCAATGGTGGGCACGTGCATTTTCTGATTGGCGACGATGCCTGCGGCCCAGCCGCCGATGCGCGCGTAGCCGCACAGGACAGTCTGCCCGTATTCGGCGCGATATTCCTCGAAGCGGCTGCCGTCGACGAGGCGCGCGATGATTTCACGCATGTCGTACTGCCTGGCCGGATCCGAGGAAAAAATCCCGTAAATTTCTTCGGCCGGGTACGCGGGCGGTTCGGGTTCAACATGATCGAAGCGAGGCGGTGGCGGATGGCCGGCCATGCCCATCAGGGCGCGGATGCGCCGGATACAGGCTTCATCGTCCGGTTCACGGAAATCCACGGTGCCGCTAATTTGCGCGTGCATTTTCGCGCCGCCCAAGTCTTCTGCGGAGACGCGCTGGCCGATAGCCGCCTGAACGAGCGCCGGACCGGCGAGAAATAATCCCGAGCCTTCGGTCATCAGGATGTGGTCGCACATGACCGGCAGATAGGCGCCTCCGGCTACGCACATGCCCATGATGGCGGTGATCTGCGGAATACCCATCGCACTCATCACGGCGTTATTGCGGAAGACACGGCCGAAATCGTCGGTATCGGGGAAGACGTCTTCCTGCAGCGGCAGGAAGATGCCCGCCGAATCGACCAGATAAATCGTGGGAATGCGATTCTCGATGGCGATGTTCTGCGCGCGAATGACTTTTTTGGCGGTGAGGGGGAAAAACGCTCCGGCC
>Ga0207023_10092_pt1 | contig 27707 bp, 29 predicted proteins | sample Alteio_BWMinCont_47_FD_153464 | JGI IMG/M metagenome (GOLD analysis project Ga0207023, IMG submission 153464) | Enriched cells from forest soil in Barre Woods Harvard Forest LTER site, Petersham, Massachusetts, United States -... | ecosystem: Environmental > Terrestrial > Soil > Temperate forest >... | reverse complement strand
TACAAAGGTTACTTTACTGGCCAAAACCGGTATCTCAAAATCATCATCCCCGGTAACACCAATCATTTGCTCGTCGATAATGCGGGTTACAAAACCTTCCATTTTCTCATCAACAAAGCGAACAAAATCCCCTAATTTGTATTTCATATTTTACATTATCTGCTACAAATGTACCCTATATTACCACTAACCGGTAAAAATAAAACATAGTAAATTATCTGCCTATTAGTTTTACTTTTGAGCAGGTTAAGCATCTTACATCTATATCTGCACTGTTAAACAAAGCTTAATAATATTAAAATTCAACATAATGGCCTCTAAATCCCCAAGTTATTTAGACACAGAAGTGCTAAAACACGTTTTTGTACATAATTTAAATCGCATATATTTTGGCAAGTGTTATTTAAACCAACACCTTGGCCACTTAATAGGTGTAGCATCATTTGAATCATTGCAGATGGCTATGCAGGAGTTTTGGGATGATATAAAAAGGCAAATTGAACGGATGGAAGTGATATATGAGCTTATCAATGAAACGCCATCCGATAAAAACTGTAACCCAATAAAATCTATCGTTAAGGATAACTTTTGCCTCGATGAGCATCAGCCGCTACCAATATTAATGGATATGGATATTATATCCTATCTGCAGCTGTTAGAGCACATAAACATAAGTGCTTGCAGCATGTTAAAAATGATAGCTAAGAAATTAAATATGGATGAAGCAAGCCAATTACTTACTGAATGTTTTGATGAATCGATAGATAATGACCATTTATTCATGCTGATATCTAAAGAATATGTAGCTATAGATCAATAGCTATAAAAAAAGAAGGCCATCTACTAATAGCAGATGGCCCGATATAGTTATTTAATACCCCTATTAAAATAACTCATCAAAAGTAAAGTTTTTTTTAATACCAAGCAAGCTATTTTAGTGGTTGTAATATACTTGTTACCTTTTTTAATACTGCTTAAACGTATTTTAGTACTGAATTTTTAACTGACTTAATAAATAATTGTAACGTAATGAAGTATTTCATTTTATCCATGTTATGCTGTGGTTTTTTGTTGCAGGGGCAGGCTCAAAGCTTGTACATCCCCCGCGATATTAAAAAAGCATATACAAAAGGAACACGATCCGCAGATGGGAAACCCGGAAAAAACTACTGGCAAAATACCGGCAGGTATAACATTTCAATAACGGTATTACCCCCCAACCGTAATGTACAAGGCACCGAGCAAATAACCTACTTTAACAACAGTCCGGATACACTAAAACAGCTTAACATGAAGCTGATATTAAACATACACCGCCCTGGTGCAACCCGCTATGCCAACACCACTCCTGATTATTTAACCCAGGGCATACAGGTTGATTCGATATTTGTGAATGGCGCGAAAAAGGAATGGGATAATGCCAAAGCTTTAGGCACTAATCAATTTATAGCACTGGGCCAGCCATTAATGCCCCATGATTCCGTAAAACTAAATATCACCTGGCATTATGAATTATCGTTAAAAAGCGAACGCGAGGGGATGATTGATCCTACAACCTTTTACATAGGTTACTTCTATCCGCGTGTTTCTGTTTATGACGATTATAATGGTTGGGACAGGCTGGAGTTTAATGACCGCCAGGAGTTTTATAACGACTTTAATGATTATACCTTAAAGGTAACCGTACCTAAAAACTTTATTGTTTGGGCAACCGGCACCCTGCAAAACCCTAATCAGGTTTTACAGCCGGAGTATGCCAAAAGATTACAGCAATCAATGACAAGCGATTCGGTAATGCACATAGCTACCGCTGATGATCTGGCTAAAAAGAACATCACCGCGCAAAACGATCTGAATACCTGGGTTTGGACAGCTAACGACATCAGCGATCTGGCTGTTGGTGTGAGCAACCATTACGACTGGGATGCAGGGAGTGTTGTGGTTGATGACGCGACCCATCGTCGAGCCAGCATGCAGGCTGCCTTTGCTGATAATTCTGCAGACTTTCATTTGGCTGTTAAATGGGGATTGCATGCACTGGACTATTTATCGCATGGCTTACCGGCTGTGCCCTACCCTTTCCCAAAAATGACCGCGTTCCAGGGTTTTGCAGATATGGAATTCCCGATGATGGTGAATGATAGTCACGAAACTGATTTGGCCGATGCCGAGCTTTTGCAGGACCATGAAATGGCGCACACCTATTTCCCTTTCTACATGGGAATTAACGAAACCCGTTACGGCTATATGGACGAAGGCTGGGCAACCACATTTGAACTATTTTTAGGCTATACCGAGGTAGGCAAAGCTGCTTCAGAAGAAGTTTATCGAAACTTCCGTGTCAAAAAATGGATCTTCGATCCATCAACCAGTGAAGATCTGCCAATCATCACCCCAACCAGCGAATTAACCCGTGGCTATGGCAACAACGCTTATGTAAAACCATCATTAAGCTATATCGCTTTAAAAGATATGCTGGGCGATGAGGGCTTTAAAAAAGCGTTGCACGTTTACATGAACAACTGGCACGGCAAACACCCTATCCCATGGGATTATTTTAACTCGATGAGTGCCGGCTCAGGCAAAAATCTGAACTGGTTTTTCAATAACTGGTTCTTCACCAATAACTATATCGACCTGAACCTGCAAAGCGTGAGTAAAGATAAAACCGGTTATATGTTAGCCATACAAAACATTGGTGGTTTTGCTATACCTTTTGATGTTAAAATAACTTACGCCGATGGAACCACAGAAAGCCTGCACCAAACCCCTGCAGTTTGGGAGTATAACCAAAAGCAAATATCGGTTCATGTAAAAACTAACAAAGCTGTACAATCCATCTTTTTAGATAACGGTATTTTTATGGATGCCGACGTTAGTAATAATAAATGGGTGAGTAAGTAACCCGGCAGCGGGCAACCCTTTAAAGCCCTCTGTCATTCTTCGCTTCGCTCAGAATGACAAGATTTAACATTTAAACAGAAAAACCCGGCCATAAGCCGGGTTTCTTGTTTTATAAGAGCTGATTCAATTAATTATGAACAATGGTATTCACATCATCAAGGTTACTTTTTGCCTTTGCTTTAGCATTGTTAACAGCATCTTCGCCGTATGCTTTAGCCTGGTCGGCAATATCACTTGCTTTTGACTTTATATTGCCGATTATATCATCGCCAACTAAATCATTAATTTTTGTTTTGGCAGTGTTATAAACGTTATTGCTATAATCTTTAACTCCGCTGGCTGTTGTTTGCGCCTTATCCTTTGCTGATTCTATTAAATCATTAATGTATTCAGCAATACCATCGCGGGTACTTGCTCCACTATCTGGGGCCAATAACAAACCCAGTGCAGCGCCTGCTGCAGCACCAACTAAAAGTGCTGCTATAATCTTTGTTTGATCTTTCATGTTTTTTTTCTTTTAGTAGATGAATAAATGAACAACATTATTTAACGTTTTAAGTTTAAACTAATTGCAAAAAAAAGAAAGTATCATACAAAAAAAAAGCACCCACTCTGATGAGTGGATGCTGTACGATTGATGATTATATTATAATTAAATAACCTTTACATTTACCGCGTTCAAGCCTTTTCTTCCGTTTTCAACTTCGAATTCAACTTTATCGTTTTCACGAATTTCGTCGATTAGGCCTGTAGAATGAACAAATACATCCTGACCACCTGCATTAGGTGTGATAAATCCGAATCCTTTTGTTTCATTAAAAAATTTTACTGTTCCTTCTTTTTGCATTATATTGTTTATTAAAGCGCGCAAGTTAGGTATAATATTCCAAATACACTAATTATTGCAAATCATGACGTATGAGCGACTAAACACAAGCTCCTTAACTAAGCCTTGAAACTGCCAATTATTACAATTTATCCGGCGCGAAATCCAATGATATGGAGTTCATACAAAAGCGTTTATAAGTTGGTGGCGGCCCGTCATTAAATATATGGCCTAAATGCGATCCGCACCTGGCGCATATTACTTCAGTACGTTTCATACCATACGAATCATCTTCCCGGTATATCACGCTTCCTTTTCTAACCGGCTCAAAAAAGCTGGGCCAACCGCAGGTACTGGCAAACTTAGCATCCGATCGGAATAGTTCATTGCCGCAAACCGCGCAATAGTAAGTTCCCTTGGCATTACTGTTCCAATATTTACCGGTGAAAGGCTTTTCTGTATCTTGTTTTCTCGCTACGGCGTACAAATCGGGTGGTAATATCTTTTTCCATTGCGCATCAGTCACCTTTAGTGGTTTGGTGTCTGTATTAGAATAATACGGGTTGTTGGCATGCCCTTTATCTGATTTAAGTTGCTGCGCATTTGCCAGCGTAATTGCACTGATGAAGATGCTGATGATAATTAACGCTGGTCTCATTATTTCAATTTGTCTTTAAAAGCGGCTTTAAATTTATCCAATTCGGGTTGTATCACATTTTCGCAATACGGTTGGCGGGAGTTATTGTTAAAATAATTTTGATGATAATCCTCTGCCTTGTAAAATGCGGTATAAGGTACAACCTGAGTAACAATTGGCTTTTTATAAGCTTTTACCGCGTTTAGTTTAGCAATGTAATAATTGGCTTTTTGTTTTTGTATGGCCCCGTGATAAAATATAGCGGAGCGATATTGTGTACCCACATCATTACCTTGCCTGTTTAGTTGTGTAGGATCATGGGATACAAAAAAAGCTTGCAGTAATAGTTCAAATGATATTTTGGCAGGATCATAAATAATGTTGCAGGCCTCGGCATGGCCGGTGGTACCTGTACAAACCTGCTCATAGCTTGGGTTAGCCACATGCCCGCCCGAGAAACCTGATACAACTTTTACTACACCACGCAATTGCTGAAACTTTGCTTCGGTACACCAAAAGCAACCGGTAGCGAACGTAGCAGTATCTAAATGCGGTTTTGTTGGATGATTGGGTTTGATATTGCTATATGCGGATGCGCTTAAGCAAATACTAAATGACAGAAACAATAAAAGAGCTATTTTTTTCATGGATGTTAAAGGCGATGTGATTTTTATCGGTCAAATATATAAACGTAAAAAACGCGACGCACTATCACATCGTATAGAAAAGTGATGCCTTGCTGACAATTGGTCTTTCGCAGAGGTATCGTACCTACGGCACGAAAATTATTATTTCAATATTTTCCACCAACTTTTGATCCCTAGGGGATGGTTTAAACTATTCTTTCTTACCCTCTTTTTTGCTTGCAAAAGAGAGGGTGGTCGAGCGAAGCAAAGACCGGGTGAGTCAACTATACGAGCGACATTAACGCAAATGCCCGGCGCACAGCCAACTCACCCCGAATGCGCTGCGCTGTTCGACCCTCTCTTCGCCTGCGGCGGAAAGAGGGTGAAAAAATATTCCCATTTCTATCAACATTTAATCGCTGCAGGATTTGCCCAAACCATTTCTACCAATATTTAATCCCTACGGGATTATTTACACCTCACTTAGTGCTCCGTAGGAGCATAATGTCGGTAGCCCGAATATTAATTCAAATTCTTTGCCCCTTAGGGGCAATACATCCCGTCAGATCAAAACGTTCTCTTAGACCCAACTTAAGATCACTATATGAAAAATTGCGTTTATTTGAGTTAATCATCATTTTTATTTCGATAATATTACCGATAACTCTTTAAAAATCCTATTTTTAGCGCCGCAAAATTGGTATGAGAATATCAACACATTATGGTATAAATTAACAAAAATGAAAGTTTTAAAATTTGGTGGAACATCAGTAGGCAGTCCTGAAAGGATGACGAAACTGTTGGACATCATCGATCCAACCGAGAGGCAGATCGTGGTATTGTCGGCAGTATCCGGAACAACAAACAATTTAGTGGAAATTGGCCAGGCTTACCTGGCCGGTGACAAGACCAGGGCCACCGAATTGATAAAGACGCTGAAGGATAAGTACGAAATTTTCATTAAAGAACTTTTAACCGAACCTGAGTTTTTAGCACAGGGCAAGGAAGTAATTGACTATCATTTTGGCTTGTTAAGCAATTTAGCCAATGATCTGTTCACTACTATTGAAGATAAGATCATTTTAGCGCAAGGCGAGTTATTATCAACTACTCTGTATCATGTTTATTTAAAACAGATCGGCGTGCCATCGGTATTATTGCCGGCGCTTGATTTTATGAAAACAGATGAGGACAGCGAACCAGTGGTTGATTATATCACCGAAAAGCTTACTCCATTATTGGAAAAACATCCAAATAATAACCTGTTTATTACCCAGGGATACATTTGCCGCAACGTTTTTGGCGAGATTGATAACCTGCGCCGTGGCGGCAGCGATTATACCGCGTCATTAATTGGTGCCGGTATCCGCAGTGAGGAAGTACAGATCTGGACTGATATTGATGGTATGCACAATAACGATCCGAGGATTGTTAAAGGCACTAAGCCTATCGCCCAGTTATCATTTGATGAAGCTGCCGAGCTGGCTTATTTTGGCGCGAAGATATTGCATCCGCAAAGCGTTTTTCCGGCACAGAAGTATAAGATCCCGGTTCGTTTATTGAATACGATGGACCCGCAGGCTGCAGGCACGTTGATCACCAACGACAGCGAAAAGGATAAGATCAAATCTATCGCCGCTAAGGATGGTATTACGGCAATAAAGATACAATCAAGCCGTATGCTGTTGGCACATGGTTTTTTACGCAAGCTGTTCGAAATTTTTGAACGTTATAAAACTTCTATCGATATGATCACCACTTCGGAAGTAGCGGTATCATTAACTATTGACGATACTACTTACTTAACCGAGATCAAAAAAGAGCTTAACGCTTTTGGATCAGTTGAGATTGATGAGAACCAAACCATTATTTGTGTGGTTGGTGATTTTGGTGTAGAAAAGCATGGTTATGCCGCTAAAGTTTTAGAGGCGGTTAAGCATATCCCACTACGTATGATTTCATACGGAGGCAGCGATCACAACTTATCGATTTTAATAAAAACTGAAGAAAAAACTGAGGCTCTAAGAAGCCTGCATAACAGGTTATTTTAACCCCGCTTACCACGCGTCATTGCGAGGAACGAAGCAATGTCTAAACTATACAGGGCGAATATGCCTAAGTAGAGATTGCTTCGTACCTCTCAATGACGTTCTAAAAAACATTGCGCATGTTCACTACTGACACTACAAATAAATTCAAAGACTTAGAAACCCCGTTCTACTATTACGATATGGGTATTTTAAGACAAACCTTAGAAGCCTGTACCAATGCTTCGGCTAAGTATGGCTTCCATGTGCATTATGCCATGAAAGCTAACTTTAATCCAAAGGTGCTGGATATGATCCAATCTTTTGGTGTGGGTGCTGATTGTGTAAGCGGTAATGAAGTTAAGGCGGCTATTGACCATGGCTTTGATAAAGGCAAAGTAGTTTTCGCAGGCGTTGGAAAATCAGACAAGGAGATAAACTTTGCTTTGGATGCTGATATTTTTTGTTTTAATGTAGAATCGGTGCAGGAACTGCACATTATAAATGATCTGGCGAAAGCCAAAAACAAAAAAGCTAATGTGGCTATCCGCATCAACCCAAATGTTGACGCGCATACCCATCATTTTATCACCACCGGGTTGGATGAGAATAAATTTGGTGTAAACATTTGGCAACTGCCTGATGTAGCTAACGCATTACGTGAATGCCCTAACCTTCAATTCTTAGGTATCCATTTCCACATCGGTTCGCAAATAACAGATATGGAGGTTTATAAAAGCCTTTGTACCCGCATAAACGAAATGCAGGATTGGTTTGAGGACCATGGCTTCCCGGTTAAAGTATTAAATACCGGTGGCGGCCTGGGTGTAGACTATCATAACCCCGACACTAATGGAATGGCTGATTTTGAAAGCTATTTTGAAGTGTTTAAGAACTTTTTAAATGTAAAACCTGGCCAGGAAGTGCACTTTGAGCTGGGCCGCGCGATGGTTGCCCAAAGCGGATCATTGATTTCAAGGGTATTGTACGTTAAAAACGGACAAAAAAAGAATTTTCTGATTTTAGACGCAGGCATGACGGAGCTCATCCGCCCGATGCTATACCAGGCTTATCATGATATAGAGAATTTAAGCCAGGAGTCAAAACCAAGTATAAAATATGATGTTGTTGGCCCAATTTGCGAAAGCACCGATTGCTTTCGTAAGGATGTGGACCTTCCTGAATCTTTCCGTGGCGATCTGATAGCAATACGTACAGCAGGCGCTTATGCCGAGGTAATGGCTTCGGGGTATAACCTGCGGGATAAGGTGCAAAGCGTTTATTCAGCCTAAGTAATTTAGGCTTTTATTATCTGCTAAACACCAAAAAGCATAATGCTACGATGCTAATAGCCTCGAAAAAGTAGCAGATTACCGTCAGTGTGCTGGCAACAACTTTATTGCTTAAAGATATTGTTAAAATATTGAGCAGTAAACCTGTGAAAGCTGCCCCAATTATCAGCAGATCATGCGGTTCAACAAAGGTACTATTGAGCGTATCGGGGGCTATCATCTTATTAGCTACATAAAGGCACGAGCATACCAGTATAAAAATCCAGAAAGATGGCTTATTAATGGTAGCCATACGGCTTAGTGGCAGCGGTTCTTCGTCTTTCATTATTACAATTGAATAATTACTAATGTAGTGTTTATTCAAAAAACATGATACACATTTTTATGATGTAATGAGGTTATTAGCTACAACAATTATCCATTAATTAACTCACCTTATCCATAAGTTAATTCTAAATAGAATTTTTGTTTTTGTTTGAAAAACAACAACTAATAAATGGATAATTACGTTTACATGAATGAAAATATTAAAAAATAAAAATCGACCTGCAAAAAATATCGTAGCGTACTTAAGTGGGTCTTTTGCTACTACAATGGGACAACGTTTAACTGCTTATTCTATAACATGCTAATGGATCGGGAACTTCACCGCCTGGAGGCTGTTAAACGTTTTAAAGAATTGGAACTTAATCCTGCCATTACGCAGGACTTAAACGATATTGTAGAGTTGGCGGCTCAAATATGCAATACACCGGCCGCGTTGATAACTTTATTAGATGAGGATACGCAGTGGTTTAAAGCCGCTAAAGGCCTAAGTGTATTTAGTACTTCAAAAGAAACATCATTTTGCCAATTTGCCATTGAAGAGCAGGGTATTTCAATAGTTGGCGATGCAAAAGCTGATGATCGCTTTGCTAACAATCCCTTAGTTACAGGCGACCCTAATATCCGCTTTTATGCGGGCGCCCCGTTAACTACTAAAGATGGTTTTAATGTAGGAACATTATGTGTGGTTGATTTTGAAGCGCGTGGGTTGGATGCTCATCAGCAAAAATCGCTAATGGTGCTATCAAAGCAAGTAATAAATCTGCTTGAACTTAACTGGAGCCTGCAAGTGCTGGCACAGCAAAATGAACAGCAAGAGCAAAATAAAAAAACAATTGAGAACTCAGAGATTAAACTAAAAGCCGCGTTTGACAGTTCAACAGACGTTCACGTTTTGGTTGGAAAAAACCTGGAAGTACTCGCCTTTAATAAATCGGCCTCCTATTACATAAGGAGCATTTATCAATACGAAATAACAGTCGGCGACAGGATATTGAATTATGTCGACCCAAAAAATAAAAAGCATTTTGCTAAATATTTTGATATTGCGTTTAAAGGTAAAACCATAAAACACGACCTCTTAATAAGGCCAGGAACACGCTTTGAGTGCTGGCGCGAAATTAAACTGGTACCAGTAAAAAACAACCATGACGAGATCATTGGCGTAGCATTAAACTCGGCAGATATAAGCAAACGAAAGCAGCAGGAAAAGCAAATCCATATTCAAAACGAAGCCTTAACCCGTATAGCCATTATACAATCGCACGAGTTGCGCCGCCCTGTAGCTTCGCTACTAGGTTTCATGCACTTAATGAAAATAGAAGAACTAGAGTTTGACTATTTTGATATGATGAACCTGACCATTAATGAGCTTGACGAAAAGATCCGCATCATTGTAGCCGACTCCGAAAAAACGATTAGCAGCCCGCTTTCTATCGTAGCATAATTATTACTCCCCTGTTTTAATTCAGAATAAAACCTTATTTTGGTCTATTCATTTTAAAACCTCTTCATGAAATTAATCAGTACAACTTTAGCATTAGTTTTAGCTGCATCATTATTTACCCAAGCGCAAAATAAACGCAGCATACAGGTAACTGTACAAGACTCCACCATCGAGAAAAGGGATACCGTACCCGGCAAACCTGTAGTTACCTATCACCAGGTTACGGTTGATGGCAAAACCATCACCTACAAAGCCACAGCAGGCTACATGCCCATGCATGATAAGGATGATAATAAACTGCTAGCCAAAATATTTTATGTTGCCTACACCGCAACCAACAGCGGGCAAGCAAAGGAAAAACGCCCCGTAACCTTTGTATTTAACGGTGGACCAGGTTCGGCATCTATATGGCTGCACATGGGCGCTATATCGCCGGTTAGGGTAAAGTTTGCTAATGATAAAGGCGATGCCCCCGGAGCACCTTACGAATACGGTGAAAACCCAAATACCTGGCTTGCCTTTACCGATTTGGTATTTATTGATCCTATATCAACCGGTTACAGCCGTGCCTACAAAGGGGTTGATGTAAACCAGTTTCATGGTTATAACGAGGATTTAGCATCAGTAGGAGACTTCATCAGGTTGTACATCACCAAGGATGAGCGCTGGGCAAGCCCTAAGTTTATAGCCGGTGAAAGCTATGGTACAACCCGTGCCGCGGGGCTTTCAGGTTATTTAGCTGATCGTTATAACATCTATTTAAATGGTATCACCTTAATATCGTCGGTACTGAACTTTCAGCTGATTGATTTTAAGAATGGTAATGATATGCCATACATTTACTTTTTACCAACTTACGCCAACACAGCTTCCTATTATCATAAACTAACACCCGAACTGGAAAGCCTTACCCCTGCCGATCTTACCAAAAAATCGGAAATATTTGCCAACGGCACGTACTCTCGCTTTTTAAGTTTGGGCGATCAGGCTCCTGCTGATTTGACTAATTTGGTAATTGACTCCCTGAATTATTTTACGGGCATACCTAAAGATTACATCAGAAAAGCTAATGAACGAATTACCGATTTCCGCTTTTTTAAAGAAGTTTTGCGCGATGAAGGCAAGATAGTAGGCCGTTACGATAGTCGTTTTAGTGGTGAAGATATTGATGATGCGGGTGAAAATCCTTCGTACGACCCAAGCGATGCTAACCTAAGCGGCTTATTCGTAGGCGCGTTTAACGCTTATGTACGTAAAGATTTGAACTACAGGAATGATATCCCCTACGAAGCATTAACAAACGTATGGCCATGGAGTTATAAAAATACCGAGAACGCTTACCTTGATGTATCTGAAACGCTGCGTAGCGCCATGACACAAAATCCGCACTTAAAAGTGAACATGATTTGCGGTTATTATGATTTGGCCACCCCGCTTTACAATGCGGAATATGTGATTAACCACATGGGCTTACGCCCGGATTTACGCGGTAATATCACCACTAATTACTACAAAGCAGGCCACATGGTTTATGTAAGTAAAGAAACTGACGAGAAGCTTAAGGCTGATGCAGAAGTATTTTATAAAAACGCGTTGAAGTAAAATCATCGCCTGTCATTTCGAACGAGGTACGAGGAGAAATCTTCTTCGACGTGCAAAGTTCGCTATTAAAGGAGTAGAAGATTTCTCCCTCCGGTCGAAATGACAAGTAGATAAAAAGGTCTGACTTATGAATCAGACCTTTTTATTTAGCCCAAACTTTATTTTCAACCCTGATCCTTACCGTAAGCATAATGGCATTTAACACCGTAAAAATGATAGCGGTATAGTATAAATGAAATACCGTCGGGATGATCGCGATCTCGCAAACTACAATAAAGTAATTAGGATGCTTGAATAATTTATAAGGTCCCTTTTTTACCGGACCAGCGCCGGGTACGCGGAATATCTTGGTGTTCCAGTATTTACCTAATGAGGATAGCGCCCAGAATTTAAATAACAGCAGCAGCGCGAATAATATCAGAAACACAAAATCAATAAGCGTGTTGCCACGCAGTATGTACTCTACAATGATGGAAATGATAAACAAGGTATGCAGCGCTACGATAAACGGGTAATGCTCCTTACCGTACTCTACTGCGCCTTGTGAGCGTAGCCATTTTTCGTTGCCACGGGCGATGTATAGTTCTGATAAACGCTGGATAATAACGAATAGAATGAAGATGATGAAATACATACGTCTATTTTAGTGTCATTTCGACCGGAGGGAGAAATCTTATACTATTTGCAAAGCGGTTATGCTTGGCGAAGAAGATTCTTCACTTCGTTCAGAATGACAATTTATGTTACAAATTATTTATTCTTCATCTTCAACAAAACCATCTCACTTGAAAAGCCCGGGCCCATAGCCATCATCAATCCATAACCATCTTCAAAGCCCTGCTCCATAAATTTCTCTAATACGTATAGGACAGTAACACTCGACATGTTGCCGTTATCATTCATCACTTCGCGGGTTTTCTTTAAAAAATCACCATCAATAGGCAAAGCATCAGCGTAAGCGTCGAGTACTTTTTTGCCTCCGGGATGGAAAATGAAATTTTTGATGTCGCTTAATTGCAGATCATGTTTTTGCAGGAAAAGGGTAATATCTTCCAACACGTGTTCATTGATAAAGGTTGGAATATCTTTAGAAAATAAGACCTTAAAACCAGTATCCTGAAACTCCCAACCCATTACATCCAGCGAATCATAATACAACTTGCTGCTGGCATCAAAATAAGTAACCGCTTTATCCGTACCGTGACCATCGCCTTTGATAATACATGCCGCTATACCATCCGAAAACAAGCTCGATCCGATGAAATTACTCTTGCTGTAATCACTTTTGATGAGTGTTAATGAACATAATTCAACTGCCACTAATAACACCACCGCATCGGGGTTTGCTTTAGCGAAGGCATTGGCCTTAGCCATGCCTGACACGCCGCCCGCGCAACCCAAGCCCCATATCGGCATACGGCGGATGTTGGGATTTAGCCTAATTTTATTGATGATTAGTGCATCTAAACTGGGTGTTGCCAGTCCGCTAGTTGAGAGGAAAATAATATCGGTAATATCATCTTTATTAATACCTGCCTTTTTGATCACATCCTCCACCGCTTGTACCGAATATTCTAATGCGGTATTAATATATTCAAGGTTACGCTCCTCAAAGGTAGTGGTGCTGGTGTAGTAAGAAAGCGGTTTGCAAAAGTTGCGGGTCTTGATCTCCGTATTATCAAAAGCGAAGATCAGCCTGTTGGTTTGCGGAAAATTAGCCGAGAACATTAGCTGGGCTTGTTCTTTTACTTCCTGCTGAGATATTTTATAGGGTAGTTCAATTTTAGAGACTGCGGTTATAGAAGGCATATAATTTTTTATATAAGTACGTTATTATAGTACATGTCGGTTGCCTTGCTGCTAATAATGATTTATAAACCGGCCGTAAACAACTAAATATAAGTATATAAACCAAAATAGGAGTTATTGTTTGCAGATTGTTACTGGGGAATCACTTTTAAAGCCTGTTGCTCCCTTACTTATATTTTTTGAGATTCAAGGCCTTTTAAAAACATCCTGAAACAAAAAATGCCGCAATGTGCGGCATTCAATTTTTATATAAAGTGTTTTTAGATTATTTATAACGCTGGGCTTTTTGCTCCCATGATGACATATACATGGTAAGGCCCATTAAAAATACAGTACCAGCAGCAAATGTAGGCCATGGCACAGAAGTCATACCGTACATATATGCCCAAAAACCGCCCGAATCAACCGCATTATCTGTTACAGCGTGTCTTTGTATAATCGTAAATGCGATGATGGCGATTGCCATTAGTACCATTATTGTTATGCCTGCTTTTTTCATATTCTGTATTGTGGTATTACGCCACAAAGTTAAAAATGTTTGTGATGTTTCATAAAGGATTTAAATACTTTTTAAAGTAATTACGGTTATCTCGGGCCAAATTCCTACCCTGCCCTTAAAGCCTATGAATCCGAAGCCGCGATTTACATATAAATACTTCTCGCCGCGCTTGTACAGGCCTGCCCATTGCTCATAAACATATTTCACAGGGCTCCATTTAAAACCAAACAGCTCGATACCAAACTGCATACCATGCGTATGGCCCGCAAGCGCCAAATTGATATGCTTTTCGTGCTCTAAAGTTTTTGCTTCCCAGTGCGATGGGTCGTGCGACATCAGGATCTTGAACTCATTGTCATCAACATTGGCGGTGGCTTTGGTAAGGTCGCCGTATTTTTGGAAACCGCCTTTACCCCAATTCTCTACCCCTATCAGGGCTATCTTTTCGCTATCTTTTTCAATTTGTACCGATTGATTAAGCAATAATTTAAAACCGATCTCTTTATGAACCTCTTTAAGGCGTGCGAGATTATCTGCTTCATCTTTTTTTGAAGGCCATTTGGAATAGCTGCCGTAGTCGTGGTTACCTAATACCGAGTATTTGCCCACTTTGGCTTTCAGTTTAGCGAAAGATTCTATCCAGGGATCCATTTCTGAAGCCAGGTTATTCACTAAGTCACCGGTAAATAACAGGAGGTCACTGTTTTGGGCGTTCACCATGCTGATACCTTTTTCGACGCCTTTTTTGCTGGTGAAGCTGCCAGAATGAATATCCGATAACTGAGTTATAGTAAAGCCGTCAAAAGCTTCCGGCAGATCAGTGAATGGCAGGGTAATCCTGTGCACTTTGTAATTGTGTCGCCCACCGATCATCCCATACAATAAACTAAAGAACGGGATTGCTGCTACAATCGCAGCCAGCGCGCTCACCCAAAACTGCCTTGGCGGGAAGTTGAGGAACAGGCGAATAATGTCTTCCATCAATAAAACGGGCAGCGCCAGGATTTTCGGTACAGCCGACAGTAGTAGCCCTGCCATCAATATGGATATAACCGCAGGGTTGCGGCCTATACTGCGTATAAACATAAAGAGTACGATGCCGCCAATAAGCAATACATCTATCATCCAGTAAATCCAGGTAGCAATGGCTGAACTATCCGTCAGGATTTTTACTGCGTGGAAGAAATAAACGTCGGCAATAAGCCAAATGAGTATAATAAAGGGAATTCGTTTTTGCATAATTATAAATACCTAAGGCTATTGGCCTTACAATGTTTCGGCAAAGATTAAACTTAATAATTTAACTTAAAGCCAATTTTACCGCAAGAACCGGGTTTTTACACAAGGATTACTGTTCTACTTTTGTGCTATGGAGATAATTAACAACGATGGCCTGGTAATATATTATGGTAAAGTGACGCAGAAAGATGAAGCGGATGCGTATCTCGAAAATTTACTGGATACTATTGAATGGAAAAATGATGAGGCGATCATTTTCGGCAGGCACATTATCACTAAACGAAAAGTGGCCTGGTATGGCGATGATGGTTACTCCTACAAATATTCGGGCACAACGAAACAGGCTTTAAGCTGGACACCGGAATTATTGGAACTAAAAACTATAACAGAACAAATCACGGGCGAATCATTCAACTCCTGCCTGCTTAATTTATACCACGATGGCAACGAGGGTATGGCCTGGCACAGCGATGATGAAAAATCACTCGGCAAAGATTCGGCTATTGCTTCGTTAAGCTTTGGCGCGGAGCGAAAGTTCAGCCTAAAACATAGGGTTACTAAAGAAAGCCACTCCGTATTGCTGGAAAACGGCAGTCTGTTAATTATGAAAGGTGCAACGCAAACCAACTGGCTGCACTCCTTGCCGAAGAGTAAGAGGATTATTTCGCCAAGAGTGAATTTGACGTTTAGGCGGATGATGGGGTGATACTGGTACGGTGAAAACTGTAGTTACAAACTACAGTCTTTATTGGTTCGAAGTCAGAGACTTCGAACAGCGAGGGACTTCGAGCAGCCAGATCAAAAAAGGATGTCATGCTGAGCGTAGTCGAAGCATGTGGGGCAGGCCTCCGCGCCAACCCTTCGAGTGCCTCAGGGTGACACCCACTACACATAATTTACAAAAGTTTCATTTACAAGTTACCTGCTTATTTATTTAAAATTTAAACCTTAATAAAATTAGCTTGTTAAACTGATATGAAAAATCCATTTGTAAAACAGAAAAACACAGGCCTTATTGCTGTAACTTCAGTGGTAGCGGCTGCAGGTGCAGGTGCGCTTGCCTATTTATATTTAACTGAGAGCGGTAACGAAGTACGTAACTCCATATCGCATAAATTGAAAGACGAATTTAAAAACCTGGTATCGAGATTTATCAGTGGAAAAACCGGCGTTGCTAAAGACACCGTTAAAAAAGTAGCCGATCATGTTTCTGAATAGATTGCATGTTTGCTATTCGCCATTAAAAAAGCCTTGCTAAATTAATAGCAAGGCTTTAATCATAGATGTAGGATCAGAAAGAGGTTGTTTTAGTACGATGTTTCATCGGCACCAATATCAACTCTTGAATTTTGAACGCGTGCTTGTCCGTCAATATCAAGTTCGCCAGTTGCTGCTACGTAACCTGGTAATCCCCTGTTTACGCAGGCAGATGTGCTGGTTAAATGCAGGTTTGGAGTTGGCAAACTTGCGGTTACAAAGCCGGGAATGTTGTAAAGACCATGTGTTTCTGCATTTGGAATTACTGTCTGAGCCTGGAAATTCGCGAATGAATACCAGCCACCTGCGGTGCCAAAGTCAAATGTGATGGTACCTGATGATGCACTCAGGGTGTAATAGTCATCATAATCCATGGTCAAGTTTGTTGAAGTATAGCCTGATAAAGCAATAACCACCACATTGCTGCGCGACTGGATAATGTTATCAAACACATTTAAGTGATCGGTATTTTGGTACTCAACCTCACCACCGTAGCCACCTTGTGAAAAGTTATCATAAAATGTATTACCGGATAATGTTGAATAAGTAACCTTACTGCTTGCCTGGTTTGAACCGTATATAATACCGGCGGTTACGTTATTGTAGATAAAGTTATCACGCACATTAATTTCAGTAGCAGTGTAACCGTTGTTTTCGCAACCTACGGTGATACCTGCACCATTAGCATAGCTTGTATTACCTTGTATATTAATGTAAGAGCCACCATCTACATAAATACCGCCCGAGGTTGCAACCTGCGATACACAGTTATATACGGTGTTATAATTTACGTTTCCGCCTCTTGCATAATTTACACTATCAGGTGCACCGGTATAGCTGTAATGGCCCGACATATCAATCCCAATATTAGGGATATCATGCACAACATTGTGCTCTATCAAAAAGTTCTTTACATTGCCCGCCATAGTCATAGCCTCGCTGTAACCAGTAGCGCAGTCGTAAATAGTATTATAGCCAACATATACGTTGTTATAGGCTAATGCACCTGTTGCGCCAGTACCTTCCACAAAAATCGCATGCGCGTTGTTTGATGATGATGGAACAGCTGTCAAGCTGGTGGTCCAGCCTACATTATCTACGGTACAGTTACTTATGTCCACATTGGTACCCGATCCTGTAACAGCAATACCATTAGCATACGCCATAATATTGTTTTGAACGGTGATACCATTAATACTGATGTAACTTTTGCTTGCTACAGTTATCATATTGGCATTGCTGCCAGTATTGGTTGTACTTCCATCTATAATAACAGTGCCGCCATCGTTAACCACAGTTATTGGCGAGGCAGATGATGCCCCCGAATTTGGGAATGTTATCCGTTCATAATAAGTACCTGGTAATACATTAATAGTAGCAGCTGCCCCTGCGGTAGTTTTGTTTAAAGCCGCCTGGATAGTTTTTAAGGGTACCGATGTGGAAAGACCAGTGTTTGAATCACTCCCGGTTGAAGCATTAACATAATAATTAGTACCGGGCCCGGTAAGAGAACTTTTTACATTCCCAGTTGAGTTAAGCGCCGGTGAAGTTGGTTTCACAACAGATTTGTTGCAGCCGGCAAGCAGCGCTGCCGACATCAAGAACAAGGATAATTTTTTCATAAGAAATTAGTTTGGTAAATAAAAAATAAGTAAATAATGTGTTCGGGTACGCAAGAAAGTTCAGGTCAGTCAAAATATTATTACATTGATATACAATCTCAAATACCTTTAAACCAAATATATAAAATAATTTTGCGTGCTCGTACACATATTTTAAGATTTATTTTTACTTTATTTTTAACCTATGCTTAAAAAAGCTTTTAGCAGCTACCAGATGGCATTTTCTTAAAACCGATGTGGTATATTATTTTGCTTACGCTTCAGTTTTCCTTCAAACTTTAAGTCTACCTTTAAGCTTGATCAGCAATTACTGATAGTAACCCCCTCCTATTCTATGTCTGAAAAATCAGAGGCTAAATTTGTTATTCAAAAAATACAACCTGGTTTACTTGGGTTAATGGATGGCTCGGTATCAACCCTTGCTCCTATTTTTGCAACTGCTGGTTTAACCGGGCAACCTATAAAAGCTTTTTATGTTGGGTTAGCGGCTTCGTTGGGTGCAGGCATTAGTATGGGCCTTGCCGAAGCGCTATCTGATGATGGTAAAGTTACCGGCCGCGGTAGCCCAATAACGCGTGGCGCAATTACGGCATTTGCCACTGCATTAGGTGGAATGTTGCATACACTGCCTTTCCTTATACCCAATTTACACCGGGCATTGCATTTTGCATACATTGTGGTTATATGTGAGCTGCTTGCAATAGCTTTTATACGTTACAAATTCATGAAAACACCCTTGTACTCCACCATATTGCAAGTTATCGTGGGTGGCGGAATAGTTTTTGCCGTTGGCTTATGGCTGGGGAGCGCAGGATCTTAAATTTACACATAGAACATACCTAATTTATGACAATCATTGAACCAAAACGCCGGGACCTTCAACACCCGCAGGAAATAAAAAAATATTCCTCATCTATACGCTTATGGCATTGGCTTAACGCTATTGTTATAGCAGGATCATTATTAACAGTGCTTTTAAATTCAACCCTGTTAAAAACCAAAAAGAACGCCGTAGCTATTAAAACCAATTTAGCCCAATCAGGGGTAACGGTAACGGATGCCCAGGCCCGCTCTGTAGCGCATGAACTGAGCGATAAGGTTTGGATGATACATACTTACTTTGGCTACACTTTAGCCGCGCTATTACTTTTCAGGTTGCTGCTGGAGTTTTTTGAGTTAGCCGATCAAAAGTTTATCCGCAAACTAAAAAGCACTTATCATCAATATCAAACTACAAAAAAACAACGCGAGCTTGCCAGGCATAATTTCTGGGTTAAAACCATTTACGCTGTTTTTTATCTGATGTTGATAACAATGGCATTAACCGGTTTATGCCTTGCTTTTGAGGATGATGTGCCTTTGCTTAAATCAATTCATGCTTTCAGGCAGATACACGCTTTTACCATGTATCTCATCATCGCTTTTATTGTTGTTCATATAGTGGGCGTTTTGCTGGCTGAACGAAAGGATCGCCGGGGCATTGTATCTGATATGATAAACGGTGGTGCAGATTTGTAGGCAGAGACACCAATATGTTAAAGATATGTTAAATGCCAAAATTTCATGCTAGCTACAGAATGTTAAGTTAACATTGTGTTAAAGATGGATTACATATTACTAATCGACAAAAAAGGCTCATCCATCTATACATTATTTGGGGTTGGAAGATGAATTTGAAGATTTGGATCCGGTTTATTTGAATGACAGAAGCTAAAACCATTTTTAAAAGAGCTTGTAAATTAATGGGTAACCGCTTTGAACTAAGTGTAGTTGCTGATGATGAGCAGTGGGCAAATGAAAAGATTGATGCCGGGATAGCCGAGATACAACGCATTGAAAAACTGCTTACCACCTTTAGTGATGATAGCGAAACCAACCGGGTAAATCTAAATGCGGGCATAAAACCTGTAGAGGTTAGCCGGGAAACGTTTAGCCTGATACAACGCTCGCTCAGGATATCGGCTTTAACCCAGGGGGCATTTGATATTAGTTATGGTTCGATAGATAAACGTTTATGGAACTTTGACCAGCAGATGACCCAATTACCAAACAAAGAAACGGCCAAAAATATGGTGAGGTTGATAAACTACAAGAACATCGAGCTCGACGAGGATAAATGTACCGTGTATTTACGTGAAAAAGGTATGCGCATTGGCTTTGGAGGCATAGGTAAGGGCTACGCTGCCGAGCGCGCCAAACAAGTCATGAGATCACAGGGAGTAGAAAGCGGTGTAGTTAATGCATCTGGGGATTTAACAACCTGGGGACTGCGGCCAGATGGTAAAGAATGGACCATAGCCATAGCCAACCCTAATGCAGCACACGAAGCATTTTCATACATGAATATTAGCGATATGGCCGCGGCAACATCAGGCAATTATGAAAAATTTGTAGTGATTGATGGTAAGAAATACTCACACACTATTGATCCGCATACTGGCTTACCGATAAGGGGCATTAAAAGCGTAACCATAATTACTACCAACGCCGAGCTTGCTGATGCAATGGCAACGCCCGTAACCATTATGGGCATAAATGCCGGGCTTGATTTGATCAACCAAATGAAAAATATCGAAGCTATTATTATTGATGACGACGATAAGCTTTATACTTCAAAAAATATAGACATTAAATAGCCCCTATTATGATAAAACGATTGATAAACGGAACAGCATGTGTAGCGCTGATAATAACGGCTACATCGTGTGTGCATTTAAAGGAGTATCAGAAAAGCCGGCTCAATGATTCAGAAATGGTATTGGGCAACCGCAAGGTCGAAAAGAATGAATTGAATTTTGAATCTTACCGCGAAGCGGCTTCAGGAGCTAATGCAGGGAAAACAGGTGGCGGTTGTGGTTGTAACTAATCAGGATAAATAAAACATGAAAAAAATATATTTATCCATAGTTGGATTCTCAATATTATGCCGTTTAAATGCGGCAGCCCAGGTTGGTAACAATAGCCTGGCCGACAACAAGGCACCTTTTACTATATCAACTCCCGCGGCTATTGATACCAGTGGTTATAACCTAAGAAAGATACATCTGGATGAAGTAGACTTTGTAACCAGCTATTACAATCAAAACGGCGATCACTCGGCAGTTACCGGCGGCATCGGAACTGAAAAGGTTACCGATGTAGCCAATAGCCTGACCTTAAATTTGGTTTGGCTCAACAAATCGAATAACAAAAACACGCTGGCGGTTGGGCTTGGGTTTGATTATCATACCGCTGCTTCTCAGGCTTTCGTTTCTAAAACGGGAGCTTCATCTCCAAGTGGCACAAGGATATACCCATCATTAGACTGGACTATTGAAAATGCTAAAAAGGGGAATACATTTGGTTTAGGTGCTTATTATTCAGGCGAGTTTAATTACCAATCCCTAGGCGCTGATTTGCATTTCTCGCAAAAAACAGCAGATAAAAATGGAGAGTTCAGCGCCAAACTTCAGGGTTATTTTGACAAGGTTACACTTATTTACCCGTCGGAGTTTGAACCGGCATCAACAACTGATCTCAATGGAAATGGAACTGGTTATAGCGATGGTAGGGGCCATCATAATTACGGCAGCAGCCCGCGTACAACGCTTGCTGCATCGTTCTCCTACTCACAAATGATCAACTCACGTTTACAAGTTATGCTTTTAGGCGATGTGGTTACGCAGCACGGTTTTTTAAGTCTGCCTTTTCACCGGGTATATTTTAATAATGGGAAAGATACCATTGAACGATTACCATCATCACGATTTAAGCTACCCATTGGCGCCAGGTTAAATTATTTTCTGGGTGATAATATCATCATTCGTACGTATTACCGTTATTACATTGATAACTGGGGCATACGATCAAATACGGCAGGCCTCGAGGTGCCATATAAGGTTACACCGTTCTTTTCAATATCGCCTTTTTACAGGTTTTATAATCAATCGGCGAGTAAATATTTCGCGCCTTATGAGGAGCATAGCCCAACGGACCAATATTTTACCAGCAACTATGAATACGCGAAATTTGAGAGCAGTTTTTATGGCATAGGCTTTAGACTAGCGCCACCTAATGGTGTATTTGGAATACAAGGTTTGCACGAGATGGAGATTAGATACGGGCATTACACTCAAACTACCGATTTGGTATCAAATGTAGTGTCGTTAAGTTTAGGGTTTAAATAAAATACAGAATCATGAAATTATTAACGGTATTTATAGCAATGTTTTTCATGACCGGGATTACCTGGTCGGGAGATTTTAGCGTGGCTCAAAAACAGGCTTCACAGGAACATAAATTAATATTGATCAATTTTTCAGGATCGGATTGGTGCGGCCCCTGCATCCGTTTACGAAAAGAAATATTAGAATCATCAACTTTTGAAAACTACGCGTCGGACCATTTGGTTTTAGTACGCGCCGATTTCCCAAGGCAAAAGAAAAACCAGCTAAGCAAAGATCAGGTGAAACTTAATGAGGCTCTTGCCGATAAGTATAACCCTGATGGAAAATTCCCTTACACACTATTGGTTGACGAAAACGGAAAAGTTTTAAAAGATTGGGACGGTTTCCCGAATGAAACACCAGACCAATTTGTATCGCAAATTAGCGCGGTAAAATAATTTGGAGTAATGTGGTGAAAATACCAACCATAAGCTGAATGGCTTTTACCCTCTTTTTTGCTTGCAAAAGAGAGGGTGGTCGAGCGAAGTAAAGACCGGGTGAGTAAACTATACAAGCGAGATTGGCGCAAATGCCCGGCGCATAATCTACTCACCCCGAATGCGCTACGCTGTTCGCCCCCCTCTCCGGCAAGCCGGAAAGAGGGTGAAAATCCCTACTTACTTAAAATATCTTTTAAATCGAAGGTTTAATCTGCGATACTTAAAACATAATAGGTCTATTTATACTTTGGTATACTGTATACCAATAGCCGGAAAACACGTATCTATAAGAATAATAGCCGATATGCGGCTTTTAATGCATAGCTTACCAAAATTATGGGCGCGAAAACTTGTGTGAAGTGGTCTGCGTGGTAAAAGAATGCCCTGGTCAAATTGACCTCCTGTATTTAAATACTCAATATTTGCTCATCACCTATTTATGGAAACCAATAATTTAGCAGAACTGCTAACCATTGCCAACCAGGACAAGATTAATCTTGCCGCGGCACTGGAACAGGCTAATAGTGAGCTTGATCTTCAGAACAAGGAAAAAGGACAACGTGCGGCGGAACTCATCCTCGCCAATATTGAGATGGATCTTCAAAATGAAGAAAAGCTGAAGCTCGCTATGGAATTGGTTATCGTTAATAAGGCGCTTGATTTTCAAATTGAAGAGAAAGCAAAGCGGGCTGCAGAACTAATCATCGCCAATAAAGAGCTACGGTTTCAAAATGCAGAAAAGGAAAATCGCGCCGCAGAACTGGTTATTGCTTATAGTCAGCTGGATGTACAGAACCGTGAGCGTGAAGAACGTGCCGCTGAACTCATTTTAGCGAATACTGAACTGATCTTTCAAAATCAGGAAAAGGAAAAACGTGCCGCCGAGTTGATCATCGCCAACAAAGAATTGCTTTTTCAGAACGAGGAAAAGGAAAAGCGGGCAAACGAGTTGGTTATTGCCAATAAGGAACTGCTTTTTCAAGCAAAAGAAAAGGGAAAACGTGCCGCTGAATTAATTATTGCCAATATTGAATTGAATTTTCAGGATAGCGAAAAGGAAAAGCGCGCTGAGGAACTGATCAATGCGCTTAAAGAGCTGGATTTTCAGGATGAGGAACGGGGAAAGCGTGCTGCTGAACTGATTATTGCTAACCGGGAAGTATTGGTTCAGAAACAGGAAAAGGAAAGGCGTGCTGCGGCTGAAGCTAAAAAGGATGAATTCTTCAACATGGTTAGTCATGAGTTTAAAACGCCATTAACCAATATAAAAGCTATTAATCAACTGCTGACTCAAAAGATAAATAAGGCGGATAATATTTATCCTTTTATTGCAAATGCTAATAATAGTATTAAACGACTGGAGAAACTGATTGAAGATCTGCTAGATGTAACCAAAATTAATTCGGGACAGATTGACCTGAATATTGCAGCTTTCCATTTTTCGGATGCATTAACCAACAGCATTGTTAATGTTCAATTAACGGCACCAAAGCACGATATTTTACTTGAAAATGCTATTGACTTGTTTTATACGGGTGATCAGTTCAGAATAGAACAGGTATTGATTAACTTACTGAACAATGCCATCAAATATTCGCCCGATGCAGGACAGGTTATTGTGCGGACTAAAATTGAAGCTGACAACCTTATGGTAAGCGTAGAAGATTTTGGAATTGGTATCGCGAAGGAAGATATTGATCAACTATTTCAGCGCTTTTACCGTGTAAGCAAAATAGCCATGAATTTTCAGGGAGTTGGGCTTGGCTTGTACATTGCATCTGAAATTATCAAAAAACATAACGGTACCTTTTCCACAACAAGTGAAATTGGCAAAGGAAGTATCTTTTCATTCAGCTTGCCGCTAAGTCCGCAGGTGTTAAATTAAACGGAGTTGGTGCGGTGAAAACACCGATCACAAGCTGAACGGGTTTATGTGTAATGGGTGTCACCCTCAACGTAGTCGAAGGGTGGGCGCAGAGGCTTTTGCCTGCATGCTTCGAGTGCCTGCATGACAACCTTTTTAATATCCATCTCTCTACCCGGCGGTAACATGTAAATTGTTTAATTAAACACTCCCAATTATTGTGATAAAATACTAAATTGTAGGCCGATAAAATAATTACCAGCGGTGCGTATCACAGCTGGATTAAACCTGATTTTTTTGACGATAACCTTATTCTTCACAATCACATGGAACAATCAAACCCGGAAAGCGTAACAATTGGGAAACAGATATGGATGACCCGTAACCTGAATACAACCACCTTTCGTAACGGAGACCCAATATTTCAGGCAAAAAACGAAGGCGAATGGCTTGAGGCTTCGCAAGCAAAAAAACCGGCTTGCTGCTTTCAGGATTTTCACCCGGCCAACGAAGCAAGATATGGTAGGCTTTATAACTGGTACGCGGTAGGCGACCCACGTGGAATTTCGCCCGAAGGCTGGCATGTGCCAAACGACCGTGAATGGCTTGAATTGATTGACTCCGTAGGTGGAGAATTTGCCAGCATGAAATTGAAAAGCAAGCAAGGCTGGCGCGATCGGTATAATGGCACTAATGAGAGTGGTTTTGGAGGATTACCCGGCGGGGGATGCACTTACGGCGGAGGTTTTATCTTCCAGCATCAATATGGCTTTTGGTGGGGCTCTACAGTAGACAAAAATGGTGCAGCATCAACGGTTGTGCTTTTTGACATGTCGCAAACTATAGGTAGATACACTTACGATAAGACTTTAGGGCAGTCTGTAAGGTGTTTGAAGGATGCGGTTTAAGGACATGGTTTCAAAGTAATTTTTAGAAATTACCTTATGCCAAAAACAGTCAGCATTTTTCCAAGCGCGCCTTCCGAGTGCATTCGCTCACCATTTTCAAGTGATTGTTTTGCTGCCATTGATGCTCTTTTGCGCATACTTACTTCATAAAAAGAAATGGCTTCCTGCAAAGTGTTGTATTTATCAGAGGCTAAACATTCGCTCAATTCCAAAGCATCAAACATAGATGTGTTTGCGCCTTCGCCAGCAAAGGGCGGCATTACGTGTGCGGCATCGCCAAGTAAGGTTAAGTTGGGCAAAGCTTCCCACGTTTGATCTAAGGGCATACAATAAATTAGACGTGGGATAACAGGCATTACCGCATTTTCAAACAGTTCGTACCATATACTGCTCCATTCGCTATATACTTTTTTAAACCATGTCAGCAATTGTGTTTTATCAGAAAAATTCAAACCACTATTTGCTGCCCAGTTTTCTTCAATCTTTAAACTTAAATAAAAGCCCAGGCCGCCGTTGTCTTTCTGCCCTCCCAGTATATTCTTTCCATTTCCGAAAGCCATTATTTTTCCGCCATTCAGCAATGCATAAATATGGGGTATCGTTTTTTCTGCATCATCAACGTTGATTTCAATCATGGTAAAGCCAGAATAAAAAGCTTTTGTGTTTGTGACGTATGGACGGATCTTAGAATTAGCACCATCTGATGCAATTACAAGATCGGCATAAGCAGATGAACCGTTCTTAAAATGCAATAACCAACCCTCATTTTGTTTTTCCATTGAAATAAAATGACTATCCCAAACAACAGTTTCTGGCTGTAAAGACTCCAAAAATACTTTTCTTAATGCACCACGGTCTATTTCAGGACGAGCTGGTTCATTGCTCAAACCTTCGCCAGATTTTGTTTCGTGGTCGCTGAAAATTACTTCTGCACGTTCATTTACAATGACCTTTTTATCTGCACCATGACGAACATTCTTTTTAAACTCTTCTATTAAATTTGCTTTGCGTAAAGCCGCCCATCCAGATTCTTCATGCATATCGAGCGGTGAACCCTGCACACGGGCATTTTTATCAAGATCACGTTCATACACCTTTACATTTGAGCCCTTAAGCTGTAAAAGCCTTGCTAAGGTTAACCCTCCCGGGCCACCGCCAATAATGGCGATTTGTTTATTCTTTAGTATCATGATTTTGTATTGCTTAATTACAATGCAAAATTATTGAGTACATTAGAGATAAAATAATTGCATTAGACACAAAAATAGCCGTAAGAGACTTTTATGGATAAACAGCAAACGGAACCGAACGTCCTGAAAAAATTTGCTCAGTTATTAGGGACGGAAATAAAGAACTGGAAATTAGAGATTCCTGAAAAGTTTGGCAGAGGTTATTGTATAGGATTCGTTTTTAACGAGTATATCCGAATGCTGATCCTCAATTATGAACTCAATGAGAACTTAGTTGTTGAAAATCCGGACATCAATGCTACTGCAAGAACGATCCTTTTTAAGTTTCAAAATATTTTCCCTGAAACCGAAGCATTACTGGCGGGAAAACAATCAAAGGCAACACCCTCAGTTTTAATTACTACGATGAGTCTCAGTACCAACGCTGTTATTCCGATCCATACAAATACTGCCACTATTAATATAGAGGTGGATGCAAATTATTTGAACGGACTATTTGACCTGTCAGAAAAATCGCCGGTTTTGCAAAGCCTGTTACAGAATACGCAGCCCTTACTGTTTGAACAAATGATTTATCCTTCTTTACAAAAAATTGTGGATGAAATTGTGAGTGAATCGATTGATGAAATTTTTAAGCTGTTTTTTCTGAGGATAAAGGCAGAAGAACTGGTTTGCAGATTATTAATGGAGCTGGAAAAGCGGGATGCAAAACATTTGTATGCTTTAAACAGTCATGATATTCAAACCATTTACAAAGTTAAAGAGCAAATGCTGGAACATCTGGAAACCCCGCCCGTTATTAATGAACTGGCAATTGTTGCCTGTATGAGTCCAACCAAATTGAAACGTTTATTCAAACAAATTTTCGGTAACAGTATTTTCAATTATTACCAGGAATTCAGGATGAAAGAGGCCGCCCTTTTGTTGAAACAGGAAAAGCTATCTGTGTCAGATGTGGGATATAAGCTGGGCTTCACTAACCTAAGCCA
>Ga0207023_10087_pt1 | contig 28204 bp, 15 predicted proteins | sample Alteio_BWMinCont_47_FD_153464 | JGI IMG/M metagenome (GOLD analysis project Ga0207023, IMG submission 153464) | Enriched cells from forest soil in Barre Woods Harvard Forest LTER site, Petersham, Massachusetts, United States -... | ecosystem: Environmental > Terrestrial > Soil > Temperate forest >... | reverse complement strand
ATAACGTTAAAGTAAATATAGGTGGCCTAAAGCTTGTTGTTATGTTACTTCGGCAATACATTTGTATTCAGGTTAAGATATTATAAATAATATCAATCATAACCCAACAATAAACCAGTTAAGTTTCCTGATTTTAACCAAATAACCGAACAGATGACAGTAGTAAGAACTCTAGGGCAATTTATAATTGAACGACAATCCGATTTTCCTTATGCCAAGGGCGAATTATCAAGGTTGCTGCGCGACCTGGCAATAGCCGCGAAAATTGTTAACCGTGAAATTAATAAGGCAGGCCTGGTTGATATTTTAGGTGAAGCCGGTACTACCAATGTGCAGGGTGAGGGGCAAAAGAAACTAGACATATATGCTAATGAACAATTTATTGCAGCGCTAAAAAGTGGTGGCGAATGTTGTATAGTAGTATCTGAAGAGAATGACGAATACGTTTATATTGATTCCGAAATTTCAAAAGACGCGAAATATATAGTGGCTATTGACCCATTGGATGGTTCATCAAATATTGATGTGAATGTTGGTGTTGGCACCATATTTTCAATCTACAGGCGTAAATCAATCAATGGAAAAGCTACGCTGGATGATGTTTTACAAAAAGGAACCCAACAGGTAGCCGCTGGTTACATTATCTACGGTTCATCAACCATGTTGGTTTATACAACAGGTAAAGGAGTTAACGGTTTTACACTTGATCCATCTATCGGTGAGTTTTGCTTGTCGCACCCGGATATGTCGATACCTAAAGATGGTATAATTTATTCCATTAATGAGGGCTATTACACCCATTTTCCTGATGGTGTAAAAAAATACATCAAATACTGTCAAGTAGAAGACAAGGCCACTAACAGGCCTTATACTTCGCGCTACACCGGATCAATGGTTGCCGATCTGCATCGCAATATGATAAAAGGAGGGATATTTATTTACCCTTGTACAGCAAGTTCAATCAAAGGAAAGTTACGTTTGATTTACGAGTGTAACCCAATGGCGTTTATTATTGAGCAGGCCGGTGGCCGCGCATCCGATGGTTATAAAAGAACATTGGAACTGGAAGTAAAAGAACTGCATCAACGCTCCCCAATTTTTATCGGCTCGGAAAATATGGTAAAGAAAGCCGAAGAATTCATGGCTTCATTCTCGCCGCAGGTAACCAAAAAAAACTTTGAGGGCGCTGTAGAGATACAATAACTAGTTAAGCTTATACCCCTATAAAAATCGATAATAAAAAAACAAACCCCTGGTAAGCATTAGCAAACCAGGGGTTTTGTTGTGAATAGTATAAGGGGTATTTAGTTTTTATATCCTATCGGTATTACAGTATTTAATGGTACCAGGCTATTTAGGTAAACCTCAATGTTGGTATAGCCACCGCCATTTTTAGCAGGTAATGCAGCATCGCTTGCATCATGCGGGTTAAGTCCGTGTTTAATTTCATAGGCATCTGGCATACCGTCGTGATCCGAATCCTTGTAAGGTGTGCCTTTGTATTCAGGGTAGCCACCTACTTGCGCAATATCAGTTATAATGCCTTTTTTGTATGATGAATCGGGCAGGCGGTGTTTAACCCATTTGCTGCCATTATTATTATCTGTACCCTCCACATAAGCTATTTTGCCTGTTCTTACGTCGTTGATGATACGCTTATCAACAGCATCTCTTCTCGGTAAAAAGCAGCCTACATTATCTAAAACATAATCATACACCTGTTTTGCAGAGATAACCGTTATCGGCGCTATCGGGAAAGGTGTATTAACACGGATGCTGTCGGTATATCTGCCGGCATCCGGCATTTCACCAATTTGTATACCGCCATCCCAGTTATCCTTGGTTACCTTATCATCACCCTCCATAATATTACCATTGGCATATACACGGCCAAATAAGCCCTTACTTTGCGGCGATCTGCCCGATTCTGGTTTTAATATCCTGTGCCCAACAGGTTTCTTAATATCTGTTATCGGTCCCGGTTTGTAATAGTTGTTAAAGAAGTTAAATAGTGAATTGTTATCACCACCATCGGCGCTTCTGTCCCACCAGTTAAATATTACGTTGTCTACAAAACCAAAATCGCCATACATACCAACCGAAGGGTTACGACTGATATTATTTGCCCAAAGATCACGCATAAAGGTGCTGTTTAAGCCGCCAAGCGTACTGCCGAATGCATGGTTGTAAGTATCAAGTCCCTCAGCAAACATGCAGTTTTGCATGGTAATATTTACGGTCGGTAATTTATCTCCCTTTTTACCCTGACGATTATAAACGTGCCTGTACATGGACATAACCTCATCCAATCCCCAGCTTCCTGAAACGTGGTCGACCATAATATTACCTACCGGGTTGCCGCCGAAAGCATCGTCCCTACTGGTTACAGCAGTAGCACCTCTGCGGAAACGCACAAACCTTACCACCACATCGTGAGTATCAACCCAAACAGATTCACCGGCAATGCAAATTCCGTCGCCGGGGGCGCTTTGGCCTTCAATACTTATATAAGGTGCCCTGATGCTGATTGGTTGGCTCAAATGAATGATACCGGCAACATTAAATACCACTATCCGTGCTCCACCTTGTTCGCAGGCATCGCGCAGAGAGCCCGGCCCATAATCGTTCAGGTTTGTAACCTCAATTACTCTGCCGCCGCGACCGCCGAATGAGTACATGCCACCACCTTCAGCGCCCGGAAACGCAGGTATTTTGGCCTGTGGTAAATCTGATGGTTTTGCCGCCCATGGGATATAGGGTTTGCCATTCTTCTCGTCTTTTTCGATAGCTGGCATAGCTTTCTCAAATGCTTTATCGGAGCGTAGTTTCTCAATATTGTAAATAGAATCTGCTTTTGCCTGCATGGCCGGTGGCACACGCGGATATTGCGCCAAAGCGGTTTGGCAGGTACAGGCAGCGCCCACTAAGGCAATCAAAGCAAGGATGTTCCTCTTCATTTTTTTAATTATAATTTGGTGATGGTTAACCGGCACATTGGTTATCAATACCGGTTACAGTTTATACAATTTACCCGATAATTAGGTTAAAATTATCATCCCAAATATGCGAACTACAAAAAGTGCTTTAGTATAGGATTTTTTCTAGCTGATATACAATATTAGCATGTATGGCCTATGCGCTTGTTTATTAAGGATAAATACCTATAAATTTACATTAATTATTAAGCCAATTATAACATTTCAGGTGGTATCGACTGTTGTATATCAAAAGCAAATAAAATGAAGCTGAAGCCAATTTTTTTCACAATATTAACACTAAGTGCAAGCCTTTTCTGCAGCGCTCAGCAAAAGCATATACTTACTACCGGTAAATTAAAAAACTATGTGAGTTATTTTAATTCTATCGATACCGAAACCGTAAAAAACTATATCACAAACGATCATGCTTTTGAATGGCTGGCAGATAACGTTCCGCTTTTTGAATGCCCTGACTCTGCAATTGAAAAAATTTACTATTACCGCTGGTGGACATTCCGCAAGCACCTGGTAAAAACTCCTGATGGGTTTGTATTTACAGAATTCATCACCAACGTAAACTGGGCCGGCGAATACAATACCGTTAGCAGCGCGCTTGGGCACCAGATATATGAGGGCCGCTGGCTGCGCGATAGGGAGTACATCAGGGATTATATCAATTTTTGGCTATATGATGATCCTAAGCAAGCTAAGCCACACTTACATGCTTTTAGCAGTTGGTTAGATGATGCGGTATATAATTTCTACCTAACTAACCTGGATAAGTCTTTCATCAAACAATCACTGCCGGCTTTGGATAATGATTATCGCCAATGGGAAAGCGAACACCAGTTACCAGGCAAGTTGTTTTGGCAATATGATGTGCGGGATGCTATGGAAGAATCCATCAGTGGCGGCAGGCATGTGAAAAATATACGGCCAACCATCAATAGCTATATGTTCGGCAATGCCAACGCCTTAGCTAAAATGGCGGCCATAACCGGGAACGACACGCTGAAAACCATCTACCAGCAAAAAGCAGCACAACTGAAGCAACTGGTACAGGATAGTTTATGGGACGATAGTGCCAAGTTCTTTGAAGTAAGAAAGCCAGATGGCCATTTTGCTGATGCCCGCGAGGAATTAGGCTTTATCCCATGGTACTTTAACCTGCCTGATGATAAGTCGAAATTTGCTGAGCAATGGGAACAATTGCCTGATGTCAAAGGGTTCAACGCCCCATGGGGTATAACTACTGCCGAAAGGCGCCACCCGCTGTTCCGTACACATGGGAGCGGACACGGCAGCGAGTGGGATGGGGCGATATGGCCATTTGCCACTACCCAAACATTAAAGGCATTAGCTAACCTGATCGACAATTATACCAATCATGATGATATGTCCGAGAAGGTTTTTTATGATCAGTTTCATAAATACGCGATGTCGCATATCAAGAGGGGTGTGCCTTATCTGGGTGAGTATCAGGACGAAAAAACAGGTTATTGGCTAAAAGGCGATAACCCAAGAAGCAGCTACTATAACCACTCCGGCTTCTGCGACCTGGTTATCAGTGATCTGGTTGGATTAAGGCCACGGGCCGATAATGTGCTGGAAATCGCCCCGTTGATACCAAAAGGACAATGGGCATGGTTCTGCCTGGATAATGTGGCTTACCATGGGCATATTCTAACCATACTGTGGGACGAAAAAGGATCGAAATATCATCAAGGAGCAGGCTTTTTTGTGTATGCCGATGGCAAAGTTATCTACCATGGAACTGAGCTGAAAAAAGTAACTGTTAAGTTAAATTCATAACCGTACTGTACCACGGCACATTTGGAACAAGTGGTACAGTTGGTACACTTTTAGCCCTAAAAACGCCCGAAAATTACCCGAAAACGCCGTTTTTAGATTGTAAAAATGACTCAAATAAGCTTGTTTTAGTCGTTTTTCGATCTAAAAAACGCCAAAACAGACCTTGAAAATGGCAAAAAAGGTTCGTTTTTTGCCCATTTTTTAGCATAATTTAAAGCATTTAACCGCAAAAAATCTCGAATTGAAACACCTGTTGTTCCACTAATGAAACATTCTTGAATTGTACAGGTTTTAAATTTAAGTCATTCTTTGATGATAACATAGTACAATAGCTTGAAAAAAATCAGCAGTATTTAATGCCTCTGTACTAATAGATTTGGCTGTTTATATAACCGTAAATATTTTAACCTAAGTTTATTTTAATACCAATTTCCTGCAATGTTTTGTTGCCCGAATATTAGCAAATCTTTTCATTGTGTTTGTATCTGTTAGTTTATGAAGATCATATTTAATATTGTTTTTTGCACCTGTTTGTTTAGCGCATTGATCTGTAATGCGACGGGTGTAAAATCAACAAAACCTGTTACTGTCATATTTTCCGGCTCGGCCCATGCACGTGTTAAATATGGCGTGCAAAAATTGGAGCAGCAGTTAAAGGGACAAGGCTATGTTGTGACGGAAAAAGCCAATCTTCAGAATAATGGCAGTACTATAATTGTCGGGTTGTTAAATGATCCCCTAATCAAAAAATATTATACTAAATGGCATGTCCACCTAAATCAAAAACCCGGTAAAGAAGGGTTTGCCATAAATGGCACCTCCGGCAATATAGTTATTGCAGGTGCGGATAACTCCGGCGCACTATATGGCTGCCTTGAATTGGCGGATGAGTTAAAATTAAACCATTCGCTTCCTGCAAGCATCAACAAAACAGATCAGCCCGAAATGATACTGCGTGGTGCCTGTATAGGAATTCAAAAACCCGAGCTATTACCCGGTCGCGGTACGTATGAATATCCTTATACCCCGCAAAATTTCCCCTGGTTTTATGATAAGGCTTTATGGATTAAATATTTAGATTCATTGGCGCAAAACCGTATGAATTCGCTTTACCTGTGGAGCGGTCACCCCTTTGCTTCGCTCGTTAAGGTAAAGGATTATCCATATGCCCTGGAGGTAGACGAAGCTACCTACGAAAAGAACGTCGACATATACAATTTCCTAACCCGCGAAGCTGATAAACGCGGTATCTGGGTGATACAGGGCTTTTACAACATCATCGTTTCCAAACCTTTTGCCGAACACAATCACCTCAAAACACAAGACCGCAACCGGCATATTGTACCCATCATAGCTGATTACACCCGTAAATCTATTGCTGCTTTTGTACAAAAATACCCTAACGTAGGTTTGCTGGTAACTTTAGGCGAGGCGATGGAGGGTGTTGGTCAGGATGATATTGATTGGTTCACCAAAACAATAATTCCGGGCGTAAAAGATGGGCTGCATGCTTTAGGCCGTACCGATGAGCCGCCGATCGTTCTCCGCGCGCATGATACTGATGCGCCATCCGATATGAAATATGCCAAACCATTATATAGCAACCTGTATACCATGATCAAGTACAACGGCGAAGCTTTAACTACTTATACACCTCACGGCCCCTGGGTGGAATTGCACCAAACGCTGAGCAAACTTGGCCCTGTTGAAATTGAAAATGTTCACATTTTGGCTAACCTTGAACCTTTCAGGTATGGTTCGGATGATTTTATACAAAAATGCGTTCAGGCGATGCATAATCCTGATGAATCAAACGGTATCCACATCTATCCGCAGGCGTCTTACTGGGATTGGCCATATACCGCTGATAACACCTCGACCCGAGAGCTGGAAATGGACAGGGACTGGATCTGGTATAAAGAATGGTCGCGCTATGCATGGAATTGCCATCGTGATAGGGGCGAAGAAGTTAAGTATTGGTCACAGCAATTATCCTCAAAATACGGTTGCGATTTTGAGCACGGCAAAGATATCTTAGATGCCTACGAACAATCCGGCGAGATTTCGCCCAAGATATTAAGGCGTTTCGGCATAACCGATGGTAACCGCCAAACCATGACCTTGGGGATGACCATGAACGAATTGGTTGATCCTGAAAAATATGGCTTATTCTCATTACTATACAATTCTGAAGGCCCTGAAGGGGAAATGTTAAGCGAGTATGCCGCCAAAGAATGGAAACACCAGCCACACGTTGGCGAAACCCCGGTTAAGGTAGTTAACGACATAATAGAAGAAGGCCACGACGCGGTTAAAGCTATTGATGCAGCTGATAAAGGTGTAACTACTGATAAAGCGGAATTTGATCGCCTTAAAAATGATATGTACTGTTATAACGCCATGGCTAATTCCTATGCGCATAAGGTAAAGGCTGCATTATGGGTATTGCGTTACAAATATTCTGATGATTTAAGCGATTTGGATAAGGCCTTGCCTGAATTGCAGATCAGTCTGAATTATTACCAGCAATTGGTTGATCTTACCAAAAATACCTACTTGTATGCCAACAGTATGCAAACCAAGCAACGCAAAATACCGGTAGGGGGTAACGATGGTAAAAATAAAACCTGGGTTGAGTTATTGCCCATCTACCAAAAGGAGCTAAATAATTTTAAGCGGAATATTGATTCCCTTAAAATGCCGAAGTCTATCGCCAAAAAGCAACAAAAGATACAATTGATTGACGCCCTGGTAACTTTAACTAATGTTGATTTTTACAAAGCATCAGCAGGCAGGCAGGTGTTTACGGATACTTCCGCCCAAATCAAAAACATTGCCTCTGAATTAACAGGCTTACAGGGTATTAAATTGGACAGGGCAATGCAAATTGCCGATGGTACAACCATAAATTTTACTAATACAAAACCTGTTAAAGTTTTGGTTGGATATTTTTTAAGCAAAGAAAGCAAGTATTTACAGGAACCCCAACTGGAAACAGACGCCACCGCAAATGATTATGGTCAGGCTGATATTAAGATTGCCAATGCCATACAAATCGATGGTTTACCCCCGGTGAATGTGCATACTTATACTTTCAAAGCAGGTAATAATACCTTAAGTTTAGGTAAAGGTGCATGTTTAGTATTGGGTTTTGTGGATGATTCGGCCACCATCCCGGTTTATGATGCAGGCTTAAGTAACGAAGGTAACATCAAAGATTTAAGATGGTTGTTTAACTAATTTAAATGAACAGGAAAACCAACATATTTACAACCCGGATATTACTTAGTGCAACGGTTCTGCTGTTCGCGATGATTAATCCTGAGCATGGTTTCTCACAAAGCAATTTAAGACTTTGGTATAAACAACCCGCCCAAAAATGGACAGATGCCCTGCCCATTGGTAACGGTCGTTTAGGTGCTATGATATTTGGCGGTGCGGACGAAGATCGCATCCAGTTTAATGAGCAAACCTTATGGACCGGCGGCCCGAGAGCTTACGCCCGTAAGGGAGCAGCAAAATATCTACCCATCATCCGTCGTCTCATCGCTGAAGGCAAACAAGCCGAGGCTGAATCAATTGCACAGGAACACTTTATGCGGATGAAAAGCCACGAGTTTACCTATGATGCCGATTCAGTAGCATGGGTGAAAAAAATGCGTTCGGATGTATCGTATGCTACAACTGATTTGAATGACAGTAACTGGAAAACTATTACGCAGCCGCAAGTAAACGGTTGGGAGGTACTTCCCGGTTTTGAGGGTTTAGATGGCGCCGTTTGGCTTCGCAATAGCTTCGATCTGCCAGCAGACATGGTTGGGAAAGCGATGGTGTTAAATATTGGTAGGGTTCGTGATATGGATTTTACCTATGTGAATGGTCATTTGGTTGGCTCTTCCGGTAATAATTCAAATCGTAGTTATACCATCCCGGCAGGTTTGCTTCATCCCGGCAAAAATACCATAGCTATACAGGTACTTAATTTTTATGATAAAGGCGGATTAACTACGGTAAAAGAAAAACTGGGTGTTTATCAAAAAGATGCACCGGCAAACTTTATCCCACTAAAATCAAATTGGAAATATGCTATCCAAAATGATTCACCGCCAGCTCACCCTGCATATAATGCCGAATACCAACCCTTTGCCGATCTCTACTTGCAATTCCCTAAACAGCAGGTGTCAAACTATACCCGCGATCTTGATCTGACCAAAGCCATCGCGCATGTTACCTACCAATCAAACGGTACTACCTATACCCGCGAATACTTTGGAAGCGCACCCAATCAGGTTATAGCGGTACACCTAACAGCAAGCCAGCCCGGCAGCATAACCTTTAACGCGTTACTTAAAACCTTACACAAGTCTTTCAATATTCACAAAGTCGATGCCCATACCTTGGCATTATCGCTGAAAATTAGTGATGGCGTATTGCGGGGCGTTAGTTATTTACATATTGAGGCGATAGGTGGCAAAGTGGTGGTAAATGCAAATGATATAACTGTTAGCAACGCTAACCAGGCTACGCTATACCTAACCGCCGCAACCAATTTTAAAAGTTATAAAGATGTTTCCGGCAACCCTGATGCGATTTGTAAAAATATTATTAGCAAAATTTCAGGTAGAATTTATGCGATTATAATGGCCGCTCATGTTAAAGATTATCAATCTTATTTCGATAAGTTCTTTCTTTATTTAGGGTCTACTCCAAATGATAGCTTACCTACTGATGAGCGCATCCTAAAATTCAGCAATACTGCCGATCCTGCCTTGATAGCCTTATATGTGCAATACGGCCGTTATTTGCTGATCTCATTATCACGCCCGGGCAATAGCCAGCCTGCAAATTTACAGGGACTTTGGAACGATCTGCTAACACCACCTTGGGGTAGTAAATTTACCACCAATATCAATTTAGAAATGAATTACTGGCCTGCCGAGGAATTAAATCTATCAGCATGTAGTGCCCCGTTTTTTAATGCGGTTGATGATCTGGCAAAAACAGGCAAAGCCACAGCCAAACTACACTACAATGCGCCCGGATGGGTACTACACCACAACACTGATATATGGCGCGGAACTGCCCCTGTAAATTCATCTACGCATGGTATTTGGGTAAGTGGCGGTGCATGGCTTTGTCACCAGTTATGGGAGCATTATTTGTTTACCAAGGATCAGGCATTTTTAAAAAACCGGGCTTATCCGGATATGGAAGGCGCGGCTGAGTTTTTTGTTCATTTTTTAACCAAAGACCCTAAAACAGGCTACCTCATTAGCACACCATCAAATTCACCCGAGCATGGCGGCTTGGTTGCCGGGCCGACAATGGATCATCAGATCATTCGTGATCTGTTCAAAAATACAATTGCTGCTGCCGGTGTTTTGGGCATCCATAATAAGTTTATAGATACGCTGAAATCCATGTACGGCCAAATCGCGCCTAATAAAATTGGTCGCTATGGTCAATTACAGGAGTGGATGGAGGATAAAGACGATACCGCCGATACACATCGCCATGTATCGCACATGTGGGGCGTTTATCCCGGTACAGATATTACGTGGGACACTCCGGCTTTAATGAAGGCTGCCGAACAATCCCTCAAATACCGTGGCGACGAAGGAACAGGATGGAGCATCGCCTGGAAAGTAAACTTATACGCCCGGTTAAAAGAAGGCGACCATGCGATGCGTTTGTTTGACATGCTACTTTCGCCTGCCGATGTAAGCTTGGGAAAAGAAAGAGGCGGAGTATACCATAATTTATTTGATGCCCATCCACCATTCCAGATAGATGGCAACTTTGGCGGTGCCGCAGGCCTTGCCGAAATGCTGCTGCAAAGTCAGGGCGATGCGATAGAGATTCTGCCGGCATTACCAACAACTTTACCCGTTGGCAAAGTTGTTGGCATCTGTGCAAGAGGTGGCTTTATATTAAGTTATAGTTGGGTTCATGGGCAATTGCAATACATTAAGGTAACATCTACAACAGGCGGCAATTGTAAGTTGATGTACCATGGCAAAATAGTTAATATCATTACTCAAAAAGGCGTGAGTTATGATTTCGATGGCTTATTAAATCGTATGGAAAGTGTTAAATAATAAGCAGCTGTATATAAAATGTATTTGCCGATGGCTTTGCCACATGGCTTTTGTGCTTTTTATGATGGCTGCTTGCCAAACAGCTTTAGCGCAAAATATCCGCCAGGAAATATTATTAAACAACAATTGGCACACCACTGCCGATGAACATAACATAAACGCCCATAAAGGTTTTGAAAAAGCAGGTTTTGCTGATAAAAACTGGCTAACTGTTGATGTGCCGCACAATTGGGATACATACGGAGGTTATCGCCGCTTAAAACATGGCAATCTTCATGGTTACGCCTGGTACCGCAAAACTTTCGCAGTCACTAAGCAACAGCCCAATAAATGTTATTTTTTATGGTTCGAGGGAGTTGGCTCATATGCTACAGTATGGCTTAACGGCAGACAGGTGGGTTACCATGCCGGTGGTCGCACCACTTTTACGCTCGATGTTACCAATGCGATCAAGCAAGGCAGCAACCTCCTCTGCGTTCGGGCTGATCATCCGGCTTTTATCAGAGATCTTCCCTGGGTATGCGGTGCCGACTCTGATGATCCGGGTTTTTCTGAAGGCTCACAACCTATGGGGATCTTCAGGCCTGTCCACCTCATCGTAACCGACCTTATTCGGGTAGAACCATTCGGTATCCACGTTTGGAATGATACCACAGTTTCCGAAAGATCAGCCACACTAAACTTAGAAACAACCCTGAAAAATTATGGCGATAAGCCTTGTGAGGCAACCGTTACCGATCAACTGATCGACGCTAACGGGAAGCTAGTTGCTCAAACAAAATCGATTATCAATATAGCGGCAAGTGCAACAATCACCGCGAAACAAATTATGCCGGATGTTAAGGCTGTGCGTTTATGGTCGCCTGCTGATCCGTATTTGTACACGGTCAAAGCAGCGCTAACCATCAACGGGCATTTGGTGGATGAAACATCCATTCCCTATGGTATCCGCTGGATCAGCTGGCCCATTGGCCGTAACAATGGCGATAACCGCTTTTATATAAACGGCAAACCCGTATTCATCAACGGAATAGCCGAATACGAGCATTTAATGGGCAATAGCCACGCCTTCAGTAACCAGGAAATAAGGGCAAGGGTAATGCAATTAAGATCGGCTGGTTTTAATGGGTTCCGCGATGCGCATCAACCGCATAATCTCGAATACCAAAAGTATTGGGACAAGCTGGGCGTCCTGTGGTGGCCGCAATACACCGCGCACATTTGGTACGATACCCCAGAATTCAGAAAAAACTTTAAAGCCTTGCTAAGAGATTGGATAATCGAACGCCGAAACAGCCCGTCAGTAATCCTATGGGGACTCCAAAACGAAAGCCGTTTACCCGAAGATTTTGCTAAAGAATGTTCCGAAATCATTCGCAGCCTTGATCCAACCGCTTCATCGCAACGCAAAATAACAACCTGTAACGGCGGCAGAGGAACAGATTGGGACGTTCCACAAAACTGGTCGGGTACCTATGGCGGTAACGTATTAGATTATGCTTCCGATCTGCAAAAAGACATTTTAGTAGGCGAGTACGGCGCATGGCGCAGCCTTGATTTACACACCAACGGACCATTTGCGCAAACGGCTGTTCTAAGTGAAGACCGCATGACCCAGTTATTGGAAAAGAAAGTCCAATTAGCCGAATCCGTAAAAGATAAAGCGGCAGGTCAATTTATGTGGCTGCTCTATTCGCACGAAAACCCGGGCCGTGTACAAGGCGGCGAGGGCGACCGCGAACTCGACCGTGTTGGGCCTGTAAATTACAAAGGTTTATTCACCATCTGGGGGCAGCCAACTGATGCCTTCTATATGTACCGTGCCAACTATGCCGATAAGGCAAAAGAGCCAATGGTTTACATCGTGTCCCACACCTGGCCAAACAGGTGGCTTAAGCCGGGCAAAAAAGATAGCATCACAGTCTACTCCAACTGCGACGAAGTTGAATTATTTAACGATGCAGGCAAAATTTCGCTCGGAAAAAAAACACGGCAGGGCATAGGTACCCACTTCCAATGGGATAATGTCGACATCAAATACAACATCCTATATGCCATTGGCTATGTAAATGGTAAGGCTGTAGCGAAGGATTATATCGTTTTAAACCACTTGCCAGCAGCACCAAATTTAAAGCAACTGTCATCAGGAAATTCAGATATTCTCAAACCTGCTCAAGGCTACAAATACCTCTATCGCGTAAACTGCGGTGGCCCCGATTATACCGATCATCAAGGCAACTTATGGATGGCCGATGCACACAAAACCAGCGCGAAAACCTGGGGATCTCTGTCATGGACGGACGATTACCCTGGCATGCCCGCTTTTTTCGGAAGCCAGCAAAGAAGCTTTTATATAATCCACTCTACTAACGATGAACAGCTACTCCAGTCCTACCGCTTTGGGATGAACAAACTAAAATACCAATTCCCTGTGCCGAATGGCGATTACCGGGTAGAGCTTTATTTTACCGAGCCCTGGTACGGCATAGGGGGCGGAATGGACTGCATCGGCTGGCGCTTGTTTGATGTAGCCATCAACAACAAAACGGTTTTAAAAGATCTCGATATCTGGAAAGAAGCAGGCGCTGATAATGCCCTGAAAAAAACCTTTACCGTTCATATAACAGGCGGCCAAATGCAAATATCTTTCCCGCATACCGCCGCTGGGGAAGCTATTATTTCAGCTATTGCTATAAGTACATTAAACCAAAAAGCAATTCCGGCAGCATCGTCAGGCGGAGCCATCAAAAACCTTAACGGTGATAAACAAAATAAATGGTCAGTACAATCATGGATGGATATTGGTCAGCAAGTTTATCCTGATGCAAACATCCGTTTCAGTCAATTACCGCCTGCTTTATATGGCGCTGACTGGATTAAAACCGCATCAAACGATGCCTCTCATCCAGCAAGCTTTTCAATTACTGTCGCTGCCGATGTTTACATCGCCATGAATGTTAAGGCTGAAGATCGGCCATACTGGTTAAAAGATTATCAGCCAACAGGATTATCCCTGCAAACAGATGAAAACGGGAGTAGTGATTTCTCGCTTTATAAAAAAAGATATGCCGCCAACTCGGTAATTCCATTGGGCGAGTATGGCAAGAACGGAAAATATACCGTGGCTGTTCTACCCGTTACCACGCTCGAACCTGCCATCGACCTAAAAAGGAGTATTAAGTACGATGTTGCCAATGCTTCAATTCAAGGCGATGGAATAATCCAGGATACTTTAAATAAGAAAAAAGTTTTACGGTTCACAGGATCGTCGGATGCAATAGCAACGCTACTCATTACGCCCGGTGTAGCCGATAGCTATAATTTAAACTTTAAGTATTATAACAATAGTTCGCAAACTTTTACGGTTAAAATGCAGTTAGAGGCTGCCGATGGTACTATCATGAAGAGCGAAGTATTAAACTTTAAACCACTAACAAAAGGTAAATCCGGTTCAGTAAGCACATCAACTAATGGTAGTATTAACGCAGGAAACTATAAGGTGATATTAACAGCTATTGACGCAAAAGGACTAATTATATTGGGATTAGAAATGCAGTAATGTTGCCAAATGATAAAAATGATGATCAAAAGATTCTACATACTTTTTTTAATGCTGCCGATACAGGTATTTGCACAAGGCTTAAAAGTGACCAATTTGATGTGCGAATATAAGTCTGATCCCAAGGGAGTGGAATCGATCTCACCAAAATTAAGTTGGGTGCTACAATCTGATCAAAGAAATACCACACAAACGGCTTATCATGTTTTAGTCGCCGATAATAAGGAAGCCTTAATCAACAACATAGGTAATATGTGGGATTCAAAGCGGGTCCTGTCATCTGCTTCCATACAAATTACTTATAAAGGCAAGCCATTATCAGCAGCAAAAACTTATTACTGGAAGGTTATTGTTTCCGATAACCATCATAATTCAGCATGGAGCGATATCACCAAATGGCAAATGGGCCTGCTCGCACCAGTTGACTGGCAAGGCGCAAAATGGATAGCCTACGCTAAAATGCCAGATTCCATGCGAATGGTGCCGTTTCCCGCAGGTAAAGGCCCTAAAGGATTGCCGCCAAATAACGATGTGCTTCCATTATTGCGCAAAACGTTCACCATCAGCAAACCGCTTAAAAAAGCCACCATGTACATTTCCGGTTTAGGGCATTTTGATATGAGCCTGAACGGTACTAAAGTTGGCGATCATTTTCTCGACCCGGGATGGACACAATATGATAAACAAGCGTTGTATGTTCCTTTTGATCTGACAGAAAAATTAGCGCAAGGTAGTAACACCCTTGGCGTAATGCTGGGCAATGGTTTCTACTTTATACCCCGCGATCATCGCTACCGTAAAATGACCGGCGCTTATGGTTATCCGAAAATGATATGTCGTTTAGTATTAGAATATAAGGACGGTACAACTGGCAGTCTAGTAAGTGATGAAAGCTGGAAAGCAGCACCCGGCCCAATAACCTTCACCAGCATTTACGGTGGCGAAGATTATAATGCTAACCTGGAGCAATTGGGTTGGAATACCGTGAATTTTGATGATTCAAAATGGCAGAATGCTATAATTGTAGATGGCCCTCCGCAATTGAACGCGCAGGCTGCCGATCCTTTAAGGGTAATGCAGCAGTTCACACCCATAAGTAAAAAACAATTGAGCCCGGGCGTATGGGTCTATGATTTAGGTCAGAATGCATCGGGAATCCCGCAAATCACCGTTCAGGGTAAAAAAGGAGATACAGTAAGGATTACCCCGGCTGAATTGATTCATGAGGATGGTACAGCCAATCAAACCGGATCGGGCAAACCGCATTATTACGATTATATTTTAAAGGGTGATGGCCCTGAAACCTGGCATCCGCAGTTTACCTATTACGGTTTTAGGTATTTGCAGGTAAACGGAGCTGTGCCACAAGGAGAATTTAACCCCGGATCATCACCGGTAATGTTAGATATAAAAGGCTTGCATACCCGCAATTCAGCTTCTATTGTAGGAACTTTTAGTTGTTCAAATGAGCTGTTCAACAAAATTTTTACGCTGATAGACTGGGCGATGAAAAGTAATTTGGCAAGCGTATTTACCGATTGCCCGCACCGCGAAAAATTAGGCTGGCTGGAAGAAGTTCACCTGGTGGGCAATGCTCTCCATTATAATTTCGATATTCACCGCCTCGCCTTAAAATGCATTGATGATATGCGCCTCGCGCAAACGCCGGATGGGTTAATACCGGAGATTGCACCTGAGTATACCAAGTTCGGTGATCCCTTCCGTGATTCTCCTGAATGGGGTAGCAATGCCATTATCCTGCCCTGGTATGTGCATGAATGGTATGGGGATAATCAGGTGCTTGCGCAGAATTATGATATGATGAAACGCTATCTGGATTATTTGGGCAAACAGGCTAAAGGGCATATCCTGACAGAAGGGTTAGGCGATTGGTACGACCAGGGCCCTAAAGCACCGGGATATTCGCAGCAAACACCTAAAGGCATTACGGCTACCGCTTTTTACTATTATGATCTTAATATCCTAACTAAGATTGCAAACCTGTTAGGCAAAACCCGTGACGCTGCGGAATATCAAAAATTAGCATCAACGGTTAAGCAAGCCTATAATTCAGCCTTTTTCAACTCAACAACAAAAGAATACGGCACAGGCAGCCAAACAGCAAACGCCATTTCGGTTTATATGGGTTTAGTTGGGCAAAAAGATAAGCAAGCAGTAATCAATAACGTTGTAAAAGAATTGCAGCAACACGGAAATACCCTAACCTCTGGCGATATAGGCTTCCGTTACCTGTTGAAGGTTTTGGATGATGCAGGCCGATCTGATGTAATATTTGACATGAACAGCCGATCGGATGTTCCCGGATATGGTTATCAATTGGCACATGGCGCAACGTCTTTAACAGAATCGTGGGGCGCATTACCGCAGGTTTCCAATGATCACCTCATGCTCGGCCATATTATGGAGTGGTTTTACGGCGGATTGGCGGGCATCCGGTCTGCGTCAGGCGATGTTGCCATGAAAAATATCGAGATCAGGCCGCAACCGGTTGGTGATGTAGCCAGTGCTAAAGCATCTTATGAATCGCCATATGGTGTAATAGCAACAGACTGGAAAAAGACTAACGGTAAGTTTGAACTAACTGTTCAAATACCTGCAAATACTACCGCTACCGTTTACCTGCCAGTGAGCGAAAAGGCAGCATTAACAGAAAGTGGAAAATCCATTAGCATAGTTAAGAATATCAAGTTCTTAGGTTACAAAAATAATAAGGCACTAATAGCAATTGGCTCCGGTACTTATGATTTCATCGCAAACGAAAATAGATCATTCAACCATGAAAATTAAATATTTATTAATTGCATTTATCAGCATAATTAGCTTAAACACAGCTTATGCGCAATCAGATATTAATAAAGTACCTGACAAGATAATGCAGCAAATTTACGATCAGGTAAAAACGCCTTACAAATATGGTTTGGTAATGGTAACTGATAGCAATATCAAAAAAACAGATTGCCCTACTGTATTCCGAAAGAATGGAAAATGGTTCATGACCTACATCATTTTTAACGGTCGTGGTTACGAAACCTGGCTGGCAAATAGTAATGACTTGCTGCATTGGAATACCATGGGCCGTATCATGTCCTTTTCGGATACTACTCATTGGGATAACAACCAAAAAGCAGGCTACATGGCGCTCATAGATAACAAATGGGGTGGGAGCTATCAACCACAAAAATATGACGGCAAATACTGGATGTCGTATTTCGGTGGGCATGACCGTGGTTATGAAAAAGGTGTGCTTTCTATAGGGATGGCTTACACCAGCCAGGATCCAACAACGGCACATCAATGGGATCGTTTAGATCACCCGGTATTAACCCCAACCGATGCCGATGTTAGTTGGTGGGATAATCATACTCAATATAAAGAAACCGTTATCTGGGATAAATCAAAACTTACCGGGCACCCTTTTGTGATGTATTACAATGCCAACGGCGATAGTGTGGATAAAAAACGCGGAGCCGAACGTATTGGCATGGCCACTTCTGATGATATGATTCACTGGAAACGTTATGGTAAAGACCCGGTATTAAACCATGGCCCCGGCATAACCGGCGATCCTGATATTCAAAAGATAGGCGATGTTTATGTAATGTTCTATTTTGGCGCATTCTGGAAGACTGGTCCCGGCGGCGTGTTTAACCGCTTTGCCTGCTCATATGATTTAGTACATTGGACAGATTGGACGGGTGCAAAACTAATACAGGCATCAGAGCCTTTTGATAATGAATTCGCGCATAAATCTGAGGTGATATACTGGAAAGGTGTAGTTTATCATTTTTACTGTGCCGTTAATAAAGCGCAGCAGCGTGGTATCGCGGTAGCTACATCAAAAGATATGGGCAAAAGCACATTGAATTACATTGCGCCCCCGGTAAAAATCAAAAAATAATCATTACATGAAGCTGTTTTTTGTTTTCATCAGTTTTGTTTTTGCAGGTTGGTTTAGCGCATCAGCACAATCTGTACGAAAAGTCGAAAATTTCGACAGTACTTGGAAGTTTATGCTTGGCGATGACAGTTTAGCCAAAAGCAACACATTTAACGACAACAAATGGCGCACCCTCGATCTGCCGCATGATTGGAGCATAGAAGGTAGCTTCAGCCAAAAAAATCCATCCACAGCAAATGAGGGTGGTTTACCAACAGGGATTGGCTGGTATCGCAAAACATTCACATTACCATTATCGTCAAAAAGCAAAAACATCATCATCAATTTCGATGGCGTTTACCGTAACAGCGAAGTTTGGATAAACAGCCATTACCTGGGCAAAAGGTCTAACGGCTATATCTCTTTCAATTATGATCTTACCGGTTATCTGAAATTTGGAAATCAAACAAACATTATTGCGGTAAGGGTTGACAATTCCGATCAGCCTAATTCACGCTGGTATAGCGGTTCAGGCATTTATCGTAATGTATGGCTTACTACAGTAAATAAATCCCATTTTAAACAATGGGGTACTTTTATAACCACACCACAAATAAGTAATTCCAGTGCAATTGTAAATATCAGCACCAGCATATCATCTACCGATAAAAGCCTGAGTTTAAAAGCTATTATTTATAACGAAATGGGCAAAGTTGTTGCCGATAATTTATCATCAATTAATCAGGTTGGTGCCATTAGAGATGTAGTAATTAAAAATCCCATTTTATGGTCTACCGATCATCCTTATTTATATAAAGTCGTTTTGCAGTTATTTAAGGGGAACGAATTATTGGACGATTATCAAGTTAACATAGGCATCCGCTCGTTTAAGTTCGATAGTCAAAAGGGTTTTTCTCTAAACGGCATCCAAATAAAAATAAAAGGCGTTTGCATGCACCATGATCTGGGGGCTTTGGGCGCAGCAGTAAATACCCGTGCAATTGAAAGGCAGCTGCAAATTTTAAAGCAAATGGGTTGTAACGCCATCCGTACTTCGCATAACCCGCCTGCACCTGAGTTTTTGGACCTTTGCGACAAAATGGGCTTTTTGGTAATGGATGAAGCATTTGATATGTGGGCCAAGAAAAAAACTAAACACGATTATCATGAAGACTGGGCCCAATGGCACAAACAAGATCTGACAGACCAAATCCTCCGCGATCGTAACCACCCCTGCGTTTTTATATGGAGTGTAGGTAACGAGATTCGCGAACAATTTGATAGCACCGGTATTGCAATAACCCGCGAACTGGTTAAGATCGTAAAGAATCTCGACGACACCCGTCCGGTTACATCAGCTTTAAGCGAATCTGATCCACATAAAAATTTCATCTATAAATCAGGTGCTTTGGATTTGGTTGGCCTAAACTACCACCAGGAAGTATATGCTGATTTTTTAAAGAATTATCCCAACCAAAAATTTATCGCTACGGAAACCATGTCGGCGTTGGAAACCCGGGGATTTTATGATACACCAACCGATACTACCCGCCATTGGCCACAAAGTTCAAAAATTCCATTTACACAAGGCAATCTTCAATTTGCAGTCACTGCTTATGATAATGTAGCCGCTTACTGGGGCTCAACGCACGAAGAAACCTGGAAGATTATTAAAAAATACGACTTTCTTTCCGGTCTTTTTATCTGGACGGGCTTCGATTACCTGGGCGAGCCAACGCCATATCCATGGCCTCCCCGCAGTTCATATTTTGGTATTGTTGATTTGGCTGGCTTTCCAAAGGATGTTTATTATATGTACCAAAGTGAGTGGACGGATAAACCAGTTCTGCATCTCTTACCTCACTGGAATTGGAAACCAGGCCAACTGGTTGATGTTTGGGCATACTATAGCCAGGCCGACGAAGTGGAACTTTTTTTAAATGGCAAATCATTAGGAATCAAGAAAAAACAAGGAGATGATCTGCATGTGTCATGGAAAGTGAAATTTGAGCCGGGCACATTAAAAGCAATATCCCGTAAAAATGGAAAGATCGTATTATCACAAGAAATTCATACAGCGGGTGCACCTGCGAAAATTCAACTAATTGCCGACAGGAAATCTATTTATGCTGATGGCAACGACCTCTCATTTATCACAGTAAAAGTTTTGGATAAAGATGGAAACATAATCCCCGATGCCGAAAACCTCGTTACTTTTAAAGTAAAAGGTGCTGCCAGTATTGCAGGCGTTGATAACGGCTCCCAAATAAGTATGGAACCATTTAAAGCGAACTACCGCAAAGCGTTCCACGGCATGTGCCTGCTGATAGTGCGCTCACAAAAAATAAAAGGGGAGGTTTTAGTAGAAGCTACCTCAAGAGGTCTAATGCCGTCAACTTTAACTTTGAACACAAAGTAGATTAAGCGCTTTGAGCAACAACATGAGTGGTTTGCCCTTTCAAATATCTTCTCTTATATTCCAGCGGAGTCATGCCGGTTACTTTTTTAAAGTGCCGGTAAAAGTTCGAAATATTGTTAAATCCACACTCAAAACAAATTACTTCCGTAGGCAATTTATCCTCAATCAAAAACCGGCAGGCATGGCTTATCCTTATCTCTGTTAAAAAGTCAGAGAATGTCTTTTTGGTCATCAACTTAAAATACCTGCAAAACGATGTAACACTCAGGTTGCCAATTGCAGCAATCTCGTTTAAGCTTATTTCCTTCTTATAATTAGTCAGGGTATATGAGCAAACTTTATTAAGGCGTATAGTATCTAATTCGTTTGATTGATGAAATTCGTTATGCGATAATGTTATCGGTTCAGAATCCTCATTTTCAGCTAAAACTTTAAGTATAGATAGCAGCACAATAATCCTATCCAGGTTATTGGCATTTACCGCGCGGTGCATTAATTGCTTTAGTTCTTCTTTAGCTTTGCCATTTATAATAAGGCCGTTTTTAGCCTTTTCAAAAAGTTTTGGCAGCAAATATGCTTCCGGTAAATTCAATAAATATCGCCCAAGGCAATCAGGCAAAAAGTGTATAACAATCACTTCTACATTAAGTCCGGAATCCGGTTGAAAGTACTCTTCTTTACAACGCCAGCAATGCGGTAATTTTTCTCCTAGCAGCAATATTTCTCCCGAAGAAAAGTTGCTGATATTATCACCAATAAAACGTACGCCTTCTCCTTTAATAACATAGTGCAGTTCAAGCTCCGGATGATAGTGCCATATGCCCCTGAAGGTAGGCAAAATATCATGCCTTATACTAAAGGAATTTTGCGGTTGTACAGCTACTTTAAGAAAATGTGGTTTCATTTTGAACTAAAATCTACTAAAATAATAATCAGATAATTGGCTTGGAAATAATTGGCTATCCGGGTTGAGATTTTAAATTTACTGAAAAAAAGTTGATCCCATCAAGTATCCTGGTAAAATACAATGTAAATATACTGCTATATACACTAATTATCCTTATGATAAGATGATACAATAAGTTGATAAATATGGGTAGTAATAACAATTACGTTTCAATGATATTTGTTATTGTAGACAGTCTAAATGCATTGCATGTCTGCATGATTATAAAACCAATTAATAATTATATATATTATTTTTTCTGGATTAAGTATTTGATGTTTAGTTGAATAATTAATTAGTGTTTTTAGTACAATTATCTTGTTGATAATTGGATAATAAAGTGAGAATTTATATAAACCATTTTTGATATACTATATAATAATGAAGAAATACCTTTTAATAGCCGGATTAACATTATGCAGTATTAGCTTTACCTATGCTCAAAGCACAGATGCTAATGAGCAGGCAAATTATACACAAGTAATTACCAAAAGATCAGAAAAGATTGTTACAGCGCTTAACATTACTGATTCTGTAAAGTTTAAACGCGTAGTTGCTATTATAGTAGATCAGTACCGCGACTTAAGCGCTATACATGACACCCCGCAATCAACAAGTAAAAGATATAAAATCAAAGCAGGGTGATGATAAAACTACCGCTAATACACAAATAGCCGCAATTGACAGCAATGTGGATAAGCAACTTGATAAGTTACACCGTACTTATTTAGCAAAACTTAGCACTAAGTTAAACAATGAGCAGATTGATGAGGTTAAAGATCAAATGACCTACAGGATATTGCCTTTAACTTATAATGCCTACCTGGATGAAATCCCAAACTTAAGCGATGTGCAAAAAAAACAAATTAAAGCATGGCTGGTAGAAGCGAGGGAGCACGCCATAGATGCAGAATCATCAGAAAAAAAACATGCCTGGTTTGGTAAATACAAAGGAAGGATTAATAACTATTTATCAGCCCAGGGGTATGATATGAAGAAAGAGGCAGCGGAATGGCAGCAGCGTATTAAAGACAAATCCAGCCAAAAAGGATAAGAAAGTAAAATGAGTTTGATAATAAAGTGAGAAGTATTATTAAATAAGCCCTAAATATATACCAATTATAAATTAACCTAATTTTTATGAGAAAAATTTACCTTTTATTTTTAGTGTTGCTGCTACTCAGCATCAGCAACGTGCTAAAAGCACAGAATCGAACTGTCTCAGGTACAGTGCTCGATGAAAAAAGCCAACCGCTGCCTGGCGTAACCGTACAGGTTAAAGGTAGTAGTGCAGCAACCGTTACCGATGTAAATGGCAAATACGCTATAAAAGTAACCAACTTACAAAACGTTGTAATAGGTGTAAGCTTTGTTGGCTATTCCTATCAATCGAAGACATTAAGAGTAGGCGAAAAAAATGCGGATTTTAAATTGGTACCTAATAATAACAGCCTCGATGAGGTTGTAGTAGTAGGTTACGGTACGCAAAAGAAATCCACTTTAACAGGGTCGGTAGCTACTATTAGTCCTAAAGATGTTCAGGATATACCTGGTCTTAACTTTCTTGGTACTTTGTCTGGGCAAACCCCTAGTCTGAATATAACCGAAAATGCCCGACCAGGCCAGCCAACATCAAGCGTAACAATCCGTAATCCTGTAACGCTCAATTCAAATGGGGGCATTGTTACTCCGCTTTTCATTATTGATGATGTACAGCGTACTGAGGCAGATTTTGATCTTTTAGATGCGAGTGAGATTGAAAGTATCTCTATATTAAAGGATGCCGAAGCTGCCGTTTATGGTGTGAACGGTGCCAATGGAGCAATTATAGTGCGTACCAAAAAAGGAAGGATAGGCGCGCCAAAGATTAGTTTTTCAAGCCAATTTGGTACCTCAAATGCCATGCAACTGCCAAAATACCTTACTGGTGCAGAAATGGCCAAGTGGAGCAATGCCTACACACAAACGAGTGTTATGTCACCGACTGGTGCACTTACAGGTGATTCGCTTAAAGCTGATGGTTACGATATAGTAAACAATAAATTGAATACCGCTTGGTATACGCCAGACGAATTGGCCTATTTCTCCAATCCGGCCAATAACCAGAACTGGCTTAAAAACTATTTTCACGCAGCCGATGTTGAACATGAAAATTTAAATGTGTCAGGCGGTACTGATAAGGCGACCTATTTTATATCAGGTAATTTTACAAATCAAAACTCCAATTTTTCAGGCCTTGAAAACTATAAATGGGGCCTGCGTGCCAATGTCGAAACAAAACCAGCAAAAGGTTTAACAGTTGGCGTTAACCTTAGTTTTGATTATTCATTTGCAAAGGAATTTTGGATGAAATATCCATCAGAAAGTCTTAATAATGACGTTTTGATACTTGGTGAGCACTTGCCATGGATGCCATATTTTATAAATGGGAACCCTGTGTACTCGGTTGGAAACAGTAGTGTTGCAAACACAATTGATCTTGTAAACTTCCCGCTTTTACAAAGCTCAAATAACTTTGAACAACAACCTGACTACGTTACCAACTTTTTGGCCCATGTTGATTACGAAATACCTGGCATTAAGGGTTTGTCGGCAGGCTTTTCATTCAATGATAATATAAATACAGCCTTTTCATCACAATACGGAACTGCATTTACTTATTACACATATTCAGGAACAGGCGATAATGATCATATACCAGGCGGAACGATAGGAACTGCAAAGCCAATTTCCAACGGAGATGATGTTACATTCAGTCCTGACCTTGTAAAAAGTTATCAGTTAGACGCAAAGCTTAATTACCAGCACAGTTTCGGTAAAAACAACATAACTGCATTAGCACTATACGAGCAGACGGGCAATAGCGGAGATGGGGTAGTTACATCAATTACAAACCCTATTATAGGGGCTTTACCAAATGATAATTTTGCCACAGGTACTCAAACCGTAAATCAGGCCAATAGCATTGTGTACGAGTATGCCTTTGAATCATTTATACAGCGTTTAAATTATGACTACGATGGAACTTATCTTTTACAGCTTACTGGCCGTGAAGATGGTACAACATACTTCGCACCTGGTAAAAGGTGGGGAGGATTTGGGCAGGTATCAGCAGGTTGGGTAATCTCGAATGAACCATTTTTTAAAGAGTTTGCCCCTTGGGTTGATCAGTTAAAAGTACGTGGAGATTGGGGTTTATTAGGAACATCTTCTGTAAACAAATCTGCTTATGAGTATTTTCAACAATACAATATAGGACAAGGCAGCAGTGGAGGTGCCGTGTTTGCTGAAGGAAGCCGGGGCAATGGTATTACGGCGGCCGCACTTCCGAACCCGGATGCTACCTGGGACCATAAATTCGAGACGGACTATGGTGTGGATGCAGCATTTTTGAAGAACCGTTTGGCAGTAACCGCTGATTATTATTTTACACACGCTTATGACATGCTTGCAGCTACTTCTGCTGCTACACCTTTAACTGTTGGCAATACAGCGCCGGTAGAAAATTATGGTTCAGTAAACAACTTTGGTACAGAAATTACCATTACATGGAGAGACCACATAAACCAGGATTGGAGCTATAACGTTACAGCATTTTACAACTGGAGTGATGATAAAGATATCCTGGTGCCGCAGGCTGCAGGTATAATAGGTACTGCCCAGGATCGCGACGGAAAATCTGATGATGGTGGTGTATTTGGTTATGAAAGTTTAGGTTTGATCCGCACGCAAGCACAAGCTAATGCTATCATCGCCTCCCGGGCAGCAGAAGCTGGTGGTGCAAGCAATGTTAAAATATTTGGCTTAACACCCGCACCCGGTATGATCAATTATGCCGACTTGGATCATAACGGTATAATAGGCCCCTCAAGCACAAATGCATACGCAGACGAAAAATACCTGAGCAATAAATCAAGCAACCATAATGGGTTAGGATTTAATTACGGGGTAACATACAAATCTTTTAGCATAAGTGTTAATACCGGCCTTTCGTGGGGCGGTACCGGCCAGTTGGGTAGTTATGACTATGGTACATATTATTCGGCTCATGGCGATTTGCAAGAAAACAGGACTGCGCTATGGAATGAAGGGTACTGGACACCTCAAACGCCGAATGCTAAATTACCTGCTCCTTATTATTATGCTGATTATTCAGTAACAAGTAATTTCTGGTTTATCAGCAGTTTTAGCTGGAATATCTCACAAGCTAATATATCCTATGCAATACCTGGAAATTGGATAAAGCATATAGGTCTTGCAAGCGCACGTTTATTTGCACAATGTACCAATGTTGCATATTTAGTTAACCCATACCCAGAGTCTTACAGGGCACCGGGATCGGGAGTGAATGTTTATCCGGAGCAGAGAACAATTACATTAGGTATAAATGCAGGTTTTTAATAATTAAAAAAATGAAAAAATTATATTACATAGCATTAGCAGCCCTGTTTTCAATGGCGCTGCTGGATATAACAAGTTGTAAAAAAGTACTTGACGATAAAGTACCCGAATCTACTTATACCGCAACGCTTTTGTTTAGCGATTCAGTGGTAGCGGTACAGTATATTAATTCAATTTATACGGCCAACCTACCAGGATGGGCGGGTAACGGAGGTTCGCTCAGTACCATCAGTACCACTGGTCCTGGTAACTTAACAGAAGAAACTTATTCAAGCAATACATTTACTCTTGGTACGGTCACTACGTCTACGGTTGGCGATTTGGGGTCAGCTAATGCAAATAATAATAACTATGCCAAAATTCGCAACATAAACGATTTTATAGCAAACTTGCCGGCAAGTCCGATACCTGTTCCTACTAAAAATAGGTTTAAAGCCCAGGCGTTGTTCTGGAGAGCATACCGCTACTTCGATTTAGTTAGGTTATACGGTGGCGTACCACTGGTTTTAACACCATTGCCTGTTGTTGGTAACGCTGCAAAACAGGCCGACGAATTACCCCGTAATACTACAACACAAACGTTCAATCAAATCATTGCTGATCTTGATACTGCTATCGTATATCTTCCTAACAATTGGCCAGGACAGGATTATGGCCGTATTACAAGAGGGGCCGCACAAGCATTCCTTGGCAGGGTGCTATTAACCTGGGCAAGCCCGCAGTTTAATGTTAATAATGATGCAAGTCGCTGGCAGGCTGCCTACACCGCCAGTACTAATGCTATTACCACATTAACTGCAAGCGGTTATGGCCTTTATCCAAAATGGGATGTAACTATGTGGACTACACAAGGCGGTACAAGCACCGGTGCTGCAATTGCGCTTCCTGTAAATCCTGAAGCTGTAATGGTTACGGAATATAATACGCTTAATGATCAAAATCTCGGGTTTAATAATACCTTAACAGAATCAAATACCCCTAAATCATTAGGTGGAAGTGGTTCCAATGCACCAACTTGGAATGAAGTAATAGCATTCCCTATGGCAGATGGAAAAGTACCTAATTTAACTGGTAGTACACCTAATTCTTCAACTAAATATCCTTGGGACCCGGTACATTTTTATGATAATCGCGATCCTCGTTTTGGGCAAACTATAGCTTATAACGGTTGTTTATGGCCATTACAAGGCAACACAACTAACCGGTTATGGACTTATTATTATTATACATCAAGCACAAAAACTGCTACAACCGAGGCTTCCGGTGCCAGTTCAACAGGATTTTATTGCCGTAAAGCCGTTGATCCAAATCTGTCACTTGCAAACCTTCCTTATTCAGGCGTTAATTGGCAAGAGATCAGGTATGCCGAAGTATTGTTAAACCAGGCTGAAGCTGCCGCCATGATCGGTAATCCAACAGTTGCTTATAACGATCTGATAGCGATACGCAAAAGAGCGGGTATTGAAGCCGGATCTGATAACATGTACGGGCTTACCACGGGTTTAACAGGCACGAGCCTCGCAATGGCTGTATTGTATGAAAGGCAAATAGAGTTCGCCTATGAGGGCAAACGTTATTGGGATTTGAGGCGTTGGAAATTATTGGAGAGCACCCTGAATGGGATAAAAAGAGAAGGATTAACAATTGTATTGAAGCCTAATGGCAGCCCCTATACTGATTACCTTTCAGCTACACGCAATAACTTAGTAACCAGCGAAGGCCTTGATGCTATTTACACACAGTATTTTAGTTACTCTCCTGTGACCGTTGGCTCTAGTAGCGCATTAGGTGAATTATTTTACCTGGATGTTACGCCTATTGCTTTCCAGCCCGCAGATTACTTTTTTGGTATCACTCCTAACGCGATTATAAGCGATCCGAATCTCCAGCAAAATAATACCTGGGGTGGTCCATTCAATCCTACGAACTAGCAATAATATCAAGGAGCAGGCGTATAACCTGTTCCTTGATTTAATACGATTACATACAATTAATTATGAAAAAGAAGACAGGTTTATTTTTGTTGGCGGCGATGATGGGTTTGGCCAATTGTGCATTTGCTCAATACCCTCACGTTCCCAAAAACGTTCAGG